>JGI25382J43887_10000625_pt1 | contig 12508 bp, 11 predicted proteins | sample GraSoi013_1_40cm_3_FD_43887 | JGI IMG/M metagenome (IMG submission 43887) | reverse complement strand
AACTCATGGTCAGCATGCAAGCATAATATCATTTGGTTTGAAATTTGCAAATTGGGCACTTGAGATGTCAAAGCACGTTGAGAGAATAGAGGAATTTAAAAAACGCGTAATGATATGTAAAACACTGGGTGTAGTTGGTACTGGGTCACTGATGGGTTCGAAAGCCTTGGAGGTTCAAAGGAGAGTAGCAAAGAAACTTTCTCTATTTCCTGCCGATGTTACTACACAGATAGTTCCTCGCGAGAGATATGCTGAATATGTTTTTTCTACGGCTTTGATAGGAGCTACACTTGAGAAAATAGCCATAGAAATACGTAATCTGCAAAGAACTGAGATAGCCGAAGTCTCTGAACCTTTTCGAAAAGGTCAGATGGGAAGTAGTGCAGTTCCTGTTAAGAGGAATCCTGTAAAGAGTGAGCGTGTTACATCACTCTCAAAGCTACTACGAAGCCAAATTTCTGTGGCATTTGAGAATATTCCACTGTGGCATGAACGTGATCTTTCTAATTCTGCAAATGAAAGGTTCACACTTCCAACTAGCTCAATACTGCTAGATGAAATGTTGGAAACAATGACAAGAATTCTAAATGAACTTCATGTTAATGAAGACAGGATAAGCCAAAATCTAGAGATTACTCGTGGACAAATTTTCGCAGAATTTGTACTTGATGAGCTCATAAAGAAAGGCGTGCCAAGATTTGAGGCATACAAAGATATTCAACGAATTGCATTTGCCTCTTCAGAAGATGGTACAGATTTTAGAGATGCTGTAAAGAATGACTTAGCAATTTCATCTCATCTTTCAGAGGAAGAGATAGAGAAGATTTTCATTCCTGAAAATCATCTTGGTGCATCAAGTCAAATAATAAAAAATGTTCACAACATAGTTATGAGATCTTGTTCCAAGTTTTTCTGATCTTCATAACATTCTTGTGAATAAGGGATCCGTATTGTAATGCTTTTTTCCTCTTTAGTGCGGATTCTTGTGGAACATTAGATAATAATGCCAGTTTGCGAATTATGTGTTTTCTCATCAAGTCATCTGGGCCACGTATTTTTTCATCAAGCGGTATTTTCTTCGCAAATTCAATGAATTCCTTTGACAGAAGTGGTTGTAATACTTGGACCCCAAATTCCGATGCTATAGAATTAACAGCTTTCGTTAGTTTGATTTCATTATCTAGTTTCTTTTCCATCATTATTGCCACAGTCTTTGTACCTTGAGCAATTGTTTCTCTGTATGAATTGTAACCACAAAAAAGTTCATCTATTCCATTTGCAGTTAGCACTTTTTTGATACCATGTTTTTTTGCAAGTACAGACACATAATAAAAAGCTATACAGTTTTCTAGCCAAGAAAGATTATCAGTCTTAATTATCATCCTAATTCTTTTTGCTATTTGTGGAAATGTTTTTGTTGATATAATTTCCACAACATGCTTGTAGCCTAACATTTTTGCAATATCCTGTGAAAATTTAATATCATGCGAATTATCAAATCCAATTGTCAGCAGTAATACTTCGTAACCTAGATCAGTTGCAATTTTTGCAAGAAGAGAGCTGTCCACTCCACCAGAAAAGGCTATTCCGATCTTTTTCGGATCTACCAAATTTTGTATTGATTTCATGATTTCTTGTTGTAATTTTTTTTCTAAATTTGTCATCTTACCTGCAGGACCATAGATTTCCAAAGCTTTTGTTCCTTTGAAAGTTAAATATAAGGTTCGTTAAAAAAAATTATGGTTCCTGAAAAACTCTCTGACGAACAAATTAGAAAAGAGCTGTCCGACATACCGGGATGGAATGTAATGAATGGCAAACTTCACAAAGATTTTGTCTTTAAGGATTTCATCGATGCGTTTGGATTTATGAGTAGAGCCGCAATCCATATAGAAAAAATGAATCACCATCCTGAATGGTTCAATGTGTACAATAAGATAAAGGTGGACCTTGTGACTCACGATGCGGGTGGAATAACTCAAAACGACATAAACCTAGCGAAGATCCTAAATTCATTAGCGAAATAAAATTTGGGCTCACAATACACCTGTACAGAATTTATATACGGATAGACCAAAAATTTTTCAAATGCCAAGTGGTTCCGCAGTTTTAGATTCAGATTTTCGATATATAGACAAGAAAGGAAATCTTCTGAGGAGTAGAACGGAGCTTTCAATAGCTGAGATGTTGACATTCCTAGAAGTAGAATATCAATACGCATATGACATCATACTTAAAGATGGAAAGAGAATCAATGTTGATTTTAAAACTGAGAAGGGATTAATAGAAGTTATAGATGATGAAAAAGACATTTCAAAATACAAAGAACTCAAACATGAATTATCAGATACCAAAATAATTGCAATAGGTCATCCAAAATATGCAGCTAAGCTTAGGGAACTAGACGACATTGTCTTGTACAAAACAAAAGAAGTGCAAACTGGATCTATATTCATAGAAGATCCCTCCTTTGCATTTGATTATGCTCACATTTTGCCGTTAGTAGAAAAATGTTCAATCCTTCATGGTCATACATCGTTGGTGATGGTTGAATTAGTAGGAGAGATGAAAAATAATTTGCTGATAGATTTTGGAGAGGCTAAAAGGATCATAAAGGAAGCTATGTCAATTCTGGATCATAAGTTCTTCATAAACAAAAAATATCTCATAAAAGAAGATGATTTACATTACAAAGTTGTGTTTGATGGCCCAAAGGGTCGATTCGACCTTCAAGTTCCAAAAAATACAACATATCTATTAGAAGGAGAAGCTACCGTAGAAAATCTATCCACTGAAATAATAAAACTTCTAGTTCCTAAAATGCCAAAGAACATAGAAGCTGTAGGTGTCTATATTTATGAGGGCTATAACAAAGGAGCCCACATACTCTCCCAAATTTCAAAGCCATAGTGATATGGAACCAAAGATAAAGGAAACCGCATGGAATCCCGAGATTGAAAAACAGATTCTAAAGCATTGGCAAGAATCACGAATTTATGATTTCCATCCTGAAGGGGATGTCTTTGTAATTGACACACCTCCACCCTATCCGTCCGGAAGACCATGGCACATAGGAGCCGCGGCTCACTATGCTCAGATAGACATGATTGCAAGAACCGCAAGAATGTTGGGCAAAAACGTATTGTTTCCAATAGGCATAGACAGGAATGGTCTTCCAGTTGAGATGTACACAGAGAAAAAGTACAACATAAAGATGCNTGAGACNGACCGTGGGGAGTTCCTAAAACTATGTGCTACAGCNCTTGATGANCTAGAAGCTGAAATGATACAGATAATGAAAAGCTTAGGTCTTAGTGGCGATTTCTCAGATTACTACAGAACGGATTCAGAACTATATCGNATTCTAACACAGTCTACTTTCATCGAACTGTGGAAAAAGGGGCTCATCTATATTGCAAATAGACCAAACAGCTACGATTGGGTAACTGGCACAACTATTGCCGATGCTGAAATCACCTATGAAGAGATTCCAACAAAACTAGTATACATGAAATTCAAAATAAATGGATCTGAGCAAATACTGACAATTGCAAGTACCCGGCCTGAACTTCTTTGTGCTTGTCAGGCAATAGTTGTCAATCCCGAAGATGAAAGATACACTAATCTACTCGATAAGAAAGTAGTAATTCCTTTAATAAATAGAGAGGTTGAGATAAAGACTCATCCTTCAGCAGAAAAAGAATTTGGTTCTGGTGCAGTGATGGTTTGCAGCTATGGAGATCAAAATGATGTCGCTTTATTTAGAGAATTCAAGTTGCAAGAGATAGTCGCAATTGGCAAAAATGGCCGCATGACTGAAGTCGCAGGGCAATATTCCGGACTAAAAGTAAAACAAGCCCGAGAGAAGATAATCGAAGATTTACAAAAACATGGATTTGTAGAGAGAATAGAGAGCATCAATCATAGAACACCAATCTCGGAGCGCAGTAAAATTCCAATTGAAATAATACCGATGGAAGAGTATTACCTTAAACAAAAAGATTCTATAGAAAGGATAAGAGATTTAGGCTCGAAAATTATCTTTTACCCTTCGATGCATAAACAAATCCTGATGAATTGGTTAGAATCCATATCAATTGATTGGCCAATCTCTAGAAGGAGATATTATGGAACAGAGATCCCAATCTGGTACTGTAAGAGTTGTAATGAGCCACACGTACCTGAGCCTGGAAAGTATTACAAGCCTTGGAAGGACCAGAGCCCAATTGCAAAATGTATCAAATGCGGTGCGACTGAATTTGTAGGAGAGGAAAGAACTTTCGATACTTGGATGGATTCTAGTGTCTCACCTCTTTACATTTCTAAGTACAAGCAAGATGAAGAATTCTTTAAAAAGACATATCCCGCATCGATAAGGCCACAATCAAAGGATATTGTACGTACTTGGCTATACTATACCATCTTAAGATGCGAACAGCTCACAGGTAAATCGCCATGGCATGCGGCGTGGATAATGGGATATGGTGTAGATGAGCATGGCACCAAAATGAGTAAAAGCAAAGGAAACGTGGTGGATCCTTTACCAGTCATTCAAAAATTTGGTGCCGACACTTTTCGTTTCTGGAGCGCAAGCGAAATTAATCTAGGTTATGATTTTAGATGTTCAGAGCAAAAAATAGAAACAACCAAAAAGTTCCTCAACAAGCTGTGGAATATTTCTAGATTTCTGTCTGGCTTTCCAGTCATAAAATCTGGAAAAACTAACCCATCAGACAAATGGATACTATCTGAACTTGATAGACTTGTTGTAGAGTGCAGAAAGGGGTATTCTGAGTATAATTTCTTTATTCCAGCAACTGCAATTAGAGAATTTACTTGGAATCTTTTTGCTGCCCATTACATAGAAATGGTAAAGGGGAGAGCTTATGGTTCTGGTTTTACCGAAGAGGAACATGCTGGTGCCATATTTACACTTCATAAAGTACTTTCTAATCTTCTAATACTACTAGCTCCAATAACTCCGTTCATTACTGATTATTTGTGGAAGAGTCTCTATTCTGAGAAGACTATTCATAGTGAGATATTTGTTGAATCAGAAAATTATGAAGATTGGACCAAGTTCACAAAAGAAATAACAGAGTTCAATTCTGATGTTTGGAACAAAAAGAAAGGAATGAATCTCTCATTGAAAGATTCTATAGAAATTTCTGTACCCTCAAGTCTTGAGCCTTTTTCAAAGGATTTGAGAGCAATGCACAACCTAAAATACTAATTTTGTAATCAACTAATAGTTGAAGGCTGCTGTAATTTGGAAACATGGAGGATCTGAAGTTTTATCCTATGAAGAAATCAAATCTCCTACACCAGAAAAAGATCATGCAATAGTTAAGGTAAGTTATTGCGCCGTAAATCATTTGGATATTTGGGTAAGAAATGGATTACCTGGAAAGAGCGCATCATTTCCTCATATCTTAGGCTGCGACGTCTGTGGCACTCTTGTAAATGGATTTGGAAATTTTAGGAAGGGTGATAAGGTAGTAGTTTATCCTGCGGTAGAAAGTGGTGTTCCTAGAGTTTCATTTTCTATTATAGGGGGATTCAGCAAATACCAAGGCGGATACGCTGAACTAATTCAGGTGCCTCAAAGAAACATTGTAAAAAAACCCACCTGGTTAACAGATATTGAAGCGTCTTCTCTTAATGTATCATACCTTACGGCGTGGAATATGTTGGAACGGTCGAGATGCAAGAAAGGTGATGCTGTTCTCATCTGGGGCGCAAATAGTGGGATAGGTTCAGCTGCAATTTTACTTGCCAAAGCAAAAGGACTTAAAATCATCACAGTTGCCTCAGATAAAAAGAAGGTAGGTTTTGCAAAAAAATTAGGAGCAGATTTTGTAATAGATAGAACCAAATCAGATGTTGTGCTTTCGGTCTTAAAACACACCAATAATTTAGGAGTAAATGCGGTAATAGATCACGTAGGTTTAAAAACATGGCCTGTAAGTATTGAGGTTCTAAAAGTAGGCGGTAGAATGATTGCTTGTGGAACCACAACAGGTGGAGAAGCCACGGTAAACATCAGAACCTTCTATAGCAAGGAGGCCCAAATCATAGGTGCATATCTAGGTTCAAAATCACAACTTATCTCCTTACACAAATTCATGAAATTAAAAAGAATAAGACCTGTAATTGATAGTATATTTGATTTAAAAGATGTGGCACTTGCTCATAAAAAGATGGAAAAAAGTAGTCAGCGTGGGAAAATAGTTCTAAAAATTTCTAGTTAACAAATTGTCTACAATCACAATCAAGAACCAGACATGTCTCTTTGCTTCTAATGTGATCATCCATTGAATGACCACAGTTCATGTTCTTGCAAGTATGCCTAGACTTTTCTTTTTCTACTACTTTCTGAGCAATCTGATTTGCCTGTTCCTTTGAATAACCCTTTTTGTCTATGTAATAATGAACTACCCTATTGTACAATTCATTTGGATCAAATTTATGACTCATCTTATCCAGATCAGTTAATGTAACAACTTTTCGCTTTCACGCATGATATTAAGAGCTGAACCAGCTTGAAACCATTTTATTTGAAATTCGTTGTATGAATGCTTCAGTGGGAGATTTTCTTTGGACCCATCTTCGTGATGAATGATACAGTTCACAAGTTTTTCGGGCTTAAGATCTTCTAGGCCAGCGATACTTAGCTTATCTGTTTCTCTAATCTTATCATAGTCTTGTAAATTAGCAAAAGTAAGTGCGAGCACTCCCTGTTTTTTCAGATTGGTTTCATGAATACGTGCAAAACCTCGTGCAATGACAGCAACACATCCCAAGTATCTTGGAGACATTGCCGCATGTTCTCTGCTGCTACCTTCACCGTAATTGTTATCACCAATTACTATCCAGTGTAGTCCATTCTCTTTATACTGTCTTGCAATAACTGGAAATGATTCTGTCTTTTCAGTTAGTTGATTTTTTCCTTTTCCCACCTCGTTTGTGAATGCATTGACAGCCCCAAGAAAAATGTTATCACTTATTTTATCAAGATGGCCTCTGTACATCAACCATGGACCTGCCGGAGAAATATGATCCGTAGTACATTTTCCCTTAGCCTTTAACAGGATAGGCAATTCAAGAAAATCTTTACCGTCCCATTTTTGAAATGGTTCTAGTTTTTGTAACCTACTACTATTTGGATTTATTATCACTTCTACCTTTGCTGGATTTTCAGAAGGAGGNGAATAGACGTTTTTAATATTCGTGAATCCCTTTGATGGTACTTCTGGAGCCTTGTTGGGTGGCTCAAGTCGGAATTCACTACCATCAANAGTTTTCAGANTATCTTTGAGNGGATTAAAGGAGAGCCTACCACCAAGTGCTAGAGCAACTATTAGTTCAGGACTTCCCATAAAACTCATTGTCTCACGTCTTCCGTCGTTTCGTCCAGGGAAGTTTCGATTAAATGATGTGACTATAGTGTTAGGCTCTCCTGGTTTGAGCTCAGGCCTCTTCCATTGTCCAATACATGGTCCACAGGCATTTGCTAATACGGTAGCACCTATGTTAGTTAGAGTTTCCATCTGACCGTCACGCTCTATCGTAGCTCGTATCTGCTCCGATCCCGGTGTAACAAGAAGTGGAATCTTTACCTTTATTCCCTTAGACTTGGCTTGTTGTGCAACATTTGCTACTCGCGTCATATCTTCATAAGAGGAATTGGTACAGCTTCCTATGAGCGCCACAGAAATACTATCAAGATAATTATTCTTCTTTACGTCTTCTGCAAGTTGTGATATCGGTCTTGCAAGGTCCGGAGTGTGAGGTCCTACAATGTATGGTTCAAGCGTGGATAGATCTACCTCAATTATTTTGTCAAAATACTTTTGTGGGTTTTGTTCAACCTCGGGATCAGCACTAAGTAGTTCTCTATTCATATTAGCAAGTTCTGCTATCTTCTCTCTGCCAGTAGTTCTGAGATAAGTTTCCATTTTTTCATCGTATGGGAAGACTGAGCATGTTGCTCCAACTTCAGCTCCCATGTTTGTTATTGTGGCTTTGCCAGTACAGCTAATTGACTTTGCACCAGGTCCAAGATACTCTATTATTGCATTTGTTCCGCCTGAAACTGTTAGCTTCCAGGCAACATACAATATAACATCTTTTGGAGCTACCCAGCCATTTAGCTCTCCTTTTAGATAAACGCCAATTCTCTTAGGATATAGAAGTTCCCATGGTAAACCTGCCATAACTTCAGCTGCATCTAGTCCTCCCACCCCTACTGCTAACATACCTAAACCACCTGCATTTGGAGTATGAGAATCAGTTCCAATCATCAACCCTCCCGGAAAGGCATAGTTTTCTAGTACTACCTGATGAATTATTCCTGCGCCAGGTTTCCAAAAACCTATTCCATATTTTCGTGAAGCGGATTCAAGAAATTTGTACACNTCACTATTTTCATCAAGAGCAATCTTTGTGTCTACATCTCCTCCAACTCTTGCTTGAATGAGATGGTCACAATGTACTGTGGTTGGAAGTTTTGCTCTTTGAAGACCAGACTGCATAAATTGAAGGATTACCATTTGTCCTGTTACGTCTTGTAATGCAACTCTATCAGGACTCAGAAACACATAGCTTTTTCCTTGTTCCATATCCTTTGCTGTATTAATGTCATCAAGATGACCAATCAAAATTTTTTCTGTGAGTGTAAGTGATCTATTTACCATCTTCCTATATTTTGAAATATTTTCTTCTAGCTTTTTATAAACTTGTGATACAAGTTCTGGAGTAGTTTCTATGTTCATTGGTAGTGATACAGATAATACGAATTTAATATAAATGGTGTTTCAGTACAAATGATAGTTCAGAACCACTGAATCAATTTTTCTTTTTTATTAGATTTACAAAGTATTTGTGAAGAGAAAGATCTCCTGTAAGCTCTGGATGAAAAGATGTGCCTATGATATTTCCCTGTTTTATAGCTATAATCTTTTCATTGAATTTTGAAAGTACTTCCACATCTTTCCCTGCCTCCATTATAGATGGAGCACGAATGAATACACCATGAAACTTTGGTATACCTATTTTTTCCATAGAGATTTCTGATTCAAAGGAATCTCGTTGCCTTCCAAATGCATTTCTTTCTATTTTTACGTCAAGAAAATCAAGCAAAGGTTGGTCCATTTCACCAACTACTCTGTCTTTTGCCTTTTTTGAAAGTAGAATCAAGCCAGCACATATGCCAAAAACAGGCATCCCATTAGCAATTTTTTCCTTAATTTTCTTTAATGAACCGTTAACTAGGGAAAGCGTACCTATGACCGTACTTTCTCCGCCTGGAATTATCAGGCCGTCAAGATCATTAATCTGCTCTGGTGTCTTTACTTCATTTACTACGCCATCCATACCAAGTTCGTCTAGTGACATCTTTGTTGCAATAACATTTTCTAAGACGTCTCCTTGAACTGCTAGTATTCCTATGTTAAGACCAGTCATGCCGTGCTTCCACGCTCTTGCATTCTAAGCTCAAGATTTTTGGTATCTAATCCAAGCATGGATTGTCTTTCATCAATCATCTTCTGTGCTTCTTTTACCTTATCAGGGTCTTCCCAGAAGGTTGTGGCCAGTACAATGGCCTGGGCTCTTTCTTTTGCATCTTCTGATTTGAATACTCCAGAACCTACGAAGATTCCATCACAACCTAAAGTCATAAGATATGCTGCATCTGCTGGTGTGGAAATTCCTCCAGCAGCGAAATTAACTACCGGTAATCTACCCATACTTGCTGTTTCTTTCACAATAGAATAAGAAACTTTTAACTCTCTTGCAACGCTTACGAGATCTTGCTCGTCACCAGCATCATAGATTGACTTTATTCTCCTTAATTCATTGTTAACATTTTTAATATGAATTACAGCTTCTGCTACATTACCTGTTCCTGGTTCTCCCTTAGTTCTAATCATAGCGGCACCTTCTTCAATTCTTCGAAGGGCTTCACCTAGATTTCTGGCGCCATTTACAAACGGAGTCGTGAAATCCCACTTCCATATATGATGTGCCTCATCTGCTGGCGTAAGAACTTCTGACTCGTCTATCATGTCCACATTTGTTTCTTGCAAAACCATCGCTTCGTAGACATGCCCTATTCTACATTTTGCCATGACTGGGATTGTTACAGAATCCATAATTTCTTGAATAATTCTAACACTTGCAGTTCGTGCAACGCCACCAGCTTTTCTTACATCAGCTGGCAGCTTATCTAATACCATCACAGCTACCGCACCTGCATCCTCCGCTATCTGAGCTTGTTCGACAGTAGTAACGTCCATCACAACACCATTTTTTAGCATGTGTGCAAAACCGCGTTTCAGAGTAGATGTTCCACGAGTAGTGCTGAACGTCCCTATCTTCTCCTTTACTACTCCTTTAGTCTCGCCTAAATCGCCAGAAAGAGGAATCATGAATTATGATCGCTTCTTAGGCTATTTATTTTATTATTTCTGGTATTATTACGTCTAATCTGTTTTGTACCTGATTTATTATAGGAGGAATGAAGTCTACAGTAGCATTCTGTTCCGGCCACTGCAAGTTTACTGATTTGCCATTAAGTACAACCTGTAACCCAAATTTATCATACTCGTTAAGATCGCTTTTAACTTGAAAAGTTGTTTGAGGAATTTCGATAAATCCTGTCTCTTTTATTAATGCAGTAAGTCTTTTTAGTTCATCTTTTGAAAGTTGGTATTTTTTGTCTGGTTCTGAATATCCATTTTTGGTCAGACTGTACGTAGCTTGACCGTTATTATCGATTATTAATACTTCAGTCCTTTCTGCACCAATACTCTGTGTTAGACCAAATGATATTTTCTTCAGATGTTGTTTGCTATACTCTATTGACATAATATCGCCTGGATTAACAGCAACGTTTGGAATTTCTGGCCTGAGCAGCTGTGGAACAACAATAAATATTGCTGCCAAGACCGGAATTGCTCCCAACAGCAAAACTATTAGACGAACCAAATAACTCACTGCTTATTATAGAATAGTTGTATCAAGAATAATCGGTAATAGGGTTTGATGTGCCTTGTGTTGTTGACGGTATCATTATTACAAAGAACTAACAATAACTGATAAAATCAGAATGTTATCAATAAATCTTCAGAAGCTAAGTAAATTAAAATTCAAGTGTATTTATGTTCATTATGTGGGGTCGTAGCCTAGCCAGGCATGGCGACAGGATAGATCACATGATCACCGCTAAGGGCTCCAGTGGTTCAACAAGCTTCACTGACGTAAGGATGATGTACAGTTTGGAGCTGTAGTGACCCGTGTGTCGCCGGTTCAACTCCGGTCGGCCCCACCATTATTTAGATCTACGATTTAGCGAACAGTTATAAGGAAAAAGCGACAAAGTAAAGTTAGAGCAAGATGGGGGCTAATTACAATCATATCACAAGATACGGAGGACGCTCGAATTGAGCCGAAGCAACTTTCCCACTTTTGGCACGTCCAAGACTGGAACATACGTCTCAACACTGAAAAACTACAATCTGCCTCCTTTTATCTTGGAGAGGATTGCACTGGATTGTAAATCCGATCTAGTCAAAAAAGGCAGGATAGAAGAACGGCTGCAAAGTATGAATGATGCTGCGCTAGAACTTCTTCACAAGGTTTTTGTTGATTGTCATGAAGATTCTGATGGTGTTTTTGCCAATTATCGCTTTTTTGCATATATTTCAAGCATGTTTCACAAGTGTGAGATTTTACTAAATGAGAGGATTCCCGGCTCGTCTGGCAAGGTACACAAGATTCCTATCGCTGTAAAGAATAATGGCATGTACATTGCTGTAGGTTATAACAAATCAAGTGGTGGCCCCATATCAAAACGAGAAGCCGTCAAATTCTATGAAATGGTTGATGACATCAAGAAAGGCGATCATGGAAATCAGCTCACAGAAGGAATTTTTGGCTCTTCGGTTGGATTTGATGGAGAAGCTCTTGTTACTTTAGAGAAACTAAGCAAGTCTCGCAAGAAAGATCCCCAAAATAAGATAGATTTTAAGACTGCAAGTTTTGAAAATAGGATATATTCTGTCACAAAGTGCTAATGCTTCTTTTTAGCTGGACAGAATTTCGTGTGTACTTGTTTTTCTGCACTTAGTGTAGTCTCGTTTTCGTGAAATAATTTTTTCCCACAGTCTGGGCAAATGAATTCTGGCATGAAAAAATTCTAAAATACTCACTTATAGTCTTTTAGAACCATTTCATAATATCTCTTTTTGGCAATACTTCACGAGAGTTTGGTCTTTCGGCTAGAACTTGGCATTTGATTTAATCTAAAAAATCCTCTAAAGTATGGCAGTTCTGTTATAACTGTAGACTGGAGGTGTCAATCGTTGCAAAAAGAGGGTCTCTTTCGGACTTTTTGTGGTGGGAATCATAGTGCTCAAAAGGTAAAGATGCGAAAATATGCTTATCCCAGATCTCATGCACGATCTCTTTGTAGCTCTTGTATCCTAATTGTCTCAAAAATTCATGA
>JGI25382J43887_10000621_pt1 | contig 12545 bp, 13 predicted proteins | sample GraSoi013_1_40cm_3_FD_43887 | JGI IMG/M metagenome (IMG submission 43887) | reverse complement strand
CTCCGCTACCGTGCGCTTCCGCGCTTCCCCGCGGTCCAGCGCGATCTCGCGTTCGTCCTCGGCGCCGACCAGCCGTGGACCGCCGCCGAGATCGAGGCGAAAGTTGCCGAGGAGGCAGGGCCGCTCCTCCGGCGCGTGACGCTCTTCGATGTCTTCCGCTTCCCCGACGGCCGGCGGAGCCTCGCGTGGCGGCTCACCTTCCAGGCCGAGGACCGAACGCTGACGGACGACGAGGTGAACCGGGTCCAGGAGCGCATCATCGAGGCGCTCAGGGGGACCTTCGGCGTCACGCTGAGAAGCGCCTGATGGGGAGGAGTGCCTGATGGGCGATTCTGTCGTCGAGCGTGTGGCACAGCTCGAGGAAGCGGTCCGCCGCGCCGTCGATACCCTCGGCCGGCTCCGCGACGAGAACCGGGAGCTCAAGCGCGAGGTGCGGCGGCTCACCGACGAGCGCAAGCAGGTGCTGACGCAGGTGGACTCGATCCTGAAGGACATCGCCAGGCTCGAGCTGGACAAGCCCGAATGACCGAGGGGAGGCGCGTCGAGCTCACGTTCCTCGGCCAGTCGCTCGCGCTCCGCACCGAGGCCTCGCCCGACTACGTCCGAAAGCTCGCGAAGTTCGTGGAGGAGCGCGTGGCCGAGCTCAAGCGCGCCGGGGTCAAGGATCCGCTGAAGGCGGTCTCGCTCGCCGCGCTCGACATCGCCGACGAGCTCTTCCGTGCGCGAGACGAGAAGGGGCACGGGGCCGCCGACGTCGGCGCGCGCCTCGGGGCGCTCGTCGCCCTGCTCGACCGAGCCGCGCCGAAAGAACCGTCCTAGCTTTTCAGACTCGCCTCGCGGCGCGCGTCGCAGAGCCTCCGCGGCCGCCGCTCGGCTCGCACAACACTACGCGAAGCTGCCGTGGCGGCCGGCGCCCGCCGCGAAGCGACTGGCGCCTTCGAGGCTCTCGCCGGTGGCCGCCGACCGCATCCCGAGCGCGTGCTCGTGGCGCANCGCGGCGCCGAGCCGCACCCCGAGCGCGTCGTAGGCCGACTGCCGGTCGCTCTTGACCGAGTGCGGCGGGAAGCCGGCGATCCGGAGCGCGAGGGCCTGGGCCTCCTCGCGCGCCTTGCCCTTCGCCACGACCCGGTTCGCGAGGCCGATGNGCTCGGCCTCACGCGCGTCCACGGGACGNCCCGTCAGGATCAGATCGAGCGCCCTNCCGAAGCCGACGACCGCGGGCAGTCGCACGGTGCCGCCGTCGATGAGGGGAACGCCCCAGCGGCGGTTGAAGACGCCCAGGATCGCGTCCTCCTCGACGACGCGCAGGTCGCACCAGAGGGCGAGCTCGAAGCCACCGGCGACGGCATGGCCCGACACCGCGGCGATCACCGGCTTGCCGAGCCGCATGCGCGTCGGGCCCATCGGCCCCTCGCGGTACGCGCGAGCGAGTCTCCGCGGGGCCGCGGCAAAGGCCTTGAGATCGTAGCCCGCGCAGAACGTCCCACCGGCGCCCCAGAGCACGGCGACGCGCGCGGTCCGGTCCTGGTCGAAGGCGCGGAACGCGGCGCGGAGCGCTTCCGCCGTCGGCGGGTCCACCGCGTTCCGCCGCTCGGGCCGGTCGAGGATGATCGTCGTCACGGGGCCGTTCGTCTCGCGTCGCACGCCGGGGCGTTCCATCACTTGCATCCTCCTCGCCCGTCATGGTACACACGAAGCGTCCCTGCGCTGTTTGTGATGTCGGGGGAAAGTTTCAACCTCGGAAACACAACGGGAGCTGTGACAGAGGGTGGTGCGCAAGCCCCTCCGAGAAGGGGAAGCCTGAAGCCCTCTTAATTAACGGCGCCCACCTGGTCAAGCCAGGTTCGAAACACCGTCGGCACACGGCAGAGGCGGGGATTTGACTGATTCCTTGCCTGCCGCCTATACTGCGGAAATGCAAGAAGTTTGGCTGAGTCTCGACGCGATCTTCGGGATCATCGGCCTCGTCGTCGGGTTTGTCCTCCACAAGTGGTTCACCGAGCGCAAGATCGGCGATGCCCAGAGCCGCGCCGAGGCTCTCGTCCAGGACGCCGCGCGGGACGCCGAAACCCGTCGCAAGACCGCCGAGCTCGAGGCCAAGGAGACCGCCCTCAAGGCCCGGACGATCTTCGAGGACGAGACGCGCCGGCGTGAGCGCGAGATCCAGCAGATCGAGCAGCGCGTCCTCTCCAAGGAGGAGGATCTCGCCCGGAAGCTCGACCAGCTCGAGCGGCGGCTGACCGAGTCCGCCACAAGGACCGCGACCTCATCACGCGCGAGAAGGTGCTCGGCGAGAAGGAAGGCCGCCTCGCCTCGGCGCTCGAGGAGCAGAAGCGCAAGCTCGAGACGATCGCCGGGCTCACCGCCGAGGAAGCGAAGCGCCAGCTCCTCGCGGCGATGGAGGGGGAGGCGCGCCGCGAGGCGCAGCTCCTCGCCATGCGCCTCGAGGAGGAGGCGCGCGAGACGGCGGACGTCAAGGCCAAGGAGGTCCTCGCCACGACCATCCAGCGCCTCGCGCCCGACTACACCGTCGAGACGGCGGTGGCGGTCGTGGACCTGCCGTCGGACGACATGAAGGGGCGCATCATCGGCCGCGAGGGGCGCAACATCCGCGCCCTCGAGCTCCACACGGGCGTGGACCTCATCGTCGACGACACGCCGGAAGCCGTCCTGATCTCCTCGTACGACCCCTACCGGCGCGAGATCGCCCGGCAGGCGCTCCAGGTCCTGGTCGCCGACGGCCGCATCCACCCGGCGCGCATCGAGGAGGTCGTCGAGAAGGTCAAGAAGGACATGGAGCAGCACCTGAAGGACGAGGGCGAGAAGGCCTGCTTCGAGGTGGGCGTCCACGGCCTCCACCCCGAGCTGGTCAAGCTCGTCGGCCGGCTCAAGTTCCGGACCTCCTACGGCCAGAACTGCCTCCAGCACTCGAAGGAGGTCGCCTGGCTCGCCGGGATGATGGCGGCGGAGATCCGCGTCGACGCCAAGCTCGCCAAGCGCATGGGGCTCCTCCACGACATCGGCAAGGCGCTCACGCACGAGCAGGAGGGGAGCCACCCGGAGCTCAGCCTGCAAGTCCTGACCAAGTACAACGAGTCGCCCAAGGTCATCAACGCGGCGCTCTGCGGCCACGAGAACGTCAAGCCCGAGACGATCGAGGCCGTGCTGGTCGAGGCCGCGGACGGCGTCTCGGCGGCGCGCCCCGGGGCCCGGCGGGACGTGCTCGAGTCCTACATCAAGCGGCTCGCGAAGCTCGAGGAGATCGCGCTGTCCTACCGGGGCGTCGAGATGTGCTACGCGATCCAGGCCGGGCGCGAGCTGCGCGTGATGACGAAGGCGGACATCGTCTCCGACCTCGACGCCCACCAGCTCGCCAAGGACATCACCAAGCGCATCGAGGCCGAGATGCAGTACCCCGGACACATCAAGGTGGTCGTCATCCGCGAGACGCGCGCCGTCGAAGTGGCGAAGTAGGCGCGATGAACATCCTGATGGTCGGGGACGTCTACGGCGAGCCGGGCCGTGCCGCGATCACGAATCTGCTCCCGAAGCTCCGTCAGCAGCACGCGATCGACTGCTGCGTGGTCAACGTCGAGAACGCCGCGGGCGGCTTCGGGGTGACGCCGCCGATCGCGCGGCAGATCCTCGCCGCCGGCGCCGACGTGATGACCTCGGGCAACCACATCTGGGACAAGAAGGAGGTCGTCGAGTACATCGTCAAAGAGAACCTGCTCCTGCGTCCCGCGAACTTCCCCGCGGGCACGCCCGGGGTGGGCCACGTCACCGTCAAGTGCGGGCCCCACAAGGTCGCGGTCGTGAACCTCATGGGGCGCGTCTTCATGCTGCCGATCGACTGCCCCTTCCGGAAGGCCGACGAGCTCGCCGCCGAGCTCCGCCGAGAGACGCCGATCATCCTCGTGGACATGCACGCCGAGGCGACCAGCGAGTCGCTCGCGATGGGCTGGTACCTGGACGGGCGGGTGAGCGCGGTCGTCGGGACGCACCGCCACGTGCAGACCGCGGACGAGCGCGTGCTGCCCGGCGGGACGGCGTACATCACCGACCTCGGGCTCACGGGACCGACCGACGGCGTGATCGGGGTGGACCGCGACCAGATCATCCAGCGCTTCCTCCACCAGATGCCGCTGCGCTTCGAGACCGCCAAGGGGCCCGCGGCCCTGCACGGGGTGGTCATCGTCGTGGAGCCGGAGACCGGCCGCGCGTCGTCGATTCGCCGCCTCAGCGTCCCGGCCTGATCCCCTCTTGATCCTCGACGGTCGGAGCGTCGCCCAGAAAGTCCTCGGCGAGGTCAAGGCCGGTGTCGAGCGGCTGCGCGGGGAGACCGGGGTGGCGCCGATGCTCGCCGTCGTGCTCGTCGGCGACTTCGCGCCGTCGAAGATCTACGTCGCCAACAAGATGAAGGCCGCCGACGCCGTCGGGATCGCCACGCGCGACCACCTCCACCCCGGCGGGCTCACGCAGGCGGCGCTGCTCGCCCTCCTCGGCTCGTTGACTGCGGACCGCGCCGTGCACGGCATCCTGCTCCAGCTGCCGCTGCCGAAGGGGCTCGACGAGGACGAGGCGATCGCCGCGATCGTTCCCGAGAAGGACGTGGACGGTCTCCACCCGACGAACCTCGGCCGGCTCCTCGCCGGCGCGCCGACGGTCGTCCCGTGCACGCCCGCCGGGTGCCTGGAGATCCTCGACCACTACGGCGCCAAGCTCGAGGGAAAGGAGGCCGTCGTCGTCGGCCGCTCGCGCCTGGTCGGGAAGCCCCTGGCCCAGCTTCTCCTCGCGCGCCACGCCACCGTGACCATATGCCACACGCGCACGCGGGACCTCGCCGAGCACACGCGGCGCGCCGACGTCCTGTGCGTCGCCGCCGGGCGGGCGCGGGTGATCACGGGCGACATGGTGAAGGAGGGGGCGTGGGTGATCGACGTCGGGATCAACCGGCTCGAGACGGGGCGGCTCGTCGGCGACGTGGACTTCGACACGGCGTCGAAGCGCGCGGAGGCGATCACCCCTGTGCCGGGCGGCGTCGGGCCCATGACGGTCGCGATGTTGCTCCGGAACACCTTGCGCGCGGCGCAACGCCAGTTGCTCGGCGGGGGGCTGCGCCCCGCGTCCGACGCCTCCCCCCAGGGGGTGCGCGGGCAAGGCCCGCGCGCGAACGCATGACCGGCAGCCGCGCCGTGTTGACGGTCTCCCAGGTCACCGACGAGCTGCGGGCGGTGCTCGAAGAGCGCTTCCCGGCGGTGTGGGTCGAGGGCGAGATCTCGAACTTCCGCGCCTACGGCTCCGGCCACGCCTACTTCACCCTGAAGGACGCCGACGCCCAGCTCCGCTGCGTGATCTTCCGGACGCGCGCACAGCGGATCCGCTTCCAGCCGGCCGACGGCCTCCACGTGGTCGCGTTCGGCTCGGTCGAGGTGTACGCCCAGCGCGGAGAGTACCAGCTGGTCGTGGAGCTGCTCGAGCCCAAGGGGCTCGGCGCGCTCCAGCTCGCGTTCGAGCAGCTGAAGGCACGGCTCCAGGCCGAAGGCCTGTTCGACGTGGCGCGAAAGCGGGAGCTGCCGCGATTCCCGAAGAAGATCGGGATCGTCACCTCGCCGAGCGGCGCCGCCCTCCGCGACATGCTGCGCGTGATCGGCCGACGCTTCGGCGAGCTCTACATCGTGATCGCGCCGTGCCGCGTCCAGGGGGAGGGCGCCGCCGAGGAGGTCGCGCAGGGGCTCCGCGACCTCGACGCGCTCGGCGACGTGGACGTGGTCATCGTCGGGCGGGGCGGCGGGTCGCTCGAGGACCTCTGGGCCTTCAACGAGGAGGCGGTCGCCCGCGCGATCGCGGCCTCGAAGGCGCCGGTCATCTCGGCGGTCGGCCACGAGGTGGACTTCACGATCGCCGATTTCGTCGCCGACCTGCGGGCGCCGACCCCGTCGGCCGCGGCCGAGCTGGTGGTGCGGGAGAAGCAGGCGGTCGTGGACGCGCTCGACGACTTGCGCGAGCGGCTCGAGCGCGCCGCGACGCGGCCGCTCCGGGATCTGGAGCGCCGCGTGGACGAGCTGGCGCTGCGCCTGCGCCGTGCGATGACCGGGGAGCTGCGACACAGGAGCCACCGGGTCGAGATGCTCGTCTCCACGCTCCGCTCGACGAGCCCCGTCGCGCGCGTCGCCACCGGCCGGCACCGCCTGGAGCGTCTGGACGCGCGGCTCGCCGCCGCGGTCGCGCGGAGCTGCGACCAGTCACGCGGCCGGCTGCGGGCGCTGGTGGCCAAGCTCGACTCGCTCTCGCCGCTGGCCGTGCTCGGCCGCGGCTATAGTCTCACGCGCACCGCCGCCGGCGCGATCGTGCGGAGCGCGCGAGCGGTGCGGGCGGGGGACGACGTCCGCGTGCTGCTCCACGAGGGAAGCCTCGACTGCCGCGTCGCGCGGACGAGGGACGAGGATGACCGACCTCAAGTTTGAGGACTCGCTCGCGCGCCTCGAGCAGATCGTGAGCCAGCTCGAGAGCGGCAACCTGCCGCTCGAGGAGTCGCTCCGATCCTTCGAGGAAGGGATCGCCCTCGCGCGGCGGTGCGCGAAGTATCTGGAGGACGCCGAGAAGCGCATCGAGATCCTGGCGAAGGACGAGCACGGGGCGCTCGGCACCAAGCCGTTCTCGTGGGAGCCGGACGGGGAAGCGTGAGCGGCTTCGTCCTTCAGGCCTACCTCACGGAGCGCCGCACCCTGGTGGACGCGGCGCTCGAGCGCTTCCTGCCGGGCGAGACGACCCCCCCGCCGACCGTCCACCGCGCCATGCGCTACAGCGTCATGGCGGGCGGCAAGCGCCTGCGCCCCATTCTCGTCATCGCCGGCGCCGAGGCCGTCGGCGGCGCGGCCGCGATGGTCCTGCCGACGGCGTGCGCGCTCGAGATGATCCACACCTACTCACTGATCCACGACGACCTGCCCGCGATGGACGACGACGACTACCGCCGTGGGCGTCTCACCAACCACAAGGTGTTCGGCGACGCGACCGCGATCCTGGCGGGCGACGCGCTGCTCACGCTCGCGTTCCGGCTCATCGCCGACAACGCCGACCTCGTGCGCGATGCCCGCGTCATCCGTGACGTGGTCGCCGAGGTCGCGGACGCCGCCGGCACCGCCGGGATGGTCGGCGGCCAGGTCGTGGACATCGAGTCGGAGGGCAAGGCGATCTCGGCCGACACGCTCGAGTACATCCACCGCCACAAGACCGCCGCCCTCATCCGCGCCTCGCTCCGCGTGGGCGCGCGTCTCGCCGCTGGCGACGCGGCGGCCGTGACCGCGATCAGCGAGGCGGGGAGCGATCTCGGGCTCGCCTTCCAGATCGTGGATGATATCCTCGACGTCGAAGGGAGCCTCGAGGAGCTCGGCAAGACCGCCGGCAGCGACGAGCGGAAGCAGAAGGCGACCTACCCGGCCATCCACGGCCTCGAGGGCTCACGACGCCAGGCGCGGATGCTGATCGAGCGAGCGAAGGAACGGCTCGGGGCGTTCGGTGAGCGGTCGGCGCCGCTCTGCGCCCTCGCCGACTACGTGCTCGAGAGGAAGAACTAGCGTGTCGGCCATCTCCCACGTCTACGCCCGGGAGATCCTCGACTCGCGCGGCCACCCCACGATCGAGGTCGACGTCCAGCTCGAGTCGGGAGCGTGGGGGCGCGCCGCGGTGCCGTCCGGCGCCTCCACCGGCAAGCGCGAGGCCGTGGAGCTGCGCGACGGCGACAGTCAGCGCTACCGGGGCAAGGGCGTGCGGCGCGCCGTGCGGAACGTCGAGGAGACGATCACCCCCGAGATCGAGGGGATGGAGGCCTCCGAGCAGGCCGCGGTGGATCAGGCGCTGCTCGAGCTGGACGGCACGCCCAACAAGTCCGCGCTCGGCGCCAACGCGATCCTCGCCGTCTCGCTCGCCGTCGCGCGCGCCGCGGCGGACGACGCGGGGCTGCCGCTCTACGCCTACCTCGGCGGCGTCGGCGGCCGGCTCATGCCGGTGCCGATGATCAACGTCCTGAACGGCGGCGCCCACGCCGACAACGGGCTCGACTTCCAGGAGTTCATGCTCGTCCCGGCGGGCGCCGAGAGCCTCTCCTCCGCGCTCCGGATGGCCTCCGAGGTGTTCCACACGCTCAAGGAGCTCCTGAAAGAGAAGGGGCTCGCGACGGGCGTGGGCGACGAGGGCGGCTTTGCCCCGAACCTCCCGAACAACAGCGTCGCGCTCGACTTCCTCATGCAGGCGCTCGAGCGCGCCGGCTACCGGCCGGGCGACGACGTCATGCTCGCGCTCGATCCCGCGGCGAGCGAGTTCGCCGAAGCGGGCGGGCGCTACCGGCTGCAGCGCGAGGGCGTCACGCTCTCCAGCGAGGAGATGATCCACCGCTACGAGCAGCTCGTCGACCGCTACCCGATCGTCTCGATCGAGGACGGCCTGGGCGAGGACGACGTGGCGGGCTGGGGTGCGCTCACACGGAAGCTCGGCGCCCGCATCCAGCTCGTCGGCGACGATCTCTTCGTCACGAACCCGGCCATCATCCAGCAGGGGATCAAGAACGGCCTGGCCAACGCCGTGCTCGTGAAGGTGAACCAGGTGGGCACGCTCACCGAGACGCTCCAGGCGATCGAGCTCGCCAAGCGCGCGGGCTACGGCACGATCATCTCCCACCGCTCGGGCGAGACCGAGGACACCTTCGTGGCCGACCTCGCCGTCGCCGTCAACGCGGGCCAGATCAAGACGGGCTCGATCGCCCGCGGCGAGCGGACCGCCAAGTACAACCAGCTCCTCCGGATCGAGGAGGAGCTGGGCAACGCGGCCTCCTGGCCCGGGCGCTCCCTGTACGCCCGGAGCGCCCGATGGACACCCGCGCGCTAGGCCGTCGGCGTCTGGGCATCGCCGCGCTCGTGCTCCTCGCGGCGAGCCTCGCGGGCTTCGGCCTGCGCGAGTCGATCCGCGTCTGGCAGATGCGCCAGGAGCTCTCCGCCCTCGAGCGCGACGTCAGCACGCTCACCGAGAAGCAGCGGGCGCTCGAAGCGCTCGCCGAGCGTCTGCGGAGCGACCCCGCGTATCTCGAGAAGCTCGCCCGCGAGGAGATGGGTATGGTTCGCGAGGGCGAGACCGTCCTGAAGTTTCCGTCCCCGGCGCACCGCTGACCGAACCGGCCGCGCGATGGACGCGTTCGTGGGGTGGTTCTGGGGCACGGGCTGGTTCTGGGTCGTCGTGTTCTGGGTGGGACTCGTCGTCAACGGCCGCGCCGTCTTCAAGCTCCTGCTGGACTGGCGCGGCATGCTCACGACCTGGCGCTTCGTCGACGCCGCCTACCGACGCCTCGACGCGCTCCCCGACGAGGCCGCGCTCGAGCACGAGACCGCGGCGCCCGTGTTCGTGCACGTCGTGCCGGCGTGGGAGGAGCCCGCGATCGCGGCGACGCTGCGCGCGCTGCTCGACTCGCGCTACCCACACGGCAAGCTCCATGTCGTCGTCGTCACCAAGGAGGCGGAGGAGCAGGCGCCCCATCCCCTGATGGAGGCGCCGACGGCCGAGCTGGTCCGTCGCTTCCGCGCCGAGCTCCCGCCGTGGCAGCAGAAGCAGCTCTCGCAGCTCGCGATGCCGGGGGAGGGGCGAAAGGCCCACCAGCTGAACTGGGCCCTCCGTCCCGAGCTCTTGCGGACGCTCCTCGAGGGCCAGGCCGACCCGGCGCGCGTCTGGGTCGGCGTGAGCGACGCCGACTCGATCCCCGACCGGAACACCTACCGCTGGATCGCCGCCGACGTCCTGACGGGCGGGGGGCGGGCCGGCGATGCCAGCCGCGCCTATCAGGGCGTGACGCTCTCCCTCGCCAACGCCCACCGCCTCGGGACGCGCGGGCGCGTGTGCGCGGTCCAGCAGTCGTCGATCTTCACGCGTGTCTCGATCGCGCGACTCATCAACGAGCGGCGGCGCGTCGCGTGGTTCGCGCGGCTCGAGGCGCGGGCGCCGCGGCTCGCGCGCCTGACGCGGCCGGTGTTCGAGTTCTGCTTCCGGCGCTCGCAGATCTGCCTCGGTCACCACGAGTTCGTGCGCCTCGACACGCTCCAGTCCATCGGGCTCTTCCCGGTCTCGGGCGCCACGGAAGACTCCACGCTCGGCTACGCCCTCGGCGCGCGCGGGATCCTGATCCGGGCGCTCCCGCTGCTCGAGCTGGTGGACATCCCGGAGACGACCGAGGGGATGATCCGCCAGAACGCGCGCTGGTACAAAGGTGTGCTCGACGACGTGCGCTTCCTCTGGGAGACCTGGCGTACCCGGCGGAGCGCGTTCAACCTTGCCCAGCTCTGCCGTCATGTCGGCAACAAGGCCGTCGAGTGGCCCGTCGCCGCCGCCCTCTATCCCGTGCTCGGCTTCCTCGCCTGGCACCTCGCGTACCGCTTCGCGTCGCGCCCCGTGTGGTTCGCGCTGGGTGTCCTGCTCCCGACCCTCTCGCTGGGCCTCACCGTGTGGGTCGGCGGCATCGCCACCCAGAGCCTGATCGAGCGCCTCACCCGTTACTGCCCGCGTCCCGTGACCATCGCGCGCACGACCCTGGGGGCGAAGCTCTGGGGGACGTTCCGGTGCCAGACCTACTGGCTCTTGGCGACGCGCGCCGCCTGGCGGGTGCTGTGGGCGCTTGGCCGGACGGGGCGCTACGAACCCGCCAAGACCGACCGCGTGGTGCGGAGGGCGTGAGCGGAAGGGGTTCGCGGCCCTCGATCAGCTCGCGTTACTTCTTCTCGCCCGGCGGCGCCGCGCCGGTGGAGACTTCGGTGACCCAGTACTGCCCGTCCTGCTCCTTCAGCGTGATCGAGCCCGGCCCGCGCGTCTCGCTGTCGCCCACCTTCAACCCCAGCTCCTCGACCGTGACGCCCTTCACCTTCTCGTCCTGGCGAACGGTCGAGAGCCCGCGGAACGGGAACACCAGGGCGACCTCGGCCTTTTGCGCGGCCGGCTCGAGCGTGAAGGCCTTGTCGCCGACCTTCACCGTGACCTGCACGGCCGCCACGGTCTTGAGCTCGTCCCAGCGCTGGTTGCCCCACGCCGTCAGGAACGTCAGAGCCGTCTGAATGTGCGGGGAAGCCTGGGGCTTCTCCTGCGCCTGCGCGGCGAGCGCCGATACCAGGCTGCCCACGGCGACCATGACGACGATCCTTGCCCGATGCGACCACATGGTGTTCCCTCCCTGAGCCTTCCTCCGAGCGTGACGTCCTTCGCGGACGTAACCCGATTATGCCCTGGCGCGTGCGCCTCTCAAATCGAAAATGGGGGATGCGCGTCTCGTGTTACTTTTGCCCCAGGGATGCCCGACATCTTCCAGGGCGCGCTCGAACGGATGGTCCGGCGCATCGACCAGACGGGCCTGCAGCTCAAGGGGGCCTTCCCCCACTATGCCGACGCGAAGGGCGACTGGACGACGACGCCCGATGGCGACTGGACGGGTGGCTTCTGGCCCGGCATGTGCTGGCTCGCCGCCAAGGCGACGGCCGGCGCGCGCTACCGACGCTGGGCGCTCGAGTGGGCGGAGCGGCTACGGCCGCGCGCCACGTCGGACACCGCCTTCCGTGGCTTCCTCTTCTACTACAGCGCGGTGCTGGGCGCNGTCCTCTTCAACGACCCGGCGGCCCGCGAGATCGCGCTCGACGGCGCCCGCCACTGGGCGAGGACCTACAACCCGAACGCCGGCTGCTTCCCGCTGGGCGACGCCGCCGAGGAGGCCGCCGACGTCGGCCAGGGGGAGGCCTCGGTGGACACCGTGCAGGGCGCCGCGCTCCTCGTGTGGGCCGCGCAGGCCGCGAACGAGCCCGCCCTGCGGGAGCTCGCCGTCGTCCACGCGCGGCGGCACGTCGAGTTCTGCGTCCGCGACGACGGCTCCGTCTGCCAGTCCGCGTCGTTCGACCCCCTGACGGGCGCGCTGCGCCGCCGCTATACCCACAAGGGCCTCACCGACGAGTCGACGTGGGCGCGCGCCCAGGCGTGGGCGATCCTCGGCTATGCGCTCATGCACCAGTGGACGGGCGAGCGCGACTTTCTCGACGTCGCCCTCAAGTGCGCCGACTGGTGGATCGCCCACGTGCCCCCGAGCCGCGTGGCCTACTGGGATTTCGACGCGCCGGCCGGCCCGGACACCGAGCACGACAGCTCCGCCACCGCCATCACCGCCGCGGCGCTCCTGAAGCTCGCCGCCGCGCTGAAGGACGCGCAGAGGCGCAAGGAGATTCGCGCGGCCGCCGAGGGCACCGTGCGCGTGCTGGTCGAGGGCTACCTGGACACGCGCGGCATCCTCGACCGCGGCTGCTATTCCAAGCGCAACAATGTCGCGACGCGAAACGAGCTGATCTGGGGGTCGTACTACCTCTTCGAGGCGCTGTGCGTCCTCACGGGGAAGCTCGACGCGGCCAAGATTTGACACCCGGAGAGCGCTAGGGTATCGTTGCCGAGGTCACCGCGGGGTGGAGCAGCCCGGTAGCTCGTTGGGCTCATAACCCAAAGGTCGCTGGTTCAAATCCAGCCCCCGCAACCAA
>JGI25382J43887_10000619_pt1 | contig 12547 bp, 11 predicted proteins | sample GraSoi013_1_40cm_3_FD_43887 | JGI IMG/M metagenome (IMG submission 43887) | reverse complement strand
CCGAAGAGCACCACGCCCACTACTAAGCCTCCCCTAACTTTTCCCGGACAGCTTGCCCAGAGCACTGTCAGGGGATACGCTACGCAAAAACAGGCGACAGCCTACATTCACGGGAAGGCACCGTACGATGTCGAAAGGGTCAGACATGACTTCCCGATTCTCAAACGCATAATCAACAAGAAACCGCTTGCCTATCTTGACAATGCGGCAACGACCCAGAAGCCTCTAGAGGTCATTGAAGAACTGGCCCGTTTTTACAATGAGTACAACGCGAACGTCCACCGCGGAGTCTACAAGATCAGCGAAGAAGCAACCGCCGCCTACGAACAGGCACGAGCCAAAATTGCTCGGCTGATAAACGCAAACAGTCCGAACGAGATCATCTTCGTTCGCGGGACGACAGAGGCGATCAACTTGGTCGCCCAATCCTGGGGCCGGACAAACGTTGGTCTGGGCGACGGAATTATTCTAACCGAGATGGAACACCACAGCAACATTGTTCCATGGCAGCTCCTCGCCAAGCAGAAGGGTGCCCATCTGAAGTATGTGGGGCTGACGGATGATGGCCATCTGATCCACGAGGATTTTCGCCGACACCTGGAATCAGAGGGAGTCAAGCTCGTCGCGATGACGCACGTGTCGAACGTTCTGGGAACCATTAATCCAGTTCGTGAGTACATCCGCGAGGCCCACAAGCAGGGCTGTCGAATCCTTGTCGATGCCGCCCAATCCGTCCCCCACATGCCCGTGGATGTTCAAGACCTCGATTGTGATTTTCTCGCCTTCTCTGGCCATAAGATGTGCGGGCCAACAGGTATCGGAGTTTTGTATGGAAAGAAGGCGATTCTCGAAGAGATGCCTCCTTATCATGGAGGGGGCGAGATGATTCGGGAGGTTCATCTTTACGAGTCGACTTGGAGAGATCCTCCTTACAGGTTTGAGGCTGGGACCACCAACATAGCAGGTGCTATTGGACTGGGAAGGGCGATAGACTATTTGTCGGAGCTAGGACTGAGGAATATTCAAGCCCATGATCAGGAATTGACGGAGTACGCGCATGACACGTTGGGAAAAATCAAGGGGATCAAGATCTATGGTCCCGAGAATCCGAGGACAAAGGCGGGAGTGATAAGTTTCAATTTGGGAGATGTTCATGCTCACGATATGGCGACGCTTCTGGATGAGGACGGAATCGCCGTTCGATCAGGTCATCACTGCGCACAACCACTAATGGAGAGGCTAGGGGTTTCCTCTACAACCCGCGCGAGCGTATACGTCTTCAATAGAGAAGACGAGATTGATCGCTTGGTAGAATCCGTAGCGAGAGCNGGAAGGGTATTCAAGGTATGAGCTCCATCTATTCCGAAATAATTCTCGACTACTACCGCTATCCAAGGAACAAGGGAAGCTTGCCCAATGCTCAGATCCAAGCCCGAGACACGAACCCGCTCTGCGGAGACGTCATCGAGATGCAGCTCGAGCTCGACGAAAAGAATACCGTGAAAGATGTAAAGTTCAATGGGCAAGGATGTGCGATAAGCCAAGCCTCAGCCTCGATGCTTACAGAGCTTGTTAAGGGGAAAACTGTTGATGATGTCCGCAAGATCTCCAAGGACGACGTTCTCTCACTGATCGGCGGACAGCTTACAGCAGTGAGACTGAAGTGTGCGTTGTTATCCCTGAAGGTGTTGAAGACGGGAGTCTACAACTACATCGGTGCCACCGAATCTACCAAGGAAGAATTGTCGAGACTCTAAGTCTGTGAAATAATAATCGGCAATCCGCCTATCCATTGCGATTGCCATCTCCGCTCTCATTCTTNTGCTGTTTCAATTGCTCCTGAATTTTCTTGAAGAAATCCTGGTTCTCGACTTTTTTTGCCTCCGCGTGGATTGCCTCAAGATCCACTTTCAGTACTTTTCTTAGAACTCTTCGCCGCCCGAAAACGAGCCAAGAAACTAGGACCGCAAACCCGCCAAGTAACGCTATTACTAGAACTAGAAGGTAGTTGAACGTTGAACTTTGTTGCCCTGCNTTAGGAATACTAACTAGTGTTGAAGTGGATCCTTCTCCTGTGTTTCCGTAGGCATCCGTCGCGTTGACTTGTATCTGCCAGATTCCAGCAGGATCAGTTGAGTTGACCGTGTAGCTTCCTGCCCATCTGCTCCGGCTCTGATCGTAGAACATTTGTAAAGGGCTCCCGATCGGACGCGTGGAATAGTATGTTGTGGCTGTGACTGTTCCGCTTGTGAAGTTATCCCCTCCAGGAGTCACGACCGATACGTAGATCGCCACAATCTCGCCGGTGGTATAGTTGTTGGACGCGGTGACAGCTGAGACTGTCAAGGTGGCCGGCGTAATTGTGAATGGTTTGAAGACGCCTGAGACTGGCCCCTTGTTTCCATGTGTGTCGTCGAATGTGCTAGCCTCGATTGTGGCAACCCAGGGTCCAAACTGGCTGCTCAAGGGAATCTGGTAAGTGCCGTGAAACACGTTCAGACCAGTACTATAGGACATTGCGACATAATGAGAAGTGGAACCATCAGCCTCGATAAGAAGTAGGTTGGCCCCACCAGATTTGATCCGAGAACCGTTTGGATAAGTTGCTGAGAAACGAAAATCTTCCGTCTGAGACGCCTGCAATAGGCTCCGACTTAGCGTCAACGGGCTAATCGTCACGTTCGCCGGCAAAATGGCGAATGACTGCGCATCAAGTGGGCTTTTCGTTGGAGTCCCTGTGAGGGACACTGTCCAATTGCCGAGAGGAATCGATGCGGGAATCGCCCAAACAAAAGAGAAGTTCCCGTTAACGTCAGCTAGCTTGTTTGTAGGGAAATTGGGTGCGGGCCCGCTTTGACTGGAAAACGTGATTGTTACGTTTAGACTTGGTTTGTAGCCTGAGGCTTTGACTGTAACGAGGAGAGTCCGCTGATATGTTGTATTGTCTGTTAGGCCCACTTTGAATTGAATAGTCGTCCCAACGCCCGTCGAACCTACCAGAAGTGGCTGGGTCTGATTGACCCATACCGTGTAGATGCCTACCAAATCGAGATTCGCATTAACGCCAAATCTCGCGGGGTAAGCAGCACTTTCTACGAAAGATGAGCTGTGAGGCGGACTTGTTTGGTTGTTCGCTTGAGAAGTGACCCCGCTTGGGTCTTTCACATGCCAAGTGAACGCATAGGTTGCGAGGGTGTTTGCGTTGGACACGTTCAGAATTAGTAGAACATTTGCCGTGCTACTCTCTTGCAATCGAGAGGTTGACGCCGTAAGAGTGTAGGTTTCGTTTAGCGCGTGAACGGGAGAATTGAACAATGTGACGAACAGAACTACCTCTAGGAGCGAAAGCAGGAAGTATCGTCTCAGCCGCGACAAGATTATCCTCTATCCTATTTTTCGCCTCGTTCCGCTCTGTCCACATCGAACCGTTCAGTGGTTGATGTGAGAATCGGAGCGAATTGACTAAAGGGCCATGTAACCTGAAACNGCGTGGGAGGGTAAGAATGGAAGACAGAAGAGGTCTTGGAATNAGAAAGTTCGATGTATGGCCTTATGCTACTTCGACTAGGATGTCGCCGTTAGCTATCTTTACCTCATGTCTACCTAATGGCTTCTCTGCAGGTGGATTAACGGCCTCTCCAGTCAGCAAATTGAACTGCGACAGGTGGAGTGCACATGTGACGCTGTCCCCGGTGAGAAAACCCATTGAGAGATCGTACTCCTCATGAGTACATGTCCCATCCCACGCGTAGACTGTTCCTTCAAGGTTGACCACGAGGATCCTCTTACCGTCGTGTTCTATTCCCTTNATCGATCCAGGGGGAAGTTCTGAGACGGAACAAACTCTAACAAGAGTTCCCAAGAGACTCACTACCGGTACTTGTAGTGTCTTTCGAAGAGATCTGCGGAGACGTTTTCTTTTTCCGGCTCTTCCTCGAATTCCGGTAGTTGCTCTGGACTTGGAGGAATTTGTCCTCCCCTTCCCAACCACTTTTCTTCAATCAAGTATTGAATCGCGGCTCTGACTGTTCTTAGAGGTATACGCTGAACGGCGGGATGCAAGAATCCAATGATGATCATTCTCTGAGCTTCGCTTTGAGACAAGCCTCTAGACATCANGTAGAAGATCTGTTCCTCGTCCACCTGACTAACTGACCCTGAATGTGTGGCCTTCACCTCGTTCGTCATAATCTCCAGTCCCGGTATCGCGTCAGCTCTTGCCTTCTTGCTTAGGATCATCGCATGCTCTGCGAGGTATGAGTTCGAATTCTTCGCCCCCTCTTCGATTCGTATCATGCCCTTGAAGATCGTACGCGCAGTGTCTCTCAAGACTCCGCGGGCTAGCACGTGTCCCGTTGTGTTAGTGGACCTGTGGGTAAGATCGGTGACTGCGTCAACCCGCTGAGCCCCTGAACCGAAGACGATTTCGACATCCTCCGCGGCAGCACCGGGCCCGTCTAGGACGCTCTCTACTCTGGAGCGCGTGGTCCCGCCGCCAATGTGGCCGATGGTCCAGTTCATGCGAGAATCCTTCTGGCCAACACATCGTCTGTTGAGTGTTGAATGAACGTCGGCTTCGAAGTTTTGTAGGCTGGCGAAGTTGACCTCTGAATCCTCGCCGAGATAGACCTCAGTCACCTCGCTGCATAGGGCGGACCCCTGTTGGCCGGGGTCAAGTTTTGAGTAGGCTTCCTGAAGAAAGCTCAGTTTGCTGTTTTCTTCGGCAATGATGATGTTGTGAGTGAATGCCGCTTGACGACGGGTCTTGAGTAAGACAATATTTCGGAAGGGGATTTTGATGTTAAGCCCTTTCGGCACATATAGGAATGTGCCCGCTGTGAAGAACGCGTTGTTCAGAGCCGCAAACTTGTCATCNTCAGGAGGAATCGCTTTCGTGAAGTGGCTCCGAGCCAGTTCTGGGTTGTTGGCCAGGGCTGCCTGGATGCTTGAAAATATGATCCCTTCTTTCTCTAGGCTCCCGTGGACTTCTGTGCGGACCATCTGAGAGTCGACTTGAAGGGAGAGAGTCGGCTCATCTTTCTCCTTGACGAGATGGGAGATCTCATTGGGTATCGATTTCAGATGAGAGGGCAGACCAGGTTCGAATGAGTCCAGTGTAAGTCCGGATAGGATGTCCACGTACTTCGTGTAGAGGGTAGATTTTTCGAGTGGTAGCTTGTTGAAGTAGTCGAGAGCGGCGAATCTTTCTCTGCTGAGATCTTGTGGTTCGGAGAATGATGCTGAGACTTCGTTTATCATGCTTTCTGTGGGGCTGGCGAGGGACTTGCCCATGGCTGGGTACTCAGTTGATTGCTGGGCCTGTTAGAAGCTTTGGTTTTCTTCGGTGGCTAGCCGACGGCGCCTTCCATTTCCATCTCGATTAGTCGGTTAAACTCGACCGCGTATTCCATNGGTAGTACTCTGGTGAACGGTTCCATGAATCCGGTGACTATCATGCTCAGGGCCTGCGTTTCTGTCAAGCCTCTAGACATGAGGTAGAATAGCTGGTCTTCGTTAATCCTTCCAACGGTCGCTTCGTGAGTTATTGTTGCGTCATCTTCGTTGACCTCCATGTAGGGATATGTTGACGTTTTTGATTGCGCGTCCATCAACAGGGCGTCGCATCGAACGCTGGACTTTACTCCCACGGCTCCCTTGGCCACATGCACTAGTCCCCGGTAGGTAGTGAGTCCTCCGTCTTTGCTGACAGATTTTGCAGTGATCCTGGAGCTTGTGTACGGAGCGAGATGTACGGCCTTTGCGCCGGTGTCCTGGTGTCGGTCCTTGCCGGCAAACGCGACTGAGACTATCTCCGCTTTCGCTCTTGGTCCGACAAGGTATACGGACGGGTACTTCATGGTGAGTTTGCTGCCGACGTTGGCGTCGATCCATTCGACGCTGGCGTCTTCGTATGCGTAGGCTCGCTTGGTGACGAGATTATAGACATCAGAAGACCAGTTCTGGAGAGTTGTATAACGGACCCTAGCTCCTTTCTTCGCGATTATCTCGACGACCGCGGAGTGTAGAGAGTCTGTCGAATATACCGGAGCTGTGCAGCCTTCGATGTACTGAACATCTGCGTAGTCGTCCGCGATGATCAGGGTTCTCTCGAACTGTCCCATGTTTGCCGCGTTGATTCTGAAGTATGCCTGTAGTGGAAGGTCGACTTTGACGCCTTGGGGAATGTAAATGAAGCTACCACCGCTCCAGACAGCGCTGTTGAGCGCGGCCATCTTGTTATCTTCAGGCGGAATGATTGTTCCGAAATATTTCTTGACAATCTCCGGATGGAGCTTGACGGCCGTATCGGTGTCGCAGAAGATCACTCCCTTATCTTCCAGATGTTTCAGGAGACTGTGGTAGACGACTTCAGACTCGTACTGGGCNCCGACTCCTGCTAGGAACTTCTTCTCGGCCTCGGGTATTCCGAGCCTATCGAATGTCTTCTTGATCTTCTCAGGGACATCGTCCCAGCTCTTCTCGACCTTGTCGGTGGGTCTAAGGTAGTAGTAGATGTCGTTGAAGTCGATATGGGAGAGGTTTCCACCCCATGTTGGCATGGGTCTCTTGAGGAAATGTTCGTAGGCTCGTAGCCTAAATTTCTTCATCCATTCAGGCTCTTTCTTCATATCAGAAATCTGCTCGACGGTCTGGCGAGAGAGTCCCTTCTCGGACTTGAAGACGAACTTCTCAGGATCTTTGAAGTCGTACTTGGCGTAGTCTAGGTCTAGGATACTCTTGTTAGCCATCGTTTCTTTCTCTCTTTATGACGTATGTTATACTGGACCGCTCGCTATTTACAGGTTCCGTCTCAACCATGACGGACCAGTCGAGAGCCCGTGAAGGTCGGGGAATGCCTGATTACTCTAAAGTCTTGCGTTTCAACAGCTCGCCCAGCCTGACGCGCATATTCAAGAAGGCTGAACAAGCCAGTAAATTCCCCTGAACAAGCGGTCAAAACCGTTGGATTATGCCAACCCTATGAACCACCATAGAGACAGTAATGAAAACGTATGACTCAAGTAACCGCGTGAAATGTCCTTTCTGCGCGCGACTTGACANGTGTTACGACCCAGTTGGTCACGACCACATCTGCGGCCTCTGTCACATGACATTCGATGTAGAGAGACTAAAATCGACGAATGGTTCTCCCAGTCTGAGAATCGCGATCCAAGCAAGGGTGTAACCGTATCAACAATAGACATTCGGACCGTAGCGTGGCGGTACGAGTCATGGAGAACGCGGTTCGTCTAGTTTTGTCGGGGCCTCTTCTTGATTCGGGGAAGATAGTCAGTCTTGTAATACTTGCACCTGTCGTTCAGTGGACAGTCCGCGCAATGTGGCCCTATAGGTTTGCAGACAAGTTGGCCGAATTTTACGAAGACCTCGTTGAGGGGTAGCCAGTCTTTCCGATTCGCAATTCGAGTTAGCTCCTTTTCGGTCTCCTCAGGCGTCTTCGTCTCAACTACTCCAATCCGGTTGAAGATCCGATGAACATGAGTATCGACGGGAATTGCGGGTGTCTTGAACCCGTAGACAAAGACACAGTTAGCGGTCTTACGCCCGACAGAAGGGAGCTCAAGCAANTCATCCATGCTCTCTGGAACTTTGCCACCATACTTGTCGAGCAAGATCCTAGAGATCTTCTTGACCGTCCGCGCTTTGGTGTTGTAGAAGCCCACAGGCTTGATGAGTCGCACGACAGTCCTCGTATTTGCAGCGGCCAGGCTCTTGACATCGGGGAACCGAGCGAAGAGCCTGGAGGATGCGAGTGCTGTAACAGGATCCTTGGTTCGATGAGATAGCACGGTCGCGATCAGGACCCTGAACGGATCACCATTGGTCGAATCGCTAATCTCCTGCAGAGTTGTGGGATCATCCTTTCGTGCCCTGTCGACCGCTCCCGCGGCCTCACGAATGATCCGGTGAACCGCACCGGATGATTGTAGATCAACTGGCACTTTCATTTTGCTAGCTTGCGAACCGCTTCTAAGTTGCCCTTATCATCGCGCTTCTCATCCTCTGGCGTTTCCAGAATCCAAGGCAGATCCCGGATAGTGTCGTGGTGTAGAATCGCTTTGAACCCCTTTGTCCCTATGTAGCCCATGCCAATATGTTCGTGGCGATCAAGGCCGGACCCTTGTCCGCCGCGGGAATCGTTCAGATGGACCACTTTCAACTTGTCAAACCCGATATCTTTGTCGAAACTTGCTAGAGTCTGGCCTACGCCCTTCTCGGTATGGAGATCCATGCCTGCGGCATAGGCATGACAGTTGTGGGTCACCACGAAGGGAGCAGTGAAGGTTCCATTCTCGGTTGTTAGATTGTGAACCGTCCCTCGGTACCTTTCAGCTTTCACTTCTGTCACAGGCATGTAGAAATTCCTCGCGTCCCTTATGATTCGACGGGGGGCTGCTCCGGGAAATTCATAGTCAAATCCTAGTTTCCGTGCCTCATGGCTCCCCACGTGTACGGTATACCATCCTAGCGATCTTAGAATCCTGCTTCCAATCGAGCTCCGGGTAGGTCCATGCTTAGAGACAGTTCCTCGGACATCAATCTTGGCCAAGAGATGTATCAGCTGGTATGCGACCGTCTTTGAGCTGGTAGTATAGCGTACCCCTCGCCGATCTCTATACCCATCGCCTATCACATAACCGTGAAGGAAAGCTTTGATGCAATTTGGAGGTGATCGCAAGATAAAACTTGGAATTTTCTTCAAGGAGGCCTTAGTCCCAAAGTTGTCCGTGAAGAACCGGGTCAAGATGTTCGAGCCAAGGCAGACTTTCGTCGCAGTTCCGCTGTCATCGATCCAAGTTTTCAGGGAAAACAGTTCTTCAACGAGGTTTTCAACACGCTCTATGAGAGTGGTCTCGTGTCGACCAAAGGCAAAGAACACTTTTCCATTGTCTCCCCTATCACCGTGCCCCATGAAAGTAAAGCCCTCTGCTAAGTAGAGTCCCAATAGTTCAGCAAAGGCGTCCGTGAGTGGCAGAACGGTGGGAAAGCTAAACCGTCGAGTCGCTGCTCCCGTGTATTGACGNAAGTTTACTTGAATTGTGTCACAGGATGCGAGCTTCGGCATGACTACAAAGTACCCTGGCTTAACTTCTTGGGCGTAGACCCACGCAGGTTCACTGACAAGTCTGACCCTCCACGGTTTCGAATCTAAGTATCGCCAACCGTTTGGTCGGAGACATAGAACAGGATGTTCCGAGGTCATTCGGGTCCAGGGCAATCCTTCCGGCTTGATTGAGACGAGGTTCCCTGAATACTGTCGCCGCAACACNCTAACGACACGGTCAAGCCGTCCGTCTGAACCTAGCACGGTCTCAAATGGGGTGACCTCCTCAACCGGTGTCGGCAATTCATTGCTGAAGACCAACGAACCAGGAGGAAGACAAGTATCCAGGCAGACACCCAGTCGTTCCTGCTTTTTCACCCCGTCTATGATCTCTCGGATGTCGGGGAAGTTAGAGCCCATGCTGTTCCTCTGTCCTGCCATGTTTTCCAAGAGTATCCAGGGATCTTTCTTGACGCGTTTTACGGCCANGTTTAGCGCGTCAGTGATTCTTTGCAAGCCAACATCTCTGCCCATTCCTAAGTGGCTGCCAAGATGGCAGACGAGGTAGGGTATTCCGAGGGTTCCGCAGCGGTCTACTTCGGCCAGGAGGGTTGCGGTGGATTTTTCGTATAGCTCATCTTCAGGACTGGACAAGTTGGGAAGGTAGGGCATGTGGTCGACGACGGGTCCTAACTTGGATTCACCGATTTTTTCTTTGAAGCTCTTTACCTCGTCGGGGTCTAGGTCGGCGAATTTCCAGCCGCGAGGGTTTCGCGTGAACACTTGGAATGTATCGCAGCCTTCTTCTTTGGCTCGGTCGATTGCCTGGTCGATGGAACCTGAGATAGAGACGTGTACCCCGACCTTCAAACCCGTGATGTACCAGCTGGAATGCTGGCGGGTCTCAGGGGTACATAGCTTTGGCTCCCGGAAAAACGATTCCCGAAGAATCTAGAGGTTGGAATAGGGGGGTGAAGAAGCGTTGATTTTCTGCTTTCTGGGTTAGAACGCGGGTCTTGTATGCCGGTTCTCGTAGAGGATCTTGCGCTCGTAAACACCCATGAACCAGTAGAGTCCCACGACGAGCACGAGTCCGATGATGAACACTATGTTGTTCGCGTTTGCGCCAAGTCCGTTGTAGACCCATTGTCTCGTGGAGTCGCTGAATTCGAGTGACCAAAGGAGGGTGGCGAATAGAGCTGCGGGCAGGGCCAGCCTGAAAGTCCTCAGCAGGAGAAGCTCATTTTTCGCAGTTGCCATTTTTCTACATCTAGAATGGCTGTTAGGTGGTCAGGGATTTCATAGCCGTTTTGCAGAAACCTAAAGCTCATCTCTCGATGGGGTGCGCTCGGCTGGGCTCCTTTTGGAGCCGAGGAATGTCACGTTCATTGAAATAGTCAATACTNTCTCTCGGAAAAATAGATTGATTAGTGTAAGATTTAGCGGGCGAGTCAAACCGCACGTCGGCAAGCATTGCCAAGACCAGTGCAACATTCCGTCGAGAAAGGTTTGCAAACTTACATATTCCTCGCTACCACCCGGTCCCCCGCGTGGCCGCCGTAGCGTAGCTTGGTAGCGCAGAGGCCTGAAAGGCGTGTCGAAACGCCTTGGCCTGTGGAGTCTCTAGGGCGGGTTCAAAGCACCTCCCGGTAGGTGGGAATATCCCGCCGGCGGCCCTCAAAAATTAACAAGCATTGGAAGCTTTCGATCTAGATTTGATCCCAAACGTTTGTTGATCTCGCCTATCTTTTGGAGTATTGCTTCTCCCGTCACCCGCGGGAACCCAAAACGCGTGGCCATCTTATCAACCATAGCGACTAGATCGCTGGGAGCGATTGGCTTTGAGGCCACAAGTCTTGAGGAATATCTGCAAAGGAACGACAACCGGTCAACGATACTTGTTCGAGGGACACATTCGCCTAGAGCTTCGAAAACCATCATACGCGAAATATGTGACGGGTTCGAAAACCCGATTTCTCTCCCCCAAGTATCGATGTCCTCAGAACGGTTGACTTGTAGAAACTGTTGAAGACTTGGGCTTCGGCCTTCATGAAGGGACAGGGCGGACCGGCAGGATGCGCTAATGCCCAGATCAGCTCGAAGGAAAGTTGCGAGTTGTTCTATTACAAGACTCACTTTCAGTTTTATCTGAATCCGCGGGTATTTGTGGGGATTGCTTCTCCCGGCGTTGTAGAATCCGAGGACGCCGTCGGTTGCGAGAAGTTCTCTTGCAAGAGGTCTCATTAGACGGGCATCGTTACGGAACGCCTCTGGAATTGAGAGGTCTCTTTTCCTCCCATTGGGAAGCCCTAGAGTTTCGTGTTTGAATAGTGCAACGGCTTTGCTCTGATATCTCAGGGAGATCCAGGTCTGTTCAGGGTTGATGTAGAACCCAGGTCGTTGGAGGTCGTAGGCGGCGGAGATTGTCGGCATTACTGTGCCGATCAGGTAAAGTTGATCTTCGAGTGCGTGTCCTGTTACTTCATACTGATAATGGCCGTGGGGTCCTCCTCTCTTGATGGAGAGCCCGCCATCTCCGATATGGATTCCTGTTTCGGCTGCCACATCGGGAGATAGATGGAACATNGGGAAGGGCATCGCAGAATCTGATTGTCATTGCCCTCTCAAGGCTCACAGACGGNACCGAAAGTGTTTGTTGCTTTGCAAGGCAGAAGCTTCCCACAGCCTCCTTAGAAACACCCTTCCAGGTGGGACAATCCCGGCGCCGGCTCCACAAGAACACGTAACTGTTCAGATTCTCGTCAAAGGCTTTAACCCGGTAGAATATCGGGTTCGGCCNTAGTGGGCCGGTAGTTCAGCCTGGTATGCTGACGAGTGTGGTCAGGCCGAAGAACGTCCGGTTTGCAAACCAGTTAATGGTCTAGATTCCGGAAGGCCGCGGGTTCAAATCCCGCCCGGTCCACCAACTTTCAGTGCGAACCCGAAAGTTCACGGATCAACTTGATTCCCACTCCTATGACTATTGTTCCGGCCAGGACAGCTAAGAGGTCCAGTGAGTAGACACGGATGCATGTCAGGGCTTCCGGACCGCAACTAACGAACGTGAATTCGCCCCAAAGCCCCAAGAGAACCGACACAGCACCAACGATGAGGAAGACCACTCCGACGAACTTCTTAGAACTGACGCCATAGATCAACGTTGAAGCCGACCCTTCCCGCCACACAAAGATCTATGCTACACGCCTTCCTTCTTGAAACACGTCCACGATCAACCGCAATGCTCCAATATTCTCCAGGGGATTCGCGTCTAGTAGAACTAGGTCTGCGATCTTTCCTTCTTCGATCGTTCCGCGCTCGCTTTCGCCTATCAAGGCGGCTGCGCTAGAGGTCGCAGCGATGAGGGCATGACGAGGCTCCATCCCACACTCGACCATCAATTCAGCCTCTCGGGCAATTCGACCGTGACGTGCAGCGCCACCGCCAGCATCAGTCCCCAACGCTATCCTCACGCCCGCTTTGATG
>JGI25382J43887_10000618_pt1 | contig 12559 bp, 11 predicted proteins | sample GraSoi013_1_40cm_3_FD_43887 | JGI IMG/M metagenome (IMG submission 43887) | reverse complement strand
TAGATTTTACAAGGGAAGGCCGTTCTGCCGACTCACGCCGGAGGCGTAGTTTCTTCGCAAACGGCGCTCCCAAACAGAGTATTTATTGCTGCAAGCCAAGACAGCGGACTAGGCGAGGACCCGCGGCGCGCTGCGCCATCCGTGAAGTCAAAGAAGAGGCGGGAGTATGGGCGTGGTAGTCACTCTTAAGCGGGTTGGTTGTTGGATTCATTGTAAAAAGCAGAACCCCGGGCCGTTTCCGGCCCGGGGCATTAGCCTGTCCAGCTACCGAGCAATTTTCGGTAGCCGGCGCCGGGAAGCGACACTACTTAAGACAGCCCGCCTGTCCCAAAATAGGAAGCTTACCCAAAATTATCTCTTGGGAAATGTCCCAATCCACAGGCGCGATTTCACAACGTTCCACGTGGAAGATTACGCGCATCGCGTGAGGTTCCCACATACCTCACCCACCGTTGCATTGGCCCGCCTCTGATTTTTCATTTACATTGAAGCGATGCGTGCCATCCTGCAAAAGCGGGCGTTGCGCTACGTCTTCAGCGCCAACCTGATCTCCATGCTGGGCAGCGGCATGAACGCCGCCGCCGTCGCCTGGTACATTCTGCAGGCTACACACTCGGAAATGGCCCTGGGCACGTTTGCCGTGTTGCAGACGATTCCGGCCATGCTGATGCTCCCGTTCACCGGAGTCATCATCGACCGCGAAGACCGTCGCCGGCTGGTCATGATGCTCGATGCGGCCCGCGCCATCATCATCCTCACTGTTTCCATCCTTGCTTTCGCGGGCAAGGTCAAGGTTTGGGAACTCTACCTGATGAATACGCTGGTCGCGGCGGGTTTCTGGATGTTCTGGCCGACGATCACCGCTCTGATTCAGGAGTTGACCCCGGACGAAGAGTTTGTCCATGCCAACACCTTTCTGCTGGCGGGAGTCCAGGGCGGCTGGCTGATCGCCGGATCCATCGTCGGATTCGTGTACAACCACATCGGCCTGGGCGGCGTGCTGCTCATCGACTTCTCTACCTACGTCGCATCGTTTCTGTGTTACTTCGCTGTGCGCAAAGGCCGCCATGTAGTGCCCCGCCCCGCAGAGCTTCGCGCCGACATTGCGGCCGCCGAGACAGCCTTCCAGCGCTTCCTGCGCGAGATGCGAGAAGGCATCCAATTTCTTCGTGGCAAACGAAATGTGGTGCTGCTGGGCATCAGTTGGGCGCTGTTCCTGGGCGCGATGCTGACCGCCGTCGTGGTGACCCCTCCGCTGAGCGACCAAGTGTTCCACGCCGGCGCCGTCGGCTATGGCTGGCTGAATGCAGGATGGGGCACCGGCGCCTTCCTCAGCGCCTTGTATGCGCCCCAAGTGATCGCCTGGCTGGGCGCGCGGCGATCGGTCGCCATTTCCATGGGCTTGCTGACGATTTGCATGATCCTGGTGCCGCTCTCTCCCTGGCTGGCCATCGCTGTGGCCGCTTACGGGATCATGGGCTCGGGGCGGGGTGTGAGCGGGGTCGCCATAAACACCAGCATCATGGAGCAGGTGCCGCAGCATTTCATGGGACGCGTGCAGAATACCTTCTTTTTCGCTTTTTCGCCGGCACCCTGCTGCAGATTTTCCTGGGATTCCTGGTGGGAGCCGTAGCCCAGTTAAACCTGATCGCTGGATTCGGAATTATCGGCATGGTTTACGCATTGGCCTTCCTCAGTGCCAGTTGGCCGGTGGGGGCGGCAGCCGCGGTCCGCGAAGCCAGCCCGGCAGAGTAATCCAGAATGCAGAAGTAGGAATTCAGAATGCAGAAGTAAAAGGACCTGGTAGGAGATATCGCAATTCTAATTTCTGCTTTCTTACTTCTGACTTCTTACTTGCCGTCCCAAGCTGTTATCCTTTCCCTTCCAAATTTCATTAGGAGACATGCATGTCATCCAGCCTCGAAGGCCGTAACGCCGTTGTCTTCGGAGTTGCCAACAAACGCTCGATCGCCTGGTCGATCGCGCAGGGGTTGCATAACGCCGGAGCGAAGCTTGCCGTGACCTACCAGAACGAGCGACTGGAACAGGAAGCCAAAGACTTGATTCTCTCACTCCCAGGCGCAGAGGCCTTTATGTGCGATGTTTCCAATGACGCCGAGATCGACCGTCTTTTTGGCCAACTGAAAGAACGGTACGGCAAGCTGCATGTCCTGGTGCACAGCGTGGCCTTTGCTCCCGCGGACGAACTGAAGGGTGAATTCGTCAACACCACGCGTGAGGGTTTCCGCGTTGCCCATGACGTCAGCGTGTACTCGCTGGTGGCGCTCTCCCGCGCCGCTGCCCCGCTCATGGAAGACGGAGGCAGCATCATCACCATGACCTACTACGGCGCGGAAAAAGTTGTCCCGCACTACAATGTGATGGGCGTGGCCAAGGCAGCGCTCGAATGCACGGTGCGCTATCTCGCGTACGATCTCGGCAAACGAAAGATCCGTGTGAACGCCATCTCCGCTGGCCCGATTAAGACCCTCGCCGCCCGCGGCATCTCCGGTTTCGGTGACATGCTGAAGTCGCAAGCCGAGCGTGCCCCTCTACGGCGCAATGTGGACGTGAACGAAGTCGGCGCCACCGGTGTGTTCCTGGCTTCCGACGCCAGCTCTGGCATCACGGGTGAAGTTACCTACGTGGACTGCGGCTACAACATCATGGGGTTTTAGGGGCCGAGGTTCAGCGATTAATGGTCAGAGGCCGGTGATGCCCTGCCGGTTGTCGTCTTACGCCTTTTGCTGAAAAACTTCCGCTGGATGTCTGGATAAAATTCCTTCAGCAGATCGAAGCCCGCATCGAAACCTACCTGCACACCCGCGCGCCGGGCCACCCCGGAGAAATTCCTCTGGCTCTCGGGGTAGTACGCGGTTGAAATGGACCCTGAAGTCAGGTTGCCGAGGACTTCCGAAAAATTGAAAGCTTTCCGTCCAGAATCCTGCCGCGTCACAATGATGCGGCTGAGGGCGTATCCCACGCGGTTGAAGGAAGCTCCCTGCCCTCGGCGGTAATATCGCGGGTCCTGGTACAAAAGCGACGGATAGACTCCCAGCACAAAAATGCTGTTCGTCAACCCATCCGCCAAGTTCGCGCCGTAGCGCTTGCCGTAGCCTTCGGCACCCTGGCCATATTCCTTCGGGCTGTTGAACGCCTGGCCGACCCCGGCTTCCACAGCTACAAAACCAAATGTGTAAGGATCGAGATATTGCAAGGCGAGCTTGAATTTCCGGCTGGGCGCAAGTGGAGGCGGGTGAACGCCTTCATCCACTATTCCGTAGCCGGGCATCATCCCGAACATCCTCTTCTTCTGGGCTGGCCTCTTTTCAGAGGAGTCTGTTTGCGGAGAACCTCTGCCTGCACCAGAGAGTTGCTGGCTGCTCTGAGAGTAGCAAACATGGGCAGTTACCAATAGGAATAATGGGACCGCGACAAGAAACTTGGCGTCCATACGATCTTCCAAGAGTGGACGGGCTTGNCAACCGGTGCTGGACCTACCTGGTNCTAATCTGGATGCGCCGGTCATTCGGCNCCACTGTTTCCAAGGCGATCTCCACGTCGCGGTCGCGCGCGAAGCGCGCGAACTTCTCTCCCCACTCTATCAGGAGAACGCTGTTTTCAGCGGCGAGATCGTCGAGACCCAGCGTCTCAAGCTCACGGGGAGTATCTACTCGATAAAGATCAATGTGGTAGAGGTTGACCCCGGGCGCGCGATACTCGTGTACCAGAGTAAAGGTTGGACTAGTGACGTCCTCTTCGGACGCGGCGTGGAAGCCTTCCGCAATGCCCTTGACCAGCGTGGTCTTGCCCGCGCCCAACTCACCCCGCAGGAGCACCAGCTTGGGTGGAGCCAGCATCTCAGCCAGTGTGCGCCCCAGGGCAATCGTCTCCTCCGCCGAGTGCGTAGTGAATTCTTGTGTGATCATCCTGGTCGAAAGACCAGTATAGCGAGACTTCGCGGGAGAACAGGCAGCGTCAACTCAAAGCGAGTCTCACGACCCTTTAGGTAAGGACCACTGGCTGGACCGAATTCCCTGAAAGCTTTTGTCGGTGACCGAGTCCACTACCATGCGCAGCGTGCGATGATCGTCGTCGCCCAGTGCGATGAAGCGGAAGGGCTGCAGAGCACCATCATTAGCCGCCAGCACGGGACTCAGCATCTCGGCCATGCCGTGTACTGGGCCGGATTGCGTCCGGAAGGCGATTTCGACGAAATCACCCTGGCCCAGGGACCTTGCCAGCCGCAACAGGCCGCCGGTCACGGAGATGGTTTGGAGTTTGGCCTTGGCGCGCTGACCATCTTCCAGCATGACAATGGCGGAAACTGAGCCCCCAAGGTGGACTCGCGGAGCGCGCTGCTGGGGGTGAGGTTGNGGGAAGTGGGTCATGGCCAAAATCAACTATGTCACGCCGGGTCACCTCAAGATAGGTTACGAAAGCAACTGGTCCGATTTCGAGCGCGGCTCACCGAACGACTTCTGTTAACTGCCCGGTTGGCAAGCGGATGAAACTGTTACCGAACTCGTTAACGTACCAAAGGCCAGGGAGAAGGACTAGCTGCATTAGCCAATCCTAACCAGCTTCTCTTGCGCCGCTTCCCGCACGCGACGAAGTGCCTCCGGCAGAGCCTTCAGCAGATCAGTCGCGACCAGTGAATGTTCGCCCATGCTCTCACACGCCACGTCGCCGGCGAGGCCGTGAAGATGAACCGCGGCGATCATCGCCTCCACAATTCGATCCGGATTCTGGGCGATGAAGCCCGAGATCATGCCAGTCAATATGTCACCCGTGCCGCCGGTCGCCATGCCCGGATTTCCGGTCGTGTTCACCCAAACCTCACCATCGGGCTGCGCGATCAGAGTTCGATGGCCCTTCAACACGACAATCACTTCGTGCTCCCGGGCAAACGTTCGCGCCACATTCAAGCGATCGCGTCGCACAGCAGCGACGGTTGAACCCGCAAGGCGCGCCATCTCGCCCGGATGAGGCGTGATCACCAGCGAGCGTGCCCTGCCGTTCAGATCCGCGGCATGGCCTTCGAAAGCGTTGAGTCCATCCGCATCCAGCACGATAGGAATTTTGTGTTTCTTCACTACGGTGCGCGCAAACTCCGCTGTCTCGGCATGTCGGGAAATTCCTGGACCGACGGCAAGAACCGTCTTGCCCTCGATTAATGCATCCACTCGCCGGTCCAAAACGCGCATCGAGATGCCGCCTGCTTCGGTCTCCTCCAGCGGCTCGGTCATGACCTCAGGATGAAAGCCGGCTACGGTTGGCAGTAGCGACTTTGGCGTGCAAACTGTGGACAGACCTGCACCCGCACGTAGGGCGGCCATGCCTGCCATCGCCGCAGCTCCTGCCTTCCCGACCGATCCGCCGATCACCAGCACGTGTCCGAAGTTTCCTTTATTTGCATCTGCGCGCCGAGGTCCGATAAGTGGCGCAACTTCACAGGCGGTGATTGCATTGAGCCGCAACGAGGAGACGATTGCTTCTTGCGGCGAGCCGATGGGAGCGACCAAAGTCGGCCCGGTGGTCAGTAGTCCGAAGATATGTGCCGGGCGCGGCGCCGTGAAGGTTACGACGGCATCAGCTCGCGCCACGGCGCCAGTCTGCTCGCCCATAACGTCCGCATCAGCGCCGGAGGGAATATCCACGGCGACGCTCGGTGCGTCACTTGCGTTCAGCGCGGCGATGGCTTCGGCGTAAAGCCCACTCACCGGCGGACGGAAACCCGTTCCCAGAATCGCATCGACCACGACGTCGGCATCGAACACGGCGCGCGCCGGTTCAGCCTTCAGCTCTTCGCGCGAGCGTGCTACCGCGGGTGCGATCGGAAGCTTGGTAAACATCTCTGCAGCATCCCCCCGCAGCTCCGAGCGATCTGCAAGTAGCACGAGGCAGACTTCCTTGCCCGCTTCGTGCAGCTTGCGCGCGGCCACAAAACCATCGCCACCATTGTTTCCTTTTCCGCAAATCACCCCAATGCGCTTCGCCGACGGATATCGCGCCATCACGAATTCCCCCACTGCGGTGCCCGCATTTTCCATCAGAGTGAGCGAAGGGATGCCGAAGCGCTCGCTGGTGAGCCGATCTACTTCACGCATTTCGGCAGCGGTGACGATTTTCATCTTGAATCAATTATCGCCCAGGTTTGCNGAGCTGCGCTCGGCNCGACCCTTCGACTTCGCTCGGGGCAGGCTCGCGGGGCGCCCGTTCTCCCAAGAGATCCTTGTGACGATCTTCATGAGAGGTTCATACCTGGGAAGACGCCATCTGTTCCAGTTGGCGGAGTTGCGAAGGTTCGCCCATGGCGATCAAGTAATCGCCCGGTTCAATGCGGTCTTCCGGCGAGGGATTGAAGCGCATGCCTTGCTCGCGCTTGATGGCCAGGATGATTACGCCACGGTCCTGCCGGATGCGCGAAGTCTCAATCGTCTTGCCGGCGAATGACGAGTCCCGCCCTACGCAGATTTCGCCAATCTCGAGATCCATCCCCAGGTGAGTAGTAGCGGTGTCGAGAAAACTCACCACATGCGGCCGGAGAAATGACTGCGCAATGCGCTGGCCGGCGAAAAGGTAGGGTGAGACTACTGAATCAGCGCCGGCCGTGAGCAGGTGCTTTTCCGCATCCTCTTCGCTGGCACGGGCAATGATCTTCAATCCCGGATTCAGCCCGCGCGCGGTGAGCACGATGTACAGATTNGTCGCATCCGTGGTGGTGGCTGCCACCAGCCCACGGGCACGCTCAATATGCGCCTCGCGCAGGGTCGCCTCTTGAGTGGCGTCTCCGATCAGGGTCAACCATTCCCCACTGTGGTGCGCGGCCTTGGCTTCATTTTGCTCGATAACGAGAAACGGCACTGGCCTGCGCGCCAGCTCCCGCGCCGCGCTGCGCCCCACGCGCCCCGCGCCGCAGATGATGTAGTGGTCGGAGAGCCGGCCAATATCGCGTTCCATTCTCCGCCTTCCGAAGAAGCTTCGCAGCTCGAATTCTAGCAAAGCCTGCGTGAGGAACCCGATGCTGAGCAAAACTAGCGACACACCGGCGAGGATGAGCGCCACGTTGAACACGCGTCCGGCGCGCGAGAGCGGATGGACCTCCTGGTATCCGATGGTGGTGAACGTGGTGATCACCATGTAGAACCCATCGAACCAGGGCCAGCCTTCAATAAAGTGAAAGCCCGCCATCCCGATCAAGGTCAGAAACGCCAGCGCGATTCCAATCAGCCGCAAATTGCGGAAAGCTTTCATGACCGGTCGCTAGTCGTTGGTCGTTGGCAATAACCGCGTGGGGACAGCCGCCACGGCTGTCCGGCCGAGCGAAGCTCGGCTCGGGTTTGTGTTCAGCCTGACCGAAGGGGCCCGGCCAACGACCAAGGACTATAAAGCAAAAAGCCCTCCGCGTACTTGGGGAAGGCCCATTTAGCGAGATGCGGGAAAACTCAGTCAGCCATAACCTTCGGAGTCCTGGGCTCGGCAGTGACTGCCGCTTGCACCCGGCTGTGGTGTCGGCCATAGCCGAAGTAAATCGCCATCCCGATAACTAGCCAGATGATCAATCGCAGCCAAGTGTCCCGGGGCAAGCTGGCCATCATCAGGCCGGAAATCAGGATCCCCATAATGGGTACAAATGGCACCCAGGGGGTTTTGAACGGCCGTTCCAGCTGAGGACGCTTCCTGCGCAGCACCCAGACCCCAGCACAGACGATGACGAAAGCCAGCAATGTACCAATACTGACCAGTTCGCCCAGAATGCCAATGGGGATCAGCGAAGCAAAGATCGCTACGAAGAGTCCGACGATGATGCTGCAGATCCAGGGAGTGCGAAAGCGTGGGTGTACCGCACCCGCCCACTGCGGCAGCAGACCATCGCGCGACATGGAGAAGAAGACCCGCGACTGACNAAGCAACATGACTAGCATCACACTGCCCAGGCCGGCAATGGCACCCAGCTTCACCAGGAAGCTCCCTACTCGCACGCCGGTTGCGTCGATGCCCACCGCCACCGGGTCAGGAACGTTCAGCGCGGTGTAGGGGACGACGCCGGTCAGCAGACCTGACACAAGGATGTAGAGGACAGTGCAAATAGCCAGCGAGCCGAGAATACCGATAGGCATATCTTTCTGTGGGTTCTTCGACTCCTGCGCCGCNGTGGAGACGGCGTCGAACCCGATGTACGCAAAGAAGATCACCGCCGCGCCACGTGCCACNCCCGACCAGCCGTACTTCCCGAACTCGCCNGTATTGTCCGGAACGAAAGGATGCCAGTTCCTGACGGCGACCTCTGGNTGCTTGGCGAGGAACATTCCCGCGATCCCGATAAAAGCAAGCACAATCGCGACCTTGACCATGACGATGGCCGAATTCAGGTTGGCGGATTCCTTGATGCCGATGACCAGGACGAAGGTTACCAGGCAGATCGCGAGAAAGGCCACCAGGTTAAATGTGCCCTGTACATGGGGCAGTGCCGAGGGATCCACGCCATGCGCGTGCAACGTCGGCATGATGGTCGCCAGCCGCTCCCAGCGCCCGTTATACATGACCATTTCGGTTCCGGGCGTGGCGGTCAGTGAGGGTGGGAGGTGAATACCGAAATCCTGCAGGAAGCTGTTGACGTAGCCACTCCACCCCGAAGCCACCGTCGCCGCGCCGAAGGCGTACTCGAGGATCAAGTCCCAGCCGATAATCCAGGCGAAGATCTCGCCTAACGTGGCATAACCATAGGTGTAGGCAGAACCGGCAATGGGAATGAGAGATGCGAACTCGGAATAACAGAGTCCCGCAAAGACGCAGGCGATCCCAGCCAGGACGAAGGAGAGCACAATGGCTGGGCCCGCGTACTGGGCCGCGGCCGCACCTGTCAGCACGAAAATTCCGGCGCCGATGATTGCGCCAATTCCCAGCGTTATGAGGTTGGTAGGACCGAGCGCGCGTTTGAGGGCATGTTCGCCCTCTTCCCTGGACTCGGTCAAAATCGTGTCGAGTGGCTTGGTTGCTAACAGATCTGCCATCTGTTTGCTTTCTCCTTNGCGGTTAAGCTGCCGTGCCTGTGGCTGTCTGNCTGTGNNTGNCTGCGNCCACAGGTAATACACCGGAATCCCCAGCANCACGATAATCAATCCTGGCCACGTGTACTGCGGCTTGTAGCGTAATAGTACGACATCAATAAACAAAGCCATCACAATATAAAGCGCGGGCAGCACCGGATAGCCGATCGCCCGATAGGGACGCTCGGCATTGGGATGGGTACGGCGCAACACGAACAATCCCAAAATAGTAAGAATGTAGAAAACCAGCACAGCAAAAATAATGTAATCCAGCAACTGGCCGTAACTTCCGGAGACACAAAGCACGCACGTCCAAACCATTTGCACCATCAGCGAAACCGAAGGCGTTTTGTATGTGGGATGCAGTTTCGCCACGCTGCGGAAAAAGAGGCCATCCTTGGCCATCGCGTAGTACACGCGTGCCCCCGCCAGGATCAGGCCGTTATTGCAGCCGAAGCTGGATAGCATGATGGCGGCTGCCATCAGGAGACCTCCTGTCGCGCCGAACATCTGCGTCATCACGGCAGTGCCCACGCGATCCTCGGTGGCGTACTTGATGCCGCGCTCCAGAATCGTCGCACCGTTGGCCATACCATCGAGCGGCAACACACTCAGGTATACGAAATTGCAGGCGATGTAGAGGGCAATGACCACGCCTGTGCCTAAAGCCAGCGAAAGTGGCAGGGTGCGGCTGGGATCTTTCACCTCCCCGGCCGTGAAAGTCACGTTATTCCAGGCATCGGCGGCAAACAGCGATCCCACCTGCGCGACGGCAAGAATCGTGAGCGTCCCCACCATCACCATGGGGCCCCCGACTCCCACCTGCACGGCGTGTTGCGCGCCCAGTCCCGCGTTATGCCAGAAGTTTCCCTGGAAGTTGGCGGCCAGCGCCTGCGCATTCCGTCCAATGAACAAGCCCAACAAAGCCAAACCCAGCAAGGCCGAGACCTTGGCAAAAGTAAAGACGTTCTGGATGAGCGCCCCGGTCTTCACCCCGAAGATATTGATGACGGAAAGCGCCACCACCACCAGGATTGCCACCAGGTTCTGTGTGTTCAGACCTACATCCATGTTGCCCAGAACCATGGGCCCTACGTGAATCGGCGGCACTTTCCAGAAATGGAGAATCCAGTTCGAGGAAGAAACCGAGGGAACGAAGACACCGAGAAACTTGCCAAAAGCCACGCCGACGGCAGCGATCGTCCCCGTTTGTATCACCAGGAACAAGGTCCAGCCGTAGAGAAATCCCCACAGCGGCCCCAGCGCTTCACGCAGATAAACGTACTGACCGCCAGCCCGCGGCATCATGGCGGCCAGCTCGCCGTAGCTCAGGGCAGCGATAATCGTCAGGAAGCCGGTCACCACCCAGGCCCCGATCAGCAGCGCCGGCGAATTCACTTCGCGGGCGATCTCGGCGGAGACAATGAAGATTCCAGAACCGATCATGGAGCCCATGACCAGCATGGTGGCGCTGGTCAGCCCGAGGCCTTTGACCAGCTCTTTATCCTGGTGCGTATGGATTTCCCAATCGCTGGCGACTGCCGCGGGAATTGGTGTTTTCGTCTCGGTAGTCACGGCTCTCTGGTGGTCCTCTAGCTGCCGCTAGGACAGGCGCGGCTTCAGCCGTGCCGGCATACCCCTTGACCGGCTGTCATTCGTCCCGTTTCAGCCAGACACCGCACTGAACAGTTGCGATTCGACTTTACCGCAATATCCGCAAAAATTCCTCTGCTGATTTGCGGGGATCCCGTAACAAGTCGGATATCACCGCCACCGCGTCCGCCCCCGCCTCAATCACGGAACGGGCATTCGCTCGCGTGATTCCGCCAATCGCCACCAGCGGCTTGCGTGTCAGTTCCCTGGCTTTTCGTACGCCTTCAAGGCCAATGACCGGGTCGGGGTTCGCCTTGCTCACCGTGGGAAATACGGGTCCAATGGCAATGTAATCCGCCGAAGTCTTGCCGGCTTCCGTGATCTGGTCAGGATTATGGGTGGAAATTCCCAGCCAGAGGCTTTCACCGATCACTTTTCTGGCGCCTTCCGGCGAGAGGTCATCCTGCCCCACATGCACCCCATCGAACCCNGCAGCGAGACCCAAATCGGCCCGGTCGTTCATGATCAGTTTGACGGAACTGCCGAGTCGCCGTTTCAACTCCCGCGCCTGTTCCAGCATGTGCCGCGCGTTGTCGCTCTTGTTGCGGTATTGCAGGAGGGTGGCGCCGCCAGCAACAAGCTCTTCGGCAGCCGTAAACAAGGCAGCATCTTCAGGGAACAACGGCGTATCTAAGATGGCGTACAGGCGCGGAAGGATGACCATTGTGGCCGCGCCAGACTGAAAACCCGGACCCATCTCCGGCCTCATGCTGAGCAACCTCCAGGCTGCGAAGGACCTTGCGTGGAGCTTAAAGAAATTTCCTCTTAAGCATGTTGTCACTGCCCGCCAGATCGTTCGCCCGGATGAATCCTAGCTCAGGATGACGCCAGCAGTGCTGGCTACGCTGCGGGTTCCTGCCCCGTCTTCAGAAACCGCTCAATGAACGTCGTATCCACCCTCCCCGCGCGGAAATCCGGGTCGGCAAGAATCTTCCGGTGCAGCGGAATCGTCGTATGTATGCCTTCCACGATAAACATCTCCAGCGCGCGCGCCATGCGGGAAACCGCTTCCGCCCGGTCTTTGCCACGCACAACGAGCTTGGCGATTAGCGAATCGTAATATGGAGGAATTACCCCTTCGGCGTAGGCTGCAGTATCGATGCGCACCCCCGTCCCCCCCGGGGGATGGAACGCTGTGATCTTTCCCGCCGAGGGCGTGAATGTTTCGGGGTGTTCGGCATTGATACGGCACTCGATGGCATGTCCGCGATGCACGATCGGCCCCTGCAGCACGTCTTCCATGCGCTCGCCCGCAGCCAGCAGGATCTGGCTCTTGACCAGGTCCACGTCAGTGACCATCTCCGTGACCGGGTGCTCCACCTGGATGCGTGTGTTCATCTCGATGAAGTATAGCTGCCGGTCTTCATCCATGAGGAATTCAATCGTACCCGCATTCACGTACCCGATGTCGGAAAGCGTTTTGCAAAGTACCTGGCCGATCTGGTCGCGAACTTCCGGTGTCATTTGCGTGGAGGGCGATTCTTCCAGCAGTTTCTGGTGCCGCCGCTGGATCGAGCACTCGCGCTCGCCGAGACTCACCACGCTGCCGTACTGGTCAGCCAGGATCTGGAACTCAATGTGCCGAGGCCGTTCCACGAATTTTTCCATGTAGAGATCGCCGTTGCCAAACGCGGCCGCGGCCTCCGACTGCGCCGCCTCGAACAGGCTGGGAAGCTCTTCCTCGCTGCGCACAATACGCATGCCGCGCCCGCCGCCTCCAGCAGAGGCCTTGATGATCACCGGGAAGCCTACCTGCCGCGCCCAGTCCAGCGCTTCGCCATTGCTGGCGAGAATCCCTTCTGACCCGGGGAGGATGGGTACACCCGCGTTCTTCATCGCCGCCCGGGCTTTCT
>JGI25382J43887_10000613_pt1 | contig 12582 bp, 13 predicted proteins | sample GraSoi013_1_40cm_3_FD_43887 | JGI IMG/M metagenome (IMG submission 43887) | reverse complement strand
TATTCGCCACTGCTTTTTACCAGTGCGACCAGCCACTACTTAACCACTACTTCTCCTCGCCAAAAGTAGTGGAGAGTAGTGGTTGGTCGGCGACATTACCCGTTTGTCCGCCGTTTGCTTAGACTTCCGCTGCTGGCCCAGCGCGCCCGCAGCCAGCAACGACGAGGCGGCGGAAGCCGGCACGCCTGCCTGATTGGCCAGAACCCAGGGGAACGGCACCGGCCCGCAAGTACCTGGAAGCATGGAACTCTACGATCGCCTCAGCTTCGACACCGATCCCTGCATCCTCCGTGTCAGCGGGAGCGTCCAAACAGCTGGAGACATCTATGGAGCCGGGTGAGCAGTAGAGGCAGGGGAGACCAGGATCATGCTGAAGCCCAACTCCGCGCTCGATATTGTCGATGCGCTCTATCTCGTGTCGATCCTCGCCGATCAGCCGCGCTCGATCGACCGGTACATTGACTACTTCGGTGGCGGCGCCGGGGACCTTGAGCTCCGAGGCGGCGGCGCAAGGCTCGGCTCCCATCAGCCTCGGGAGGCCTGGCGATGAATTTGCGGCCCGCCCTTGTGATCGCTTCGCTGATGCTGGCGGTGAGCCTGGCCGGGAATGTCTGGGCGGGAACGCCGGCCGATCAGATCCGGCTGCAGATCGACCGGGTCGTCCAGGTCCTCGCCGATCCCGACCTGAAGACCGTCGGGCGCGAGCGAGATCGTCAGGCCGCGGTGCGAAGGATCGCCGAGGAGGTCTTCGACCTCGGCGAGATGACGCGCCGAACGCTCGGGCCGCACTGGCAGAGGCGAACGGAGGCAGAGCGGGCCGAGGTCGTCACGCTCTTCGGCGATCTTCTGGAGCGTACCTACTTCACCAGGATCGCGGGCTACAGCGGCGAGAAGATCACTGTCCTCGGCGATTCCACCGACGGGGACCGGGCGACCGTCCGAACCCGGATCGTCACCCAGCAGGGCACCGAGATTCCGGTGGACTACCGGATGCTTCGCCGCGGAGACCGCTGGATGATCTACGACGTCTCGATCGAAGGGGTGAGCCTCGTGGCCAACTACCGGGCGCAGTTCGACAAGATCATCCAGACGTCGTCCTACCAGGCGCTCGTCGACAAGCTCAGGTCCAAGCGCGGGTAGTCCCACGGCGCGGGATCGCGCTGGCCTCATCAAGACGTGCGACCTGCTCTTGCGAGAGGGTCACGTCGAGGGCACCGAGCGTGGTCGCTCTCGACCAGGAGCCGCATGGTGACCGCGGCGGTGTGCCAACCACTCGCGGCCAGTCCGCGTAATTTCGTGTTGCGCGCGGCCTCCTCGGGCGGCCCGATTCTGTCGACGAGGGCGTCAGCGTGCGGCGGACGCGGTGCTGCTTCTTCCCGCGGTGGCCGAGCAGGATTGCGTGACGGCGCAAAAAGCCCGGCCCCTTCATCTGCCTCCAACCCGCGGCCTCCGCAGCCCGGCAGTCCCCGCCGCGCCATCCATCGGGTGTTGGTGCGGCTAGGGTCTACTGGCTGGTAGACCAGGGGCTATAGAACACGGACGATGACGCGGATCGGAGTGGGCCGGAAGCCGTTACACGGATTGTAGATCTGCGGACAGTTCGACAGAATGCTGAGGACGTCCGTCTCCGCCCGCAGCTCGACGAAGTCTCCCGCTTTCGATCGGCCGTCGGCGATCGCCATGCGTCCGTCGGGCTGCACCGGCACGTACATGAAGAAGTTCACGTTGGCAACGATATCCTTCTTTCCAAGCCCGAACGCGGCCAGGGCATGCAGGAAGTTGTCCCGGCAGTTGGGGGTGTCCTTGACGCCGTAGCGGACGAAGTTGCTCTCGGCGCTGCAGCAGCCCCCGAGCGTATCGTGATACCCGCATGTGTCCTCGAGAATTGTGAACAGTGGCCGCGCCATATTGGAGTAGAGCCGACAGCCGGCGCTCAGGAAGATGCTGCCGTTGAGCTTCATGGTATCGGCAGCGTTGTACCGCTCGGCTGGGTCGGCCGCGTTGTAGCAGAGAAAGTCGACCGCCTGCGTGCCCTCGAGGTCGGTGATCCGGAGAAGTTGTCCCTGGGCGACGACCCGTGCCCAGTGGGCACCCGGCGGGATAACGCGGTTTTCGAGGATCGTGCCCGTCAGGTTATCCACGTGCGGTCACCATACATCGGATGCATGTCCCATCGCCACTCCCAGGCACGCTCCTGGGCTGCCGCGGCGGTCGCCCTGAGCATCACGAGCACGAAGGTGGCGAGCATGACGCGCACGGGGAAGACCCTAGGGGGGTCCCGTCAATAGGTGTGGAAATGAGTTCAGGCGGCCGCCTTCTTTTCGCCTCCGTCCCTAGCCGCTTCTGGCGTTCATGCCCTTGAGATTCGTCTCCTCTCGACCAAGCGCGTTCTTCAAACTCCGCCTTGATCGTGGACCATGTCTGCGCGTCCCAGGGGTCCTGCTCGTCGGTTATATCGTCGGCGCCATTGGATGTACTGGGCGCTAATCCTGATCGGATTCGGCCTTCAACTCCTGGGGCAGCGAGGCGCGGCGTCGTCGAACATCTTTGTCGGGGCCGACGGCGTGCGCATCAAGGCTGCCTACCGTGCGTGGTATATCGACGTCCCCAACCATGGGAGGAGTGCACTAATGACTGAGCGTGCGGCGTACGTCAATGGACGAGTGGTACGTAAATCGCCGGCGATCGCTCATGCTCGCCGCCCTCGGCTTCGTCCGCCTTGAGGTGCGCAGCGTGCCCGACCCAACAGCTGTCCGGGCGCTCAAGACCTGGCTCGGCTCGTGGCGGAGCGTGGGCTTGGCCGCGGAGGCGATGCGCGCCAGACAGGACGAGTGCGTTTGCATCAGAGACGTGTCGGCATCTGGCTTGCTCGGTAGAACGTCGTGACCCACGACAACGAGGGACCAATGCTTGCGGACGGCGGCAATGGGGATTTCCCCGAGGATCTCGTGGGCGATCTCCCCGCGAGCCGGGCCAGGGACTCAAAGCGCTCCCCCGTGTCCGCAGCGATGTCGGACATGCCTGGCGGCGGGCTAGAGCAGGCCGTGACTGGTGGCGTGAGCGACCGCCTGCAGGCGGCTGTGCACGCCGAGCTTGCCCAGGAGATTCTGCACGTGGTTGCGAACGGTGGCCGGGCTCACACCGAGACGGTCCGCGGCGGTGCGGGTGCTGGCGCCGGTCGCCAGAAGGCGTAGGACCTCGAGCTCGCGGCGCGTCAGTGGACCTGCTGCCGGCGTCGTCTCGGGGTGCGGCTCCGCCGCGTGACCACCGTGCCGCGACGCCGGGGCGCGCCCGGTCACGTCGCGGAAGAGATGAATCGTGAGTGGGCCGGTGCTGCGTTCCGACGTGACGGCGAGGATGCTCACGTTGAGCCGGATGAGCCGGCCCGCTTTGGTCCGCGTCCAGATGTCGAAATNCTCGACCGGCTGACTGTGGCGCGCGGCCGTGATCACCGGACAGTCTTCTCGGCACACCCGCCCGCCATTGCTGTCGCGGCCTTCGAGGAGATCGCAGCATGGGCGGCCGACGGCTTCGCCAGCGCCCCACCCGAGCAGGCGCTGAGCCGCGGGATTCCAGTAGACGATGCGCCCGCTGATGTCGGCCACGAGCGCGCCGTCCCCGGCCCGGCTGAGAGCCTGGAACAATCCCGTTTCCTCGAGTCGGTTCACGTGCGCACCCCCCGTTTACGACGTCCCTTGGTGCAAATGCACCAGCAAGACGGCTGCCACGGTAAAAGGTAATAAAAATCGTTAAGTTGCGGCTCGGAGCCGAGGGACTTCCCTGGGAGCTTCTCCTATACTGATTGGAGTTCCTGAAATTGAAATCGAGCCCCACTCCCGAGGTGCCGACGGTGACGCCACCACTCTCGCGTCACCGGCTGCCCGCGCCTGGTCGGCTATGACCGCTCCTGGAGGAGCGCCGGGAAGACCTGCCGATCGCTCACTAGACCCCTGATCATGGCCACGTAAGACACTGGAATACTGGTTGTATTACTTCTTGACATTTCCGATCTAGAAATGTATTTGTTTGGCTCTCAACCATGAGCGACATCGTTCAGCAGGAGACCAAGGCCCAGAGAGTCGAGCGGCTCAAGCGCGAAGTGAACCCCTGGCAGGCATACGACCAGATCGTGCGCTTCGCCCGCGAGGGTTACGCGTCGATCCCGCCCGAGTGGCTCAACACGTACTTCCGGTGGTGGGGCATCTACACGCAAGGTGACGGCGTCGGCGCCGTCGGGGGCAAGGGGGGCGAGGGACGAGCGACGCCGTACTTCATGGTCCGCCTGAGGATCCCGAACGGGATGCTCCTTTCCCATCAGGTGCGGACCATCGCGGACCTGGCCGAGCGCCACGCGCGCAGCGTCGCCGACATCACGGTGCGACAGAACTTCCAGCTCCACTGGGTGAGGGTGGAGGCGCTTCCGGACATCTTCCAGAGCCTGTGGCGGTGCGGGCTCACGACGATGGGGGCGTGCGGCGACGACACACGCAACGTCACCGGCTGCCCGCTGGCCGGCGTCGACGCTGACGAGATCGTGGACGCCTCGCCGCTGGTCCACGCTGCGACGCGGATGCTGAACGGGAACCCCGACTTCTACAACCTGCCGCGCAAGTACAAGATCTCCGTCACCGGGTGCCGCGTGTGGTGCTCCTACCCCGAGATCAACGACGTCGGCATGACGGCGCTCCGGCATCCGCGCTCGGGCGAGGTCGGGTTTTCGGTGCGCGTGGGCGGAGGGCTCTCCACCGATCCCCACTTCGGTGTCCGGCTCGACGCATTCGTGCGCTGGAATCAGGTCCTGCCGATCATCCGCGGGATCTCCGAGATCTTTCGCGACAGCGACGTCCTGCGCCAGAGCCGGGAGAAGGCGCGGCTCAAATTCCTGTTCCTCACCCACGGGTGGACGGCCGAGCNCTTNCTGCGCGCGCTCGAGGCGCGCGTGGGCTTCGCGCTCGATCCGGTACCGCCCGAGGATCCGCCCGAGGACGTCTACCGCGACCACGTGGGCATCCATCCCCAGAAGCAGCCGGGGTACGTCTACGCTGGCCTGGCCGTGCTCCGGGGGCGGGTCACCCCCGCCCAGCTGCGGGCCGTCGCCGACCTGGCCGACCGCTATGGCACCGGTGAGGTGCGCACGACCAACATGCAGAACCTCCTCGTCCTCAACGTGCGGCGCGACCGGGTCCGGAGGCTCGCCGAGGAACTCGAGGCGACCGGGCTCAGGCTCGACGCGTCGCCGTTCTGGCGGGGGACGATCGCCTGCACCGGGAGCGAGTTCTGCAAGCTCGCCCTCACCGAGACCAAAGGATTCGCGCGCGGGCTCGTGGACGAGCTGGAGCGGCGGCTGCCGGGCTTCGATCAGCACCTGAAGATCCACGTCACCGGCTGCCCGAACAGCTGTGGTCAGCACTGGATCGCCGATCTGGGGATCGAGGGCAAGAAGGTGAAGGTGGATGGGGTCCTGGTGGACGCCTACTACTTCTGTGTCGGGGGCGCCGTTGGCAGGCACCAGGCCAGGGCCCGCCCGATCGGCTACCGCGTGCCCGCCACCGAGGTGGCCGACGCCATCGAGCGGCTACTCGGCGCATACCTCGCCGAGCGGTGGAACGGGGAAAATTTCCGGCAGTTCAGCGCCCGGCACACCGACGAGGAGCTGAGGGAATATTTGGCCGGGCGGGAACTTGCTGCGGTCGCCCGGGATCCTTCGCCGGGACGCCCGCCCCACGGCGTGGACGGCTGACGCCACGGCGAGAGCATGGCGTCACTTCGCGGAAAGACCATTGCCATCACGGAGGCGCGTCGCGCCACCGAGCTGTCGACGCTCATCACGAAGCTCGGAGGGGTGCCGTACTCCGCCCCGGCGCTGCGCGAGGTCCCGCGGCGCGACCGCGGACCGGCACGCGCGGTGCTCGAACGCATCTTCCGGGGCGAGGTCGGCATGATCCTCTTCCTGACGGGCGTGGGGACGCGTGCGTTCTTGGAGCTGGCGGCCGAGGCGGGCCAGCGCGAGGCGTTGCTCCAGGCGCTCAGGGCGATGGTCGTCGGGGCGCGCGGGCCCAAGCCGGTCGCGGTGCTCCGGGAGGCGGGAGTCCAGATCGACCTGGTGCCCCGAGAGCCGACCTCGGAAGGACTCCTGAGCGCGCTCGCCGACCGTGAGCTTCGCGGGGTGACGGTGGCGGTCCAGCTCTACGGCGAGGACAACCCCGTCCTCGTAGAGGGGCTCGCGGCGCGCGGGGCAACCGTGCTCGAGATTCCGCTCTACGAGTGGGCGCTCCCCGAAGACGAGGCGCCACTGGTCCGTCTGGTCCAGGAGCTCGTCGACGGGCGCATCGACGTCGTGGCCTTCACGAGCTCGCCCCAGATCAAGCACCTTACCGTCGTGGCCGAGCGCATCGGCCTGCGCGACCAACTCTTGAAGGCGCTGCGCGAGCGGGCCATGGTGGCGGTCGTCGGCCCCGTCTGTGAGGCCGCGCTGAGGGAGCACGACATCACGCCGCGGATTCGCGCCGACAAGGGCACGATGGGCGCGCTCGTTCACCGGATTGCCGACTACTTGACCCAGGAGGAGCACGTCCATGGCGGTGCGTGACCGGTCGCAGTCCGTCGAGGCGCTACCCGACGAGTGGGAGACGAAGAGCGCGGAAGCGCTGCTGGCCTGGGCGCTGGGCGAGTTTCACCCGCGGATCGCGCTCGCCGCCAGCTTCGGCGCCGAGGACGTGGTCTTGATCGATATGCTCGTGAAGCTCGATCCGAGGGCGCGGGTGTTCACGCTCGACACGGGCCGGCTCCCCGCGGAGACCTACAGCCTGATGGAAACGATCCGCGCGCGGTACGGTCTGGCGATCGAGGTCTACTTCCCCCAGGCCGACGCCGTGGAAGCGATGGTCCGAGAGCACGGAGTCAACCTCTTTTACACGAGTATCGACAGCCGGAAGCTCTGCTGCGGCGTGCGCAAGGTCGAACCCCTCAGCCGGGCGCTGCGCGGCCTCGACGCCTGGATCACGGGACTCCGCCGGGAGCAGGCGGTGACGCGCGCGCAGGTGCGGAAGGTCGGGGTGGACGCCGAGCACGGCGGGTTGATCAAGCTGAACCCGCTGGCGGACTGGACGGAGGATCAGGTGTGGGCGTACATCCGGGCTCACACCGTCCCCTACAACACGCTTCACGATCGCGGCTACCCGAGCATCGGCTGCGCGCCGTGCACCCGGGCGGTGGCGCCGGGGGAGGACCCGCGCGCCGGCCGGTGGTGGTGGGAGAGCGCCGACACCAAGGAGTGCGGCCTCCACGTGACCAAGCGATGAGCGTTGAGCTGACCACGCTGGCGCTGATCACGCTCTCGGCCGCGGTCGTCAACGGAGGGTTGGGGCACGGCTTCTCCTCGATCACCGTTCCTGTCGCGCTTCTGTTCTATCCCAGCCGGATCCTGAACCCGGCGCTGGTCCTGGTCGAGACGGTGATCAACGGGTACGTCCTGGTCATCAGCCGCCGCAGCGTCCCCCAGGTCTGGAGGCGCGTGCTGCCGATCTTCGTGGGCCTGGTGCCCGGGATTCTCGCCGGGGCGTGGCTGCTCTCCACGCTCGACGCCGCCTGGCTCAGGTTCTTCGTTTTCGCCGTGCTCCTTCCCCTGATCCTGCTCCAGGCGGCCGGCGTGAGAAGGCCGATTCGCGCCGAGGGGGCAGTGGGCGTTCCGTATGGCGCCGGAGTCGGGGTGCTCTATTCCGTCACCACGATCTCCGGCCCCCCGCTGGCGCTCCTGTTCAACAACCAGGGGTTCGTGAAGCAGGAGTTTCGAGCCGCGCTGGGCCTCATTCGGGTAGCCGAGTCCACACTGACGGCGATCGCCTATCTGCTGATCGGACTCTACAGCGCCCCCAGCCTGGGTCTCCTGCTCGCGATCGTGCCGAGCGTCCTGATCGGGATCCCGCTCGGTGCCGCGCTCGTGCAGTCCCTCGACGCCGAGACCTTCCGCCGAGTGTGCATGAGCTTCGACGCCTGGGTGGTAGGGTTCGGGCTCTCGCGGACGCTCGTCGGCCTGGTCCCTGCTTCGAACCCGGCGGCCTACGGGATTTGGATCGCGGTGGTCGCGCTCGACGCCTACCTTCTGCGGATGTTCTTCCGCCGCCGTGCTGACCATCGCGTCCCGGCGCGTGTCGGCGTTCTTCAGCCCACGGCCGACGGAGCCGCGTGATGGCCGCGTCTGACTCGCGTCGCGACGCCGGCCTGATCCCGCCCCACGGCGGGCGGTTGGTGGATCGCGTCCTCACGGGCGAGGCCCGCCAAGAGGCGCTGGCGCAGGCCGTGGAGCTGCCGAAGATCTCGCTCAACGCGCGCGCGATGTCCGACCTGGAGCTCCTGGCCACCGGAGGCCTGAGCCCGCTCGAGGGCTTCATGGGCGAGGCCGACTACCGGCGCGTCCTCCACGAGATGCGCCTGGCCAGCGGGCTCGTGTGGACGCTCCCCATCACGCTCGCGGTCAAGCGCGACGCCGCCCAGCCCCTCAAGCAGGGATCCGCCGTCGCCCTGATCGCACCGTGGGAGGACGTGCTGGGGATTCTCCACCTCGAGGAGAGGTACGAATACGACCGGTCCCAAGAGGCGCGACTCGTTTACGGGACCGAGGACCCGGCGCATCCCGGCGTCGCCTATCTGCTGGGCCGCGGTGAGGTGCTGCTCGGCGGCCCCGTCGATCTGCTCCAGCGACCGGCGCTCCGCGGATTCGAGGAGTTCCGGCTGGATCCCGCCGACACCCGGGCCCTCTTCCGCGAGCTGGGCTGGCGGACGGTGGCGGCGTTTCAGACGCGGAATCCCATCCATCGATCCCACGAGTACATCCAGAAATGCGCACTCGAGCTGATGGACGGGTTGTTGATCCATCCCCTGGTGGGGAAGACCAAGCTGGACGATGTGCCGTCCGAGGTCCGGTTCCGCTGCTACCGCGCCCTCGTGCAGCACTACTTTCCGGCGGATCGTATCGCGCTGGCAGTGTTTCCGGGAGCCATGCGCTATGCGGGGCCTCGCGAGGCTGCGTTCCACGCTCTCGTCCGCAAGAACTACGGATGCACGCATTTCATCGTCGGGCGCGATGCGGCCGGCGTGGGGAATTACTACGCCCCCTACGCTGCGCATGACCTCCTCAGGTCCTTCCGCCGGGACGAGCTCGGCATCGAGCCGCTCTTCTTCATGGAGACCTTCTTCTGCCGCCGGTGCGCCGCGGTCGTCTCGACGAAGACGTGCCCCCACGGCGCCGCGGAGCGCGTGGCGCTGTCGGGGACGCGCGTTCGCGAGCTGTTGCGGCGCGGCGATCCGCTGCCGCCAGAGTTCACGCGGCCCGAAGTCGCGGCAGTGCTCGCCGAGTGGGCGCAAAGTCGATGAACCGCGCAACGAGCCTCCCGGGGATCGCCCGCTCTTCCGGCCGCCGCGTCCGGCTCCTGGCCGCCCCGCGACGGACACCGAGGACCTCCCTGGAGAGTCTGGTGTTCTCGACCATGGAGCGCGACCGGACCATGCCGTTCGAGGCCCTCGTCCAGCGCCTGGCCCGGGCGCTCTACGTCGACGCGCTTCGCCACGGCGCCTGGACCCTGGACATCGGTGTCTTCGGGGCGGAGCTCTTCGTTCCCGACGTCGTCCGCGAACTGGAAGAGGGAGACGGGACGGTGTGGCAGATCGAGCCACCGGACAGGGTGCCGTGATGGGTTATTACCCGATCTTCATCGAGATGCGCGACCGACCCGTCCTCGTCGTGGGCGGCGGTGACGTGGCCGAGCGCAAGGTCGAGGGATTGCTCGCGGCCGGCGCTGCAGTGACGGTCGTCAGCCCGTCGCTCACCCCGCGGCTGGCGACGCTGGCCGCGAGTGGCCGGATCCGCCACGAGGCGCGCCCGTATCAGCCCGGCGATCTCGCCTGCTTCGCGCTCGGGTTCGTGGCCACCGGCGACGAGCGGGTCAATGCGGCCGTCGCGCGGGAAGGCCGGCGGCGCGGCATGTGGGTGAACGCCGCCGACGATCCCGCCCACTGTGACTTCATCCTGCCCGCGGTCCTCCGCCGGGGCGATCTCACGGTGGCGGTGGCGACGGGAGGAACGAGCCCGGCCCTGGCCCGCGCCGTGCGCGAGGAGCTGGAGGTCTATCTGACGGACGACTACGCGGGGCTCGCCGAGATCGTCGGAGACGTCCGGCGCGAGCTGCGCGCCCGGCAGCGCTCGCCCGACGCGGAGACCTGGCACCAGGCGCTGAGGCCCGATCTCCGCGCGCTCGTGGCCGAGGGCCGGCGCGACGAGGCGCGGCGGCGCTTGCTCGAGCGTCTGGGAGCGGCCTGATGCGTCGAGGGACGGTCGCGCTCGTGGGCGCGGGCCCGGGTGATCCCGGGCTCATGACGCTGCGGGGCCGGCGACTCTTGCGGCAGGCGGACGTGATCGTCTACGACCGCCTCGTCGATCCGCGCCTGCTCGAGCTGGCCCCGCCTCGAGCGCTCAGGATCTTCGCCGGCAAGGCGACCGGCCTCCACACGCTTCCTCAGCCCGAGATCAACGAGCTGCTCATCACCCATGCGCGCCGCGGCCGCCGGGTCGTGCGGCTGAAGGGCGGCGACCCCTTCGTCTTCGGCCGCGGCGGCGAGGAGGCCGAGGCGCTGGCAGAGGCGGGAATTCCGTTCGAGGTGGTCCCCGGCGTCAGCTCGGCGGTGGCGGTCCCCGCCTACGCCGGCATCCCGCTGACCCATCGTCGCCTCTCGTCCTCATTCGCCGTCGTCACCGGCCACGAGGATCGATGCAAGGACGGGCCGGGAGTGGACTGGGCCCGCCTGGCGACCGCCGTCGATACGATCGTCGTCCTCATGGGCGCGGCGAGCCTCCCGCGGATCGCGAGCCGGCTCGTGGCTCACGGACGCCGGCCGGACACCCCGGTGGCGCTCATTCGCGCCGGGACGACGGCCGCGCAGCAGACGGTCACCGGCACCCTGGCCGACATCGTGGCCCGAGCCTCGGAGGCCCGCCTGGAGCCTCCCGTCGTGATCGTGATCGGCGACGTCGTCTCTCTCCGCCGCCGCCTGGTTCGAGCGCCGGCTTTGCCGGCGCAATCGGTCCTGGGGGAGGCCTCGGAGGGGGCCGTCGCGCCCCGTGGGCGCGCCTGCGAAGTCGCCCCCTCCGATNTTCATCCGCCGAGATACGCGCGGCGGACGTGGTCGTTGCCCAGCAAGTCGGCCGCGCGGCCCTCGAGGACGATGCGGCCCGTCTCCATCACGTAGCCGCGGTCGGCCATCCGCAGCGCCAGGTACGCGTTCTGCTCGACCAGGAGCACGGTCGTGCCGCGCCGCCGGATGTCGGCGATGATCGCGAACGTCGTCTCCACCGCCGTGGGGGCCAGCCCCAGCGACGGCTCGTCGAACAGGATGAGCTTCGGCCGCGCCATCAACGCCCGCCCGATGGCCAGCATCTGCTGCTCGCCGCCCGAGAGCGTGCCCGCCGCCTGGCGCAGCCGCTTCCCCAGGATCGGGAAGTGCGCGCAGACGCGCTCGACGTCCTCGGCCACGGCCCGCCGCTGGCGACGGACATAGGCGCCCATCTCGAGATTCTCCTGCACGGTGAGGTAGGGAAAGACACGCCGCCCTTCCGGACAGTGGGCGATGCCGACCTTGAGAATGTCGGCCGGCTCCTGCCCCTGGATCTCGCGGCCGTCGAAGACGATCCGCCCGGCGGCGGGGCGCAGGAGGCCCGAGACGGCCCGCAGCGTCGACGTCTTTCCGGCGCCGTTGGCGCCGATGAGACAGACCAGCTCACCCTGGCGGACCTCGAGGTCGAGACCGCGAAGCGCGGCGATGGGGCCATACGCCGCGTGCAGCCCCTCAAGCCGGAGCAGCGGCGGACCCCAGGTAGGCGCGGATCACCTCGGGATGCGACTGGATCGTGGCCGGCGGACCCTCGGCGATGACGGCGCCGTGATTGAGCACGACGACGGTGTCGGAAATGCCCATGACCAGCCGCATGTCGTGCTCGACGAGAAGGACGGTGATGCCGCCGTCGCGGATTTTCCTGATGAGGCCGCTCGCCGTGTCCTTCTCGGCGGCCGTCATGCCCGCCGCCGGCTCGTCGAGGAGCAGGAGGGATGGCCGCGCCGCCAGCGCCAGAGCCAACTCGACCAGCCGCTGCTCGCCGTAGGGCAGGCCACTGGCGATCTCGCGTTGCCGGTGGGCCAGCCCCACGAACGCGATGATCGCCTCCGCGTCGGCGGCGAGGCGGGCGTTCTCCTCCCGCACGCGGCGCCGGCCGACCAGCACGCTGGCCACGTCCGCCGTTCCCCGGAGGTGGAGACCGATCATCACATTGCTGCTGACGCTGAGCGCCGGGAAGACGCTGGTCTTCTGAAAGGTGCGGACGACGCCGCGGCGGGCGATCTCGGAGGGGCGGAGGCCGGTCAGCGACGCGCCCTGGTAGGTGACGCGGCCCGTGTTCGGACGCAGGTAGCCGGTGATCGCGTTGAACGCCGTGGTCTTGCCCGCTCCGTTGGGGCCGATGAGGCTCGTGATGCTGCCCGGCCGCACGTCGAAGGACACGCCCCCCAGCGCGATGACGCCCCCGAACCGCACCGC
>JGI25382J43887_10000606_pt1 | contig 12613 bp, 14 predicted proteins | sample GraSoi013_1_40cm_3_FD_43887 | JGI IMG/M metagenome (IMG submission 43887) | reverse complement strand
TCACGACGACGCAGTTCCACCGCCTCCTGCGCGAGGAGAGCCTGGCCGCCTACAAGGTCATCGCGACCCTGGCCGAGGTGCTCGCGCGGCGGCTCCACCGGATGGACGAGAAGTTCGTCGAGGTCTCGCGCAAGTCACCCTCCGCGCACGTCGAGGAGCTGACCGCGTTCAAGCAGAAGCTCTTCACGGAGTGGAGCTTCTAGCCTAGGGCAGCAGGTCGTCCACCGCCACGCGCGCCTCGGGCTTGGCCAGCGGCGTCAGCGTCGCCCCCGGCCGCGCGAGCTCGATGTCCTGGTACGCGGCACCGAAGTCCGCGCTCGGATCGGGCGCGGGTCGGCGCCGCACCTCCACGACACGGTCCACCAGGTTCACGATCCAGTAGTCGTTGAGGCCCGCTCGAGCGTAGAGACTTCCCTTGTGGCGGCGGTCGAACGCCAGACTCGACACCGCGACCTCGACGAGCAGCGCGGCACCCTCGGGATGCGCATCGCGGTAGTCTCGAATCTGACCGGGGATCACGATGACGTCAGGCTCCGGCTCGGATTCGTCGTCCGGCGCGATGGGGTCTTGAGTGCACACCAGCCAGCCCTCGCCGAACGCTCGGCGGAGCGCGTCGGCGGTCAGGCGGACAGCCGTGGCATGCAGGCTGGTCTTGGGCTCGGAGACGATGAGCTGTCCCCCGATCAGCTCGATGGGCTCGTCCTCGCGCAGGATGCCCAGGTCGATGAGCCGGTCGTATTCCTTGCGCGTCCAGCGCCGCGTGCGCACGGGATAGGTCGACATCGCGCCGATGCTAGGCGCGGCGTGCGGAGCCGTCAATGTCCTCGATCTATGACGTCGCGTGCGTCGCGGAAGGCTCGCGCCAGTGCCAGCACCGCACGGCTTCGGCGCCATGCCGCGACAACGGTCCAGAAAGCGCCGGGAACGGCCGTGAAAACAGGCAAATGGCTCAGTGCGAACAGGGAGGCTGCTGCGGCATCTCGTGCAATGCGTTTCACATGGCAACGGGCGCTCCCACCACGCCATCGGCCTCGAGCCGCGCCGCGACGCGGAACAGCGCGGCCTCGTTGAACGGCGCCGCGATCAGCTGCACGCCGACGGGCAGCGCCCCCGCCGACACCAGCGGGACCGAGATCACGGGCAGGCCGATGAACGACAGCGGCTGGGTGAAGACGCCGAGGTGGCCGCGCGTGGGCACCTCCGTCCCGTCGATCCGGGTCGTCCATGGCGCGCCGATCGCCGGCGCCGTCCACGGCGTCGTGGGCGCGAGCAGCACGTCCACCTCGCGAAAGACCTCGGCGACGCGCGCCCGGTACCACGCGCGGAAGCGCTGCGCGCGCAGGTAAGCCGCGGCCGGGAGCAGCGCCGCGGCCAGTAAGCGGTCGCGGATCATCGGATCGAAGTCGGCGGCGCGTGCCCGGAGGTTCTCGAGGTGGTAGGCGCTGCCCTCGCACGCGGTGATCACCTGCGCGGCCGCGCGGGCGCGCTGCGCCTCGGGCAGGCTCACCTCGCGGCGGGCGCCGAGCGCCGCGGCGACGCGGGTCACGGCCGCCAGCGCCTCGTCGGCGGCCAGCCGCGCGAAGTGGCCGCCGGCGACGGCGAGACGCAGCCCGTCGATGCCGCGCTCGAGCTCTCCCGAGGCGCGCGGCGGCGGCAGGGTCGAGCACGCGGGATCGAGCGGGTCCGGCCCGGCGATCGCGTCGAAGGCCGTGGCGAGGTCGGCCACGTGACGCGCGAACGGTCCGACGTGGTCGAACGACCACGCGAGCGGCACCACGCCCGCGCGCGACACGCGCCCGAAGGTCGGCTTGAGCCCGAACACGCCGCAGAGCGCCGCCGGCACGCGAATCGAGCCGTTGGTATCGGTGCCGAGCGTGAGGGGCACGAGGCCGCCGGCCACGGCCGCCGCCGAGCCGCCCGACGAGCCGCCGGCGATCCGCGACGGGTCGCGCGGGTTGCGCGTCGGGCCGTAGTGCGTGTTCTCCGTCGAGAAGCCGTAGGCGTACTCGTCCATGTTGAGCGCGCCGACCAGCACCGCGCCGGCCGCGCGCAGTCGCGCGACCGCGGCGGCGTCACGCGTCGCCGGCGGGTGGTCGGCGTTGATCTTCGATCCGGCGAGGGTCGCGAGCCCGGCGACGTCGAAGAGGTTCTTGGCCGCGAACGGCACGCCGGCGAGCGGTCCCGGATCGTCCCCCGCCGCCAGGCGCCGGTCGATCGNGTCGGCGTCGGCCAGGGCGCGNTCGCCCAGCACGGCCGTGAAGGCGTTGAGCGCGCCATCGCGCCGCGCGATCCGCTCGAGCGCGCCGGCCACGACGTCGCGCGCGCGGGTCTTGCCGGCGCGCACGGACGCGGCGATCGACCGCGCGGACGTCGTCGCGTCGATCATGGATCGAAGCGCGGCGCCGGCTCGATCGGCTCCGGCAGCGCGAACTCGTCGAGGAGCAGCACCGCGGCCAGGAGCCCGGCGAGGTGCTGCGCCACGGCCGCTCGCGACTCCGGCGCGATGGTCAGCCCGACCTGTGCGGCCAGGCGCTCGACGTCGGCGTCGGTCACGCGAACGGGCTCGCTCACGTCGTCCTCCGCGCGGCGACGTAGGCGCGCCAGCCGCCGAACTTCGTGATCTCGCGCTGCCCCTCGCACAGGATCGGCTCGCCGAGGACGCCGAGCGTCTCGTCGCCATCCACGAGGCGGACCTTGCCGATGCAGAGGCCGGGCGGCTCGGCGAGCAGCAGCGACGCGAGTCCCGCCGCCGGCACGCTCCACACCTCGAGCGCGATCGCGGCGCCGCCCTCGCGCACACGCAGCATCGCGGGGTGGCGATCGCCGATCGACCACAGCCGGTACTCGGGAACGGTCGTGGCCTCGCGCAGGAAGCGCGCGCCGGCAGCGGTGAGGTTGCCGTTGAGCTCGAGACCACGCATGAGCGTGCCGTTAACGGCCAGCGGGATGTCTGACGGGGAGCTCACGCCGCCGGTTCTCCGCCCGACCGTCGGGCGCCGGAGCCCTGCGCAGGCGCCCCGACGGCAAATCCAAAGTGACACGCGGCGAGATGGTCGGCNNCCGGTCCGGGACGCAACACCGGCATCTCGCGGGTGCAGCGCTCGACGCCGTCGGGGCAGCGGCCGTGGAACCGGCACACCGTTGGCGGCGGGTCGATCGGGCTGCGCGGCTCGCCGACGAGCGCGATGCGCGCGCGGCGCGCGGCCGGGTCGGGCGCGGGCACCGCCGACATCAGCGCGCGTGTGTACGGATGCGCCGGCCGATCGAACACCTCCTCCGAGCGTCCGCTCTCCACGATCTTGCCCAGATACATGACGAGGACCCGGTCGGTCAAGAGGCGCACGAGGTTGAGGTCGTGGGACACGAAGAGATAGCTCATGCCCAGCCGGTCGCGCAGCTCGGCCAGCAGGTGCAGGATCGTCGCCTGCACCGAGACGTCCAGCGCCGACGTCGGCTCGTCGAGCACGAGGAGCCGCGGGCGCAGGGCGATGGCGCGCGCGATGCCGACGCGCTGCTGCTGGCCGCCGGAGAGCTGGTGCGGAAAGCGGCCGAGCAGCTCGCGCGGCAGCCCCACGAGGTCCGCCAGCTCGGCGACGTGATCGGCCAGCGCCGCGCGCTGCGCCGGGGTGCCGAGGCGCCGCAGCGGCTCGGCGATCGTGTCGAAGGCGGTGAAGCGCGGGTTGAGGCTGTCGGCGGGGTCCTGGAAGACCATCTGGATCAGCCGCCGCTCCGGCGCGTGCGTGAACTGCGCGGGCGGAATGACGCCGACGTCCCGCCCCGCGAAGACGATGCGGCCGTCCGACGGGTCGAGGAGCCGGGTCACGAGCCGCACGAGCGTGGACTTGCCGCACCCCGACTCGCCGACGAGGCCGACGGACTCGCCGCGCTCGATCGTGAACGACACATCGTCGACGGCGTGCACACGCCGCTCGCTGCCCCGCACGGGAAAGCGCTTGGTCAGCGCGCGGACGTCGAGGAGCGCGCTCACAGCGGTCTCGCGCACGCGACGACGTGGCCGGGGGCCACGACCTCGCGCGGCAGCGGCGGCCGATCGCAGACGGCGGCCGCGCGCTCGCACCGCGTGCGGTAGCGGCACGGCGTCGTCTCGCCGCGCAGATCGGGCACCGCGCCGGGGATCGGCGTGAGGTCGGCGAGCTTCGCGCCGGCGCGCGGCGTCGAGGCGAGGAGCCGGGCGGTGTAGGGATGGCGCGGCCGCGCGAAGAGCGTCCGCGCGGGCGCCTGCTCCACGACGTGACCCGCGTGCATGACCACGATCCGGTCGCAGCGCTCGGCGACGACGGCGAGGTCGTGCGTGATCATGATCGTCGCCATGCCGGCCGTCCGCGACAGATCGCCGAGCAGGTCGAGGATGCCGGCCTGGGTCGTGACGTCGAGCCCGGTGGTGGGCTCGTCGGCGATGAGGAGCGCCGGCGAGCACGCGACGGCGAGCGCGATCATCACGCGCTGGCACATTCCGCCCGACAGCTCGAACGGGTAGGCGTGATAGCGCCGCTCGGGGTCGGGGATCTGCACGCGCGCCAGCAACTCGAGCACGCGGCCGCGGCGCCTGGCGCGCGGGAGGTTGGCGTGACGCTCGAGCACGTCGGCGATCTGTTTGCCGACGGGGCGGATGGGATTGAGCGCGGTGCGGGAGCTCTGGAAGATCATCGACAGCTCGCGGCCGCGGTATTCGAGGAGCTGGCCGGCGCTCGCGGTGAGCAAATCCAAGCCGCCGAACACCGCGCGGCCCGACGTCACCCGCGCCGCCGGCGGCAGCAGGCCGAGCACGGCGAACGCCGTCACCGACTTGCCCGAGCCGCTCTCGCCGACGATGCCGACCGTCTCGCCCCTCGCGATGCTGAATCCGACGCGCTCGAGCGCGCGGACGACGCCGTGGCGCGTGCGGAACTCCACCGACAGGTCCTCGACGGACAGGAGCGGGACCGCGCTCACGTGCGCCGCCGCGGGTCGATGAGGTCGCGCAGCCCGTCCCCGAGCAGGTTGAAGCAGAAGACGGCGAGCATCAGCGCCAGGCCGGGGAAGAGCGCGATCCACCACTCTCCGGACACGATGAAGGCGGCGCCCTCGGCGACCATGATGCCCCACTCCGGCGTGGGCGGGCGGACGCCGAGGCCGATGAACGACAGGCCGGCCGCGTTGAGGATCGCCCAGCCGAGGTTCAGCGAGGCCTGCACCATCATCGGGGGCAGGCAGTTGGGGAACACGTGGACGGCGAGGATGCGCGCGGAGCCGTTGCCNGAGAGCCGCGCCGCCTCCACGAAGCCGGCTTCACGCCGCACGTTGACCTCGGCCCGCGCCATGCGCGCGTAGAACGGCAGGTTGATGATGGCCGTCGCGTACACGATGTTGGCGAGCGTGTTGCCGAGCGCGGCCACGATGCCCATGGCGAGGACGAACAAGGGAAAGGCCATGATGGTGTCGGTGACGCGCGTGACGATGCGGTCCGTCCAGCCGCCGAAGAACCCGGCCGACGCGCCGAGCACGCTGCCCACCACGAACGACAGGGTGACCGCCGAGAGCGAGATGGCGAGGTCCAGGCGCGTGGCCACCAGCACGCGGCTCAGGATGTCGCGGCCGACCTGGTCGGTCCCGAACCAGTAGCGCGCCGAGGGCGGCTCGAGCTTGCGCGCGGTGTCGCTGGCCAGCGGATCGTGCGGCGCGAGTGACGGCCCGACGAGCGCCAGGAGGATCAGGACGACGAACAGTCCGAAGGCCACCGCCGTCACGGGATTCTCGCCGAGCACGTAGCGGCCGTGCCGCAGGAGCGCGCTCACGCCTCGATCCGTACGCGGGGATCGACGAGCCCGTAGACGATGTCGATGGTGAGGTTGAGGAAGACGTAGAGCGTGGCCATCAGCAGCACGAAGCCCTGCACGGGCGCATAGTCGGAGGCGATGAGCGCCTCCAGCGCATACGAGCCCACGCCGGGCCACGCGAAGACCTTCTCCACCAGCACGTTGGCGCCGAGCAGGAACGAGAACACCATGCCGAGCAGCGTGATCACCGGCAGCAGGGCGTTGCGCAGCGCGTAGGTGACGAGCACCGTGCGCGGCGCCAGCCCCGCCGCGCGCGCGGTGCGGATGAACTCGCTGCCGAGGACGCCGAGCATCGAGGCGCGCGTCATCCGGGCGATCGGCGCCATCGCGAACAGCCCCAGGGTGACGGCCGGCAGCGCGAGCTGGCGGAGCGCCGCCCACGCCAGCGCGCCGTCGTGCGCGAGGACGGCGTCGACGACGAAGAACCCGGTGACCTGGCGCGGCGCCGTCGAGAACGCGTCGAGGCGGCCGAGCGGCGCCGGCGCCCAGCCGAGCAGGAAATAGAAGACGTAGACGAGGAGCAGGCCGGTGAAGAAGATCGGCAGCGACACGCCTGCCGTCGTCACGACGCGCGCGAGGTGGTCGACCCACGAGCCCGGCCGCGTGGCCGACAGCACGCCGAGCGGCAGCGCCACCGTCACCGCCAGCGTGAGCCCGGCCAGCGTCAGCTCCAGCGAGGCGGGCAGGCGTGTCGCGAGGTCGCGCAGCACGGGCTGGCCGGTCGTCAGCGACGTGCCGAGGTCGCCGCGCGCCAGGTCCCGGACGTAATACACGAACTGCTCGGGCACGCTCTTGTCGAGTCCGAGCCGCGCCCGGATCTCCTCGATGGCCTGGCGGGTGGCCGCCGGCCCGGCGAAGAACGCCGCGGGGTCGCCCGGCAGCGCGCGATTGAGCAGGAAGGTGACGACGATCACGCCCAGCAGCCCCGGCACGGCGAGCGCGAGCCGCCGGCCGGCCAGCCGGAGCAGCGCCATGCCCGCCTACTCCTTCGACAGCTGACGGTAGTCCAGCTGCCGGTGGAACCAGTACTGGTAGCCCTTCACGTTCTTCTGCATCGCCACGTCGAGCAGCGGCTGGTAGACGGGCACGCGCGGGACGTCCGTGATCTCGATCTTCGCGAAGCCGCGCACGAGCTCGCGGTACTTCTTGGGATCCGTCTCGAAGCGCGCGGCCTCGATCAGCCGATCCATGTCCGGGTTCTGATAGGACGACGTGTTGAAGACGGCGTTCTGGCCGTGGAAGTTCCAGAAGAAGAAGTACTCGGGATAGTTCAGCCACCCGCCGAAGGCGTTGAGGAAGAGCGGCATCTCCTTCTTGAGCAGCATGTTCCGCCAGTTCGAGCCGGGGATCTTCTCGATCGTCGTCTTGATTCCGATCTGGCCGAGTGATTCCTGGACGAGCACCGCCGTCGGCTCGTTGATCGTCGCGAAGCCCTGGTCGAAGGACAGCGTGGTCTCGAACCCGTTCGGGAAGCCGGCGTCCGCCATCAGCGCTTTCGCCTTGGCCATGTCCGTCTTGTACGGCGAGGGGAACAGGTCGTGACCGTAGGTGAGGCTCACGATCGGGTTGCCCGTCAGCAGCACGCCGCGCCCGAACACGGCGGTGGAGAAGATCTTCTCGTACGGGACGGCGTGCGCCACCGCCTGACGAACCTTGAGNTTGTTGAACGGCGGGTTCTTGACGTTCATGCCGACGTACGCGAACGCGTTCTCCACCGGATGCGAGACGACGGCCAGCTTGCCGGCCTTGGCCATCTCCGCGAAGTCCTTGGGGGGCAGGTCGAACGAGATGTCGGCGTCTCCGCGCTCGAGCAGGGCGCGGCGGTTGCCCGCCGACGGCACCTCGCGCACGATCACGCGCCGGATCTTCGGCAGCGGCCCCGACTTCCAGTCGTCGAAGCGGACGTAGATGGTCTCCTGGCCGGGCTTCCACGACTCGAGCTTGTAGGCGCCCGAGCCCGCGTCGTTGTTCTTCAGCCACTCCATCGCCCACGGGTCCTGCGCGGTGGCCTGCTTCCTCGCGAGCTCGGAGTTGAACACGGCCGGGACGACCACGGCCAGGTCCGGCATCGTCATCTTGTCCTTGCGAACGAAGGTGACGCGGAACGTGTAGTCGTCGACCACGACGAACTGCTCCGGCTTCTCGAGCGAGCCGGCCTTCATCTGGAAGGTCGGAAACCCGCCGACGGTGACCGCGCGATCGAACGACCACTTCACGTCCCTCGCCGTCACCGGCGTGCCGTCGTGGAACCTGGCGTCGCGGCGCAGCTTGAAGGTGACCGACAGGCCGTCGGGCGCGAGCGTCCAGCTCTCGGCGAGCTCCGGCTTGAGCGAGTTGTAGTCGTACATCCTCGAGCCGTCGGGCAGCCTCTTCACGCCGTACGTCAGCAGGCGGTCGTAGAGGTTCCACGACGCCTGGTACGCGGGCCGGTTGGCGCCCACGCCGTGGATGTCCATGGAGTTGGGGCCGGACTCGACGATGACGAGCAGCGTTTCCTGGCGGCCCTGGGCGCTCACGCGCGCAGCCGGGGCGAGCAGGGTCGCCGCGATCAGGACCAGCGTGCCGAGCACTCGCATCATGAGCGTCCTCCGGTGCCGCTGAGTGAGTTCGCGGGCCGATCTCCCGTGCGCCGTTGCACCGCGGAGCGCTGCCGCATTGCCCGCGGCTTTCTCGGCAAGGCGCGTGCCGGACGCGCTCGCGTGAGGAATCGCGGACTTGACCGTGCGCGACGTCACGGCCCTGCTCACAGGGTGGGCACGCGAGATGGCGCTGCTCATTCGACGAGCAGGGTGAGGCGGTTCGGTCACGCCGAAGTGCGCGCCGTTGCGAGGATGCGGCCGGCGGCGCGGCGCGGCATGCGCCTTGCTCGCTTCACGAGCGTCCCGCGACGCTGCCGTCGCGGCCCCCGGTCACCGACGCCCGGAAACGAATCGAGACCAGGGGGCGCAAATGCACAAGATCGAGGCAGAGCGGGACGACATCCTCGAGCGCGCGGTCGAGCGCTCGATCGAGCACGCGGTCTTCGGCGGCGAGCTGGGTCGCCGCGCCTTCATCGCACGCGTGGGCGCCTCGACGGCGGCCGCCGCGCTTGCCTCCGTCTTCCCCCTCGGCGCTGCGCGCGCACTCGCGCAGGAGAAAGCCGGGCCGCCGGAGAAGAAAGACCTCAAGGTCGGCTTCATCCCGATCACCTGCGCGACGCCGATCATCATGGCCGAGCCGATGGGCTTCTACAAGAAGCACGGACTCAGCGTCCAGGTGACGAAGGCCTCGTCGTGGGCGATGATCCGCGACCTCTCGATCAACGGCGAGACGGACGCCACGCACATGCTCTCGCCGATGCCGCTCGCGATCTCGCTCGGCGTCGGCTCGCAGTCGGTGCCCTACGTGATGCCGGCGGTCGAGAACATCAACGGCCAGGCGATCACGCTCGCCATGAAGCACAAGGCGGTGAAGTCGCCCGCGGAGATGAAGGGCTTCAAGTTCGGCGTGCCGTTCGACTTCTCGATGCACAACTTCCTGCTGCGCTACTACCTGGCCGAGGGCGGCGTGGACCCGGACAAGGACGTGCAGATCCGCGCGGTGCCGCCGCCGGAGATGGTGGCGAATCTCCGGGCCGGCAACCTCGACGGCTATCTCGCGCCCGATCCGTTCAACCAGCGCGCGGTCTTCGAGGAGGTCGGCTTCATCCACCTGCTGTCCAAGGACATCTGGCCGGGGCACCCGTGCTGCGCGTTCGCGGCCAAGCGCGAGTTCGCTTCGAGCGCGCCGAACACGTTCCGCGCGCTGCTCGCCGCGATCGTGGACGCCACGCAGTACGCGCGGGATCGGAAGAACCGCAAGGAGATCGCGGCCGCCATCGCGCCGAAGAACTTCCTCAACCAGCCGGTGGAGGTGCTCGAGCAGGTGCTGACCGGCGTGTTCCCGGACGGCCTCGGCAACACGAAGAACGTGCCCGANCGCATCGACTTCGACCCGTTCCCGTACCACTCGATGGCGATCTGGATCCTCACGCAGATGAAGCGCTGGGGCTACCTCAAGACCGACGTGACGTACAAGAAGGTGGCCGAGGAGGTGTTCCTGGCGAGCGCGTGTCGCGACACCCTGAAGGCGCTCGGCTACAAGGCGCCGGACACGGCCTCGGTCAAGCACGCGTTCGCGCTCGGCAAGACGAAGGTCTTCGATCCCGACCGGCCGGACGACTATCTCAGGTCGTTCGCGATCCGGAAGGCGTGATGCGGCGCGACCGGCTCCGCGTGGCCCTCTACTCGCTGCTGATCGGCGCCGTGCTGCTCGGCGTCTGGCAGGCGGCGGTGGCCGGCAAGCCGGCGGGCAAGTCCATTCCGGGGCCGGCCGCGGTGGCGGCGACGGCCGCGCACATGCTCGCGCACCCGTTCTACGACAACGGGCCGAACGACAAGGGCATCGGGCTCCAGCTCGCGGCGAGTCTCGGGCGCATGGCCATCGGCTACACGATCGCCTCCGTCATCGCGGTCTCGCTCGGCGTGGTCCTCGGGCTGTCACCCGTGCTCTACCGCGCCGTGAACCCGTACGTCCAGGTGCTGAAGCCGATCTCGCCACTGGCGTGGATGCCGCTGTTCCTCTACACCATCCGGGACTCCGCGCAGGCGGCCGTGCTCGTCATCGTCATGTCGTCGCTCTGGCCCACGCTGGCCAACACGGCCTTCGGCGTCGCCTCGATCAAGCGGGACTACCTGAACGTCGCGGCCATCCTCCAGCTCTCGTGGCCGCGCCGGCTCGTGACCGTGATCCTGCCGGCGGCCGCGCCCGCGATCGTGGCCGGCCTGCGCATCTCGGTGGGCAGCGCGTGGGTGGCCATCGTCGCCGCCGAGATGCTCATCGGCGGCACCGGGATCGGCTACTTCGTCTGGAACGAGTGGAACAACCTGGCGCTCACGAGCGTGATCTTCGCGATTCTCGCCATCGGGGTCATCGGCGTGCTCCTCGACGCCGGCCTCGGCCGGCTGTCGCGGCGCCTGGCGTACACGGAATGACCACGGGCATCGCTTCGCCGACCGTCGGGCGCTGGAGCCCTGCGAAGGCGCCCCGACGGCAAATCCAATGACGTCCTATCTCCTCGTCGATCACGTGAGCAAGACCTTTCCGCCGGCGGAGGGGCGCGGCGACGGTCTCGACGTGTTCGACGACGTGACGCTGGAGATCGCCCGCGGCGAGTTCGTCACGATGATCGGCCACTCGGGGTGCGGCAAGTCCACCCTGCTGAACATCATCGCGGGCCTCGAGCGCCCCACGCGCGGCGGCGTCGTGCTCGAGGGGCGCGAGGTCACGCGCCCGGGCATGGACCGGATGGTCGTGTTCCAGAATTTCTCGCTCATGCCGTGGATGACGGCCTTCGACAACATCCGGCTCGCCGTGCGCGCCGCGCACCCGGGGTGGGCGCGCGCGGAGGTGGCCGCCCACGTCCAGCGCTGGGTGGACATGGTGGGCCTCGGCGGCGCGGAGTCCAAGCGCCCGGCCGCGCTGTCCGGCGGCATGCGGCAGCGGGTGGGACTGGCCCGCGCGTTCTCGACGGAGCCGAAGGTGCTCCTGCTCGACGAGCCCTTCGCCCAGATCGACGCGCTCACGCGCGGCGTGATCCAGGACGAGCTGGTGCGGATGTGGTCGGCCACCCGTAACACAGTCTTCATGGTGACCCACGACGTGGACGAGGCAATCTTGCTCTCGGACCGGATCGCCCTCATGACGCGCGGTCCGCAGGCGAAGCTGGCGGAGCAAGTGGAGGTGAAGCTGGCGCGGCCGCGACGGCGCGCCGACCTGATCGACGACCCGGAGTTCCTCCGGCTGCGCGCGCACATTCTGCGCTTCCTGGTGGAAGGCTCGCTCACTCTCACGTAACGGCGTCAAGGAGGACGACCATGGACCGAACGGCGGCACTCGAGCAGATCCGCGCCGCGCGCGTGGCGCGCGGCGTGAGTTACGAGGACCTCGGCAAGGCGATCGGCACCAAGGACCCGACGTACCTCGCGGCCGCGCTGCACGGCCAGCACCGGCTGTCCGCCGACGAGGCGAAGAAGCTGGCGGCCACCGTCGGCGTGCCCGTCGAGACCGCGATGGCGACGACGGCGATCCCGCTGCGCACCGACTTCCCGCTCACCACCGATCCGTTCAAGTACCGGCTCATGGAGCTGGTCGGCGTGTACGGCGACGCGCTTCGCGAGCGCTGCAACGAACTGTTCGGCGACGGCATCTTATCTGCGATCGACTGCGTCGTGAAGCTCGAGAAGAAGGGCGAGCGCGGCGTGCTGACNATCGACGCGAANTTCCTNCACTACAAGGAATACTAAGGAGGCNGCATGGCGGACGGGGACGGCGGCCGTAACGGAACGGGAATCGGATTGCTCGCACGAGCGGTGGCCGACGCCGTCCCCGGCATCGTGGAGCACCTCTGCGCGGCCAACAATCCACGGGTGCACCGCGAGGCCCTCGCGCTGCTCGAGCGCCCACTGCTCGCCCACGTGCTGGCGCTGACCGGGGGCAACCAGCTCCGGGCCGCCCGCATGCTCGGGCTCAATCGCAACACGCTGCGCAAGCGCTGTCGCGAGCTGTCACTGCCGGCCACGCGCGTGGTCCGGCGGCCGCGGGTGAGGGCGAGCGCCCCGCCGACAGCGTAGCGGCGCGCCTTCGAGGAGCGCCCCGGGTTTCCCGGGGCGCTCCGAGCGTTGGCCGGGGGAGTCCGAGGGGGGCGTAGCCCCCTTCGCTTGAATGATCAGGGGGCCATGTCGGGGCCCCCCACGTGA
>JGI25382J43887_10000602_pt1 | contig 12641 bp, 11 predicted proteins | sample GraSoi013_1_40cm_3_FD_43887 | JGI IMG/M metagenome (IMG submission 43887) | reverse complement strand
CCGTGGTGGACGCCTGCGCCGCCTCGGTGCCGTCCTCCGAGACCCGGCGGGACACCTGCGCCAGGCTCTCCGTGGCCTGGAGTCCCCCCGAGACCTCCCCCTCCTCGGCCAGCACGCCGCGGCGGATGGTGNCGGTGGACTGGGCCACCGCGCTCGCGGCGTGGCGCAGCGACTGCGCGGCCCGCGCCAGGGTCGCGAGCTGCTGGGTCATCGTCTCCACCGTCTCGAGCAGCGGACGACGCAGCTCCGTGATGTGGATCGCGGTNGCCAGCTGATTCGCGAAGGTATGGATGGTGAACACGTCCTTCGGCCGGTATAGCTTGCGCTTGTGGTGCTCGAGCTCGAGCGTGCCGATCACGGTGTCCCCGAACTTGAGCGGGACCATCACGAGGCTCTGCACGTAGAGCGGCGCGTCCGCCACTCGCCTGTCGCGCGTCACGTCGTTGATCACGACGGCCTGGCCGCTCTGCGCGACCTGCTCCCGCAGCACCGCGGTATCCGGGCTCGGCTCGCCGCGCTCCGCCCGCCCGATCGAGCCCCGGTAGGCCAGCCGCAGCACCCCGTCCTGGCGGCGATAGATGCGAAAGTCCCCCCAGTCCACGAGCCGATGCGCCAGCCGCTCGATGCGCGCGAACGAGTCGTCCAGGCTCACGTTGCTCGTGATCACGGCCTCCATCGCGTGGATCTTGTTCAGCTCCTCGGCGGCGATCGCCTCTTCGATTATGTGCTTGAACACGAGCCCCAACGCGCCCAGCGGCACCGCGACGAACGGCCAGGCGAGCGGCGGCCAGTAGACAACGGTCCCCACCACGATGCCGCTCGCGATCAGGGTCGCCCCGTAGGCGATGCACTCGTAGCGCAGGATCAGCAGGCGCTCGTCTTGCTCGAGCTTCTCGCGGATGATCACCGAGAAGTAAAACAGCAGCCGGCTGATGACGAAATACGCAAGCGCGTAGAAGAACAGCGCCGGCACGAGCTCGACGTGGAGCCCGGGGGCCGCGGCCTCCGACAGCCGCAGCGTTCCCGCGTACACCCCGAACGCGCCGACCAGGGCGGTGATCTCGCGCCCCAAGTTGACGAGCGCCGCGCGGAACATTTTCTTCTGCCACAGCCAGTCGGCGCCGAGCACGCCCAGCGCCACCGCGAGCACCGTTGCCGGGACACCCACGAGCAGGCTCCCGACGAGCGCCACGAGGCCGGTCTGCGTGAGGTAGGAGTACTTGCTGAGGGACACCTGCGCGCCGCGCAGCATGATCGTGGCGCCCAGCATGACCAGTGCCTCCGGCAGCTGTCCCGTCCACCGCGGGTCCGCGATCAGCACCGCCACGACCAGCGCCGGCCCGCTGATCGCGAGCGCCCGCGTGTAGATCGCCACCAGCCGGTTCGCGGTCACGCCGTCCCTCCCTCACCCCGTACCGCCGCCGCGAGGTCGCGCACCAGGCGCTCCGCCGCGCTGCTCCCCCCGGCGCCCAGCGCCTCCACCAGCGCGCTGCCGACCACCACGCCGTCGGCCAGCCGGGCGGTGGCGCGCGCCTGCGCCGGGGTGCTGAGCCCGAATCCCACGGCGAGCGGCAAATCGCTGGCCGCGCGCACCCGCGCGACGTGGTCCGGGAGATCCGCGGGCACCTGATCCCGCGCCCCGGTCACGCCGAGCCGGGAGATGAGATAGAGGAACCCGCTCGCGCCTCCCCCCACGGCGCGGGCGAGCCGCTCCGCCGTGGTCGTGGGCGCGATGAGACGGATCAGCGCCAGCGGGCTCGCCGCGACCACGGCCTCGACGCGCGGATCGGCTCCGGCCGGGAAATCGGTGAGCAGCAGCCCGGACGCGCCCGCGGCGGCCGCATCGGCGACGAAGCGCTCCAGCCCGTAGGCGAGGACCGGGTTCACGTACGTCATCACGACCACGGGGACCTTGAGCGCCGCGCGCTCGATCAGCTCCAGCACCCGCGGCACCGTCATCCCCCGGTCCAGCGCGGTCTGGGTCGAGCGCTGGATCGTGGGGCCGTCGGCGAGCGGATCCGAGAACGGCACGCCCACCTCGATGAGATCGGCGCCGGCGGCCTCCACCACGCGCAGCGCTTCGAGCGACAGCTGAGGCGTGGGGAAGCCCGCGGTGAGGTACGGGATGAGCGCCGCGCGCCGGGCTGTCCCCGCGTCCCCCCCTCCGGTGCGGATGGACCGCCAGCGCGCGGCGATCGGGTGCTCAGACAAAGTAGTCGCTGACGTTGATGCCGTATTTGACGGGGTCAGTGACCTTGACGATCGTGCGGGGGAAGTTGCCCTGGCCGTCCTTCTGCGCCAGATCCGCGAGAAACCCGGGATGCTGCAGCGCGCCGTCGGGCGTGGTCACGATGCGTACGACCGGCCGGTGCACGTGTGCCACGTCCGGGTTCGCGTTGTGCACGAGCGCGACCTCGAGGGTGTCGAGAATGACGCAGGTACCCACGGGGTAGATGCCGATCAGGTTGATGAACGCCTTCACCACGATGGGATCGTAGCCGCGCCGCGGGTTCTCCCACATCTCCTTGAGCACCTGGTCGGGCTGGATCGGCACGGTCTGGTACGCACGGCGGCTGGTCGCGGCGTCGAAGCCGTCGGCAACCGCCACGATCTTCGAGTAGATCGACAGCTCGCGCGACCGGACCGACTTGGGGTAGCCGGTGAGGTCGGTCTTCATGTGGTGCTCGTACGCGACGATCATCCCGCGGTAGGGGATCTCCCCATAGCCGCGCAGTCCGAACAGCGTCAGCACGCCCAGCCAGGGGTGGGCCTGCATGATGCGCCACTCCTCGTCGGAGAGGCCGCCCTGCTTGTTCAACACTTCGAGCGGCACCCGCGACTTGCCCACGTCGTGGAACAGGGCGGCCATCCCGAGGTCGTACAGCTGGAGCTTGGTGAGGCCGAGCTTGCGGCCGAGCGCGACCCCGAAGATGCAGACGTTGACCGAGTGGGTGAACGTATACTCGTCGTAGTCGCGCAGGGTGGTGAGGCCCACCAGGGAGGCCTCGTTGTTCAGCACCTGGTCGACGATCGCCTGGACCGCGCGCTTCACCTTCTTGACGTTCGCGGTGCGGCCCATCCGAATGCTATTGATGACCTCCTTGGTGACGGCCACCGACCGGGCGTAGGTGCGCTTCGCGGCCTCCTTCTGCCGCTCTGCGTCCTCGACGTCCTCTTCGGTCTCGAGCGGCGCTTCCACGCCGATGTAGGTCACGCCGGCATCGGACAGCTTCTGGCTGACCTCGAGCACCTTGTTGGGGTTCGCCTCCTTGGCGGCGTAGGAGAGGAGCAGCGACACGAACACCTGCAGCTGCTTGCGCTCCACGCCTTCGCCGATCCGCACGGCGCCGATGCCGCACTGCCGCAGGACGCCGAGGATGTGGGAGAAGGACGCGTAATTGTCGAGGTCGAGGCGCAGGCGTACGGAGTTCACGAAGATGAACTCGCCCTGCAGCCGCAGCTCGAGCTCTTTCTCGACGTCGAGCAGATGCTTCGCGGTGTGCGCGAGATCGTCGAGCGCCTTCTGCACCTGTTGGTTCTCGAGCGGGTAGAGCTTGAGCGAGCGGAACGCGGTGTAGAGCACGACGAGGAACTCGCGCCCGGCGTGCCGCAGGAACCCGTCGGTGGTCTGGACGGTCTCGGCGATCGAGCCCCGGGGAGGTGGGGGGGAGGGGGGGGGGCCGCCCGTCATGTGGCCGCCTCGCGCAGCGCCCGGCTCACCGCGTTGCGCACCAGGGGCTCCTTGTCCTGCGCGGTGCGCTCCAGCACGGCGCGCGCTTCGGGCGTGCGGATCTTGCCGAGCGCCATCGCCGCGCAGGCGCGGGTCTCGGGGTCTTCCTTCCTGGCGAGCAGGCCCTTGGGCGCGAGCATCTTTTCGAGCACGGCGATCCCCTTCCCGCCCACGAGCGAGCCGAAGGCCTCGAAGAACGCCATCTTCTCCGTGAGGTCCGCGTTCTTGAGCTTACCGCCGGTCACCGCGCCCTCGACGCGCGTCGCCGCATTGCGGTAGCCGCGCGCCGCGAGGAAGCGCACGGCGGCGATGCGCACGTCGCGGTCCGAGTCGTCGATCGCCTTCTCGAGCAGCCGCATGGCCGAGGGGCTCGAGATCGCCTGCAGCGCGTCGACCACGGCGAGCTTGAGCGTGCGGTCGCCGCTCGCCAGCAGCGGCTCCATGCCGTCCGGGGCGCCGGGCAGCTTCAACCGACCCGTCAGCCGCACCATCTCGAGCTGCGCCGCGCTGTCCTCGCTCGCGAGCGCCTTCAGCACCTCGCTCGGGTGGGCCTGCGCCAGCCGCGCAGCGGCGGCGTGCACCAGCTCCTTCACGCGCTCGTTGTGAAGCTTGGGGATCCACCCCACGAGCGTCGCCAGGGCGTCCGCCCCCAACTCCTGGAACAGCTCGCCCAGCTCCTCCTCCGTCGGATGCACCGCCGCCTCGTCGAGCGACTGCAGCAGCTGCGACAGCGCATCGTGCTGCGACAGGCGCGCGGGCAGGGTTTCCAGCGCTTGACGGTGCTCCGGAATCAGCTCGCGGGCGCGCTGCAGCAGGACGCGGGTCTCGCGCAGGATGAACGCCACCGATCGGAAGTCGCCGGCGCCCAGCAGGTACGGGATGAAGTTCTCGACGATCGAGATCAGCTCGGCCCGCACCGTGCCGTACGTCTGCAACTCGAGCAGGTCGAACAACATCGACAGCACGTTGCGCCGCAGATCCTGCGAGTACTCCCGCTCGACGTCCTGCTTGAGGTAGTCGACCTCCTTCTCCTCCAGGAAGTAGAGTGTGGTGTCGAACTCGTCGATCGACACCAGCCCTTCGCGCTTCGGCGGAGCCTCTTCCTGCACGTAGCGCCGCACCTCGGTGGGCGGCGTGGACGGGATGGTTCCCCGGCCTCGATCGGGGCCGCGGTTTCGGTGACGAGCTCGCGGAAGGTGTAGCTGATGAACTGGAAGTCCTGCGCCCACAGCAGGGTCAGCAGGTCGTCGGCCGCGTCGGCTTGGAGGTTACGTGACTGCTGCAACACGCCGAGGAAGCGCACGATCTCCGTCTCCTCGACGCCGGGCTTGAACGCGAGCGAGCGGACGCCGTCCTTGTACAGCGTCCAGGCGATGCTCTCGTTGCGCTGGTCCTGGCTGTAGACGACCGCGTCTTCCCAGCGCAGCTCGGTCTCGCCCACGTCGAAGTGCAGATCGTCGGTCGCGTGCCAGATCTGGCGGAACGCGGCGCGGATGTTGTCGACGGCGCGCTGGTACACGGGATTGTTCGGCAGGTAGAGCTGGGTGGCCCTGATGCCCTTCGACACGACCTGCATCAGGTCCTCGACCTGGGCCGGCGGCAGCGCCAGCTCGGGGATGGGAGCCGGGAACCGGCTCGTCCCGCTCAACGGACCGCTCCGCTCAGCTCGGCCACCATCGCGACGTCCTTGTCACCCCGGCCGCTCAGGTTGATCAGCACGATGTCGCCCGCACGCCAGTGCCCGCNGTGACCGAGCACCCACGCGACGGCGTGGGCGCTCTCCAGGGCAGGGAGGATCCCCTCGAGCCGGGACAGCCCGGCGAACGCCTCCAGGGCCTGCCGGTCGGTCACCGCCTCATACAATACCCGACCGCTGTCCTTCAAGAAAGCGTGCTCCGGCCCGACCCCCGGGTAGTCGAGGCCCGCCGACACGCTATGGGCCGGCTGCACCTGGCCGTCGGGGTTCTGCAGCAGATAACTCAGGCTGCCGTGAAACACGCCCGGCCGACCCCGCGCCAGTGACGCCGCGTGCCGCTCTGTCCCCAGCCCCTCCCCGGCCGCCTCCACGCCGACCAGCTCCACGTCGCGGTCGTCCAGGAACGCGGCGAAGATGCCCATCGCGTTCGAACCCCCGCCCACGCACGCCACGACGCTCTTCGGCAGGCGTCCCCAGCGCTCGCGGACCTGCGCCCGCGCCTCGCGGCCAATCACGGTCTGGAAGTCCCGGACGATGCGCGGGAAGGGATCGGGCCCGACCACGGATCCGATGATGTAGTGCGTCGTCGTCACGTTCGTGACCCAGTCGCGCAACGCCTCGTTGGTGGCGTCTTTCAGCGTCTTGGTACCCGACGTCACCGGCACGACCTTGGCGCCCATCAGCTCCATGCGGTACACGTTGAGCCGCTGGCGCCGCATGTCCTCCTCACCCATGTAGACGACGCAGTCGAGCCCGAAGCGGGCGCACACGGTGGCCGTCGCCACGCCGTGCTGCCCGGCGCCCGTCTCCGCGATGATGCGCCGCTTGCCCATGCGCCGCGCCAACAGCGCCTGGCCGAGCGTGTTGTTGATCTTGTGCGCGCCGGTGTGGTTCAGGTCCTCGCGCTTCAGGGCGACGATCACGCCGTCGCCCAGCTGCGCGCCGAGCCGCGGCGTCTCCGTGAGCGGCGTGGGACGACCGACGTAGTGCTTGAGCAGCCCGTCCAACTCCCCCCAGAACTCCGCATCGCCCTTCGCGGCTTCGTACACGCGTTCCAGCTCCTCCAGCGCCGCCATGAGGGTCTCCGGCACGTAGCGGCCTCCGTAAGGGCCGAACCGCCCGTCCACCGCGCGCTCGACGAGGTTGGGGATGGTCACATGAAACCCCGAGTGCGGAATGCGAAATGCGGAGTGCGGAATGGATCGGGCTCTGGTCGTGCACGGTGGCGGGCCCCTAGGATCGGACCCGCCTTGCAATTCCGCATTCCGCATTCCGCACTCCGCACTATCATCACCGCTTCCTTCCTATTCTCGCCACACCCGTCAGCGCACGCACCGCCGCCGCGGGATCCGCGGTGCGCGCCACGGACGTGCCCACGAGCACGAGATCGGCGCCTGCCGCCGCCATCCGCTCGACGTCGGGACGAGCGGCGATGCCGCTCTCCGCGACGGCGGGGATGTCGGGCGGCACCTTTCCCACGAGGCGCTCGGCCGCCTCCAGATGCACGGCGAAGGTCGCCAGATCGCGGCTGTTCACCCCGACGGCGGTCGGCTCGGCGGCCAGCGCCCGATCGAGCTCGTCCTCNGTGTGGACCTCGATGAGCGTTCCGAGCCCCTGCGCCCGCGCGGCGCGCGCCAGGCGCCGGAGCGCGCCNGGCGCGAGCAGCCGNGCAATCAGCAGCACCGCGGCGGCNCCCGCCGCCCGCGCTTCCACCACCTGGAGATCGTGCACGATGAAGTCCTTGCGCAGCACCGGGAGCCCGACCTCGCGCGCCACGGCNGCGAGATCGGCGAGCGAGCCGCCGAAGTGCGGCTGCTCGGTCAGGACCGAGATCGCCACCGCCCCGCCCCGCTGATACGCCCGCGCGTGGCGCACCGGGTCGAGGTCCTCCCGAATCGCGCCGGCGCTGGGCGAGCGCCGTTTGACCTCGGCGATGACGCCGACGGCACGCCCGTCGAGCGCGTGCCGGAACGATGGCGGCGCCGGTGCCGCCGCGGCCTGGCGCTCGAGCTCGTCGGAGCGTTCCTCCAGCGCGAGCGCCCGGTCCTGCGCCACTTTGAGGATCTTTTCCAGGCTCGGTCTGGGCATCCTTGCGTTCGGGCGATTTTCGGGTAAATTAATCTTCGGTTTCCGTTCGGGAGACAGCGTGCCGCTCACTCGCCGTCAGCGCGAGATCCTCGATTTCATCTCCGGGCACATCACGGGGCACGGGGTTCGCGCCGAGCTTCGAGGAAATCGCCGCGCGCTTCGCGTTCCGCTCGCTCGCCACTGTGCACGAGCATCTCACGAATTTGGAGCGCAAGGGCTACATCCACCGCGCCCATAACGAGAGCCGCGCCATCGAGGTGGTGCCACCCAAGGGCCAGACCGGCGCCACGGAGCTGCCGCTCCTCGGACTGGTAGCGGCCGGAGAGCCCATCGAAGCGGTGACCGGCAACGACGCCCTCGCCGTGCCCGACGAGCTCTTCCCGCGCCGCGGCCGCAGTTACGTCCTCAAGGTGCGCGGCCAGTCCATGATCGACGAGCACATCAAGGACGGTGACTTCATCGTCGTGCACGAGCGCAACCAGGCCGACAACGGCCAGACCGTGGTGGCGCTGGTCCACGGCACGAGCGCGACGGTCAAGAAGTTCTATCGCGAGCCGGGCGGCTGGATCCGGCTCGAGCCCGCGAATCCCACGATGAGCCCGCTGCGCGTGAACGAGCGCGACGTCACGGTGCAGGGGGTGGTCGTCGGCGTCATTCGGAAATACTAGCGCTCGCGCGCCGCAACCGCTCCAGCACCGCCCGTCCCTTCCCCGCCTCGAGCGCCGTGCGCGCCCGGGCGACGCCCTCATCGTAGGAAGCCGCGAGGCCCGCGACGTAGACCGCCGCGCCCGCGTTGAGGAGCACGGCGGCGCGCCCGGGCGCGTCGTCGCGGCTCCCCCCATCAGCGAGCAGCCGCTCGATGCGGCGCGCGTTGGCCGGCGGCTCCTCGCCGGCGAGCATCGCGACGTCCGCGATCGCGAGCTGGTAGCGCGCTGGGTCGAGCTGCCAGGTCGTGACGCTTCCCCCTCCTCCCCCCTCTCCCCCCCCTCCGCCGCCGGAGCGCACCTCCCACACGTCGGTGATTCCCTGGGGTGCGATCTCGTCCATCCCGATTCGACCGTGCACCACGAGCGCGTGCTCGGCGCCGAGGCGCGCCAGCGCGCCCGCCACGAGCGGCGCGCGGTCCGGGTCCGCGACGCCCACTACCTGACGCCGCACCCCGGCGGGGTTGGCGAGCGGCCCCAGCAGGTTCAGTACCGACGGCACGCCGAGCTCGCGGCGCACGGGGCCCGCGTGCTTCATGGCCGGATGGAAGGTCGGGGCGAACAGGAACGTGAGGCACGCTTCGCGCAGCACGCGCGCGGCCGCGGCGGCGTCGAGCGTGATGGGCACGCCCAGCGCCTCGAGCACGTCGGCCGAGCCGCACTTCGAGGTGAACGAGCGGTTGCCGTGCTTCGCGACCGACGCGCCCGCCCCTGCGGCCACGAACGCTGCAGCGGTGGAAATGTTGAAGGTAGAAACCGTGCCGCCCCCCGTGCCGCAGGTGTCCACGAGATGGGGCCCGTCCGCGACGACCCGCACCATGGCGTCGCGCAACGCGCGCGCCGCGCCCGCTACTTCTTCGGGCGTCTCGCCCTTCACGCGCAGCCCCATGAGCAGCGCGGCGATCTGCGCCGGTGTCGCCTCGCCCCGCATCACGGCGGCGAACACTTCCGCGGTGTGGCGCTCCGAGAGCGACTGGCGGTTGCGAGGGCGGCGATGGCCTGGGCGAGCGGCGAGGTCGGCATGGGGGATTCGGGGATTCCGGGCCTGCCAAAGCTATCCCGAAAAATCGCCTTTTGTCAAATACCACAACGGGTTGCGTGGCTTGATCGGGCCTCTCTTTCCGCCTATCTTTCGCCCGTGACGAGCCGGCCCTACCTCGCCGTGGTGCACTACGACGGGGCCCAGTTCGTGGGGTGGCAGCGGCAGCGGGATGGGCGCACGGTGCAGGCGGAGTTCGAGGCAGTGCTCGCGCGTCTGATGGGCCGGCGGACGACGGCGACGGGCGCCGGACGCACCGACACGGGCGTGCATGCGCTCGGGCAGGGCGTCGGATTTCTCGCGGGTGAGCGTTGGGCGGCCGACGCGGACGGGCTGCGCCGCGCCCTCAACGCGCTGTTGCCGCGGGACGTGTGGGTGGAGCGGGTGCACCCGATGCGGGCCGGCTTTCACGCACGCAAGAGCGCGGTGGCGCGCCGCTACCGCTATCTCATCGGCACCGACGACACCGCCCACTCGCCCTTCCGGCGGCCGTACGAATGGGCGTTTGCCCGCCCGCTCGACCTCCTGCTGCTCGCGCGTGCGGCCGAGCTGCTCCCCGGGGAGCACGACTTTCGCGGCCTGGCCGCCACGGCGGGCGGGAGGGAGGGGGGGGGGAGAGACGCGAAGCCCCACTACCGCAGCCGCGTGGCGCTCGCCCAGTGGGCGCCGCGGACCGACGGAGCGGGGGTGACGTTCACGATCGAGGCCGACCGGTTTCTGCATCGCATGGTGCGCTTTCTCGTGGGCGCGATGGTGGACATCGCCCTGGGCCGGCGCCCCCTCGAGGACCTTCCCCGTCTGCTGGTCGCGGCCGACAACCAGGCGGCCAGCCCGCCCGCGCCGCCCCAGGGTCTGTATCTGGTGGCGGTGCACTACCCCGCGCACCTCTACGCCGAGGCCGAGCCATGAAGTTCTTCCTCGATACCGCCAGTCTCAAAGACATCAGCTGGGCGACGCAGGCCGGCCTGATCGACGGCATCACCACCAACCCCTCCCTGCTCTCGAAGCAGGCGGGTGATCTCGACCCCCGGGACGTGCTGAAGGAGATCTGCTCGCTCGTCGAGGGTCCGGTGTCGGCCGAAGTCGTCGCGGTGGACACCGAGGGGATGGTGAAGGAGGGGACAGAGCTCGCCAAGATCGCCGACAACATCGTCGTCAAGATCCCGATGATCGAAGCGGGAATGATCGCGGTGCGGCGGCTCGCGGCCGAGGGGATCCGGGCGAACGTGACGCTGTGCTTCTCGAGCGTGCAGTGCCTCATCGCCGCCAAGGCCGGCGCGGCCTATGTGAGCCCGTTCATCGGGCGCATCGACGACGTGGGACAGGAGGGGATGAGGTGATCCGCGAGACGCGGGTCATCTTCGACAACTACCAGCTCGCGACGGAGATCCTGGCCGCCTCGATGCGGCACCCGCGCCACGTCGTCGAGGCCGCGATGATCGGGGCGGACGTGGCCACCCTCCCGCCTGACGTGCTGAAGAAGCTGCTGCTGCACCCGCTCACCGACCGCGGGCTGGAGCAGTTCCTCGCCGACTGGAGCAAGCTGGTCGCCCGCGCGAAGGCCGCGGTTTGACGTACGCGTCGCCGCTCGGGGCCCGCTACGCCTCCCCCGCGATGCAGGCGCTGTGGGGCGAGCGCCGGCGCATCGGGCTGTGGCGGCGCCTCTGGCTCGCGCTGATGGAGGCCCAGCAGGAGCTGGGGCTCGACATCCCCGACCGCGCGCTGGCGGAGCTCCGCGCCCACCTGGACGACGCCGATCCGGAGCGCGCGGCCGAGCACGAGAAGCGGCTGCGCCACGACGTGATGGCGCACATCCATCACCTGGGCGAGCAGGCCCCGGCGGCGCGGGCCTACCTCCATCTCGGCGCGACGAGCGCCTACGTCACCGACAATACCGACCTGGTGCTGATGCGGGAGGGGCTGGAGCTGCTGCTCGGCCGGCTCGCGGCGGTGCTGGTGGCCCTGGCGAAGCTGGCGCGCCGCGACCGCGCCGTCCCGTGCCTCGCCTACACGCACTTCCAGCCCGCGCAGCTCACGACCGTGGGCAAGCGCGTGACGTTGTGGATGCAAGACTTCGCGCTCGACGCCGACGAGCTGTTGCACCGCCACGAGACGCTGCAGTTCCGCGGCGTGAAGGGGACCACGGGCACGCAGGCGAGCTTTCTCGAGCTGTTCGACGGCGAGGACGAGAAGGTGCGCGAGCTCGACGCCCGCGTGGCGCGCAAGATGGGGTTCGCCCGGGTGTTCGCGGTGACGGGACAGACGTACACGCGCAAGCTCGACGCGCAGGTGCTCGCCGCGCTCTCCGGCGTGGCCGCCTCGGCCGCGAAGTTCGCGACCGATCTGAGGCTGCTGCAGCACGAGGGCGAGATGCTCGAGCCGTTCGAGAGCGAGCAGGTGGGCTCGAGTGCGATGGCCTACAAGCGCAACCCGATGCGCGCCGAGCGCATGACCGGCCTGGCGCGCTTCGTGATCGAGCTCGAGGGGAACGCGTGGCACACCGCCGCGGAGCAATGGCTCGAGCGCACGCTCGACGACAGCGCCAACCGCCGTCTGGTGCTCCCCGAGGCGTTCCTCGCGACCGACGCGATCCTGGTGCTCGCGACCAACGTCGCGGCGGGCATCGAGGTGCGCGAGCCCGTGATCGCGCGCCACGTCGCCGCGCACCTGCCGTTCCTGGCCACCGAGCCCCTGCTGTTGCGCGGCGTCAAGGCCGGCGGCGACCGCCAGCGGCTGCACGAGGTGATCCGGACGCACAGTCTCGCCGTCGCGCAGGCGGTGGCCGAGCGGGGCGCGCCGAACGATCTGCTGGAGCGGCTGGCGCGCGACCCGGCGTTCCGGGCCCTCAAGGTCGCCGCGCGACCCGCCGAGCTCGATCCCGCGACCTACGTGGGCCGCGCCCCGCGCCAGGTGGACGAGTTCTTGGAGCACGTCCTGCCGGCGACGCTCCGCCGCATCGAGGCCGTGGCCCCCGCCACGGCCGCCGCCGAGGTCACCGTATGACCGCTCCGCTCGTCGCGAGCGCGCTGCCCCTCCCCCTCTTGCGCCGCGGCAAAGTCCGCGAGGTGTACGAGGTCGATTCCGACACCCTACTGCTGGTCGCCAGCGACCGCGTGAGCGCGTTCGACGTGGTGCTGCGCGAGCCGGTGCCGCACAAGGGCGCGGTGCTCACCCAGCTCAGCGCGTTCTGGTTCCAGCAGCTCGCCGCCGTGATTCCCAGTCACTTCCTCTCGGCCGACGCCGACGAGATCGTGGAGCGGATTCCCTCCCTCGAGCCGCTCCGCCCGGCCCTGACAGGCCGGGCAATGCTCGTGCGCCGCACCACGCCGGTCCCGTTCGAGTGTGTGGTGCGCGGCTACATCACCGGCTCGGCCTGGGCGGAAT
>JGI25382J43887_10000601_pt1 | contig 12644 bp, 10 predicted proteins | sample GraSoi013_1_40cm_3_FD_43887 | JGI IMG/M metagenome (IMG submission 43887) | reverse complement strand
TCAGGCGCGGGCCGCCGCGGCTCTCAGGCGCGAGCCGCCGCGCCTCTCAGGCGCCCGTAGACCCGAAGCCGCCCGCGGCGCGCTCGCTCGGCGGCAGCTCACTGACCTCGACCAGCTCCGCCCTTTCCACACGCTGGACGACGAGCTGGGCAACGCGCTCGCCGCGCCGCAACGTGACCGTCTTCTCGCCGTGGTTGACGAGCAGGATCTTCAGCTCCCCGCGATAGCCGGCGTCGATGAGCCCGGGCGTATTGAGGACCGTCACACCCTGCGCCCTGGCGAGGCCAGAGCGCGGCAGCACGAGCCCCGCGAACCCCGTGGGGATGGCGACGGCCAGGCCGGTGGCGACGAGCGCGCGGCCATTGGGTTCGAGCGTGACGTCGTGGGCGGCGGGGAGGTCGAGCCCCGCATCCCCATCGTGCGCGTACGCGGGCAGCGCCACCGACGGGTCCAGGCGCTTCACCAGGAGTCGGATCACGGAATCAGAACGACCTTGCCGTAGCTCTCGCGCGAGGCAATCGCGGCAAGGGCCTGCGACGCTCGCTGCAGCGGAAACGCCCTCCAGACGACGGGCTGGAGCTCGCGCGCCTCGGCGAGCTTCAGGAGCTCCACCATCCATCGCCGCACCGTTGTCGCGTCACGCTGGCGGTAGAGTCCCCAGTGGACGCCGACCACGCTGAAGTTCTTCAGGAGCACGCGGTTGGTGGCGACCTCCGCGATGCGGCCGCCGGTGAAGCCGATCACGAGCAGGCGGCCCTCGAAGGCGATGCACCGCGTCGAGCCGTCGAAGACGTCGCCGCCGACCGGATCGAAGACGACGTGAGCGCCCTCGCCGTGAGTCTCCCGCCGCACCCGTTCGACCCAGGCCTCGGTCCGGTAGTCGATGCAGACGTCGGCGCCGTTGGCCCGGGCGATCTCGAGCTTCGCCGCCGTGCCGGCCGTGGCGATGACCTTCGCACCCAGCGCTCGCCCGAGCTGCACCGCCGCGAGCCCGGTCCCGCCGGCGGCGGCATGGACGAGCAGCGTCTCGCCGCGCCGGAGCGCGGCGCGATGGACGAGGCCGCACCAGGCGGTCTCGTACGCGAGGCCGAAGGCCGCGCCCTCTTCGAAGGTCATGAAATCGGGAAGGGCATAGACGTGGCGTTGATCGATGGCCACCACTTCCGCGTATCCACCCCACGCCATCGTCGCGAAGACCCGCTCGCCGAGGCCGACTTCCGTCACGCCCGCTCCGACGCCCCGGACGATCCCGGCCACCTCGCAGCCCGGGCTGAACGGGAGCTCGGGGCGGTGCTGGTACGTGCCCTGGACGATCAGGATGTCGGGGTAGTTGCAGCCGATCGCCCGGACCTCGATCACGACCTCGCCGGGGTTCGGACGAGGCACGGGCGCGTCCGCGTAGTCGAGCGTCGAGGGCTCACCCCACCCGCGCGCGAGCATCGCTTTCATCGGTTTCCTCTCGGGCCGCGGCGCGCGGCGATCCGCGCGCGACCCGGCCGATCCTAACACGAGCAGCGTAAGATGATCGGCGTGAGCGACTCCCACGCCGCGCTCGACGGCGTCAGTGTCCTCGACCTGGCGACGTACCTCGCGGCGCCGCTCTGCGCGACGCTTCTCGGCGAGTTCGGCGCGGAGGTCATCAAGGTCGAGCAGCCGCGCGTCGGCGACGACCTGCGGCGCCTCGGCCGCGCCGTCGCGCCCGCGGCCGNGGGCTCCTACTGGTGGTTCGTCGAGGCGCGCAACAAGAAGTCGATCACCTGCAACCTCAGAGATCCCGAGGGCCAGGCGCTGATCCGGCGGCTGGTCGTGGGGTCGCACGTGGTCACCGAGAACTTCAGACCCGGGACGCTCGAGCGGTGGAATCTCGGATGGGACGAGCTCTCCCGGGTCCGGCCCTCCCTCGTCATGGTCCGCATCTCGGCGTTCGGCCAGACCGGACCGAACCGCGAGCGTCCCGGCTTCGGACGCATCGCCGCCGCGGTCGGCGGCCTCGCGTACCTTTCCGGTTACCCGGACCGCGCACCCGTGTCCCCGGGAACGCCGACCGTCCCCGACTATCTCGCAGGCGTATTCGGCGCCGTCGGCGCGCTCGTGGCGCTCCGCCATGCCGAGCGCACCGGCGAGGGTCAGGTCGTCGATCTGGCCCTGTACGAGCCCGTCCTGCGCGTGCTCGACGACGCGATCGCGGTGTACGGGGGAACCGGCCGCGTGCGGGAGCGGATCGGCTCGGGGACCGAGAGCGCGGTGCCGCACGATCACTACCGGACCCGCGATGCGCGGTGGATCGCGATCGCCTGCACGAACGACCGGATGTTCGTGCGCCTCCTGCAGGCGATGGGGCGCCCCGACCTCGCGGGCGATCCGCGCATGACGACGACGGCGGCGCGCCTCGAGCACCGGGCGCTCGTCGACCAGCTCGTGGCCGCGTGGGTCGCCGAGCGTGACGCGGCGAACGCGCTCGCGGCGCTCGAGGCGGCGGAGGTGCCGTCCTCGCTCGTCGCGAGCGTGCGCGATCTCTTCGAGGATGCGCACGTGCGCGCCCGGGGCAACATCGTCTCGGTCGTGTTGCCGTTGCTGGGCCAGCTGGCGATGCCGGGGGTCGTCCCGCGACTGTCGCTGACGCCGGGACGGATCGAGGGTGCCGGGCCGTCCAGGCCCGGAGAGCACAATGAGGAGATCTACGGCGGGAAGCTGGGACTCTCGAGCGCCGACATGACGGGGCTCCGCGAGCGCGGCGTCATCTGACGCTGCCGGTCTGAGCTCGCTCCTGGTCGGTGGCGACGACGATGTTCGAGAGGCGCTTGAGGAGCTCGATCGCGACCTGGGGGCGGTTCCGGATGAGCCATTCCAGGCGTTCTTCCTTGATGACGAGCAGCTCGACGTCTTCCGCCGCGACGGCGGTCGCGGAGCGTCGCGCGCCCCCGCGGAAGAGCGCCATCTCGCCCAGCGGCTCGCCCTCGCCGATCCGGTTCAACACTCTCTCGCTGCCGTCGAAGTTCCGCCGAATCTCGACGCTGCCCGCGTGGATCACGTACGCCTCGTCGTTGGGATCGGCGCCCTCTTTGAAGATGACGTCGCCCCCCTTGAACCGCCGTCGCTCGATATCGCCGAGCGAGAGGTTCTTGTAGAGCTCGAGCCCGATCGAGGGGAGCGCCGACTTCGCCTCTACCGGTAGCCGGGCGTTGGTCCAGCCGCCGAGGCCGCCCTTGAGGATGCGCACGGTCTTGAAGCCACGCTGGCGGAGGATCTGCGCGACCCGGGCGCTGTGCTGCTCCTCCGGGCTCGTGCAGTAGGCGATGATCATCTGATGGGGCTCGAAGTTGAGGGGGGCGCGCTCGGCCTCCTCGGGCGCGAGGCGGATCGAGCCAGGCAGCTTCAGCGGGCTCGTCTCGAAGTCGGCCTTGGTCCGTACATCCAGCACCACGGGGTTGAGCCCGTGCTCGATGAATCCGATCACCTGCGTCGGCGTGACCCGGAAGCGATTCTTCCACCAGCGCGCGCCCCACATCCCGCCGTACGCGCCGAGGCTCACGAGGGTGACGCCGATCGTCGCCCAGGCCCACGGAAACGGCCGTGGCGGCGGATTCTTCACCATCTTCTCGGCCTCGGTCAGCATGCGCTTGACGTCGGCGAGGTTCGGCACCAGCGTGTTGGCCTCCGCGATCTTCGCGGCGGCCGCCTTGTAGCGCTGGTCGAAGAAGAGATCGATGCCGGCGGCCCACACCGGGTTGAACGTGCTCTCGCCCGGCCTCGCGACCTCCGTGCCCTGCAAGAAGGTGGCGACGTCCCTCGCGGGGATCAGAAAGTTGAACCCCTGCACGATGGCGCCGCCCGACGCCGAGAGCGTGACGGCCACCATCACGCCCACGAGCGCGGCGTCTTCACCGATGCCCGGCCCGCCGCTGTTGCCGTGCGCCGCGGATGCGTCGGTCTGCACGAGGTCCTGGCCGATCTGGTCCTGCTTGATGCCGGACACGGCGCCGTTGGTGACCGACGCCTCGAGCGTGGAGCTCTGGTTGAGGAGCTCGTGGGAGAGGACGACGCCCGGGAAGCCGAGGATGTGGACCGGATCGCCGATCTGCGGGTCGCGCTTCGAGAGCCCGATGGCCGGGTAGACGCCGTCGGCCACGCGGAGGAGCGCCAGGTCGCGTCCGGAGCCGGGCAGCGGCTTGCCGGCGTTGTCGAGCAGGAGCAGCGGGCTGAACTTCTTGACCTCCGCCTTGAGCTTCATCCCGTTCGAGAGCAGCACGGTGATCTGGGGCTCGGCCTCGACTTTGGCGCTCGCGAGCGCCCGGCCCGTGGCTTCCCGGCGGATCTCGTCCTCGAGATCCGGTCGTTCCCCGCGCATGAGCCCCCGGGCGCGGAGCTGCGGCACGACGCAGGCTTCGTCGATCGCCTTCTTCTTCAGCTCGTGCGACACCCACGGCGGCAGCCGGTGCGCGGGGTCCACCACGTGCGCGTTCGTCACGATGAAGCCGCGACCGTCGACGAACCACCCGGTGCCCGTTTCCATGAAGGGCGCAGGCGTCACGGTGACCGGACCACGCCCGCAGTTCATCGTCACGTCCGCGCGCACCTCGGCGGTGATGAGCACGACCGCCGGCTTCACGCGAAGGATGGCTTCCTGGACGGAGAGCGCCGCGGTGCTGCGGGGGGCGGCGAGCCACGCGCCCGCGACCAGGAGCCCAAGCATCACGGCTCTCATAGCCTGGCACCGTATCACGGAGCGCGCGCAGCGTACAATGACGGCGCATGGGTTCCGGGGCCTTCGACTACGCGCTGCGCCTGTGCGAGGACAGGCTGCCCGCGTCCGGACGGTGCTCGCTGCCCGCGCTGAACCGCGTGCTCTACGTGCGACGCGGCGCGCTCTCGGTGATGACCGGAGCGCGTGCAGCGCGAGTCGAGGAGGATCAGGGCTGGCACGGCGCTGCGGCCTGCGAGGTCGGCGTCGGGGACGGAGGCGCCACCGTGCTGCGNTACGAGCTGATCCGCGGGTCGGCGCCCGTCGGTGGCGTGCCCGGCGGCGCGACGACGATCCTCCTGGAGCACCCGATCGATCTCGACCCGCGCGCGGAATACCTGATGCGCGCCGATCGGGTCGATTTCGCGCCGGCCGGCGTCGCGCTGCCGCACCGGCACCGAGGCGGCGGCATCCGCTGTCTGATCGCCGGCGCGCTCGACGTCACCGTGGGCGAGGCTCCCGCGCGGAGAGTGACGCCCGGGGGCGCGTGGTTCGAGAGCGGTCATGAGCCCGTGCTGGCGGTCGCCTCGAAGGACGAGCCGACGAGCTTTGTCCGGGTCGCGATCCTCCCACGCGAGATCCGAGGCCGGACCTCCATCATGTACGTGAATCCGCACGACGCCGAGCGCGGCCGGCCGCGCACGTACACGGTGTACATCGACGAACCGATCGAGATCACCTGACGCGAATCGCGGCGGGCCTCGGTCAACGGAGGGCGCGATCCGGTGGAGCGCTTCTTGTTGATCTGTCTGGGCGGCGCGATCGGGACGGGACTCCGCTATTGGACCTCCGGCCTCGCGGCCAGCTGGCTCGGCGCCGACTTTCCCCACGGGACGCTGATCGTCAACGTCGTCGGCTCATTCCTCATCGGTCTCATCCAGCAGATCGGTACCACGACGCTGATCATCCCGGACACGGCACGGCTGTTCCTGACGGTCGGCATCATGGGCGGCCTCACGACGTACTCGTCCTTCAGCTACGAGACCATTCGGCTCGTCGAGGTCGGCGCGTGGGGTCAGGCGTGGACCAACGTCCTGGCGACAACGGCGCTCTGCCTAGCGATGTGCTTCCTGGGCATCGCCGTCGGGCGACTGGTCGTCGGCGTACGGGTATGAAGGGTGGCCGGATCACGTTGGAGACGGTGCGCGTCCTCCGGTACGCGGCCGATCCCGGCTAGGGCGCGCCCCAGCGGGCCTGGTGGTAGATCCGCCGCTGCTCATCGGTCAGGAGGTCGCGGGTCTTGAGATGTGTCAGGAGATGGACCAGGCGAACCTCGCTCCGGGCGCGCTCGACCTCGCCGACCGCCGTGCGTACCGCCGCGTCGTCGGCCGCGCGCTCGGCGAAGAGGCGCCGCAGCTTCGCTTCGGCCTCGAGCAGGCGCGCGCTCTTCGGCCTCGACTCGGAGAACATCGCGTGCATCAGCTGCCGCATCTTTGCTTCCTGATCGGCCGTGAGCTTGAGGCGCTCCTTCAGCTCGAGCACGTGCATGGGCCCGGGGTAACCGTTCTGGTCGGCCGCGAAGGCCAGGCCGAAGCCACGGCCCTCACCGACGACCTTGTCGAACTCGGTCGCGCACGCCTGTGCCGCCTGATGCCCCTGCGCCGGACCGCCGCCGTGGTCGTGCTGGCCGGACGTGAGCGCCGCATACCCGGAGAGTCCGGCCACTGTCACCGTCACCGCCGCCGTCCGAACCAGTCGTCGCATGAACCCCTCAGCCGAATCGCGCGAGATACGCGGCGAGCGACGCGGATTCGCGCTCGCGCAGGCGTACGGCGATGCGCAGCTGCTCCAGGTACTGTTCGAGCGTCTTGCCGCCGAACTCGACCCGGCGCTCCTGGAAAAACGCGTGCACATCTCGCTCCAGCTCGGGCGTGGCGAGCCCGATCACGCCCTCGGCCAAGCGCCGGAGCCCGGCCTTCGGGTATTGCCGCTCCATCGTGTCCCAGTTCGTCTTGACGAACTCCCACGCGAGCTCGCGACCGTAGACGGACATCAGCAGCGACCGCACCACGAACGGCGCGTCCTGGGTCCGGAACTCCCCGTTGATCGTGCGCGCCAGCGTTTGCGCGAGCAGATCGCGCTGCCGGAAACCAGCCAGGGCGTAGAGGTACCGCTGCTCCTCCTGGGGCGTGGACGCCGAGCGGAACCGCTTCAGGAACTCGTCGTAGCGCGCGGCGTCGCCCGCGTGGGCCAGCACCGCGATGAGGGCGGGGAGGACGTTCGGATCGACGGCGCCCGCCGCCCCCGCGTACAGCTCGGCGGCGCGCGCCTGCACCGCGGTGTCGTCGCCGAGCACGCCGAGCGCGCGCACCAGATCGCCACGGAGCTGGCGCGTCAGCTCGTCGTCCCCGGGCCGCACCATCCAGCCCAGAGCCTCGAAGACGGGCGTCGCACGGCTGCGCACGAGCGCGGCGAGCCGCGGCCGGAGCCCGGGCTCGACGATCCGGTTCAGCGTGGCGAACGAGGCGAGCAGGACCGACCACACGTTCCGGTCGCGCTCACCGCGGAAGCGCGCCGTCAATTCGAGGTAATCGGGCAGGGCCATGAGGTCCGCCACGGTCACGGCCCAGGCGTCGTTCACGACGTTGAATCGCTCGATCGAGGAGAGCTCGGGCAGGGCGTCCAGGAGGTGACCGAGAAGCTCGGCGCTGTAGCGCACGCGATAGAAGCCGTGGCCGCCCTCGTTGACGAGGACCACGTCGAGGCGCTCGCGCACCGCGAGCCGCGTCTCCGGCCCCGCGAGCAGCCGGCGCTCGGTCGCCGCGCGCCCGGCGGCGGTGATCCGCACCTGCACCGGGACCTGCCAGCGCTGATCCCGCGCCGCGGGCGTGGATCCGGGCAGGGGCTCGGGCAGGTACGTGAAGCGTTCCTGGCTCAGCACGAGCTCGCCCCCCTCGATCCGGGCGCTCACGAGCGGATAGCCGGGCTGGAAGATCCAGCCGTCCATCACCGCCGGGATCGGCTGGCGCGCGGCGCGGCCGAGCGCGGCCCAGAGGTCGCCGGTGTCGGCGTTGGCGTAGGCGTGCCGCCGGAGGTACTCGCGGACGCCGTCGCGAAAGACCGCCGGACCGAGATGCTGCTCGAGCATCCGGAGCACGGACGCGCCCTTCTCGTAGGTCAGCACGTCGAACATCGCGTCGGCGTCGCGCGGGGCGCCGACGTGGAACTCGATCGGCCGCGTCGAGTGGAGCCCGTCGACCGAGAGAGCGGCGGCGCGCGAGACGCCGAAGGTCGTCCAGCGCTGCCACTCGGGCTTCCAGGCGTCGACCGCGAGCATCTCCATGAACGTGGCGAACGCTTCGTTGAGCCAGATACCGTTCCACCACGTCATCGTGACGAGGTCGCCGAACCACATGTGCGCGTTCTCGTGCGCGACCACGTCGGCGACGCGCTCGAGCTCGCTGTGCGAGGCGGCGCGCTCGTCCACCAGCAGCGCCGTCTCGCGGAAGGTGATCGCGCCGAGGTTCTCCATCGCCCCGGCCGCGAAGTCCGGGATCGCCAGGAGATCCAGCTTGTCGCCCGGATACGGCAGGCCGTAGTAGTCCTCGAAGAAGCGGAGCGAGGCGACCGCGATCTCGTGACCGAAGGCGGCGAGCCGGCGCTTGCCCGGGACGCACCGGACGCGCACGGGCGCTTTCCCCACCAGCACCGGGTCGGTCGCCTCCAGCTCGCCCACGACGAACGCGACCAGGTAGGTGGACATCTTCATCGAGTCCGCGAACGTGACGATCTTGCGTCCGCCCTCGACCCGCTCGCCGACGACGGCCGTGTTCGACACGGCCGTGAGCGTCGGGTCGATCACGAGCGTCACCGCGAACACGGCCTTGAAGTCCGGCTCGTCCCAGCACGGAAACGCGCGGCGGGCGTCGGTCGCCTCGAACTGCGTGGCGGCCATGAGCCGGACCTCGCCGTTCGGATCCTTGTAGCTCGACCGGTAGAAGCCGCGGAGCTTGTCGTTCAGGGTCCCCCTGAACGCCAGACGCAGCCGCCACGTGCCCGGCTCGATCGTCGACGGGAACGTGAGCCGGCAGCGCTCCGCCGGCTCGTCGAAGAGGGGCGCACCCCGGCGGGAGTCGCCCCGCGCGTCCGTGATCGTCGCCTCGTCGATCGTGAGCTCGACCGCGTTCAGGACGATCTCCGACGTCGGCTCCGCGACCTCGAGCGTGACCGTTTGCGCGCCCGCGAAGGTGAGCGTCGTCAGGTCGGGCTCGAGCCGTAGATCGTAACGGGTCGGTCGCACATGCCGCGGCAAACGGTACGGATCCACGACGCTCTCCAGGCAGCGAGCAGGATGACTGCGGGCCATACTGTACTCCAGTCGGCCCGCGCTATCATGCCTTCGTCGATGCGACTCCGCCTTCGCGCCGCGGGCGCGGCGACGCTGGCCGTGCTGCTCGGCACCGCCGCCGTCGGCGCCGATGCGATCCAGGACTTTCTCCAGCGGCACTGGCGCCTGCCGCTGGCGCCTCAGGGTCCGCCGCCCGCCCGCTTCTCGCCGCTGGAGGCCTCGCTCCACCCCGAGGCGTGCGGGACGTGCCACCCCGCGCAGCTCGCCGACTGGCGCGAGAGCACGCATGCGGCCGCGATCGGCCCCGGCGTCGAGGGGCAGCTCGTGGAGATGCTCGAGGGGGACCCGCGGTCGGCGCTGGCATGTCTCACGTGTCATGCGCCGCTCGCCGAGCAGTCGCCGCTGGTCGCCGAGGGCAACGAGGTGCGGCCCAACCCCGCGCACGACGTCTCGCTCCGCGCCAAGGGCGTGCCGTGCGCCGGCTGTCACGTGCGGGGCCACGAGCGCTTCGGCCCGCCCCGGCGCGACGGCTCGCTCGCGAGCGGCGTCGCGCGCGAGACGCTGCCCCACCACGGCGTCACCCGCACACCCGCGTTCCTCAAGTCCGAGTTCTGCGGCGGCTGCCACCAGTTCGCCCCCGACGGGTTCGCGCTGAACGGCAAGCTGCTCCAGAGCACCTACGACGAGTGGAAGACGAGCCGGTTCGCCCGCGCGGGCGTCCAGTGCCAGGACTGCCACATGCCCGATCGGCGTCACCGCTGGCGCGGGATCCACGACGCCGACATGGTGCGGTCGGGACTCAGCATCACGGCCAAGGCGGGCGCCGTGCGCTACCGCCCGGGCGACGTCGCGCTCGTCACCCTCCGCGTGACCAGCACGCGAATCGGCCACGCGTTCCCNACCTATGTCACGCCCCGAGTCGTCCTGAGCGCCGAGCTGCTGAACGACGCGGGCGGGGTGGTGCCCGGCAGCCGCCGCCAGAAGATCATCGGGCGCGAGGTGGCCCTCGACCTCTCGCGCGAGGCCTTCGACACGCGGCTCTCGCCGGGGCGGAGTGCGACGCTCGTGTATCGCATGAAGATTCCGGCCGCCGGGATGCGCGCGCGGGTGGCCGTCGTCGTCGAGCCGGACGCGTTCTACGTCGGGTTCTTCGAGACGCTCTTGCAGCAGGGCGCCGGGCGCGGCGAGGCGCAGATCCGACGGGCGCTCGAGGCGGCGCGCCGCTCGCCGTTCAGCGTCTTCGAGCGCGAGCTTCCGCTGAGCTGATCGGGATCTCACCGACGAGCGGGCTTTCGAGGAGCGCCACGGCTTTCGCCGGGACGATCCGAGCTTTGGGGGTGGGGGCTTTTGGGGGGGTGTGGGCTATGGGGGCCAGGTCGGGCCCCGTGTTCAGATCGGCCCCCATGTGGTCAGAGCCCCAGGGCGGCGCCGTCGGCGCGCGGGTCGGAGCCGCCGCTGAGCCCGTCGGGATCGACGCAGACGACCTGCGCGTGCCCCATCAAATCGCTCCAGTCCTCGACGATCTCCACGTCGTGCCCGCGCTCGCGGAGCGATGCGATCACATCGGCGCCCAACCGCGCCTCGAGCCTCAGGGACTGCGTCTCCTCGCCCCACGTGCGCCCGAAGAGCCAGCGCGGGGCCTCGACCGCCGCCTGCGGGCCGAGGCCGCGATCGAGGATGCGGGTGACCAGCGCCGCCTGCGTCTGCGGCTGGCCCTCGCCCCCCATCGTGCCGTAGACCAGGCGGGGGCGGCCGTCCACCAGATACATGGACGGGATCAGCGTGTGCGCGGTCTGCTTGCGTGGCGCCAGTCGGTTCGGGTGGGCGGGGTCGAGCGAGAAGAATGCGCCGCGGTTCTGCAGGAGGACCCCCGTATCTCCGGCGATCACGCCCGAGCCGAACTCCCAGTAGAGGCTCTGGATCAGTGACACCGCGTTACCGTCCGCATCGGCCGTGGCGATGGCGATCGTGTCGCCGTCGATCGACGCGCCGCGCGCGCGCCTCGCCACCCGTCGCGAGATCCGCCGGCGCTTTTCTTCGAGACGAGCCGGATCGAGACAGCGCTCTACCGGGACGGGAGCGAAGGTCGGGTCCGTGAGATAGCGGTCGCGGTCCTCGAAGGCGAGCTTGGTGGCCTCGACGACGAGGTGAACGTAATCGGCCTCGGTGAGCGACCGGAGGTCGAACCCTTCGAGGAGCGAGAGGATCGCGAGCGCGGCGAAGCCCTGCGTCGGCGGCGGCAAGCTCGCGGCCTCGCCGCCCCGGTAGGGAACGCGAAGCGGTTCCACCCATGCGGCCTGGTGCCGAGCCAGATCGTCGGCCGTCAGTGGACTGCCGGCAGCGGCCGCGCCCAGCGCGATCCGCTCGGCCAACCTCCCGCGATAGAACGCATCGGCGCCAGCCCGGGCGAGCTCCTCGAGCGTCGCCGCGAGGTCCGTCTGCACGAAGCGCTCGCGTGCCAGGAGCGCCGGGTGGTAGATGCCCCAGAGCGCGGCCCGCAGGTCGGCCGGCGCGGCGACGCCGAACAGGTCGTCGGCATCGGCCGTCTCGCGCCGCTGGCCCGGGGACGGCGGAAAGCCGTCGCGGGCGCGCGTGATCGCGTCTTCGAGGAGGGTGGGCCAGTCGATCGGTGAACCCAGCAGGTCGCGGCTCAGCGCGTGCGCCTCCCACCAACCCGAAACGACCCCGGGGACGGTGAGCGCCGCCGCTCCGCCACGAGCGGGAATCGCCGCGCCGAACCGCGCGCGGTAGCGATCGAGGTCGGCAGCCGCGGCCGAGCGGCCGGCCGCGTTCAGCGCGCGCAGCGTGCGCCGCCGTCCGTCGTAGATCAGCCAGAAGCTGTCACCGCCGACGCCGTTCATGTGCGGGTAGACGACGGCGATGGTCGTCGCGGCGGCGATGGCGGCGTCCACCGCGTTGCCGCCGCGCTTCAGGATCGCCACTCCGGCCTCGGAGGCGAGCGCGTGCGGCGTGGCGACGAGCCCGCGCGTCGCACGGGTCTCGGGCCAGCGGGTGGCGGCGGTCACGCCGCCCATGATACATAGGTTCGGCATGCCGTCGACGAGGGCCGAAGCCACGGTTGACCTCGTCCTCGAGCTCATCGCGNGCGAGGGCAGCGCCTGGGTGCGCGCGTGACGCCGGAGGGGCTCGTGACCAAGGGGACGCGTTGGTCGAGACCGACGCAGCCGTGAGCGTGCGCGGAATCGTCGCGCGCGTCGTGGCGATCCGCGCGCCGGGTGGGCGCGTGCTCGATCTCGAGCGTTTTCCTGGGCCGCTGATTGCCGGGGCGCTCGCGAGCGTTGCCCGGATTCCCGGACCACACACGATCGCCTGCCGCTGATGCGCTGGCTCATCGACGGCTACAACGTCATCCGGCGCGACCCGGAGCTCCGGAGCCGNGAGGCCGAGAGCCTCGAGGCTGGACGGCGGGCGCTCCTGCATCTCCTGGTACGGGCGCACCGCGCGCCGCGCGACGAGTTCACGGTCGTCTTCGACGGCGCGCGAGTTTCCGGCGGCGCCCCGTCGGCGGGCCGGATCCGCGTCATCTTTTCGCGCCCGCCCCTGACGGCCGACGACGAGCTCATGCGACTCGCGCGCCAGTGGCGGAGCGGCGGG
>JGI25382J43887_10000600_pt1 | contig 12649 bp, 15 predicted proteins | sample GraSoi013_1_40cm_3_FD_43887 | JGI IMG/M metagenome (IMG submission 43887) | reverse complement strand
ACCGCGCCCATCGAGTAGCCCAGCAGCCCGATCCGCGCGTTGGGGATGCGCTTGCGCGCGAATGCGATGGCCGCCTGCAGCTCCAGCACCTCCTTGATGCCGAACGTGATCGGCGCGCGGTCGCTCCCGGGCATGCCCCGGTACGAATAGAGGATGACGTTGAAGCCTTTACGCCACAGCGCGACCGCGATCCCGAGCGCACCCTGCCGCTGGCCTTTGTGGCCGCCCGAGACGATCACCGTCTGCGGCGACCCCGGCTGGCGGAAATGCCACGCGCCGAAGTTGATCCCATCCGCGGTGACCAGCTCGACCTCTTCGTAGTCGGCCTGGAACTCAAACGGGGTGAACGAGAAATCGTCGAGCCACATCGGGCGCGCCGGCACGAAGGCGCGGCGATACACCTGGTAAGAGAGGGCGAGAAAGAGAACGAGAAGAGCGCCGAGGACGATGCCGACGGCAGCCAGTGGATCCATCCGTGTCCTGAGTCGAAGCTTAACTAGAACGCCCCGGCTCCGACCCCCTGGCTGGTTGGGCGTGCCGGCCCGCCTGGCTTTCCTCATATCGCCCCAGGACGAACAGCACCAGGCTCAGCCGGTTGAGCCAGCGGCGGACGTCGGGATTGGGCAGGCCGCCCGCCCTCTCCAGGGTCACGCATCGACGTTCGGCGCGACGTGTGATCGCCCGCGCCAGGTCGAGCGCCCCCGACGCCGGCGTGGCGCCCGGGAGGATGAAGCCCTGGGGCATCACGGCCTCCGACTCGAGCTCGCTGATCAGCTGCTCGAGGCGCTGGATCTGGGGCGGTCCGGTGACGACGAATGTCTTGTCCGCCTCCGGGTTGGTGCCCAGCTCCGCGCCCACGGCGTACAGGCCGCGCTGCAGCTCCTCACAGATAGAAGTGACGCGCGCGTGAGAGGTGAGCGCGCGGGCGAGGCCGAGCGCGCTCGAAGCCTCGTCCACCGTGCCGAAGGCCTCGATGCGTGGATCGTCTTTGGGCGAGCGGCCACCACCCAGCAGCCCGGTCGTGCCGTCGTCGCCGGTACCCGAAAGCTCGAGCATCCGTTTGCGGCGCGGCTTCTCAGACGAAGACTTGCGTGAGCTCGTACAGCTCCTTCGGCACGCGCCGCTGCTCCTTGATCACCTCGGTGAGCGGAACCACCTCGACGTCGCCGTTGCGCCGGATCGGGATCACGCCGCTTTTGCCCTGGACGATCAGCTCGACCGCGGCGACCCCGAGTCGCGTGGCCCAGATCCGGTCGACCGGCGATGGCGACCCGCCGCGCTGAAGGTGGCCGAGCACGGTGACCCGCGTCTCGAAGCCGGTGTCGCGCTCGACGGCGCTGGCGAGGATGTCGCCGATTCCCCGCTTCGCCAGCCGGACGTGACCGAACGCATCCTTCTCCGCCTCGCCGCCAAGCTCTCGCTCCAGCTCTGCGATGCGCGCCCCCTCGGCGACCACGATGATGCTGAAGAGCTTGCCCTCGCCGCGCCGGCGGTAGAGGTGCGCGACGACCTCGGGGAGGGCGAGCTCGAACTCGGGGATGATGACGAGGTCGGCGCCGCCGGCCACCCCACCCATGAGGGCCACCCAGCCGGTGTCCCGGCCCATGACCTCGACCACCATGACCCGATGGTGCGCGGAAGCCGTCGTGTGCAGACGGTCGAGAGCCTCGGTCACGACACCGACGGCGGTGTCGAAGCCGATGCAGAACTCGGTCACGGACAGGTCGTTGTCGATCGTCTTCGGAACACCGACGGTTGGGAAGCCCGCTTCGTGGAGCTTCGCGGCCACGCTGAGCGTGTCGTCACCGCCGATCGGGACCAGGGCATCGACGCCGTGATGACGCAGGGTCTTCATGACGCGCGCGATGCCGTCTTTTTCCTTCGACGGGTTCGTGCGCGAGGTGCCGAGGATGGTGCCGCCCATGGGCAGGATGCCGCGGACGTCGGCCGGGTTCAGCTCGTCGATCANGCCCTCTTCGAGGCAGCCCGCCCAGCCGTTCTTGACGCCGCTCACGCGGTGCCCGAGCTGGAACGAGCGCCGGGCGACCGCTCGAATGGCGGCGTTCAGTCCGGGCGCGTCACCACCGCCGGTCAGGATCCCGATCCGCACGGAAATAGGTTAAGTCGTCCCGGCCGGCGAATCGAACCGGTCCAGGAGCTGCTGGAGCGTGACCTCGGACAGGCTCGTGAGGATCAGGTCGGCGTGACTGAGGTCCAGCTGCGCGGTGATGGTGTTGGGGATGGCGACGCAGCGCATGCCGGCCCGCTTGGCGGCCGTGACGCCGTTCGGCGAATCCTCGATCGCGATCGCCTCCGACGGGGCGGCGCCCAGGCACTCGAGGACAGCGATGTACAGATCGGGCTCCGGCTTGACGTGGGTCACGTCGTCGCGGCAGCGCAGGCAGTCGAATCGCTCCAGGATGCCCAGCCGCGCCAGGTGACCCCTCACCCACTCCACGGTCGAGCTCGACGCCACGCCGAGCTTCAGTCCCCGCTCCCGCGCGGCGTCGAGGTGCGGGACCACGCCCGGCAGCAGCTGTTGGGCGAGGATCATCTCGGTGCGCCGCCCGATCCGGCGGTCGAGCACCTCCTTGGGCAGAGGCCGGCCCAGCCGCTCCTCGAGGTGATATTGCGGATGGAAGCCGGTCGTGGTCGAACCGACGATCTGCACCCAGCGCTCGAACGGCAGCTCTTCGCCGTGCGCCTCGTAAACCTCTAGCCACGAGCGGTACACCGGCTCTTCGGTGTCCAGGATGAGGCCGTCGAAGTCGAAGACGATGGCTCGAATCAACGTCCCAAAGCTTAGGATCGCCGTGCTGTGACGCAGGACGGAACGCGGCAACAAGCCGCACCGATCGGTTGGGCAGGGGCCATGCTCTCCGGCCTGGCGCTGGTGACCATCGCGCTGATGCTGGTGGTCCTCTTCGGTGTCGTCGACGCGCTGCACTTCGGGTCGATCGCGGACTTCTTCACCCCCGATCCGGCGGCCGCCGCCGGGACGCTCGGTCTCGTCGGAGGGGCCGAGGGCGTGACTCTGAGCATTGTGTTGCTCGGAGTCATGTTCGGCATCCAGACCTCGTCGTCGCGGTACTCGCCGCGGATCATCGGCATCTTCACACGCAATCCCCTCAACGCCCTCGTCCTGAGCTTCGCGCTCGCGTCGATCCTCTACACCTTCCTCGTCCGCTCCGAGATCAAGCCAACGTTCGTGCCGATGGCCAGCGTCGCGGTGGCCGAGGTGCTGGCGATCGTCAACTTCGCGCTCCTCTTTCCATACGTGCTCTACATATTCGAGGTGATGCGCGCCGAGACGTTGGTCTCGGGCATCATGCGGCGCGCCCGCCGGTCGCTGAAACGCCGAAACGAGCTCATGACCTGCGTCGCGCAGGTTTCCGACATCGCGTTCGGCTCCATCCAGCTCGGCGACATGCCGGTCGCCGTGCTGGGCATCGATGTGCTCGGCCAATTCCTGGCCCGCGACTACATACCGGCCAAGAAGAAGACACTCGACGCTGGGTGGTTCAAGGTCGGCCACGCTGAGCTGCCTGGCGCGTCGGACCAGATCATCAACGAGGTCAACCGCGCCCGGACATGGTTCGAGTACCTGGTGATGTCGAACTTCGTGGACATGGTCGGGCTGACGCCGGTCCACCGCAAGGAAGCGGTCCACGCGATCGCCGTGGCGACGCGCAACATCGGCCTGGCGGCGATCGACGTCGGCGACCCCGAGGTGGCCGAGCTCTGCGTGCGGTTTTTCAACACGTACTTGCGCGCGGCGATCAACCGGTCGGCGCCGACCTTTGCTTCCGGGATCATGAACGAGTACCGCCGCTACGCCATCGGGGCACTCGAGTGGCGCCGCGACCTCGCAGTCGAGGCGGCCGCGCACCTCCTTCGGTACGGACGTCACTTCGACGAAGCCGGAATGCCCGCAATCTTCGGCGCGGCCGCAGAGGATGTCGCCGACCTGGCGATCGAGGCCCATGTCCGAGACCCGCAGGTTTCATTCCGGCTGGCTCAGCTGCTGGTGCGAAACCTCCTCGACCTCATCCCCAACGCGCGTCCGATCGGCTTGAACGGCCTCTTCAAGGCGGTCGCGAAGCTCACCTGCTGGGCCATGGCGGCGGATGAGAAGGACATCACGCACGTGCTCGTCGAAGGCATCGCGGCGGCACCTCCCGATTTTGTCGACGCGGCCCTCGGCCGGATGGAATCGATGCAAACCGGCCTGTTCTGGGAGGTCAACGAACGCGTCATCTCATTCGACTGGGTCGAGCAGCCTCTGCGCGACCAGATTCCGCGGTTACGCCGCGCGCTGCGGCGAGCGAAGTCGGCGGGCAACGGCGCGGTCGTCGACCTGGAGGACCTACCGCAGGCGACGAGAAACCTGGTCCCGCCGCCTATCCAGGCCGGTTGATCATCGCGGTCGAGGCCGTCGCGAAGTAATCCAGGAGCGCCTTGCGAACCCCGGGCGCGAGGTCGAGTGAATCCACCGCGGCGGTCATGTGCCCGAGCCATGCGTCCCTCTCGGCCGGGCCGATGGCGAACGGCTGATGGCGGAGTCGAAGTCTCGGGTGGCCGCGCTGCTCGCTGTACGTCGATGGCCCGCCCCAGTACTGGATGAGGAACAGCGTCAGCCGCTCCGTCGCGTCCGAAAGGTCCTCTTCCGGATAGACCGCGCGGAGGATCGGGTCGTCCGCGACACGCGCGTAGAAGCGACTGACGAGCAGCCTGAAGACCGGCTCGCCGCCGGCAAGCTCGTACACGCTGCGGTTCAGCACGGGCCCGATGCTACGTAGCCGGCTCGGGCTTCATCGCGTGGCGCTCGATCTCTTTTTCGCCCGGCAGGAACCACGCGATCCCGATCGTCGCGATGACGAGGATGACGTGGGTCATGAGTGACTTCTGCAGACCGATGGCGTCACCGATCGCGCCGTTGATCGGAATGCCGATCGCGCCGGTCACGAAACCGAGACCCATGACGAGACCCGACGCAAGGCCGGCTCGCGTGACCATCAGCTGTTGCGCCATCAGGAGCAGGAGCGGCGCGGTCGAGGCGGCGAGAAATCCGATCAGGATCGCCGACGCGAACGCCCACGGGCCCGGGAACATCGTGAACAGGAGGATCGCCGGCACGGTGAGGACGAGCGTGGCGATGATCACCGATCGCCTGCCGTAGCGATCCGCGAGCGATCCGCAGCCCACGGTGCCCACGGCGCTGGCGAGGACCAGGGTCGTGGCGAGCGGCCCGTAAAACTCGGGTCCGTAGCCCAGCTGCCTGTACCACGTGGGCGTGAAAGCCTGGAAGACGTTGACCGTCCAGCTGCGCGACATCATGACCGCGATCACAACCGCCAGGGCGAAGACCGGGACGGACGGAACTGGGAGCCCTGTCCGTCGCTGGGCGGGCGCCGTCGACGGGAGGCCACGCATCCGCCACAGCAGGTAACCGCCGGTCACGACTCCCGGGATCACCAGCAAGCCCGTCCCGTGNAGGCCGAACGCGCCNAAGACCAGGATTCCGATGAGCGGGCCGGCAGCGACTCCCACCGTGCCGGCGGTCACGTAGACCGACATGCCAAAGCTGCGNCGCCANGCGGGCAGGAGGCCGCGCACGTCGAGCGCTCCCAGAGGATGGAACGCGCCNGAGCCGAGGCCTGACGCCAGGGCCAGGGCGAGCAGCAGCGGAAAGCTGTCGACGAACCCAACCACCGCAAACGTGATCGCGGTCCACGCCAGCGCGAGACCGGTGAGTCGTGTCCCGAAACGGTCGGCGAGCAACCCGAAGATCGGCTGCGAGATGGCTGCCGTGCCNCCGTAGGCAAGGCTCACGAGTCCGACGGTCGCCAGGCTGAGGTGGAATCGACCGATGAGGACGGGATAGAGGACGGGGATCACGCCCACGTAGCTGTCGACGGCAAAGTGGCCAAGCATCAGGGTCAGGAGCTTGCCGTTGCGGAGGAACTGCGCCACCAGGTGGATATGATCGCGGCGGTGGGCGAGCTGCTGTACCTCAGCCGCGCGGATGTGGAGCGCCTTCTGGATGTCGACGCGATGCTCGAAGCGCTCGCCAACGCACTCGTCATCTACTCCTCCGGAGCGGCTTCGGTGCCGCCGCGCACAGCCGTGCGGCTGGGCGACCGTGGACTGCTCGGATTGATGCCCGGTCACGTTCCTGGTGTCGCGCTCGAGGCGAAGCTGGTCACGGTGTTTCCGGCCAACGATGAGCATGGCCTGCCGTCGCACCAGGGTTTGATCGCGCTGTTCGACGAGACCACCGGCTCGCCGATTGCGCTGCTGGATGGCACTTACATCACGGCCATCCGCACCGGCGGCACGGCTGCGGTCGCGACTCGCGTCCTCGCTCGCGACGACGCGGCGGTGCTCGCGATCCTTGGCGCCGGGACGCAGGGCCGGTCGCATATCGAGACGTTTCCGCGCGTCCGCGATTTCAAAGAGATCCGTGTCGCCTCGCGGAATGCTGACCGTGCGCGAGACCTGGCCGGACGCAATCCCCGCGCGCATGCCGTCGCATCGTTCGAGGATGCCGTGCGGGGCGCCGACGTAATCGCATGCTGCACGGACGCGCGCCAGCCCATCCTCCGTCGCGAATGGCTGCAACCCGGCGCTCACGTGAGCGCGGTCGGAGGCACATTCGGACCGGAGGTCGACGCCGAGACGGTCAGGGCGAGCCGCGTTTTCGTCGAATGGCGCGGCGCGGTGACGAATCCACCGCCCGCCGGTGCGCATGAGCTCAGGGCATCGACCCGGAACTCGTCACCGAGGTGGGCGAGGTCTTGGCCGGCAAGAAGCCGGGCCGCACGTCACGCGACGAGATCACGCTGTACAAGTCGACCGGCCTCGCGGTCGAGGACGCGGCCACCGCGCGCCTGGTCTACGACCGTGCCCGAGCACAGGGTGGCGGCGTCCGCCTACCGATCTAGTCCGACTTAGATCTCGATCAGGCGCGACGGCACCACGTTGATGATGCGCGACGACTTCAATTGGCGCTCCGGCAAGACCCGGCCATAGGGATGGATGTGGCCGTGCACGACCAGGACGGGTTGGAAGTTCTGGACCAGGCGAAGGATCGAGACGAAGCCCATGTGGGCCGAATCCTTGGCGTCGGCCAGGCCGTACGGCGGCGCGTGCGTGACGAGCACGTCGAGCTTGCGTCCGGCTCTCACGCGTTTGAGACGGACGCGAAACTCGAGCTTGATGGCGCGCCAGCCCATCTGCGCCTGCGAATACTGGTTGGGCCCTTCCTTGTAGCGAATGCTCCCGCCGAGGCCCGCGATGCGCAGGCCGCGAACCTCGACCAGCCGTCCGTCGATGTTGGTGCATCCTTGCGGGCCCGCCAGTGGCGGCAGCTCGGACCGCAAGGGCATCCATGTCATGTCGGGCGGCGTCAGGCTCGGGTCGTGGTTCCCCAGGACGTACAGGACCGGAACGTCGAGACGGCTGACGAGGTACTCGAGGTAGTCGAACGGCAGGTCGCCGCATGAGAGGACGAGGTCGGGCTTCAGCGCAGGGAGCTTGTCGCCGTAAAGCGACTCATCCACCTCGTCGGCGACCGCAAGGATACGCAGCGGTTCTTGCTGCTACACGCGCTTGAAGCGGAGCGCGGTCCAGGTGCCGTCGATCGCGACGAACGCCACGGGCTTGTAGCCGGTCTCGGAGGTGATCTCGCCGAGGACGTCTCGCTGCATCCACCATGGCGTCGCGGGGAGGTCTGTCACGCCACCGGATTGGCCCCCTTTCGGGTACGTGATCCACAGCAGGCCGTTGGCCTTGGCCGCGCGGATGGCCGCCGGCCCGAGGCGGCGCAGCTCTTCGACGTCCTTCACGAACAGCACGACCGCGTCATAGGCCTGGTTCGGCTGCAGGTCGGTCGTCATGTCGGCCGGGCCGGGTGTGAGCTGCGCGAGGTAACCATCAGGCGCGTTGACGATGGCAGCGCGGTGCTCGGGCGCGAGTCGAAGCTTCTTGGCCAGAGGGCTGAACCCGAGCTTGTCCGGCCTCACCACTGGCAGCGACCGCTGGGAATCGAGATGCCCCATGGCGCACACATTAAAAGGAAGGCGTCGGCAGCGGTCGCATCCAGAGCATATGATCCGCGGCTATGCGGCGGGTCCGACTACTCGCGATGGTCGCGGCGGCGGGATGGCTGGCCGCGGCCTGCTCGTCGAGCCCCACGACCTTCGACCTGACCAGCGCATCCGTCGACCCGCAGTACTGGTGCCCGGGTGGAGCCAAGAACGCGCCGTATGACGTCCACGCGACGATCGCCGCCCACAACGGGACATCGAGCGCTGTGAATATCGAGTCTGTCACCGCCGAGATGACGCTGACCGCGGTCAAAGGCAGCTGGCTCGAGAAGGTCGGCGACCGCTACGAGGCCAAAACTGTGAAGTTCGAACCCAGCCGCGTGGCCGCCGGTTCGAGCGCGACCATCAAGGTCACGATCCCCAGCGCATGCACGAGCGGCAGCTACGGGTCAAGCCTGTCCAGCACCGGCGAGTACAGAGTGACCGTGCGCGTCATCACGTCGACCGGCGTGCACGCGATCTCGGCGAGCAACCAGCACCAGATCCTGGCTGCTTAACCCACTTCCACGCCCCTCACCCCACATCCCCCTCCCCTGAGTGGAGAGGGTGCCTGTGGCGCCCCTGACGGGGCGTTGTGCGCTTTCAAGCGTTGCCTCGGGTGGAGGATCAGACGCTCTCGTGACGCGTACGTGGATTGTTGCCCTCGGCTTCTTGCTCGCCGGCCTCGGTGGCCTCGGCGCGTATTTCCTGCCTGTCTTCCAGACCGCCGCGAACTCTACGTCCGCGAGTGACGGCCTCCCGAACCTGAACCCGGTCGGCGCCCCGACGCAGCCATTCACCGTGCTGCTGCTGGGCTCCGACGACGATTCCAAGTTCGTGCCCGACCGGCTCAACACCCAGTCGATGATCCTGGTCCGCGTCGATCCCGCCGCCAAGCAGGCCACGATGCTGTCGATCCCGCGCGACCTGTGGGTCCAGATCCCGAACCAGGGATGGGGCAAGATCAGCTGGGCGTACCAGGAGGCTGGTCCCCAGGGCGCGATCGCCGCCGTCGAGAGCAACTTCAAGGTCCATGTCGGACGACTACGTATGGATCGGACTGGACGGGCTCGTCAAGCTGATCGACAAGCTCGGCGGCGTCAACCTTCAGGTGACCAACCCGGTCATGGACGACTATTACCCCGCCGACCTTAACGGCACCACAGATCCGTACGCCTATTACCGCGTCGCGGTCCTTCCCGGCGCGACGCACATGGACGGCGTGCACGCGCTTCAGTACGTCCGCTCTCGACACGGCGATTCGCGTGGTGACTTCGCCAGGTCGGAACGGCAACAGCAGCTCCTGCTGGCCATCAAAGCCGCGGCATCGCACATGAACGTCGCAGACCTGCCTTCGGTGGCCAGCGCATTCAACGGCGAGGTCAAGACGAGCATCGGACTCGACAAGATGCGCGCGCTCATGTCGATCGCCAATGATTTCAGCGGTCCGAACGTCCATCGTGTCGTGCTCGTCCCGCCCTACACCTCCGAGGGTTGGGCCGGTGGCCAGAGCGTCGTGTACCCCGACTGGAGCCAGATCCGGCCGCTCGTGCAGAAGACGTTTGCCTGATGCGCTGGGCGATCGGCGCGGGCCTCGTGCTGGCGATGCTCGCTTTCGGCATCGGCGTGTATCACGTCGCCGGCGCCCTGAAAGAAGGCGCGCCTGTGGTGCACCGCCCCAACGAGATCACGGTCGCACCGCTGCCGGGGACCATGTATGTGGTCCAGGGCGGGGCCATCTTTCGCTTCCAGCACGGGTCGTTCACGCAGGTCACGTCTGAAGACGGATGGATGCAGCCCGCGACGATTGCGGGCCGCGACCAGCTGGTCGCGGTGCGAAGGCGAGTCAACTATTCGGACCTTGTCCTGCTGACCACAGGCGGCAAGCAGGTTGCCCAGCTGACACACAACTACACGCCCGGCGCGGCCGAGAGCAATCACTGGTCTTTCTATCCGCGATTGAGCCCGGACGGATCGACGCTCTTTTACGACTACGACCCGAAGAGCCGCTACAACAGCTATCAAGTCGACCTGGCCATCTTCGCGAGCCCGTCGAATCCAGGCGCGCGGGGCTCCGTCCAGTGGACGCATCCAAACGACCTCACCGGTGGCGACGTGAATCCCGTTCCCCTGCGCGACGGCGCGCTGCTCTACACCAAGTACTCGATCGACGACTCGTTCCAGGTTCACGCGCAGGTCTGGATCCAGAAGCGTCCCGGGAGTGCAGGCCAGGCGCTGACAGCTCCCGAGCTCGGGTGCGGGCAACCCGCGGTCTCGCCCGACGAAAAGATGCTCGCCATGGTCTGCAGCAAAGGCTCGAATCAATCCGTNGAGCTCGACGTCGCGAGCCTCGACGCGACCNCGCTGACGCTCGGTTCACCCGCGACGCTGGTGAGCGGCCAGCTCCTCGCCTCGCCGGCATTTTCGCCCGACGGCAAGACGATCGCCTATCTCGCACCGTCCAGGCCGGGCGGCAATTTCCAGCTCTGGACGGTCGGTTCGAGCGGTCCGGCTTCGGTCCGCAACATCACGACGGACCTCGGGCTCGACTCCACGTCCGCGCCAGTCTGGATAGGAGGCTAGACCATCCGTGGAATTCCAGAACCGTCCAATAGTGGTAGTCGCCAATTGGCTNCGTGCGCGTTTTGGAAGTAGGAGACAAAAGGTGAGGTTCAGATCAANGTCCGACGCGCCCGACCTTCACACCCAGCTGGAGGCGTTGCTCGACCAGGTGTGGCGTTCGGAGGCCGATTGGCGCCTGTGGGATCGCCTGGATGCCGCGGACATGCTCGAGACCTTGCGTCAGAAGCGCATGAAAGACCGCGACGTCAAGAAGGCAGCCTGAACCATGGGACTCACCCACCTGACCCGATGAGGCGTGCCCTCGGCGCGAACGGCGCGCGGGGGAACGGCCGCACCGCTTTTGTGCTCTCCGGCGGTGGAAGCCTCGGGGCTGTCCAGGTCGGGATGATCCGGGCGCTCTTCGAGCACGGCGTCCGGCCGGACATGTTGATCGGCACGTCGGTCGGAGCGGTCAACGCCGCGTGGGTGGCCGGGCGGCCCGAGCCCGACGGCATGGCGGAGCTGGAGGACATCTGGCTCGGTCTTCGCCGCCAGGACGTCTTTCCGCTGAGCCCGATGACGGGAGCGCGCGGCCTGCTGGGACGCACCAACCACTTCATCTCGAACTCCAGCCTGCGCAGGATCCTCGAGACGCACATCCCCTACCGGCGGCTCGAGGAAGCAGCCATTCCCGTGCACATCGTGGCGACCGAGCTGAAGAGCGGTCGCGCCACCATCCTCGCCTCCGGCCCGGCGGTGCCTGCGCTGCTTGCAAGCTGCGCCATCCCAGGCGTGTTCCCGCCGGTGGAGATCGGCCGCCGCGACTACGTCGACGGCGGTGTCGCCAACCACACCCCGGTCACCGTCGCGATCGAGCTGGGTGCGGAGAAGATCTACGTCCTTCCGGTCGGCTACCCGTGGCTGAACCGTGAGCCGACCAACGCGCTGGGCATGGCCTTGCACGCGCTGGCGCGCATCGTCGAGCAGAAGCTCGAGGCCGAGGTGACCGCCAATCGAGCCGCCGCCGACATCCACGTCATGCCGGCGCACGACCTCGCCGACGTATCACCGGCTGACTTCAGTCACACCAGGGAGCTGATCGAGTGGGGTTACAGCGCGGCGCGCAGGGACCTGGGCAGCTCGAACGGGCGCGCCCATGTCGCCACGCCCGAAAAGNCCANGAAAGCTCTCANCCTNCAGCCCAACCCCGCGCGCGCGGCCTGACTGNAGCCTGGTTAGAGCGCTCGCCTGACCTGGTCGCGGAGCCCGCCCGGCAGCTCGCGCACGCCTTCGGGCAGCGCATCTTGCAGCCTTTGCACCAGGGTGCGGCGACGGCGACTTCGGTAGACGATCCACCCNACGCCGACGGCGACTGCGGCGACCGCAAGGCCGGCCGCCAGGAATGCGACCGGCGGCAGCTNNCGCACGTCGATCTCCTTGATCTCGCCGATCGACTTTTCGACCGTCTGCCGTCCGGCCTTGACCTGGTTTTGAATCTCGTCGGAAAGCGTGTTCATTCGGACCTCCAGTTTCAACTGACTCCACACTCCCTCCAATTGAGAACGAATTCGGAGCCAGTAACGGCGATGAGGACTGCGTTTTCCAATTGAGGCGCTCGGGCCGCAAGGTTCGGGCGCTTCAGACCTCGTGTGGAGGTGACGGCCGTGAAATGCGAGATCTGCGACCAGGAAGTCGCCAACTCCGAAGAGATGAAGGCTCACATGGAGCGTGAGCACCCTCTGGGCGAGCGCGGCGACGAAGAGCTCGAGAAGCCCGACATGCTCGAGGAGCCGGAGATGCCGGCACCCATCGTTCCGGGCAAGAACTAGAACCGAGCTCAGATCAAGGGTCTAATGTGGCCGGCGGCGTGAAATGCGCCGTCGGCTCTTCTATTTCTCGTAGACGCGTCCCGCCTCCTGTGGCGTGCGCCGCCCCGTGAGCTCGCCGATGGGCGACTTCCTGGGCGGCTTGATCGCCCATTCCTCGTTCTCGATCAGCCG
>JGI25382J43887_10000598_pt1 | contig 12661 bp, 14 predicted proteins | sample GraSoi013_1_40cm_3_FD_43887 | JGI IMG/M metagenome (IMG submission 43887) | reverse complement strand
GAAGTGCCTACGGAGACTGCGATTGTGGCGATCGTGGACCACGTCCAAGTCCAAAAGGCATAGAGTTTTCTGAGATGCTCATCGGAAAGGTCATCGGCGACGTTGTCGCGACCCAGAAGGCCCCAAGCCACGAGGGAAGGAAGATTTTGATTGTCCAACCTTTGAACCTCGATGGGACCGCGCGCGGCGATGCGCTCCTTGCGCTTGACGCGGTGGACGCCGGCGTGGGTGACCGCGTGCTTGTCGTCACCGAAGGCTGGAGCGCCATGACCGCGGTGGAGCGCCCGTTTTCTCCCATTGACATGGCGGTGGTTGGCATCATTGACTCGGTCAACCTCGTCACCTAAGCCCTTGCTGCTCGTCTCGCCCTGGGCCAAGGTCAACTTTGTAGACCACCAGGTGACCGACCAGACTTCGGTGCTTCGATTCATCGAAGATAACTGGGCTCTGGATCGGATCGGCGACAGCTCGTTTGACGAGAAGGCCGGCTCGCTGCTGAACTTGTTCTCGTTCAGGGAGGGCCCGCGCGCCAAAAGGCTGTTCCTCGACCCGTCAACCGGCGAACCGATGGATTCCGGCGACTCCGATTAGCTGAATCCTCAAGCGGCACTCGCCGGAATTCAATTCGTGCGGCCCAATCCCCTTCTCTTCGAGAAACCTCCTCATGCCTCGAGAGAGGGGATTGGGCCGATTCCTCCGAGCCATTCGAATTTCAGGGCGTGCCGTCGCCCCGGAATTTGTGTCCTCGGCCAAATGTTTGCTTTCGGTTTTTGAGTTTTGCCGCTACATTTCCTCGGATGGCAGCCTCGCCGAAAGTCCCAAGCCGCATCATCGGCGTCGATCCAGGTCTCAACATCACAGGCTATGGAGTGGTGGAGTGCGGCGCGCAGGGTGTGAGACTGCTCGAGGCCGGGGTCGTTCGTTCAAGCCGGGCTCGCGGGGACAACCTTCCAGCGCGGCTGCAATCGCTCTTCGAAGGTCTTCAGGAAGTTATGGAGGAGTTCCGACCGCAGGCGATGTGCCTTGAAGAAGTGTACAGCCACCTGGCCTTTCCGAGGACCTCGATTCTGATGGGGCACGCACGAGGAGTGATCTGCCTTGCGGCCCGCCTGTCGCGCGTCCGGGTCGTGAATATTTCCGCCAAGCGGATCAAGCAGTCCGTGACCGGCAACGGAAACGCCTCAAAGACGCAGGTCCAGCGCGCCGTCCAACATTACTTCGCGCTCGCGCGCCAGCCGCATCCCGCCGATGTGGCGGATGCCCTGGCCGCAGCCCTGTGCTATGTGAATTCCCTGCGGGGCCCCGGAAACGGGTTTCGTCCGAACTCCTCCGGCATTTAGCGGAAGCGCGCGCGGACGAAAGCTCGGACACGCGCCGTTTGGATTACTCGAGGCGCAAACGTCAACCCTTTCGCCAGGCGCGGGGAGGAGCTGACCCCTGATCTCCGAAATCACCGGCGAAGTCCTCTACGACCGCATCCGGCGGCACTCGCTGCTGATGCGGGTGAATTCCCTGTGTTATGAGGTCCTGGTGCCTTCCGGCGTCGCCTCGCGCCTGCGCTCGTCGCCCGACAGCGAACGCAAGAATCCCCTGACCCTCTACACGATTTACTATATCGACGGCGCGGTGGGTGGCGGCCACCTGACGCCGAAGCTCGTAGGGTTCCTCGACCCGCTCGATCGCGAGTTCTTTGAGGCTTTCACGACGGTGCCCGGCGTCGGGTTCATCAAGGCGCTCAAGTGCCTGGTCCGGCCGCTGAACGAAATTGCGCTCGCCATCGAGCGCGGCGACACGGCGTTTCTCGAAGACCTTCCTTACGTCGGCGCGAAGACCGCGGAGCGGATCATCACCGAGCTGCGCGGCAAGATGGCCAAGTTCGCCCTCGCCCGGACGGACCAGCCGCTCTCGGTCGAGCAGGAATCTCTCTCGGAACTCAAAGGCGAAGCGCTTGAAGTCCTCCAGCAGCTCGAATTTTCCCGCGCCGAAGCTGACCGGATTGTGTCGGAAATTTTCTCGAGGCACAAGAACCTGAAGACGACAGAAGATTTTTTGCGCAAGGTCTTTGAACAGCAGCAGTTCAAAGGCAGCTAGGAACCGAAAAACTTCGGGCGTGTCGGGCGAGAATAGCCGGGTGCCTGAACCCCCCGAATCCCTGCGCTTGAGCCCGCGCAGTTCGATTGCCATGCCGAGAGTCCGCCTCGTATCCCCCGACCTGATCTCGAAAGAAGAGGAAAATTTCAACACAACCCTGCGTCCGCCCACGCTCGAGGAGTACGTCGGGCAGAAAAAAGTGGTTGAAAAACTTTCTATTGCGATCCAGGCGGCGCGCGGCAGGGGCGAGCCGATCGAGCATACGCTTTTTTACGGCCCGCCGGGCCTCGGCAAGACCACCCTCGCCTATATCATCGCCAATGCGATGGGCTCAAAAATCACCACCACCTCCGGGCCGGCGCTCGAACGCACCGGCGACTTGATGGGAATCCTCACCAACCTCGGTGAAGGCGACATCCTGTTTATCGACGAGATCCACCGCCTTCCGCCCAACATCGAGGAATTCCTTTACCCGGCGATNGAAGACTTCCGAGTGGACTTCGTCGTGGACAAAGGGATGTTCGCAAGGACCATCAACGTCCCGCTCAAGAAGTTCACGCTGGTCGGCGCCACCACGCGCGCGGGCAGCCTTTCGGCGCCGTTACGAAACCGCTTCGGGTTATTCTTCCACCTGGAGTTTTACGCCGCCGAAGAGCTCCGCCAAATCGTCCTCCGGTCCGCGCGCATCCTGGGAGCGAACACTGACGAAGCCGGGGCCGCCGAAATTGCCCGCCGCGCCCGCGGAACTCCGCGCATCGCGAACCGTTTGCTGCGGCGCGTCCGGGACTACGCCGAGGTGAAAGCGAAGGGCGATATTCACGGGGAAATCGCGCGTGAGGCTTTGAAGCTCGAAGGGGTGGACGAAGAGGGCCTGGACGACCTCGACCGGAACTTCCTCTCCATTATCATCCGTCTNTACAACGGNGGGCCGGTGGGTGTGGAGGCGCTTTCAGCGACCCTCAACGAAGAAGTGGACACNCTGGTGGATATGGTCGAACCTTTNCTGTTGCAACAGGGGTTCATCAGCCGCACGAAGAGCGGCCGCAAAGCGAACGAGCCGGCTTACCTGCACTTGAAACTCCCCTTGCCCGGCGCCGCGCGCACGCTGTTTGATTAGGCGCGGANTCCTGCCGTCCCGCCGGTGTCAGAGCCCGACCCGGGCTCGACTCAATAAATCCCCTTTACGAATCCGCCGTCCACGGCAATGGTCGTGCCNGTGATGTAGCTGGCNCGCTCCGAAGCCAGGAAGACGACGAGGTTGGCGAACTCTTCCGGCTGGCCGAGGCGCCGCAACGGCACCTGGCTCGCCCAGCGTTCGTGGACCTGGCGAGGCTCGACGCCCTCAGTCGTCGCGAGGTTCTTCGCGAGTTCATCGAGCCGCGCCGTCAACGTGTATCCCGGGCAAACATTGTTGATCAGGACGTTGAACCGTCCGTACTCGTTCGAAAGGCTTTTGACCAGCCCGCTCACGGCCGATCGCACCGCGTTCGAGAGGATGAGTCCGTCAATCGGCTGTTTCACCGCCACGGAGGTGATCGTAATCACTCTGCCCCATTTCTGTTTTTGCATCAGCGGCAGGACTTCCCGGCAAAAGTAGAGCGTGCTCATGAAATTCAGCCTGACGCCGGCCTCCCAATCCTCGACCGTCGTTTCGGAGAAAGGCTTGGCCGGCGGGCCTCCGGCGTTCATAACGGAAATATCCACTTGGCCGAAGCGTTCCACGGCCTCAGCGACAAACCGGCGGACTTGCTCATAGACGGTGACGTCCACCGGCCTGGCGAGCACTTCAACCCCCGTTTTTCTGCGGATTTCTTCGGCGGACGCCTTGAGCGTCGATTCGGTGCGCGCGCACAGAGCAAGTTTTACTCCTTCCCGCGCCAGGCCTTCCGCCACGGCCTTCCCCAGACCTTGACTGGATGCCGCCACAATTGCCACTCGATTTTTCAGACCCAAATCCATATTTCGCCTCGCAGAAAGCAGGAATCCACTGTTTCTCCGACTCGACCTCGCCCTACCCCTGCCTCTTCATTTTTGCGGCTCACCGGCGGGCTCCAATGTAAACCGGCACTCGATTGTCCTCGGCTTGCGCCCTCCCAGCCTGCGTCGCGCTTCATCCCTGTCCTTTTCTGAGATAGTCGTCTTTGCCCGTCAACCAGTCGATGCGGATCGGGCTGAAGATGTCGAGGTCGAGGGTATCTTCGAGGGCGACAGCGCGGTGCGGGACGTTGGAGGGTATGTGCAAGACCTCGCCCTTGCGCACAACGATCTCCCGGCCTTCCAATTCAAACTTCAGCGCCCCCTCGATGATGTAAGTGAGCTGTTCACTCTCGTGCTGATGAGTCGGCACAACCCCGTCCCTGGCGATGAAGACCTGGGCCACCATCGCCTTCTCTCCGGTGATGACCTTTCGCCAGATCTTTTGGTTCATGACTTCTTTCTTGACGGTGTCCCAGGCGAATAGCTTCATTCCTTATTCCCCTCCGGCGCTAAAATGAAGAATGCGACGAAGCATTTTACACGCGAGCCCCGGAAAGTGGGGATAAAATGGGCGCGCCAAAACGAATCCGCGCGAAGATCCGGCAAACGGAGGCCTTATGACCTTGATCCGCAACCAGAGCAAGTTGGACCGGGGCATTCGAATACTTCTCGGCGCGGGCATGATGATCGCCTCTGCAGCGTTCGCCAGCCGAGGCTTTGGTGCATTTTTATTGGGAGCGGCCGGCCTGGTGACGATGGTGAGCGGGGCCCTTGGGCATTGATCCTGTTATCAGGCGCTCGGTCTGAGCACCGTTAAAAAATCAGAGAAGAAAGACATCTGACGAGTGGACTTCACTTCTCTCCCGGTTGGATTTTGGGATTGGCATTCGATGGTGATCTGGGTCAGAAAGGGACTTGATTTCCTGGCGCTCTGTTATGCGGTCCTTTTCTTTCCGGCTCCGATCTTCTGGCTGATCATTCACCCCGCCATTCGCTTCTGGCGGCGGTTCGGCAGTCGCTCTTTTTGGATAGCTGTCCCGCTTTGGATCGCCTCAGGAACGGTCCTGATCGAACTTCGGCAAAAGATTTTCGGGCACCGGCTGGGACAGAATGCGCTCACCATGGTCCTGGGTGCCACCCTGGTCGCCCTCGCGGCGTGGATCGGGCACCNAGTGCTTCGCGAGCTCGGCCTGCGGCGCCTCGCCGGCATCCCCGAAATGAATCCCGCCAGCAGATCGAGCGGGCTGGTCTCGACGGGGATTTATTCGCGCCTACGCCATCCGCGTTATCTGGATTATATGCTCAGCTTTTTGGGACTCGCGCTGCTGACCGGGGCTGCCGGATATTTTTTGCTGGCTTTTATCACCATCCTGTTGTATTTAATTGTCGTCCCGCTCGAAGAGCGGGAACTCCGCGAACAATACAGGGCACAGTATGACGCCTATGCCCGGACCGTTCCGCGCTTCGTGCCTCNTTTTTCAAGAAGTCCCAAGGCCCAGCGGTTGTGAGGACGGGCTCGGGGGGTCCGCCGCGGACNCCCCAACCGGGCNAAGGCNGACGGGTGGCCCATAGATCTCTCGAGCCTGGAGGTACCCATGCGCAAGCCATTCTTCGCAGCGCTCCTTTCAGGGTGGTTGTTCTGCGCCGCGGCCCTCAGAGGTCAGCAAGTCTGTCCCGGCCTCCCCTACGTGGCCGATACGCCCGAAGACGAATTGATGCAGGCCGTCAACGGGGCTGAGAACCCGCAGGAACAGGTCGCCGCGCTGGACAAGTACGCGCAGGCGCACGGCGACTCGAAGTTCATGCCCTGCGCCGAAGAGTACTATACGATCGTGTACTCCAAGCTGAACGACTNTGCGAAGGTCATCGAACACGGGGANAAAGGACTCACGGGGAGCTACCAGGACATGATGATGGTCATGAACACAACCCGCGCTCACGTGGCAAGCGGCAAGGTCAGCGACGTTGTTCTCTCGGCCATCCTGAAGGCCCCGGAGTTGATGAAAAACGAGGCCAACCCGCCGAAGCCCCCCAACGTGGGCGACGCCGAATGGCAAAAAAACCTCCAGGACCTCGCGGACCAGGCCAAGGAAGAGCGGAACTACATCGAGTACGCATTTTTCCAGCTCCTGCCCAGGGTGCCGGAGGCTGATAAGCGCGTCCAGTACCTTGACGGTTTCATGAAAGCTTTCCCTGACACCACCAGCCTGGCCCAAGTCAATCTTCAGTATTTCCTCGCCTACCAAATGGCGAGTAACCCAACCAAAGCCAGCGAGTACGCCGAGAAAGCGGTGACTTCAGACTCGAATAACATCGAAGTGCTCAACGCCGTTGCGGACTATTACTCAACGACCCTACAAAGCAATCTCGACAAGGCAACCGAATACGCCAAGAAAGTCCTGGACCTCGCTCCGTCTATGAAAAAGCCCGAGGGCGTGCCCGACGACCAGTTTAAGATCGGCCGCGACAATCAGATTGGGCTGGCACACGCAGCGCTCGGATACATCGCCTTGCTGAAGGGGAGCAAGACTCACAAAGTCGGCGGCGCAATCCAGGAATTCAAGACCGCTGTGGACCTTCTGAACGGGAACCCGACCCTTCAGGGGCGAACGCTTTTTTATCTCGGGTTTGCTTACGAGGTTAATACTCCCGCCAATCACAAGCTCGCGGCCGAGGCGCTGAGCCGCGCGGTATCTATACCAAGCCCCTGGCAGGGCCCGGCCCAGGACCTTCTCGCCAAGGTCAAGGCGGCGGCACCGGGGCAGTAAAGCGTTCCGGGAGCAGCAAGCACAAGAAGTGAATCGAAGTCTTGGTCCGTGAAGGCCGGCCGCCGCGCGCCTTCAAGCTTTTTCGCCTCGCTTCCAAAGAAAATACACCGGCACACCTAGCGCCACGATCAAACTGCCCCAGCCAGCCTCTGCCGGTTTTTCCATCAGNGTGTTGACAATAATCCACGCAGCGGCGAGCACAAAAATCACCGGGACCAGCGGATAACCGAAGACCCGGTACGGCCGCGGAAGGTCGGGCCGTTTGCGGCGAAGCACGATGACAGCAAACGCGGTCAGCGCATAGAAGACCCAGGCGGCAAAAATCACGTAGGTGAAAAGCTGTTCGTAGCTGCTCAGAAGGACCAAACACAGAGCCCAGCCGGCCTGGAGGGCGAGGGCCAGATGAGGCGTCCGAAAACGCGGGTGCACCCGACCGCACCACCTGAAGAAGAGCCCGTCCCGCGCCATCGCATAATAAACTCGCGCCCCAGCCAGGACCATTCCGTTCACGCTTCCAAGCATGGCCACCATGATGGCGAGTGTTACGACGTGAGACCCCGAGTGCCCGAAGATCTTCGCCGCCGCGTCCGCTGCGACGCGCGGTGAGCCCGCAATCTCCGGCAGTCTCAAGACGCGGTAGTACACCAGGTTCAACGCCAAGTAGAGCGCGATGACGCAAGAGGTGCCCAGGATCAAGGCCATGGGGACGTTTCTCTCAGGCCGTTTCACCTCGCCGGCGGCGAAGGTGACGTTGTTCCACCCATCGTACGCCCAGAGGGCGGCGACCATGGCCACGCCGAAGGATGAAACGAATCCCGCGCCGGAAGGGGCCGCAAGCGAAGCGCTTCCGCCGGCGTGACCGCGCCCCAGCGCGTAACCCAGGATGACCAGCGCCACCATCGCCGCAACCTTGAGTCCTGTGAGGAGCGACTGGACGAAGCCGCCCTTTTCGACACCGCGAATGTTGATCGCAGTCAGCGCGACAATGGCGGCAGCCGCGGCGGCTTTCTGTTCCCCTGGTGATATTGCGATGACGTCCCCGAGATAACGCGCAAAACCCACCGCCACCGTCGAAATGGAACCGGACTGCACGGCCAGGAAAAACGCCCAACCGCACAGGAAACTCACGAGGGGCCCGTAAGCTTCCCTCAAATAGACGTACTGCCCACCCGCCTGCGGCAACATTGCCGCCAGCTCGGCGAAAGTCAGCGCGCCGAACAGGCTCAACAGGCCTGTGACGATCCACACGAGGTGCGCCCATCTCGCGTTCCCCACTTCGCGCGTGATTTCCGCCGGCACAATGAATATGGCGGAACCAATCATGACCCCGATGACAATCGAGGCGGCGGGCCAGAGGCCGAGAGCCCGCAAGAGCTGCGGCGTGCTCGCGTCAACGGCGGGCGGTGCCTGGCCGTGTGAATCTGCTTGGGGCATCGGATTTGTCCGCGACACGATAGAGGATTCCCCAGGCAGGGTCAATCAAAGGCCCGGCTAGCCTGGTGCCCGAGCGCTTCAAGCCTTTGTCGCGCGGCTGGCAGCAACCTCCCGACGGCGCGTCCGGCGATGGGTTATAATCGCCTTCGAGTCATTTCGCGGGTCAGCCACCCGCAATTTCGTTTGCGACCGCTCCATGCGTTACCAGAACATTCTCGAGGCCATCGGGCATACGCCGCTCGTGAAGCTGAACCGCATCACGCGCGGCTCGAAGGCGCAGGTATACGCCAAGTGCGACTACCTGAATCCCGGCGGGAGCGTAAAAGACAGGATCGGGACCACGATGATCGAGGACGCGGAACGGAAGGGGCTGCTGAAGCCCGGCGGGACGATCGTCGAAGGGACCTCAGGAAACACCGGCATGGGCCTTGCGCTCGTAGCCGTCGTGAAAGGCTACAAGGCCATCTTCACGATGACCGACAAACAATCGAAAGAAAAGGTCGATCTGCTGAAGGCCTTGGGCGCCGACGTGATTGTCTGCCCCACGGCGGTCCCTCCCGACGACCCGCGCAGCTACCACTCGGTGGTGGAGAAGCTCGCGCATGAAATACCCAACGCGTACCACCCGAACCAGTACACGAATCCTGCGAACCCCGAGTCCCACTACCGCGCCACGGGCCCTGAAATCTGGGAGGACAGCGAGGGCCGGATCACCCATTTTGTTTGCGGCATGGGGACGGGCGGGACGATCACCGGCGTCGGCCGGTACCTCAAGGAAAAGAACCCCGGGATCAAGATCATCGGCGTGGACCCCACGGGCTCCATCCTCTACGACTTCTTCCATTCCGGAAAAGTGATCAAGGCTGAAACTTACAAGGTGGAAGGCATCGGCGAGGACTTTTTCCCCACAACGCTCGACTTCAGCGTCATCGACGACGTCATCCAGGTAACTGACAAAGAGTCCTTCATCCAGGCCCGCCGGCTGGCGCGGATGGAAGGAATTTTTGCGGGTGGCTCCGCGGGGACGGCCGTGGCCGGCGCGCTACAGATTCTCCCCTCGCTCTCCGAGCGCGATTTTATGGTCGTCTTCATCCCCGACACGGGCACGCGCTANTTGAGCAAGGTCTATAACACCGAGTGGATGAAGGACAACCGTTACTTCGAATCTTCCGTGCGGCTGACGGCGGGCGAAATCGTCCAGGCCAAAGCAGGGATGGGCCAGGCGCGCGAATTGGTCACCGTCGCGCCGTGCGACCCGATCTTCGTGGCGCTCGAGCGCATGCAGTCAGACGACTTCTCGCAGTTGCCGGTTTTNGAAGGGGGCGTTCCCGTCGGCGCGCTCTACGAGGACGAAGTCTTGAATNTGGCGCTCGAAGGAAAAGACCTGAAAAAGCTGGTGGTGCGCGAGGTGATGGGCGAACCTTTCCCCGTGGTTCCGGCCTCGGCACCCGTCGATCAGATAACCGCCTGCATTACGCGCGACTGCCCCGCAGTCTTTGTGAACCTCGGCAACAGTCACTACGACATCCTGACCAAGTATGACCTGCTGCACGCCATCGCGCGGCTGGTCGAGCAGCCGCAGTAACCCGGAAGACGGCAGCGGCAAGTTCTCGATATTTGCCCTCATCCCGCGCTCTTCTCATCGGCACTCATTCCTCTCGCTTCGACTCGAAAACGCGAACGCGTTTACGGAGAGTTTGACAAACACGCGACCGCAGCGGAGAATGAAAAAGTATAAGATTGACTGCGTGCCAGAGGAGTCGGCATGGCGAGCAAAATAACTCCGCAGGACGTCCTTAAAGCGCTTACCGCCGTCGTGGATCCCAGCCTGCAGCGGGACATCGCGTCGCTCGGCCTCGTGAAGGATATTGAGGTCGGCGACAGTCGTGTTTCCCTCACGCTCCAATTGCCTAATCCTTCGAGCCCCGCCAGCGAACAAATCATTCAAAACGCGAAGTCGACGCTGCGGGCTTTAGGCGTCGGAGAGGTCCAGGTCCGCACGGTCCCGTCGGCGGCCACCGGCTCGCATCCGGCCTCCGCATTGATTCCGCAAGTGAAGAACACGGTGGCGGTGGCGAGCGGCAAGGGCGGCGTGGGCAAATCTACTGTCGCGGCGAACCTCGCCGTGGCGCTCAAGCTGCGCGGCGCGAAAGTCGGGCTGATGGACACCGACGTCTATGGGCCTAGCGTCCCGACTCTCCTCGGCGGCAGCCAGGAGCCCCACGTCGTCGAAGGCAAAATCGAGCCGCCCGTGGAGCACGGCATCAAAATTATCTCAATGGCCTACTTCCTCCCTAAAGACGAAGCCGTTATCTGGCGCGGGCCGATGCTCCACAAGACTATCCAGCAGTTTTTGGGCGAAGTGCGCTGGGGCGAGCTGGATTACCTGGTGATGGACTTGCCGCCGGGGACCGGCGACATCCAGTTGAGCCTCTCTCAGACGATCCCGCTGACCGGAGCCGTCATCGTATCAACGCCGCAGGACCTGGCCTTAAAAGTCGCGACGAAGGCCGTCGCCATGTTTCAGAAGCTGAAGGTCCCGATCCTCGGCGTCATCGAGAACATGAGCACGTACGTCTGCCCCGAGTGTGGTCATGTCGAGGAAATCTTCGGGCATGGAGGCGCGCGTGACGCCGCCCGAAAACTGGGGTTTCCGTTCCTCGGCGAAATACCGCTCGACCGCGCGATCCGGGTGCAAAGCGATAGCGGCAACCCCGTGGCCCTCGACCCGTCAACCACCTACGGGAAGGCTTTCCAGGACGTTGCCGAAGCGCTGGTGGCCCAGATCAATAAGTTGAGTGTCCAGGTCCCGCAAGAAATCACCATCGAGTGAGGGCGGCCCGATATCGCGGGAGGTACTCTCCCGGCTCGAAAACCCTGGGCTATGATGCGGTCGGGCCGGGCCCAGGCGGCTCGGCGGAGCGTCTCGGGAACGAGCCAGGGACCGACGGATTCCTATAGCTCGTGGAAACGGCATGGGCGCGACTTTGCAAGTCATCCCCAAGGCGATTAAGCTCACGGGCGGAAACGACTCCCTCACCGTCATGTGGTCCGATGGCCACGTCAGCGCGTACCCGTATAGATACCTGCGCGAGAAATGCCCCTGCGCCACGTGCACGGAACTCGGCCCGCCCCGCGCCCCTGCGCCGAGCCCGCTTCCTCTGCTCGGAATCAAACCGCTCAAGCCGAACCGCGCCGAACTGGTGGGCCGTTACGCGCTTCAGATTTATTGGAACGACGGCCACTCGACCGGCATATATACTTTCGACTATCTTCGCGAGCTNTGCACTTGTCAGGAATGCGCCGGAAAGAAAAGGGAGTAAGAACCGTCCCNCTTCAAANGCCGGGCGAATAGAAAATTCCAGACATCCCACAACGGAGGCATTCAACATGCGACACGGATTCATGCTTTGGCTTCCGATCATAACAACCTTCCTGGTCCCCTGGGGGACTGCTGAGCCTCCAGACACTGNTCCTGCCCNCGGCCTGTTGCTGGTGGTCAACAAAATGGAGCACACGCTGGGCATCGTTGACCCCGAGGCAGGCCGCCAACTCGCCGCGGTGCCCACCGGCGTCAACGGCCACGAGGTNGCCGCGTCGCCTGACGGGCGCCTGGCCTACGTTCCCATCTACGGGAACTCGTTCGTGGGCGAGGCCGGCACCGACGGCCGCGCGGTGGACGTGGTTGACGTGGCAGCGCGTCGCGTCGTGGCCANNATTGATCTCGGCCGGCCTGTGCGGCCGCATTGCGCGGTTTTTGGTCCTGACGGCCTCCTCTACGTCACAACCGAGTTGACCAATTCCGTGGACGTCATCGACCCGCGGACGCGAAAAGTCCTGACGTCTATTCCGACCAACCAACCCGAGTCCCACATGATGGTCATCACCCGCGACGGCCGGCGCGCCTACGTCTCGAACATNGTCGCNGGGACGGTAACGGCGCTCGACCTGGCCACCCGAAAACCCGTTGCCGTCATTCCCATCTCGAAGAAGGCGCAACGTATCTCCATTTCAGTCGATGATAGTCTGGTGTTCACCGCCGACCAGACCAGCCCGCAGCTCGCAGTGATTGATACGGCGACAAATCGCCTGAAAACGTGGGTGCCCTTGCCGGCCAAGGCATTCGGNACAAGACCCACGCTCGACGGTCGCTCGCTCCTGGTCACGCTTCCNGACGCGAGCAAAGTGGCCGTGGTTGACTTGGCCTCCATGAAGGTCGCTCGAACGATTGATGTGCCGAGCGCGCCGCAGGAAATTCTGGTCAGCCCGGACAACCGCGTGGCCTTTGTCTCCTGCGACGTCAGCCGGAAAGTCGCCGTGGTGAATCTCGCGAGCTGGAAAGTGGAAAAGCTCATCGACGTCGGCAAGGGCGCCGACGGCCTTGCGTGGGC
>JGI25382J43887_10000597_pt1 | contig 12665 bp, 12 predicted proteins | sample GraSoi013_1_40cm_3_FD_43887 | JGI IMG/M metagenome (IMG submission 43887) | reverse complement strand
CGGCGACCTACGGCCGCTTGCTCCTGGCGCGGATCGGACGGGCCCGCGTGCTCGGCCGCGGCGCGGGACGCCGCGCATGAAGGCGGGGACCGGGTGGCTCTCGGTCGCCGAGCGGGGCTCGCTCCTCGGGATGTACTTCATCGTCGGGTGCTATCGCGTTTTCGGCCGCCGGGTCTGCTCGTACCTGATCGTGCCGGTGGTCGGCTACTTCTTCGTCACCGGCGGGAGGGCCCGGCGGGCGTCGCGCCAGTACCTCCAGCGTCTGCACCGCTGGTCGGGGCGTCACGGCAACGGCGGCGCCGCGCGCGCGCCGGGGCTGCTCGCCTCGTTCCGGCACTTTCACCAGTTCGCGCTGAACATCATCGACCGCGCGTCGTTCTTCGTCGGCGACACGGCTGACTTCGCGGCCGTCGTGCACGGCCGCGAGCACCTGGAGCGGCTCGCCAGGGCCGGGCGCGGCGCCCTCGTGCTCAGCGCCCATCTCGGCAGCTTCGATGCGCTGCGCCTCGTGGCCGACGAGGGCGGCGTGCCGCTGAACGTCGCCATGTTCCTGCGCAACGCCCGGATGATCAACGCGGTCTTCACGCGTCTCAACCCCTCGCGCCCGCTGCGCATCATCGATCTCGAGCGCGCCGCGCCGCGCAGCGTCTTCGACATCCGCGCGTGCATCCAGCGCGGCGAGTTCGTGGGCATGCTGGGCGACCGCGTCGGGGTCGGCGACGACGCGCGGATCTCCTGGGTGCCCTTCCTGGGGGAGCGCGCCGCCATTCCGCACGGCCCGTTCCTGCTCGCGAGCGTCCTGAAGTGTCCCGTGTTGCTGATGATCGGCTTGCGGGTCGACCACGCGACCTACGAGGTCTTCGTGGAGGTGCTGGCCGAGCGGATCGTGCTGCCGGCGACGGATCGCGCCGGCACGCTCGACGCGCTCGCGAGGGACTACGCGAGCCGGCTCGAGCACTACTGTCTGCGGGCGCCGTATCAATGGTTCAACTTCTACGAGTTCTGGGACGATCTCTCCCCGAGCGCGACATGACCGGGCCGACGTATCCCGGCATCGAGGAGGTCCTGCCGCAGGCGGGGCGCATGGTCCTCTTGACGCGGATCGTGGGACACACGGAGGAGCGGACGACCTGCGCCGTGGAGGTCTCCACCGCGTCGCCCTTCTACGACGGGCAGGGCGGCGTTCCCGCCTGGGTTGCCCTCGAGTACATGGCCCAGTGCGTCGCCGCGCACGGCGGGCTGCGGGCGCGCGCCGCGGGCGATCCCGTGACGATCGGCTTCTTGCTCGGCTCGCGATCCATCGCGCTCCACACGCCGGGATTCCGGCCGGGCCAGGAGCTCGAGGTCGAGGCCGCGCATCTCTGGGGCGAGCAGGACTTCTTTTCGTTCGCCTGCACGGTGCGTGACGCCCGGACGCGGGTCACCCTGGTCGAGGCCACGCTCGCGGTCGCGCGAGCGGCCGGCGCCGACGCGCTCACCGGTCGCGGACGCCCGGAGGCGCCGTGAGACGGCGCGTCGTCGTGACGGGCATGGCCGGGCTGTGCCCGCTGGGAAGCGATTGGCCCACGGTGCGCACGGGCCTGCGCGCCGGACGCTCCGGCGTCCGCGTGATGCGCGAATGGGACGCGTACGAGGGGCTCGACACGCGGCTCGGCGCCCCCGTGCTGGAATTCTCCGTCCCGAGCCACTACACGCGAAAGAAGGTGCGCAGCATGGGTCGCGTCGCGCTGCTGGCGACGCGGGCCACCGAGCTCGCGCTGGCCGACGCCGGGCTCGCCGGCAGCTCGATCCTCACCGATGGCTCGACCGGCATCGCCTACGGCTCGACGAGCGGCAGCCCGCCCGCCATGGAGATCTACGCCGAGGCGTTCTACACCAAGCACAGCGTCAAGGGCATCGCGGGCACCGACTATCTGCAGTTCATGAGCCACACGTGCGCCGCCAATCTCGCCCAGTTCTTCGGCATCACGGGCCGGATCGTGCCCACCTGCAGCGCCTGCACGGCCGGGAGCCAGGGCATCGGCTACGGCTACGAGGCCATCGTGAGCGGCCGGCAGACCGTGATGGTCGCCGGGGGCGCGGAGGAGCTCCACGCCGTCAACGCCGCCGTCTTCGACATCATGTTCGCCACGTCGAAGCGCAATCACGAGCCCCATCGCACGCCCCGTCCGTTCGACCGCCAGCGTGACGGCCTCGTCGTCGGCGAGGGGGCCGGCACCCTCGTGCTGGAGGAGCTGGATCACGCGCGGGCGCGCGGCGCGCGCATCTACGCGGAGGTCGCGGGGTTCGGCACGAACGGCGACGGAACGCACATCACCAATCCCGACGTCCGGGGTATGCAGACGGTGATGGAGCTCGCGCTGAAGGACGCCGGCCTCACGGCGGGCGCGGTCGGCTACGTCAATGCGCACGGGACGGCCACGGAGTCCGGCGACATCGCCGAGAGCCTCGCGACGCATCGGGTCTTCGGCGACCGCGCCCCGATCAGCTCGTTGAAGAGCTACCTCGGGCACACGCTCGGCGCCGCCGGCGCCCTGGAAGCATGGATCACGATCTTGATGATGCGGGAAGACTGGTTCGCGCCGACCCTGAACCTCGAGGACCCCGACCCGCGGTGCGCGCCGCTGGACTACGTGCGGGGCGAGCCGCGCGGGCTCCGCGTCGACCACGTGATGAGCAACAACTTCGCCTTCGGCGGGGTCAACACCTCCCTGATCTTCACGCGCTGGCCCGAGGCGTCCTGAGCCGGGCGACTAGCGGCCGTCCGTGGCGTTCAGGGCCGGCCGATCGGCGCGGCGCTCCCATTTCGGCAGATCGCGCTCCTTCTTGCGCTGGATGCTGGACGACTGTCTCCGTGCCCACTCCTGCGACCGCTCCGTGTTCTCGATCCACACGCAGGAGGCGCTGCACTGCCGCCATTCGCGTCGCTGGAGGTCGTCGGAGCGGAGGGGCCGCAGCGCGAACTGTCCCTCACCGAGGTCGCCCTGGGCGATGCCGACATGGTACGTCTTGCCTGCGACGAGGTCGGCATCCAGGAAGCTCGCGCTGCCGCCGACGAGCATGAACCGGGTCCGGCCCGGCGCGACGAGGTGCATCAGTCGCGTGTCGGCGACGAGGATCCCGATGAACCGGTCCGGAGGCTCTCGCAGCTCGAACAGCGACGTGGAGATCGAGCCGCCCGTCGACCGCATGAAGACGACCGCGGCCTGGCCGGGCGGTGGACTGAGGCTGACCTGTTCGGCCGGCACCGCGCGCATGCCGCGCAGCGGATAGCAGCCGCCGAGGAGCACGGCCAGGGCGAGCAAGGCCGCCGAGCCGCCACGAGTGACGAGCGTCATCCTCGCACCTCCTTGAGCACGCCCAGCATCTCCTGGTGGACCACGCCGTTGGTCGCGAGCAGCGTCGGCGCGTCGACGTCGAGCGGCCCGCCGTCGACGGCGGTGACGCGGCCGCCCGCCTCCTCGACGAGCACGCTGCCCGCCGCCACGTCCCACGAGCCCAGCCGCAGCTCCCAGAAGCCGTCGAAGCGGCCGCACGCGACGTAGGCGAGATCGAGCACGGCGGAGCCCATCCGTCGCACCGCGCGCGCGCGCACGCTGAAGGCCGCGTACTCGGGCAGATTCGTGTCGCGCGTCTCGCGGATGTTGTAAGGGAAGCCCGTGGCGAGCAGGCTCGCGTCGAGCGACGCGGTCGCCGACACGCGGATCGGGGCGTCGTTGAGGGTGGCCCCGCGGCCCCGCTCGCCGACGAACAGCTCGTCGCGGGAGGGATCGTAGACGACGCCGAGCACGACGCGGCGCCCGGTCTGAAGCGCGATCGAGACACCGAAGACGGGCAGGCCGTGGGCGTAGTTCGTCGTGCCATCGAGGGGGTCCACGATCCAGCGCCGGCCCGAGCTCCCGGCCGCCGCCACCCCCTGCTCCTCCGACAGGATCGCGTCGTCGGGAAAAGCGCCGCGCAGACGCGCGAGGATCTCGGCCTCCGCGCGCTGGTCCATCTCGGTCACGAGGTTGGTGGGCATGCCCTTGTAGGCGATGCGCCGGACGCCGGAGACCTCGTCGCGCAGGAGATGGCCGGCCGCGCGCGCGACGTCGACGGCCACGCGACGCTCGAGCGATGACATGCCGGGCGACTCTATCACACGCTCCCTTGACAACCAACGGACCCTCCCGGAGCATGGCCCGTAGCGATGGCTGACGAGCGCCTCAAGCGACGGCTGAGCGCCGGACTCGGCACGCGGCGGCATCGCGTGGCGCGCGTGCGGCCCGGCACGCAGCCCGGCACGCTCGTCGCCGCCGGCACGCCGGCGCCGGCGCGCGTCTCCGTCATCGCCTACAACCGCGAGGGCGCCACCGAGCGCCGCGACGTGACCATCGACGATGGGCTGGCCGCCCTCGCGCCCGGCGGCGTGACGTGGATCAACGTCGACGGCCTCGGCGACACCACGGTGCTCACGCGGCTCGGCGAGCGCTTCGGCCTGCACGCGCTCGCCCTCGAGGACGTCCTCAACGCGCCGCAGCGGCCGAAGGTGGAGCGCTACGACAAACACATGTTCGTGGTCATGCGGACCATGCGCCTCGCGGAGGGCGAGGTCGCCGAGGAGCAGGTGAGCCTCTTCGTCGGCTCGGGCTGGCTGATCACCGTCCAGGAGCGCCCCGACGGCGACTGCTTCGGCGCCGTGCGCGAGGCCATTCGCCAGGGCCGCGGCCGTGTGCGCGAGGCCGGCGCCGATTACCTCGCCTATCTCTTGGTCGACTCGGTCGTCGACGCCTACTTCCCGGTGATCGAGCACTTCGGCGAGCGCATCCAGCACCTCGAGAGCGCCGCCATCGACGACCCGAGTCCGCTCGTGCTGGTGCAGATGCAGCGGGTGCGGCACCAGCTGCTGGCCCTGCGCCGCGCCGTCTGGCCGATGCGCGAGGAGGTCGCCATCCTCATCCGCGAGGAGTCGGACCTCGTCACGCCCGAGACGCGCATCTTCCTGCGCGATGTCTACGACCACGCCGTGCAGGCGCTGGAGATCGTGGAGTCACTGCGGGAGACGGCGGTCTCGGTGATGGAGGTGTACCTGTCCGTGCAGAACCAGCGGCTGCAAGAGGTCATGAAGGTCCTGACGGTCATCGCGACGATCTTCATCCCGCTGACCTTCATCGCCTCGATCTACGGGATGAACTTCGAGCACATGCCGGAGCTGAAGGCGCGCTATGGCTATGCCTGGGCCCTCGGCCTCATGCTCGCGACCGCCGCCGGGATGATCGGGTATTTCAAGCGCAAGGGCTGGTGGTGATGCGCATCGCCGTCGTCGGCGCGGGCGGGGTGGGCGGCTACTTCGGCGCCAGGCTGGCGCGCTCGGGGGAGTCGGTCGTCGTCCTCGCGCGCGGCGCGCATCTGGAGGCGATCCGGCGCGATGGCCTGCGCGTGCGCTCCGCGGTGGAGGGCGAGTTCACCGCCAAGGTGGACGCCGTCGACTCGTTCGCGGGCCAGCCGCCCGTGGACATGGCGCTCTTCTGCGTGAAGTCGTTCGACACGCGCACCGCCGCCGGGACGCTGCGGCCGGTGCTGGGGCCGGACACCGGCGTGGTGTCGCTGCAGAACGGTGTCGACAACGAGGAGATCCTGGACGAGGTGCTCGGCGCCGGCCGGGCGCTGGGCGGCGCCGCGTTCGTCTTCACGACCATCGAGTCGCCCGGCGTCATCGCCCACACGCTGCTGGGGCGGATCGTGTTCGGGGAGCTGGACGGGCGGGTGAGCGAGCGCGCCACGCGCCTGCGCGACGCGCTGGCGCGGGCCGGCGTACCGGTGGAGCTCTCCACCGACGTCCGCCGTGTGCTCTGGGAGAAATATCTGTTGATCAGCGCGCAGGCCGGGACGACCGCGCTCACGCGGGCGCCGATCGGGGTGATCCGCGAGACGCCCGAGACGTGGCGGATGTACCGGCGCATCGTCGAGGAGCTGGCGGCGGTGGCGCGCGCTGCCGGCGTCGCGCTCCCGGACGACGTGGTCGAACGCATCATGAAAGGCGCGGCGGGGCTGGCGCCGACCGCGTTCTCCTCGCTCCACCACGACCTCGTCCACGGTCGCCGCCTCGAGCTGGAGGCGCTGCACGGCCACGCCGTCCGCCTGGGCGAGCGCCTCGGCGTGCCCACGCCGACCGTCTTCGCGGTCTACGCCGCCCTCAAGCCGCACGCGGCGGGGAGCCGCGGCTGACCCCTGCCGCTCACGCCGTCGCGCGCGCCGCCCTGCGGTATCGCGCGCGCTATGCGACCGGCGCGTTCTGTCTGGTCGCGGCCACCGGCTTGTCGCTGGCCATCCCGTGGACGGTCAAGCACGCGATCGACGCGCTGGCGCGCGAGGGCGCCGCCGCCGCCCTCGGCGGTTACGTGGGCCTGATCCTGGCGCTGGCCGCGGCCAACGGCGTGACGCGGCTGGGCTCGCGGTTCGCGATCCTCGGCGCGGGCCAGCGCGTCGAGGCCGACCTGCGCGATCAGCTCTACGCCGCGCTGCAGACGTTCCCGCCCGAGCTCTTCGCGCGTCACTCGACGGGCGATCTCATGACGCGCGCCTCGAGCGACGTCTCCGCCGTGCGGAGCCTGGTCGGCTTCGGCGCGGTGAGCCTCTTCAGCACCACGCTCGCCTTCGGCGGCGCGCTGGCCGCGATGCTCGCGGTGGACCCGTGGCTCACCGCGTGCGCGATGGCCGCGATGCCCGTGCTCGTCTTGCTGGCGCGGCGCTTCAACGTGTCGCTCAACGAGCGCACACAGGCCATGCAGGAGCAGCTCGGCACGCTCTCGGGGCGCGTCCAGGAGACGCTGGCCGGCATGGCCGCCGTGCGTGCGTACACGATGGAGCGGCGCGCGGCCGCCGCCTTCGCCGAGGCCAACCGCACGCTGCTCGAGCGCAGCGTCGCGGTGGCGGCCATCCAGGCCCGATTCACGCCCCTCATGTCGCTCATCGCCGGCGCCGGCGTCCTCGTCGTGATCTGGGTGGGCGGGCTCGACGTGGCCGCGGGGCGGATCACGCTCGGCGACCTCGTGGCCTTCAACGGATACCTCGCCTACCTCGCGTGGCCGACGGTGGCGCTGGGGCTCACCCTCTCGGTGGTGCGCCGCGGCCTCACCTCGATGGAACGGATCCAGGAGATCGTCACCGCCGCGCGGCCCGCGCCGGCCGAGGCGGCGCCGCTCGCGGCTCCGCCGTCGCTGGCATTCGAGGACCTCACGTGGGGCTACCCCGGCCGCAGCGCCGCGCTGAGCGGCGTCACGTTCTCGGTGGCGCCGGGGGGCATGGTCGCGGTGGTCGGCCCGACGGGGGCCGGAAAGACGACACTCGGCCTGCTGCTCGCGCGGCTCTGGGAGCCGCCGCCGGGCACGGTGTTCGTCGGCGGGCGCGACGTCACGACGCTGCCGCTGGCCACGCTGCGCGCGACCGTCGGCTGGGTGCCGCAGGAGGCCTTCCTCTTCTCGCGCTCGATCGAGGACAACGTCACGCTCGGCCGCGCTACCGTCGACGGGGCTGCGGCCGTCACCGCGGCGCGGGAAGCCCAGGTGGACGCGGAAGTCGCCGCCTTCTCCGGCGGCTACGCCACCATCGTCGGCGAGCGCGGGCTCACCGTGTCGGGCGGCCAGCGCCAGCGGTTGGCGCTGGCGCGCGCGCTGGCCGGCCGGCCGCGCATCCTCGTCCTCGACGACGTCTTCGCGAGCGTGGATACGGTGACGGAGGACGCCATCGTGCGCACCCTGCGCGCCTCCGGCCTGACCATACTCGTCGCGACCCATCGCCTGCGTGTCGCGCAGGCCGCGGATCGCATCGTGGTCCTGGACGGCGGGCGGCTGGTGGCGAGCGGCGATCACCCGAGCCTGCTCGCAGCCGGCGGGCTCTACGCGCGGCTCTGGCGCCGGCAGCAGCTCGAGGAGGAGATCGCGCGTGCCTGAGCGCGGCTCGCTCGACCACGACGAGGTCCTCGGCCGCGCCTTCGACCGCCGGCTGGCGCGGCGCCTGTGGGCCGCGGCCCGCGCCCAGCGGCCGCTCCTCTACGGCACGCTGGCCCTGTTCCCCGCGATCGCGCTGGCAGAGCTGGCCCAGCCCTATCTGATGAAGGTCGCGATCGACGATCACATCCTCGCCGGCGACTGGCTCGGGCTCTCGGTGACGGCCGCCGCCTACGCGGGCACGCTCGGCGTCCTCTATGCGCTGCGCAGCCTCGAGGGCTATCTGATGGCGCTCGTCGGCCAGCGCGTCACCCACGACCTCCGCGAGGCGCTCTTCGGCCACCTCCTGCGCCTGGAGGCCGGGTTCTACGACCGCAATCCCGTCGGGCGCCTGATGACTCGCGTGCTCAACGACGTCGAGGCCGTCAGCGAGGCGTTCACGAGCGGCCTGCTGGCCATCGCCGCCGACGTCATCACGCTGGCCGGCGTCGTGGCCGTGATGCTCTGGATGGACTGGCGGCTGGCGCTGGTGACGTTCGCCATCGTGCCCCTGCTGGCGGCCGTGGCCGCGTACTTCCGCATCCGCGCGCGCGACGCCTACCGCGAGGCGCGGCGGCGCCTCGCGACCTTGAACGCGTCCCTTCAAGAATCACTTCAAGGCGTCACCGTCGTCCAGCTCTTCGCGCGCGAGCGCCACGAGCACGCCATCTTCCGGCGGCTCAACGACGACTATCGCCGGGCGCTCTTCAATTCCACCGTCTTCGAGGCCTCGCTCTACTCCTCGGTGGAGGCGCTCGGCGCAGTCGCGCTGGCCCTGCTGATCTGGTACGGCGGCGGCCAGATCGGCGCGGGCGCGCTCACGTTCGGGGCGCTCGTCGCCTTCATCCAGTACACCAACCGCTTCTTCCTGCCCATCCGCGACCTCGGGGCCAAGTACACGGTGATGCAGTCGGCCATGGCGTCGGCGGAGAGGATCTTCGGGCTGCTGGATCGCGAGCCGACGATCGTGGCTCCGGAGGCCCGGTCTGTCGTCCCGGAGCCGCGGTCGTCCGCTCCGGCCATCGAGTTCCAGAGCGTCTGGTTCGCGTACGACGGCGATGCGTACGTCCTCCGCGACTGCACGTTCCGCGTGGCGGCCGGCGAGCACGTCGGCCTCGTCGGCGCGACGGGCGAGGGCAAGTCCACGTGCGCGCGCCTGCTCATCCGCGCCTACGACGTCACGCGCGGCCGCGTGCTGGTGGATGGCGTGGACGTGCGCGAATGGGATCTCGAGCGCCTGCGGCGGCGCGTGGGCACCGTGTTCCAGGACACGGTGCTCTTCACCGGCACCGTCGCCGACAACGTCACCCTCGGCGCGCCCGTCGCGCCCGACGCGCTCGGCCACGCGCTCGAGGCGGCGCGCGCGCGCGACTTCGTGGACGCGCTGCCGCGACGACGCGACGAGCCGCTGGGCGAGCGCGGCGCGAATCTCTCGCACGGCCAGCGTCAGCTGCTGGCCATCGCGCGGGCGCTCGTGTACAATCCCGCAATCCTCGTTCTCGACGAAGCGACCTCGAGCGTCGATCCGGAATCGGAATGGAGAATCCGCGAGGCCATGCAGCGACTCCTGACCGGCCGCACCAGCATCACGATCGCCCACCGGCTGTCGACGGTTCAGCACGCCGACCGCATCCTCGTCCTGCATCGCGGGCGCGTGCACGAGGAGGGGACGCACGCGGCGCTCGTGCGCGGCGGCGGGCTCTACGCGCGGCTCTGGGAGCTGGGCCTCGCGACGCCGGACGGAACGGGGAGCAACGCAGCGCCGGCGCGCTGACGTTCCGGCGCGCGGTCTATCGGTTCGTGCGCCGGGTGCCGCGCGGCTTCGTGGTCACGTACGGACAGGTCGCGGCGATGGTCGGGGCGCCGCGCTCGGCGCGCGCGGTCGGGGGCGCGATGCGGCACTGCCCCGACGACGTGCCGTGGCATCGCGTGGTCAACGCGCAGGGCCGGATCAGCCGCCGCCGGCCGGAGGCGGGGATGCTCACGCAGCGCATCCGGCTCGAGCAGGAGGGCGTCGCGCTGCGGCGCGGGCGCGTGCGGCTCGACCGGTACCGCTGGGAAGGATAGGAGCGAGGCGATGCGACTGGCCCTGAGCCTGAACTACTCGGGCGCGAACCTCGCCCTCGACGTCGACCGTGTCCTCGAGGCCGAGCGGCTGGGGTACGACTCCATCTGGACGGCCGAGGCCTACGGCTCGGACGCCGTGTCGCCGGCGGCGTGGGTGGCCGCGCGCACGACGCGGGTCCACGTGGGCACCGGCATCATGCAGATCCCCGCGCGGACGCCGGCGATGACGGCCATGACCGCGATGACGCTCGACGCGCTCTCCGGTGGCCGCTTCCGGCTCGGCCTCGGGGTCTCGGGGCCGCAGGTGGTCGAGGGCTGGCACGGCCAGCCGTTCGGCAAGCCGCTCGTCAAGACGCGCGAGTACGTCGAGATCGTGCGCGCGATCCTCCGGCGGGAGAAGCCGCTCGAGTTCCGCGGCGAGTACTACCAGATCCCGTACGCGGGACCGAACGCCACCGGCCTCGGCAAGCCGCTGAAGTCCATCCTGCACGGCCGCGCCTCGCTGCCGATCTACCTGGCCGCGGTCGGGCCCAAGAACGTCGCGCTCGCCGCCGAGATCGCCGACGGCTGGATCCCGGTGTTCTTCTCGGCGCGCCGCAGCCGGATGTTCCGCGAGTGGCTCGACGAGGGCTTCAAGGCCGGCGGCCGCTCGCCGCAGGGATTCGACGTCATGCCGATGGTCGCGGTCGTCGCCGGCTCCGACGTCGCCGCGTGCCGCGCCGTCGTCAAGCCTCGCCTCGCGCTCTACGTCGGCGGCATGGGCGCGCGCGGGCGGAACTTCTACAACGACATCGCGCGTCGCTACGGCTATGAGGACGCGGCGAAGACCATCCAGGACCACTACCTGGCGGGCCGGAAGGCGGAGGCGGAGGCGGCGGTGCCGGACGCGCTGGTGGACGAGGTGGCGCTCTGCGGGCCGAAGGAGCGCATCCGCGAGCAGCTCGCCGAGTGGAAGGGATCGGGCGTGACGACGCTGCTGGTCACCGGGGACGCGGTCGCCGTCCGCACGCTGGCCGAGCTGGCGCTCTAGACGCGGGGGAACGCGATGAGACTACGAGACAAGGTCGCGATCGTGACGGGCGCGGGGTCGGGGATCGGCGCGGCGGCGGCGGTGGCGATGGCCGCGGAGGGCGCGCGCGTGCTCGTGGCGGACATCAACGAGGCCGGCGCGAAGGCGACCGTGCAGAAGATCGAAGGCGCGCGCGGCCAGGCCATCGCGCTGACCGCCGACGTCACGCGCGCCGCCGACAACCAGGCGCTGGTCGAGCGCGCGACGGCGGCGTGGGGCCGGCTCGACGTCTTCTTCGCCAACGCCGGCGTCCCGCAGTGGAAGACGGACGTCGAGGAGGTCGACGAGAAGACCTTCGACACGATCTTCGACGTCAACGTGAAGGGCGTGTACCTCGGCGCGAAGTACGCGCTGCCCGTGATGAAGCGCGCCGGGCGCGGCGTCTTCCTGATCACCGCGTCGACGGCGGCCATCCGCCCGCGCCCCGGGGGGCAGATCTACGCCGCGTCGAAGGGCGCCGTGGTCACGCTGGCCAAGGCGCTGGCCCTCGAGGCGGCGCCGCACGGCGTGCGCGTGGTGGCCATCGCGCCCGTGGCCACGCACACGCCGATGCTGCCGACCTTCATGGGCAAGCAGCAGGTGGACGCCGAGGGGCTGGCGCGCTACGAGAAGACGGTGCCGCTCGGCCGGCTCAACCAGCCGGAGGACATCGCGCACGCCGCGGTCTTCCTCGCCTCCGACGAGGCCGCCATGATCACGGGCAGTGTGCTCGAGGTCGACGGGGGGCGCTGCATCTGAGCCTCGTGATACTTCCGTCCTTCTTATGTGCCGTCGGGGCGCCTTCGCAGGGCGACCCACGCAGGCTCGCCTCGCCCTCGGCTGCGGCTCGCACCACGGCCCGACGGTCGGCGAAACCCCGGTGAGAGTCATTCCTCTCGCCGCCGAGTCGCTCGGGGTCCGCTCGATGGCCACTTACGTCGAGGCGGGCGACCTCGGAATCCTCATCGATCCCGGCGCGACCCTCGCGCCGGCGCGCTGGGGGCTGCCCCCGGCCGACGCGGAGTGGCAGGCGCTGCGGCGCGCCAACGATCGCATCTCNGCGTACGCCGCGCGCGCCCGCCTCATCTTCGTCAGCCACTACCACGACGATCACTTNCGCAGCGATCCCGTCACCTACGCGGGCCACACCGTNCTCGCGAAGGACCCGCGGCGCATGATCGCCGGGGCCCAGGCGCGCCGGGGCCTCGCGCTGTGGAAGGCGCTGGAGGGCCAGGCGACCGTAGAGTCGGCGGATGGCTGGCGGCGGCGCGACGGCGCCGTCGAGCTGTCCGTGTCGCCGCCGCTGCCCCACGGCGTCGACGGCACATCGCTCGGTCACGTGGTGGGCCTGGCCGTGTGCGATCTGGTGCAGCGCGAGCGCTTCGTGTTCGCCTCCGACGTGCAGGGACCGCTCTCCTCGGTGGCGGCGGCGTGGCTCATCCAGCAGCGGCCGACGCTCCTCTATCTCTCGGGGCCGCCGTCCTACGTCGAGCGCGATCTGCCGGCGGGGGCGGTGCAGCGCGGAATCGACAATCTCCGGCGCGTGCTCGACGCGACGGGCTGCCGCGCGATCATGGACCACC
>JGI25382J43887_10000595_pt1 | contig 12668 bp, 15 predicted proteins | sample GraSoi013_1_40cm_3_FD_43887 | JGI IMG/M metagenome (IMG submission 43887) | reverse complement strand
GGGCGACCGCCACGAGCAGCCGGTCGAAGTCGAACGGCTTCATAGAAACCACCGACTCTTCACGGCTTCACCGGCGGGTAGTTGCGATCGTAGGCGGGCATCTTCAGGAACTCTTCGGGCTTGTACGTCCAGAACTGGGACACCATCGGGTAGGTATGGATCACGGTGTTCTGCAGCTTTCCACTCACGCGCTCGACCTTGAGGATGTACACGTTTTGCGTGGGATTGCCGTACTCGTCGAGCGTGATGGGCCCGCGCGGATCGGGCGTGGTCTCACTGGCCCGGCGGATGGCGGCCAGGAAGCGCGCGCGGTCTTCGACCTGACCTTCGAGCGCGCTCGCCGCCGCGGTGATCCAGCGGCCGGCGCTGTACATGACCGCGGTGAAGTACGCGGGCGGGTTCTTGCCCTTGGCTTCCGCCAGCCTCATGAAGGTCTGGTTGGCCGGGGTCTGGAGCGTCGGCGCCCAGATGAGCGACGTCACGATGCCGATCGCCTCGTCGCCCATCGAGCGCAACGCCGACTCGTCCGTGAAAACGCCGATGCCGATCAGCGGCAGGCGCTCCTTGAGGCCTTGCTCGGCGTACTGCTTGGCGAAGCGCACCGCCTGGCCGGCCACGAACACCTGCACGACCGCGTCGATGTCGCGGGGAAGCTGAGTGAGATACGGCGCGAAATCCAGCGCGTTGAGCGGCACCCAGATCCTCTGGACGACTCGCCCGCCCGCGTCCTCGAAGACGCGCTGGAAGCCGCCGCTGCACTCGTGGCCAAAGGGGTTGTCCATGGCGATGACGGCCACGCGCCGGTATTTGAGGGTCTTGGCCGCATAGTCGCCGAGGGCGTGCATGGGTTGGCTCGCGCTGAAGTTCGAGCGCAGGATCCACTTCGTCGGCCGGCGCTTGGTGAGGTCGTCGGGCGTCGTCAGGAAGAGCGACGGCAGGCTGTCGCGCTCGATCGGTTGCACCAGCGCGTAGCCGATGTTGGACAGGAGGACGCCGGTCAGGACGTGGATCCTGTCCTGCTGCGCGAGCTTGCGGTACTTGGCCTGGGCCGTTGCCGGATTGCCCTCGGTGTCCTCCTCGATCAGCTCGATCTTCCGACCGCCCGCCTGGTAGTTGACCTGCTCGAAGGCCATCTTCAAGCCGTCGAGCATGTCCTTGCCGGCCTGGGCGAAGATGCCGGTCTGTGGGCCGATGTAGCCGACGCGAATCGACTCGGCGGCGGCAGCCGGGCGAGCGAGCGGCAAAGCGGCGAGCGACAGTGAGCCCGTGAGGAACGAGCGGCGATTCATTCCAACCTCCTCTTGTCCCGCATCCGCCACGCTACACCCCGAGATAACGTGACTGGACCTCGTGGTTCTTGGCCAGCTCTTCGGGCGTCGAGGAGTGCACGATCTGGCCGCGGCTCAGCACGTGCACCCGGTCGGCCACGCTCAACGCCATGGGCAGGTTCTGCTCGACGAGCAGGATCGAGAGCCCCTCACGCTTGAGGCGCGCGATGGTCGCGCCGACCTCGCGGACGAGCAGCGGCGCCAGGCCCTCGGTCGGCTCGTCCATCAGCAGCAGCTCGGGGTTGGTCATGAGGGCGCGGCCGATGGCGAGCATCTGCTGCTCGCCGCCGGAGAGCTTGTTCGCCCGGTTGACGGCACGCTCCTTCAGGCGTGGGAAGAGGCTGTAGACGCGCTCGAGGGTCCAGCCGCCGTCGTTGCCGCGGCCGGCGACCTCGAGGTTCTCGCGCACGCTCAGCGAGGGGAAGACGCGCCGCCCCTGTGGCACGAGGCCCATCCCCAGCTCGACCGTGCGGAAGGGTGGCCACCGCGTCACGTCGCGGCCCTTGAAGTGAATGCTGCCGCGCCGGGCCGGCGTGAAGCCGATGACGGAGCGGATCAGCGTCGTCTTGCCCATCCCGTTGCGGCCCAGGATCGTCACGACCTGACCGGCAGCCACCGTGAGCGACACCCCGTGGAGGACGTGGCTCTCGCCGTAATACGTGTGGACGTCCTGGACCTCGAGGACGGATCGCCCGCTGTCGCTCATGCCCCGAGGTAGATCTCGCGCACCAGCGGGTTAGCCTTCACCTCGTCGCGCAGCCCGTCGGCGATGACGCGGCCGTAGTGCAGCACGGTCACGTGGTGGGCGATCTCGAGCGCGATGTCCATGTCGTGCTCGATGATCAGAACGGTGATGGCGGGATCGAGCCGGCGCAACAGGTCGGCCATCATGTGCGACTCCGCCGGCGACAACCCTGCGCACGGCTCGTCGAGCAGCAGCACGCGTGGCCGTCCGGCCAGCGCGAGGGCGATCTCGAGCTGACGCTGCTCGCCGTGAGAGAGGTGGCGCACCTCCGTGCCGGCGCGGTCGCCGAGGCCGACCGATCCGAGCGCCGCGCGCGCGCGGTCGGCGAGACCACGATAGCGCCCCAGCGGCCGCAGCATCACGAACTTGGTCGACTCGAGCGCCTGGACGGCGAGCAGGCAGTTTTCCAGGACGGTGAGCGTGCGGAAGAGGTTCGTGATCTGGAACGTGCGGGCCAGGCCGAGCGCCGCGCGGCGGTGCGCCGCCACGCCGGTGACGTCCCTCCCGAAGAGACGGATCGAGCCGGAGGTGACGGGCAGCTCGCCCGAGATCAGATTGAAGAGGGTTGTCTTGCCAGCGCCGTTGGGTCCGATCAAGGCGCGGCGTTCGCCCGGCCGCACGGCCAGCGTGACCGCGTCCACGGCCCGCAACCCGCCGAAGGCCTTGCTGACTCCGTTCAGCGCGAGGGCGTGTTGGTCTTCAGCCATGCGGTCACGAGGTCCACGACCTCCTGGTCGATGCCGTTGAAGCCGTGGTACGCCCGGGCCTCGCAGGGAGGCCCCTCCGAGATCCCGCCGCTGAGCGTTTTCACGTCGACGCGCGGGGCGCCGGTCAGCAGCGTGCGGAAGGCCACGGCGTCGGAGACGGGCGAGAATCGACACTGATCGAGCTCGTGACCCACGAGCAGTGTCGGCACGGCGATCCGGTTGAGCCCACGGACGGTGGTCTGCGCCGACTGCGAGTCGCCCCGATGCGACATCAACAATCCGGACGTGATGACGATCCCGTCGGGCCGCTCGGAGCCGGAAAGGCGCGCAGCGGCGTTGGCGACCGACATGGCGCCCCGGCTCGTGCCGATGAGCCAGACCGGCGGCGCCTCCGGACGCAAATACGCGATGACCCCACCGAGGTCACGGGCGTGGCCTGACGTCGAGCGGTAGCCTTCGTCGGCCCCGCCCGGCCGCTTGAACTCCGGCGCGATGTCGGGGACGGCCGCGACGAAGCCCGCCACGGTGTAGAGGCTCCGCGTCCGCACGAGCTGGTTCCCCGCGCCCCAGCCGAGGCTGCCGTCGGCGGCGATCTCGAGATTGCCGTGACCGCCGGCGATGAGGACGACGCTGCCCAGCGCGCGCCCGGAGGGCCGCTGGACGAGGACGCGGATCGACTGGCCGGGCCGCGTCTCGAGCGTCACGACCTGCTCGGCCTGGGCGCCGGCTGACCCGGCGCCCAGCACCACGAGCACGAGCGCTGTCAGCAGGACTTGCACGGCGGATAGTCCCGCGTGTAGAGCGGCAACTTTAGAAATTCCTCGGGGTTGTACTTCCAGAACTGGCTGACGTTGGGGTAGGTGAAGAACACGGTGTTCTGGAGCTTGCCGCCGACCCTCTCCACCTTGCGGATGTAGACGTTCTGGACGGGATTGCCGAAGGTGTCGATCTTCACCGGGCCGCGCGGGAAGTCCTTCAGCTCCACCTTGCGTAGCGCGACCAGCAGCGCCTCGCGGTCCTCGACCTTGCCGCCGACCGCCTTGATGGCCTCGGTGATCCAGCGCGCGTTGGTGTAGCAGGTCTCCGCGTAGTACGAGGGGATCTTGCCCGCCTTCGCCTCGAACGCCTTCGCGAACCGCTGGTTGGTGGGATTCTCGAGCGCCGCCGAGTAGTGGAGAGTGCTGATCGTGCCGAGGGCCTCGTCGCCCATCTGCGGGAGGACCGACTCGTCCACGGTCGTGCCGTTCGAGAGCAGCGGCACGCGGCCCCTGAGCCCGTTGCTCTCGTACTCCTTCATGAACTGGAGCGCGAGCTTGCCGAAGAAGACCGCGAAGACCGCGTCCGCGTCGCGCTTGACCTGCGAGAGGAACGGGGCGAAGTCGTTGGTGTTGAGCGGGATCCACACCTTCTGGACGATCTGGCCGCCGCCCTCCTCGAACGTGCGCTGGAAGCCGCCCACCGACTCCCACCCGAACGCGTAATCGGCGGCCACGGCCGCGACCTTCCGGTACTTCGTGTTCTTGATGACCCAATCCCCGAGGGCATGCGTCGACTGGCTCGAGTTCCAGCCCGTGCGCACGACCCACTTGGCCGGCTTGCGCTGGGTCAGGTCGTCGGAGGACATCACCGGGTACGTCGTCGGGATCTTCTGGGCTTCGGCGAATGGATGGATGGCGTAGCCCGTCGAGGCGAGGAGGCCGCCGCTCAGGATGTGGACGTGGTCCTGATCGACGAGCTTCCGCGCCTTGGTGAGCGCCGTCTGGGTATTGCCCTCGGTGTCCTCGACGATGAGCTCGATCTTCCGGCCGGCCACCTGCCGGCCGATCTCGTCGAGGTACAGCTCGGTGCCATTGAGCATGTCCTTGCCCAGCGCCGACGCGGCGCCGGTCAGCGGCGACAGGAATCCGATCTTGATGGGACCGCCCTGCGCCCGCGCGGTTTCAGTGCCGAGCCCGGCGACGAGGGCGAGAAGGAACGTAGCGAGAGCGAGGACCGCGATGGTGCGACGGCTCATGAAGACCTCCTGTGGAAGGCGCCGGCCAGGCCGCGCGGCGCGAAGAGGATGACGCCGATGTACACGGCGCCCAGGATCAACAGCCAGCGCTTGGTGTACACGCTCACGAAGTTCTTGAGGAACACGATGATGGCGGCGCCCGCGGCCGGGCCGAGCAGCGTGCCCGGGCCGCCGAGCGCGACCATGAGGAGCGCCTCGACCGAGGTGACGAGCTGCACGTCGACCGGACTGACGAAGCCGTTGTAGTAGGCCCACAGCACGCCGGAGAAACCGGCGAAGGTGCCCGCGATGATGAAGGCGAGGTACTTGTGCAGCCAGACGTTGTAGCCGAGGATCCGCATGCGCGACTCGCTCTCGCGAATCCCCTTGAGGCTCATGCCGAACGGCGAGGCGACGATGAGCCCGAGCAGCAGGATCGCCACCAGTGCACAGGCCAGCGAGAAGTAGAAGAACGGCAGCGGTCCCCACAGGCTCCACGGCAATCCGAGGTCCGGCCGCGGCACGCCGGAGATCCCGTTGTCACCTTTGGTCAGCGAGACCCACCGGAAGGCGAGTCCCCAGACGACCATGCCGAGCGCCAGCGTGATCATGAGGAAGTAGGTGCCGGTGGCGCGGATGGCGATGAGACCGAAGAGCGCGGCAGTCACGGCGGCGGTCACGATACCGGCGATCAGGCACAGGACGAATCCGCTCTGACGCTCGGTGGTGAGGATGGCGACGGCATACGCGGCCACGCCGAAGTAGGCGGCGTGGCCGAGCGAGGGCAGCCCCGTGAAGCCGAGGAGCACGTCCAGGCTCATCGCGAGGATGGCGACGATCATCGCCTGGGTCAGCAACGTCAGCGGGTACGACGGCAGCCACGGCGCGACGCCGGCGGCGAGAGCCGCCACGACGGTCACGCCGACCAGCATTCCTGGACGCCGGCGCGTCATGCGCGGCCGAAGAGGCCGGTCGGCCGGAGGGCCAGGATGAGCGCCATCGGCGCGAACAGCGTGAAGTACGAGAGCTCGGGAAAGAGCGCCTTGCCGAAGTTGTCGAGCAGGCCGACCAGGAGGCTGCCGACCATCGCGCCGGGAAGGCTGCCCAGTCCGCCGACGATGACGACCACGAACGCGTAGGGCAGGACCTCGAAGTCGGCGCCCGGGTAGACGCCGAGGAACGCACCGCCGATCACGCCGCCGGCGGCGGCCAGACACGCGCCCAGCCCGAAGACGGCCAGGGACAGCGTCGGCACGTTGATGCCCACGCCCTGGGCCATCTCGCCGTCGTCGACGGCGGCGCGGATGCGCGCGCCGACACGCGTCCGGTCGAGGGCCAGCCACAACAGCGCGGCGACGACGACGGCCACGACGATGATGAAGATCCGATAGGTGGGGAACGACAGCGCGCCGGCGCGCACGGCGCCCTGCAGGAAGCGTGGGACCGGGATCGAGTACGGATCGCCGCCCCAGATGAGGAGGGCCAGATCCTGGAAGATCAGCGCGAAGCCGATGGTCATCAGCACCTGACCGAGCGTCTGGCCGGGCAGCCGGCGCAGAAAGAGCCGCTCCATGGCGATGCCGATGAGCCCGATGGCGACGGCGCCGGCCAGCACGGCGGCGGCGAAACTGCCCGTCCGCCACACCACCGAGAGCCCCACGTAGCCGCCCAGCATGAAGTACGAGCCATGCGCGAGGTTGACCACGCGCATGACGCCGAAGATCAGACTGAGGCCGCTGGCGAGCAGAAAGAGCAGCGCGCCATACGACAGGCCGTTGAAGGTCTGGATGATCCAGAACTCGCTGCTCACCACGCGGGCTCGAGGATCGCTAGGCGAGCCCCAGCAGGCGGGCGGCGTTGTCGCGAAGGATGCGCGCCTGATCGGCCCGCTTGAGCTTGAGCCGCTTGGTGATGATGTCGCGCGGCCGGTCGTAGCCCATGTCGAAGCAGAAGTCGCTGCCCAGCATCACGCGGTCGGCGCCGACGGTCTGGATGAGCCAGCTGAGCGCCTCCGGCGAGTGACTGATGGTGTCGTAGGTGAAGCGCCGCAGGTAGGCCCCGAACGGCCGCTTGGCCTTGTCCTTGTTCTCCGGGCGCACGCGCTGGCCGTGCTGCACGCGCCCGGCGAGATACGGAATCGCGCCGCCGGCGTGGGGCAGGAGCACGTGCAGCCGGGGAAACCGGTCGAGAACGCCACCCAGGACGAGATGGGCGGCGGCGATGGCCGTGTCGAACGGATTGCCGAGCAGGTTGTTCAGGTAGAAGGGCTTCAGCCGGTCGTTGGCGCCGATCACGGTGAGCGGATGCAGCAAGACGGGTAGCTCGAACTCCTGACACCGCTCGAAGACCGGTGTGAACGCCGGGTCGGAGAGGTCGCGGCCGGCGACGTTCGTCCCCATATAGACGGCGCGGACGCCGGGCAGGCGGGCCGCCCGCTCGAGCTCGCCCACGGCGGCTTGCGGCTCCTGCATGGGCAGGGTCGCGCATCCGACGAACCGGTCCGGAAACGCGGTGTGCGCTTCGGCGAGGCCTTCGTTGAAGGTGTGGGCCAGGCGCCGGCCGAACTCACCCCTGGCGAAGTACGTCATGGGCGCCGTCAGCGACAGGGCCTGGATGCCGACGCCGGTGCGATTCATCGCCTTGACCCGCACGTCCACGTCCCAGTAAGCCGAGCTCAGCGGCGCGGTGGCGGTGCCTCCGACCACGATCGACGGCCCCTTGGGATTCGACCGGTCGATCCGGGCGCCCACCGCCCCGCCCTCGGTCTCGATCAGCTTCAGGTAGCGCTCGGGAAAGAAGTGGCTATGGATGTCGATCGCCGGGGGTAGAGTCACGGGCCGGGATTGTACTATAGGCCACGCCGAACACCCATGTTGAAGGAGGCCGCTGCCGTGAAGCTTCCCCACGAGCGCTTCGAGTACTCTCCGATCGCGTCCCGCCGGCCGTGGAAGCTGCCCAAAGGCGCCCGCATCGCCGTGTGGACCATCGTCAACATCGAGGAGTGGTCCATCGAGAAAGGCATGCCGCGGCAGTACCTGTCCTCGCCTCAGGGGGTGGCGGTGATGCCCGACGTGCCGAACTGGGCGTGGCACGAGTACGGCATGCGTGTGGGGTTCTGGCGGCTTCACGAGGCGTTGACCAGGCGCAAGATCCCGGTGACGACGGCGATCAACGCTCATGTGTGCGAGTCGTACCCGGCGATCGCCCAGGCCATGCTCGAGGCCAGGTGGGAGTTCATGGGCCACGGCGTGGTGCAGGGGGCGATGCACCTGCTGCCCGATCAGCGCGCGGCCATCCGTGAGGCCGTGCGGCTCATCGAGAAGTTCACGGGCAGGAAGCCGAAGGGGTGGCTCGGGCCCGGGCTCACCGAGACGTGGGAGACGCTCGACCTGCTGCGCGAGGCGGGGATCGAGTACGTCTCGGACTGGGTGAACGACGATCAGCCGTACGAGATCCGGACGACGTCGGGGCCGCTCGTCTCCGTGCCTTACTCCATCGAGCTCAACGACATCCCGACGATGGTCATTCAGCACCACGAGTCGTCGGAGTGGCTCCAGCGCTGCAAGGACTACTTCGATCGCCTGTACGCCGAAGGCGCCAGGAATCCGCGCGTCATGGCGCTGGCCGTGCATCCTTATATTTCGGGCGTCCCGCACCGGATCAAGTACTTCGAGGCGGTGTACGACTACATGAGGAAGCAGAAGGGCGTGTGGCTGACGACAGGCGAAGAGATCTACGAGTGGTACCGGAAACACCCGTGGTGAATCCTGGTTCACCCTCCCGGCATCGAAATGGTCGGGAGGGTGAGCTATGTCCGCGCGACGCGCTGCGACTGGAGGCGATCCACCGGGATACCCGCGGGAGCTGATCCACACCATCCTGGTCGACTGGGGCGCGACGCTGCGCATCCGGCCGATCCGGCCCGACGACGAAGCCGGGCTGCGCGAGCTCTTCGAGCGACTCAGCACGAGGACCGTCTTCCAGCGATTCTTCCGCGCGTGGCGGAAGCTGCCCGAGGAGTGGTATCCGCGCTTCGTGCAGGTCGACTACGAGCAGCGGCTCGCGCTGGTCGCCGAGGTCGACGGTGCGGAGGGCGCGCGTCTCCTCGGCGTCGCGCGCTATGAGCCGACCGACACCGACGGCGTGGCCGAGGTGGCGCTGGTCGTGGAGGACTCGTGGCAAGGCCAGGGGCTGGGCCGCCGGCTGCTGGAGGCGATCGTCGATGCTGCCGACAAACGGGGCATCCACCGGTTCCGGGCCGACACCCTGAGCGACAACCGCCGGATCCTCAAGCTGCTCGCGCAGACCGTCAACATCGAGTCGTCAACGACGGAGCAGGGAGTGACCGAGTTGACGTTCGTGCCCAGGCCGCGCGGGGCCTGAGCGGCGACTACCTCACGGGCGCGACGACGACATCCGTGGGCGAGCCCTTGAGATAGTTCTCGATGTTCTCGACGGCCCGGAGCAGGCCGTCGCGGATGACCTCGGGCGTCTGGCCGGCGTGATGGGGCGAGAGCACGACGTTGTCCAGGGTGAGCAGCGGATCACCCGCCTTCATCGGCTCGTCGTGGAACACGTCGAGCCCGGCGCCCGCGATCTGGCCCTTGCGCAGCGCGTCGACCAGCGCGTCACGCTCGACCAGCGCGCCCCGCGCGGTGTTGATCAGGATGGCCGTGCGCTTCATCGTCGAGAATTCCTTCCGGCCGAGGAACGCACGCGTCTCGGGAATGAGGCGCAAGTTGAGCGAGACCACGTCGGCCTCGCGCAGGATCTCGTCCTTGCTCGCCGGCCGCGCGCCCATCGCCGCGATCCGCTTCGTATCGCCCTGAAGGCTCCAGGCCAGCACGGTCATGCCGATGGCCCGGCCGAGCTCGGCCACGCGGGCGCCGATGCCGCCGACGCCGAAGACGCCCAGCGTCTTGCCGAGGAGCTGGGTCAGCATCTCGCGCGGCCATTTGCCCTCGCGCATCTCGTGATCGATGCGGGGAATCTTGCGCGAGGTGGCGAGCATCAGTGCCAGTGCGTGCTCGGCGACCGCGTTCGCATTGACGCCCGGGGTGTTGCAGACGGTGACGCCGTGTCGGCCGGCGGCGGCCAGGTCGACGTTGTCGGTGCCGGTGCCCCAGATCGAGACCATCTTGAGATGTCGGCAGGACGCGAAGACGCCTTCGGTGAAGTGCGCGTGGGCGCGGATGTTGATGGCCACTCGGGCGCGATCGATCCGACGGATCAGCTCGTCCTCTTGATTGGCGCCGGCCGCGGTCACCACCTTCACCTCGCCGAGCTTCTTCGCACGTGCGTGGGCGGGCGTGCCGTCGAAGACGGTCGGAAAGTCGTCGGGGACCGAGATCAGCGCGTCGGTCATGCCCGCTACGAGTTGTTCGCGAAGATTTCTTGCGCCGCAGCCAGCCCCGCACCGGGATCGGCCTTGTAACCGAGATCGCGGAGCGCCAGCTCGAGCGCCGAGAGAGTCGGCAGCACGTAGTGCGGGCTGGCCGTCATCCCCATCGTCCCGATGCGCAGCGTGGTCGTGCGGATCTTGTCGAGGCCGGTGCCGATCAGGATGCCGTACTGATCGCGCATCCGCTGGACGACGGCTCCCGTCTCCACGTCCTTGGGCGCCTTGATCGACGCCACGGTGTTCGACCACAGCGACGGGTCGGGGAACATGTCGAGGCCCATCGCCATGACACCGGCGCGGAGCGCGCTCGCCGCGATCTCGTGACGACGGAAGCGCTGGGGCAGGCCCTCCTCGAGGATCAGTCGCACCGCGACCTGCATCGCCGACGTCAGGTGCGTGGGAATCGAGACGGGCTGGCGCCGTCCCATCCCGTCGGGCACCTTGCCGCCTCGCGAGACGGGAATCCACCATTCCTTCCAGCGCATCAGGTCGTAGGTGTAGGAGGTCGCGGGGCGCTTGCGCCGCTCCATGGCCTCCCACGCACGTGCGCCCACGGCGACCAGGCCCATGCCGAGCGGCGCGGCCAGGCACTTTTGCGAGCCCGTCATGTTCAGGTCCACGCCCCATTCGTCGGTGCGAACGTCGATCCCGGCGATGGACGACACCGTGTCGAGGAGGAACAGGGCGCCCACCCGGCGGGCGATCTGGCCGACCTCGGCGGCGGGATAGGTCGTCCCCGTGGACGTCTCGTTGTGCACGAGCGTGATCGCCTTGGGCCGGAGGCGCTCGGCTTCGGAGGCCAGGCGCGCGAGGTCGAGGGGCTGGCCGAGCTCGACGCTGAACTCCGTCAACTCGGCGCCGACGCGGTTCATGATCTCGCGCATCAGCACACCGAACTGACCGGCGCCGATCACGAGCACGCGATCGCCCGGCTCGATGACGGAGACGGCGCCCGCCTCCAGCGCGGTGCGTCCCGAGCCCGGCATCAGGATGACCTCACCCTTGGTCTGGAACACCTCGCGCAGCGCCAGCGTCGTCGGCTCCAGCACGCCCTCGTCGAAGGAGCGGTCGTACTGGATCGTCGGCGGCTGGTTCAGCGCCTGGATGACGGGAGGTGGCAACTCGGTCGGTCCGGGAATCATGAGCAGCGGACGCGTGAGGCACTGGGCCCAGCGGACAGTCACCGGCATGACGTCTCCTCGTTGGTCAGGGTGCGCGTATTGTACCCGCTAGGCGCCGCCCAGCATCGCCCGCAGCACTTCGTGGGCGCGCCGGACGTCGGCCGGCCGTCGGTGGCCAGCCACGAGCGCGAAGATCTTCTCGGCGTCCTCGCTGGGCGCGACGGCGCGCCGCCCGGCGCGAACGTCGGTCAGCTGGCGCAGGGGGACTTCCAGCGCCACCGCGACGTGATAGAGGCTATCGATGGAGATCGACTTCTCGCCGCGCTCGACCTCCCCGATGAACTTGCCGGACAGACCGGAGAGCGAGCCGAGCCGTTCCTGGCTCAGTTCGCGCTGCTTGCGGAGCGCACGCAGGCGTTGACCGAGAAATTTCCTGACGTGAGCGACCGCACGCTCTGCCACGCCGTCAGCCTAACATGGCTCCGTCGAGCCNGACATGAGAGCGACCACGAGCGCGCCGTCCTTGCTGGTCACCGTGTGGACGCAGCCGGGTGGTCGACGCGCGTAGGCGCCAGCCCGGCAGGTGCCGGTATCGTCGCTCACGGCGCCCTCCAGCACCCAGATCTGCTCGTCGCCGAGGTGACGATGGCGCGGGATCACGGCGCCGGCGTCGTAGCGGATCAGCACGGCGCGCCGCTCGCCCTCTTCCCACAGGGTCTTCCAGTGAACGCCGGGGCGACGCTCCACCCACGGGCGCGACGCCGGATCGACGTAGACGCTGACCGGCGGGGCGGTCACGGCAGATCGACCTCGACGGCGTCGCCGACGACGCGCACCGGGTACACGGGAATGGCGAGATCGGCGTCGACGCGGCACTGGCCGGTGACCAGATCGAAATCGAAGCCGTGCCACGGGCACACGACCGCGTCGCCCTCGAGCCAGCCGTCGGCGAGAGGTCCGTCCTCGTGCGGGCACACCGCGCCGCACGCGGCGAAGCGGCCGCCGCCGCGGTTGAAGACGGCGACGGCCAGCCCGTTGTTCTCGACGAGGAGACCGTGGCCCACCGGGATCTCGTGGTCGGCGGCGACGCGGACGAAGGGCATCAGCGCGCGTAGAATACCGCCGCGGTCGACCGAGACGCAATTGCGGGGGCGCGCATGGACCTCGTCAACCTGGTGTTCGGCACCTATGGCTCGTGGTCCCACCTCGTGGTACGCCTCGCGCTCGGCATCATCTTCTTCGCGCACGGCGCGCAAAAGGTGCTCGGCTGGTTCGGCGGGCCCGGCCTCAAGGGAACGGTCGGCTACATGAAGCAAGCGCTCGGCGTGCCGGCGCCGCTAGCCGTGCTGGCCTCCCTCACCGAGTTCCTCGGC
>JGI25382J43887_10000592_pt1 | contig 12674 bp, 11 predicted proteins | sample GraSoi013_1_40cm_3_FD_43887 | JGI IMG/M metagenome (IMG submission 43887) | reverse complement strand
GCGGCCGCCCGCTGCGGGCCGCCTGATGGCCCTGGCTATTCACCGGAGCGGTCATTTCACGGTGTCCAACAGTTGCGGTCAGATCACGTATCAACAACAGAAACGCCGCGGCATTTCAGGGTTCCTGGCGCAGGCCGTAGAGCACGCGGGCGTTGTCGGACAGGATCGCGCGGCCGGCGGCCGCGGCCGCGTTCTCGTCCAGTCCGTCGCGCTCGACCAGCCAGCCGAGCGCCTCGCCCAGCGCCGCGCGCGCCCACCCGGCCGACAGAGCGAACAGCTCGGGCAGCCCGCTGACGTCCGATCCGTACATGAGCTTGCTGATCGGCGCGAGCGAGAGGATCTCGAGAAGCGGGAACAGGGCGCCGGGGCCCAGAAACGGCAGGGCCAGCGACAGGTCCAGATGGACCTGTGGCCACACGGCCGTCATGAACGCGGCCTCGCGGACGTACGGGTAGGCCATGTGCAGCAGCACGACGCGCGTCTCCGTCCACCGCGGATCCTCGAGGACGGTGCGGAGCAAGAGTGGGTTGGCGTGAAGCAGATCGATGTCGGGGTCGCCGAATCCCGCGTGAATCTGGAGCGGGCGCCCTGTTCGCGACGCGACCTCCAGTGTCACCTCCACCAGGTGATCGAGCAGCGGCTTCTCGGTGAGCCGGGGTGGGCCACCGGGAGGAACGGCAGCAAGCGCGCGTGCGTACGACGCCACGGTCTCGTCCTCGCTCCAGGCGCGCACGTCCAGCCCCGAGCGGTAGGCGACGATGGTCTTGAAGGCAACGCAGCGGGGCGCCGCCTCGCTCAGCACCCGGCGAAACGCATCGACGAAGGCCTCGTAGGCAAGACGTTGGGGGAGTAGCCGCTCGGCACACGTCTCGATCCGCACGACCTCGTGGACCTCGCAGCCCAGGAGCCGCCGCATCTCGCCGAGCGGCATCGCATCGGGCGGGTAGCCCGTGTCGACGAGAAGCGCCGCCACGCCGGCGTCAGCCAGATGCGCCCGGCCGGTCTCGAGGCCGGCGCGTCGCCGGGCGGCGAGCACCTCGTCGACGGTCGGCTCGACGCCGAGCCTGCGTGCGAGCGCCTCAATGGCGCGCCGAGCATAGCCGGTGTGAGCAACGTGGGCGCGCATCGTCCCCGGCCGTCCCTCGGTGAAAAGATCGAGCAACACCCCGGAGGAGACGCCGAGAGGGTCGCGGAGGAGAGGATGGCAGTGCCCGTCGACCACCGGGATCCCCGAGAGATCGACGGGCCGCGCCACGCTCAGAACTTGTAGAAGTGCTGCTCGATCTCGAACGCGGCGTCCTTGCCGTCGAAGCCCCGCACCTCGGAGCGCTTGACCGTCAGGTACTCCTTCGCCAGTGTCTCGCCCAGCGCCACGCGCAAGACGTCGTCGCGCTCCAGCGCATCGAGCGCCTCGCCCAGCGACGTCGGCAAGCGTCGGATCCCGCGACGGCTACGCTCGTCGTCCGACAGCGTGTCGGGATCCACGAGCGTCGGCTCGCCCGGATCGCGCTTGTTCTGGATGCCGTCGAGGCCCGCGGCGAGCAGCCCGCCCAGGGACAGATACGGGTTGCTGGACGCGTCCGACGGCTTGAGCTCGAGATTGGTCGACTCCATCTCGACACCACGCCGCTGCGACGGCACGCGGATCGCGCCCTCGCGGTTGTCGGGACCCCACGCCGTGTACGCGCTCGACCAGAACCGCGGCTGCAGCCGCCGGTAGGAGTTCACCGTCGGCGCCGTCAGCGCGACGAGGGCGGGCAGGTGCGCGAGGACGCCGCCGATGAACGCGAATCCGATGTCCGACAGCCCGTAGCGTCCGCGGGGATCGTGAAACGCGTTCTGGTCGCCACGCCACAGGCTGAAGTGGATGTGGGCTCCGTTTCCAGCCTGATCGACGAACGGCTTGGGGGCGAACGACGCGAGGAGGCCGTGCCGCGCGGTCACCCCGCGCACGGTATCGCGGACCGTGATCTGGTTGTCGGCGGCCCGGAGCACGTCGGCGAATCGCACGGGTAGCTCTTGCTGGCCGGCACCGAGCTCGGCGTAGCACTGCTCGGGGAACACGCCCTGAGCGGTGAGCGCCTCGATGACATCCGTCATCACCGGCGCGGAAGAATCCATGCCGATCGTCGAGAAGCACGGGCTGTGATCGAGGGGAACGTAGTGCCCGTTCTCGCGGTGGGCCAGCGTGAACTCGTTTTCGAACGCCGCGCGGAACCCGAAGCCCTGCATGGCCGCACGCTCGATCATCCGCTTGAGGAAGCTCCGCGGGCAGGCTTCCCAGGGCGTGCCCTCGAGCGTGGTCATGTCACAGAGCAGGCGCGCCGTGTGCGGCGCGTAGGGCAGGACCACGAACGTCGCCGGATCGGGCGTGAGCCGGATCTCGCCGACCGGCCCGAACGAACCCTCGGCCACGAGCTGGTCCAGCATGTTGAAGGATTGCATCGCGACGGTGAGCCCGATGCCGGACTCGAGGTAGGAGGGCAGGAACCGCGTGTGGCAGGCCTTGCCGCGGATCACACCGTCGTTGCCGCAGTACAGGAAGCGCACGAGCTGGATCTTGGCGGAGCGGCATTCCCGGACAACACGTCGAAATTCGCGGGCGTCACGCGACGCCTCGGTGCGCGGGGTGGCCATCGTTGGACTCCTTCTGCGCCGACTCAATTCGCGGGCGTCCAGCCCTTGAAGCGCTCGCGCAGGACCTTCTTGTCGAACTTGCCGACGCTGGTCTTGGGCACGGCTTCGATGAGCACGACCTCGTCGGGCAATGCCCACTTCGCGAGCTTGGGCCGCAGGTAGTCGAGGATCTCGACGGGCTCGAGGGTCACGCCCGGCTTCGGCACCACGCAGGCGAGCGGGCGCTCGACCCACCGGGGGTGGGGAACGGCGATGACGGCCGCCTCCAGCACTTTCGGGTGTCCCATGATCATCGTCTCGACGTCGATCGACGAGATCCACTCACCGCCCGACTTGATGAGGTCCTTGGTGCGGTCGGTGATGATGACGTACCCCTCGGGGTCGATCGCGGCGACGTCGCCCGTCTTGAACCAGCCGTCGTCGGTGAAGCGATCACCCGACTCGGGAGTGTCGTAATAGGACCGGATGACCCACGGACCGCGGACCTGGATCTCGCCCATCGACTGGCCGTCCCACGGCTGCTCGCGGCCCTCGTCGTCCACGATCCGCAGATCGACGCCGGCGACCGGATAACCCTGCTTGGCGCGATAGGCGTAGCGCTGATCGTCCGGCCCGGCGTCGAGGTACGACTTCAGCCGGCACACGGTGCCGAGCGGCGTCATCTCCGTCATGCCCCACGCGTGCAGCATGGACGCGCCGTACTTCTTGTCGAACTTTTCGATGAGCGTGCGCGGCGCTGCCGAGCCGCCGATGGGGATGCACCGGATGGAGGAGATGTCCCACTGCGGCTCCTGTTCGAGGATGGCGTCGATGGCGATCCACACGGTGGGTACGGCGCCGACGACGGTCACGCGCTCGTTGTGGACGATCTCGATGATGTCGCGCGGCTGCGGGTTGGGCCCGCCGAAGATCTGCGTGGCGCCGTTCATCACGCCCGCGAAGGGCACGCACCACGCGTTGGCGTGGAACATGGGGACGATGTGGAGGATGACGTCGCGCTCGCCGATGCCGAGCACGTCGGTCATCGACGAGGCCAGCGAGTGCAGGAAGATCGCGCGATGCGTGTAGACGGCGCCCTTGGGGTGACCGGTGGTGCCGGACGTGTAGCACATGCCGGCGGCGTCGGTCTCCTCGAGCGTGGGCCACGCCTCCATCGGCTGCGCGCCCGCCAGCAGCTCTTCGTAGTCGAGCGCCCCCGGTGGGATCTGGGCACCGGGCGTGTCCTTCATGACGATGACGTGCTCGACGGTCTCCAGCTGCTTGCGGATCGGCTCGAGCGTCGGCCAGCACGAGGCATCGACGATGAGCACCCGGTCGGCCGCGTGATTGACGATGTAGGCGATGTCCTGCGCGGAGAGCCGGATGTTCACGGTGTGCAGGACCGCGCCCATCAGCGGGGGCGCGAAGTAGGCCTCGAGATGGCGGTGGGAGTTCCAGGCGAACGTGCCGACGCGGTCGCCCTTGCCGATGCCGAGCGTCTCGAGGGCACCGGCCAGCCGGGCCGTGCGCTCGGCGAAGTCCGCGTAGGTGGACCTCACGAGGCCCACACCCGGGACCCGCGTCGCCAGCGTCTTCTTCGGGAACAGGCGGCGCGTCCGCTCGAAGAAGTGCCGGATGGTGAGCGGGTAGTGCATCATCAGGTCATCGACACCCGCCATCAATAGCCTCCCAGGTCCTCTGACGTCGCGCAGCGGAACGAGACGTCGTGATGGCCCGAGGCGGCGCCGCGCCGATCCTCGGAGCGTCGGTTCGTCACCGCCGCCGCCGCGCCAGCGTCGTCGTGGCTGGCGCCGCGGATCACCACGCGTTGCTGGCCGAGAAACGGCTCCCGGCCATCGTCGTGCCGATAAGGGTACGGCTTGAGGATCGTGGCCGTCCACTCCCGCGGCCCCACGAGCAGGTCCTCGACGCCGTAGCTACCGCGCGCTGATTTCTCCCACTCGGCCTCGGTCGGCAGCCGCCAACCTCTCCAGCGACAGTAGTCGCGCGCGCCGAACCAGGAGACGACGACGGCCGCAGACCGCTCGTAGCCCGGATCGGCGATCCAGCGAACCGGCTGTCCATCCTTCGGGTGCGGCGGCACGCCGAGACGGATCAGATGGATCCGCGCGTTGGCGTCGTCCTCGTCGTAGCGCCGCTCGCGCTCGGNCGCGACGATGCCCTCCGCATTGAGAAAGACGGCGAACTCCGCGTTCGTCACCTTGTGCCGCTCGATCCAGAAGTCGGTGATGAACACCCGGTGCAGGGGCCGCTCGTCGGCGGGGCCGTCGTCGCGCCCCATCCAGAACGCGCCGGCCGTCACCAGCATGATGCCGTTGCCGCACGCCGACGCTGGCAACGCCAGGCCCGCGGCGACTGCCATCCCGACGAATACCCCGCGAACGCTCGTCGTCATATGGATGAGTGGAGGGACAAATGTACAACCACTGGAAGCTGGCCACGATCGGCATGGCGCTCGTCCTCACCACGGCTCTCATCACGGGTGTTACCACCGCATACTTCGCACGCCCCGCCGGGATGACCGACGTGGAGGCTATCGTGGCGCCAGCGCCTCTCGCGTCCGCTGCCACGACACCGGCAGCTCTCGCCCGCCGCACCGCGCAGACGACGATCGCTCGGCCGGTCGCGGCTGTCCCCGCGAGCGCCGCGCCGGCTGCGGCATCGACCCCGACAGTTGCGACCATGCCCGCCGACTGCTCCACCGGGGGCGATCGTGCGCTTCGCATCGCGAAGCCGGGCGCGCTCGGCGGCCTCGTCGGCGCCGGTCTCGGCGCCGCTGGTGGCGCGATCGCCAATGGCGGCAAGGGTGCGGGCACGGGCGCACTCGTCGGCGGTCTGGCTGGTACGGCGCTCGGCTCGGGCTACGGCGCCTACAAGACGAAGAGCGAGTGCGGCACGATCTTCGGCGACGGTGGTGCGCGCATCAGCCGCACGTCGCTTCCCTGACGCTGCGAGCGCGGGCGGGCTCCACCCCGCCCGCGCCTGTCACGCGGCGAATGTCCACAAGCACACGGCCTCGCCCCTGACGTCGGCTCACGATGAGCTCTCGACGAGAACGATCGCGACGCGCACTCCAGCACTGACCAGCGGCCGTGGTATCGTGGGGCCCGGATGCGGTCCCGCTGGAGCGACGTCGAAACCCGCGATCTCTCCGAGCTCGATCTCCTCGTCTACGCCTCCCGCCTGATCGGTGCCGAGGGCTCGCTCGTCGTGTGGGGTGGCGGCAACACGTCGATCAAGACGAGTGAGCGCGATCACCGCAACCGGCCGGTGGACGTGTTGCGGGTGAAGGGCAGCGGGTCCGATCTGAAATCGATCCAGCGCAAGGACTTCCCGGGCGTCCGCATGGAAGACATCCGCGCGCTGCTCGAGCGTCAGGAGATGGACGACCAGGAGATGGTGTCGTACCTGGCGCGCGCGCTCCAGGAGCCCGGGGGGCCGCGCCCGTCCATCGAGACGCTCCTGCACGGCTTCGTCGGGGCGCGCAGCGTGGTTCACACGCACGCCGACGCCATCGTCTCGCTGACGAACAACGACCGCGCCGCCGACACGCTGGAGGCGGTCTATGGCAAGGACGTCATCGCGCTCGACTACCGGCGCCCCGGCTTCCGCATCTCGCGGGAAGTGGCGGACGCCATCGCCGAGCGCCCCGACGCCAAGGCGCTGGTGCTCGCCCAGCACGGGACCATCACGTGGGGCGTCACCGTGCGCGAGGCCTACGAAGCCACGATCGAGCTGATCACGCGCGCGGAGGAGGTGATCGCCGCGCGCAAGAAAGGCCGCCGGGCCTTCGGCGGGCCGCGGGTGCCGATCCTGCCGCCGGCGCAGCGCCGCGAGCTGGCCGTCCGCGTCGCACCGCGCTTGCGCGGACTGCTCAGCCGACCCCGTCGCCAGATTCTCGGCTTCGACGACGCCGCCAGGGTGACCGAGTTCGTCTCGTCGGTGGATGCGCCGGCGGTCTCGCAGATCGGGCCGGCCACACCCGACCACACCATCTACACCAAGCGCCTGCCCTGCTTCGTGGCGCTCGACCGCGCGGACGATGCGCCGACCGTTCTGAGCGCGATCGAGCGGAGTCTCGCCGCGTTCGAGCGCGACTACACCGCGTACGTCGACACCCATCGCGATCCGAATGTCGAGCTGATCGATGCGCTGCCTCGCGTCGTGCTCGTCCCCGGTCTCGGCATGTTCACGGTCGGGCGCGATCGCCGGACGACCGGCATCGTGAGCGACATCTATCACCACACGATCGACGTCATCGGCAACGCGACGGCGTTCGGCGGATACGTCTCACTCACGGCGAAGGACGCGTTCGACGTCGAGTACTGGCCGCTCGAGCTCTACAAGCTCACGCTGGCGCCGCCGGAGAAGGAGCTGGCGCGACGGATCGCTCTCGTTACCGGCGGCGCCTCCGGGATCGGCCGGGCGGTGGCCCGCCGCCTGGCCACCGAGGGCGCCCACGTCCTCGTCGGCGACGTCGACCAGGCCGGTGCGAAGAAGACGGCCGAGGAGATCATCGCGTCGCGAGGGGCCGGCAGCGCGATCGGACTCTCCATGGATGTGACGGACGAATCGTCGATCCGGGCCGCGTTCGAGGAGGCCATTCTCGCCTGGGGAGGCCTCGACATCCTCGTCTCCAACGCCGGCGTCGCTCACTCGGCGCCGGTCGCCGAGATGGCGCTCTCGGACTGGGAACGCTCGTTCGCGGTCAACTCCACGGGCCACTTCCTCGTCGCTCGTGAGGCGATTCGGATCATGATCGGCCAGGGGATCGGCGGCGCGCTCGTCTTCGTCGCCACCAAGAACGTGATGGCGCCCGGCAAGGACTTCGCCGCCTACTCGGCGGCCAAAGCCGCCGAGGCTCAGCTGGCGAAGGTGCTCGCCCTCGAGGGCGCGCCCCACGGCATCCGCTCCAACATCGTGAACCCCGACGCCGTGTTCCAGGACTCGCGGCTGTGGTCCGACGACGTGCGGCGGCAGCGAGCGCACGCGCAGGGAATCGCGGTGGACCAGCTGGAAGACTTCTACCGCAAGCGCAACCTGCTCGGAGCGCGCATCCTCCCCGAGGACGTTGCCGAGGCCGTGTTGTTCCTCGCGTCCGACCGGTCGGCCAAGACCACGGGCTGCACGATCACCGTGGACGGCGGCGTGCGCGAAGCATTTCCCCGGTGAGTCGCTTCGGCGCGTTTCTCTCGCTCCACTCGCCGGATGATCAGTGGGACCTCGTTCGGCGCGTGGAGACGCTCGGCTTCGACTCCGTGTGGTGTGGCGATCACGTATCGTTCAACCTGCCGCTGTGGGAGTCGCTGACGCTGCTCGCGTCCTACGCCTCGATCACCTCCCGGATCCGGCTCGGCAGCGCCGTGTACCTGCTCGCCCTTCGCCCGGCCGCCGTGGCCGCGAAGGTCACCGCCACCCTCGACGCGCTGTCCGGGGGCCGGCTCATCTTCGGCGTGGGCGTCGGCGGCGAAAATCCGAAGGAGTTCGAGGCGTGCGGCGTGCCCCATCGCGAGCGCGGCGCCCGCGTGACCGAGGCCATCGACGTCGTGCGCACGCTCTGGCGCGACACGCCGGCCACCTTCAAGGGCCGCTTCACGCAGTTCGAGGGCGTGAGCATCGATCCGAAACCCGTCCAGAAGCCGGGGCCGCCGATCTGGGTCGGCGGCCGCTCCGACGCCGCGCTGGCGCGCGCGGGCCGCCAGGGCGACGGCTGGGTCTCGTACGTGGTGACGCCCGACCGCTATCGGCAGAGCCTCGACAAGATTCGGGCCGCGGCCGCGTCGGTGGGCCGTGGGCTCGACGGCTTCGTGACCGCGCACCTGACGTTCATCACCGTCGGACGCGACTACGAGGGCGCGCGCTCGGCGTGGGTGGCTCGACTCAGCAAGCGATACGCGCAGGACTTCGGCCCGCTGGCCGACAAGTACGGCGTCATCGGCACGCCGGAGCAATGTGCCGCGCGCATTGCCGAGTTCCGCGCCGCCGGCTGTGCGTACTTCCTGCTGAACGCCATCTGCGACCCTCCGGACGAGCGCGAGCAGCTGGAGCTGATCGCCGCCGAGGTGCTGCCGCGCCTGCGAGCGTGAAGCCGCGCGAGTGCCGGGCTCGCGTGACCGCCGTTCGCGCGCTGACGTCCGAGATTCTCGAAGTCGATCTCGCCATGGAGGACCCGGCGGCGTTCGAGTTTGCCGCCGGGCAATGGATCTCCGTCCCGTTCGGGCCCAAGACCGTACGCGCGTACACCATCGCGTCCACGCCGCTCCAGCCGCGGCGCCTCACGCTCTGCGCCGACGTGGCGCCCGGCGGTCTCGGCTCGGCGTGGTTCCGCGGGCTCGCGCCGGGCGCACCGGTGAGCTTCAAGGGGCCGCTGGGCGGCTTCGTGTACACGCGGGCCGATGCGCGCCGCCCGCTCTTCGTGGCCGAGGAGATCGGCATCGTCCCGATCCGCTCCATCGTGACCTGGCTCTACGCGACGGGCCTGGGCCGACCGGCGACGCTCGTCTACTGGGCGCGCGACCGCAGCTGGCTCGCCTACGACGCGGAGTTCCGCTCTCTCGCGCGACGTTACCCGGGCTTCGCGTATCATCCCGTCGTCGCCGAATCCCCCGCGGCGTCGGTGGACCGGCTGACGCCCACGGTCGATGGCCTCGTGGCCTACGTCGCCGGTGGGGGGGAGACGATCAACCGGGTCAGGGATGTCCTGATGGCGAAGGGACTCGACCGCAAAGCCGTGAAGTGGGAGAAATTCTGGTGACGTCCGTGCCATGGCCGAGCTGAGCGGCGGCGATCTCGTCGCGCGCGTTCTCGCGCAGGCGGGCGTGGGCCACGTGTTCACGCTGTGCGGCGGCCACATCCTGCCGATCTACGATGGCTGCCTGCGCGAAGGCATCCGCGTGATCGATCTGCGGCATGAACAGGCCGCCGCGCACGCCGCGGATGCCTCGGCACGCCTCACCCGGAATCTCGGCGTCGCCGTCGTCACGGCGGGGCCCGGCGTGACCGACGCCGTGACCGGCGTCGCCAATGCCTACTCGGCGCGAAGCCCGTTGCTCCTCATCGGGGGCGCGGCGCCGCTCGGCTTGCGCGGGCTCGGGGCGCTCCAGGAGATGGAGCAGGTGGCGCTGCTGCGGCCGATCACGAAGGGGTCGTGGTCGGTCGCCGAGACGCGCCAGATCCCGGAGACGCTGACGACCGCGATTCGCACCGCGCTGTCCGGTCGGCCGGGGCCGGTGTTCGTCGAGATCCCCGTCGACCTCCTGCTCGGGCAGGTCGAGGACCGCCTGGCGCCGATCCCCACCGGGTACGTCCATCGCACGCCGGCCGGACTCGCTGCGCCCGCGCTGGCCGAGCTGGCGCGGCTCGTCGGCGAGGCCGAGCGCCCGCTGGTCATCGCCGGCAGCGGCGTGTACTGGGACGGCGCGTCGGCGTCGCTCACCGCGCTCGCCGAGCGCGCCGGCATCCCCATCCTCATGAACGGCGCAGGGCGCGGTACGCTCCCGAGCGACCATCGGTGCGCGGTGGCGTCCGCGCGCGGCTTCGCCCTGGGCCAGGCCGACGTCGTCCTCGTGCTGGGCGCGCCGCTCGACTTCCGCCTCGGCTACGGCCGGCCGCCGACATTCGCCGAGAACGTCAAGGTCGCGATGGTGGACGCCGATCCGTCGGAGCTCGGTCGCAACCGCGCGCTGGCGGTCGGTGTCGTGGCCGACATCGACGTGGTGCTGCGGCAGCTCCTCGACGCGTTGCCAAGGGGCGTGGCCGAGCGTTTCCGTCCGTGGCGCGAGGCGGTCGCGACGCGCGAGGTCGATGGTCGGCGCGCCCTCGCCAGCCTGGCCGAGGCGGACGACGTGCCGATCTCTCACTACCGGCTCGCGGCGGAGATTGCGCGCGTCGTCACGCCAGAGACGATCGTGGTGGGCGACGGCGGCGACGTCGTCGGCTGCGCCGCCAAGTACGTGCCGCTGCACCGCGCCGGGCAGTGGCTGGATCCCGGTCCGTTCGGATGCCTTGGCGTCGGCCCGCCCTTTGCGCTGGCCGCGAAGCTGTTGAACCCCGGGCGGCGCGTGCTGCTCATCGCTGGCGACGGCGCGTTCGGGCTGAACGGCATGGACATGGAGACGGCCGTCCGCTTCGCTGCGCCGTTCGTCTGCGTCGTGGGCAACGACGGCGGCTGGGGCCAGATCCGGAATCCACAGCTCCAGTTCTTCGGCGCCGAGCGCGCGGTGGCGACGTCGTTGCCCACGGCCCGCTACGATCTGATGGTCGAGGCGCTCGGCGGCCGGGGCGCGCTCGTGACCAAGCCGACCGACCTCGGCCCGGCGCTCGAGCGCGCGCTCGCCTCGGACGACGTGTGGTGCATCAACGTCGTCCTCGATCCCGCGGCCTATCGCCGCACCGGCCAGGTATCGATGGCCATCTAGTGTGCGGCTCCAAGGAACTTCGCCTCACTTATGAGGATCACGTTCCTCTGTCCGCACGTGAGAATCGCCGGCGGTGTCCGGGCCATCCTCACCTACGCGGACCGCCTCGCCGGCCGTGGGCACCGCGTCACCGTGCTCGTTCCCGCCCACGGCCGCCTCCGCGCTCTCGGCCGACGGTTGCGCGGCGTGCAACCGGACTGGCTGGCGAACTTTCGCGCCCGCATCGAGTGGGTGACGCGCTGGTCGTCGGAGTGGCTGCCGCCAGGCGAGGTGGTCGTGGCCACGGCCTGGCAGTCGGCGCCGATCGTCGCCGCCGCGCCGCCGCAGGCGGGGCGAAAGTTCTACCTCGTCCAGCACTACGAGAGCCTGTATCACGGGAGCGCGACGACCGTTGACGCGACCTATCGGCTGCCGCTCCAGACGATCGTGATCTCGACCTGGCTGCGTGACGTCTTGCGCGAGCGCTTCGGGCGCGATGCCGAGGTCCTGGTGACGCCGGTGGACCGCGCGCTCTTCCATCCACTCGCGGTCGACGCCGGCACGACGCGGCCACGCGTCTTGATGCTGCACCACGACTACGCCTGGAAGGGTGTGGCCGACGGGCTCGATGCGGTCGCGCGCGTCAGGAAGACGGTGCCGTCACTCCATCTCGTCGGGTTCGGCGTCAAGCCGCCACGTGAGCCTGGTGGCTACGACGAGTTCCACGAGAATCCGGCGCAGGATAGGCTGGCCTCGCTCTACTCCGGCGTCGACATTTATCTGTGCCCGTCGTGGGACGAAGGGCTGGGGATGCCGCCGATGGAAGCGATGGCGTGCGGCGCCGCGCTGGTGACGTACGACAACGGTGGCTGTCGCGACTACGCGCGGGACGGGGAGACGGCCCTGGTGGCACGCCGGCGTGACGTGGAGGATCTGGCCGTGAAGCTCGAGCGGGTGGCGCGGGACGACGCGCTTCGGCGCGCCCTCGCGGCCGCGGGTCAGAAGCTGGTGACGACCGCTTTCGACTGGGACCGGGCGGTGGAGCGGATGGAGAAGATCTTCATGGGCTGATCTCCTCCGAGGTCGCCGGGTCAGGGGGCTCGAGGCCAACAATCTCGAGGCGGGAGGCCAGCGTCGAGAGCTCGCTTTCGACCGCGCGCAGCCGGTCGGCGAGCCGATCGCGCTCGTCGCGCAGCGTACGCGCGAGCGAGAGCACGGCCTCGATGAGGAGCCGCTCCCGTTCGTCGATCGCTTCCGTGTCGGGAATCACGTACGACGCCGTCTTCAAGAAGGGTGCCGGTCGACAAACCCTTCTGCGGCAGGCACTTGCGGATAATGCCGCAGGGCCACTCGTGCGACGACGTGGCACCCCGAGTCAGGAGTGTCGTCACCGAGACACGCGTGACCAGCGTGCTAAACTTCGGCGGGATGCCCATCTACGAGTACGACTGTCGCGACTGCCGCCGCGTCGTCAGCATCCTCGTCCTTCGCCCGTCAGCGGCCGCGGCGCCTACGTGTCCTCGCTGCGGCGGTTCCGCGCTCAACCGCGTCATGTCACGCTTCGCCACGGTGAAGTCCGAGGAAGCGCGTCTGGAGTCTCTCGCCGATCCCGCGTCGCTCGGCGATCTCGACGAGAACGAT
>JGI25382J43887_10000590_pt1 | contig 12697 bp, 11 predicted proteins | sample GraSoi013_1_40cm_3_FD_43887 | JGI IMG/M metagenome (IMG submission 43887) | reverse complement strand
TCCCTACGGCCCCCCCAGTGACGTCGTCACCGTCGGGGCCGTGGCCGGGCGATCGGTGGCGTTCCTGCCCCGCCACGGGCGTCACCACACCATCCCCCCGCATGCGATTAATTACCGAGCCAACATCTATGCGCTGAAGTCGCTAGGCGTGAAGCGCATCCTGGGGCCGGTCGCCGTGGGCAGCCTGCAGCCGCACGTCCGGCCCGGGGATCTGGTTATCTGCTCCCAATACGTGGATCGGACCTCGGCGCGCAAGGACACGTTCTACGACGGCCCGGTNGTGACACACGTGAGCATGGCGGAGCCTTTCTGTCCCACCCTGCGCACGGTCGCAGCTCAGACGGCGCGCCAAATGGAATGGCCGGTGCATGAGGGCGGCACTGTCGTCGTGATTCAGGGACCGCGGTTCTCGACACGGTCGGAGAGCCGGTGGTTCCGGGCGCAAGGCTGGGAGGTCATCAACATGACGCAGTACCCGGAGTGCGCGCTCGCCCGCGAACTGGAGATCTGTTATGGGAGTATCGCGCTGATCACCGACTATGATGTAGGGGTGGAGGGCGATCCTGGTGTGTTCCCCGTGACCGCGGAAGAGGTCATGGTGCAGTTTCGGGACAACTTGACGCGACTGCGTGAGCTCATTCTGCGCATGATCGGCGCGATTCCCGCAATCCGCGATTGTCCGTGCGCCACGGCGCTCGCGCACGCCCGCGTCGGGTAGCCGCGATGCCACGACATAGAGGGAGGACGGAGCCGGGCGCTGCCGTAGAGACCGCAGCCATGACGAACACGATCGATTTGCGCAGTGACACGGTGACGCTGCCGACAGACGAGATGCGGGTGGCGATGGCCCGCGCGGTCGTGGGCGATGATGTGTTTGGCGAGGACCCCTCTGTCAACGAGCTGGAAGCGCTCGCGGCCTCGATGTTAGGCCAGGAGGCCGGGCTGTTCGTGCCCACCGGCACGATGGCCAACTTGGTCGCCGTCCTGACCCACACCCAGAAAGGCGACGAGATCTTCGTCGAAGCCGACTCCCACATTTACTGCAATGAGGCCGGCTCGATGTCTGCAGTGGCGGGGGCGATGCCGCATCCCATTGCCGGTCGGGTAGGCTACATCGCGCCCGAGCAATTGCGGGAGGCGATACGTCCGCCCAACGTTCACTATCCCGTCTCTCGATTGGTGTGTCTGGAGAACACCCACAACCGCGCCGGGGGGATCCCGTTCACGCCCCAACAGATGGACGCGATCTGCGTCACCGCGCACGAGCTTGGCCTCGCGGTGCACGTGGACGGAGCTCGCATCTTCAACGCCGCAGTGGCCCTGGGCGTCCCGGCGCCGACGCTGGTCCGCCATGCGGACTCGGTGATGTTCTGCGTCAGCAAGGGTCTCTCGGCGCCAGTGGGCTCGGTCGTCGTCGGTAGCCGAGCGTTCATTGACCGGGCCCGGCGATTCCGCAAGATGGTCGGGGGCGGGATGCGGCAGGCCGGGGTGATCGCGGCGGCCGGGGTAGTGGCCTTGAAGACCATGGTGGGGCGCTTGGCTGAGGATCACGCTAATGCCCGCGCGTTGGCGGAGGGGATCGGCGATCTTCCCGGGCTGTCTGTGGACCTGGACCGGGTCCGCACGAACATGGTGCAAGTGCATGTCACCGGGCCCTTCACCGCCGCGGAGTTTTGCGGGTGGTTGCGCGAAACAGGGGTCCTGGTTTTGCCCAGCGGTCCCACCACGATCCGCATGGTCACCCATAGGCATATCAGCGCCTCCGACGTCAGTCGCGCACTGGAAGCGATCCGTCATACTGCCGCGCTCCCGGCCCGCCGCTAAAGCGCAGACCTCCGCAGGGTTTCAAAGCCAAGCACAGGAATTGACGGGTATAGTTGGCGAGGGTGGGCGCGCCCGCGTCCTGCGTGCCGTGGGAGGCGCCATGGGAGGCGCCATGGGAGACCGCTGATGCGCGTGCTGCAAGCGTTCCGATACGCCATCGACCCGACCCCCGCCCAGGAACGAGCCTGTCGATCGCATCTGGGCGCTCGGCGGTTCGCGTTCAATTGGGGTCTGGCGCTGGTGAAAGCACGCCTGGACGCCAAGGCGCGTGGGGAGGATGTGCGCGTCCCCTACACGTTGCCCGCCCTGCGCCGGGAATGGAACCGCGCCAAAGACAATGCGGCGCCCTGGTGGCCGGAGAACTCGAAGGAGGCGTACTCGGCAGGGTTGGATGGGCTGGCGCGCGCTCTGAAGAACTGCTTTGAGAGCCGGGCTGGGAAGCGCGCGGGCCAGCGCGTAGGCTTCCCCCAGTTCCGTAAGAAAGTCCGCCGCCAGTCGGTGCGCTTTACTACGGGCGCGATCCGCATCAGCGATCGCACCCACCTCGTACTGCCGCGCCTCGGTCGGATGCGCACGCATGAGCCGACCACCGTGCTAGCGGAATGCATCCAGGCCGGTACCGCCCGGATCTTGTCGGCCACGCTGTCAATCGACTGCGCCCGCTGGTACCTGAGTTTTACGTGCGAGGTCGAGCGGGGAGAACGCCAGCCGACCCGCCCTACGAGCGTCGTGGGGGTCGACGCCGGGGTCCGCTACCTCGCGGTACTATCCACCGGCGAGACAGTGGACAATCCCCGGCCGCTGCCCAAGGCGCATCGGCAGATCGCCCGGCTGAACCGCGCGCTGGCACGCCGTCAAAGGGGTAGCGGCCGCTGGAAGGATGCAGCTCGGCGATTGGGCCGCGCGTACGCCCGCGTCGCACACATCCGCGCCGATGCCATGCACAAGCTGACTACACGGCTGGCACGTACTCACGGCACGATCGTCGTCGAGCTCCTCAACGTCAGCGGGATGCTGCGGAACCGGCGGCTGGCCCGCGCGCTCGCGGATGCTAGCCTAGGCGAGCTCCGCCGACAGCTCGGGTACAAATGCTTTTGGTATGGGTCGCAGTTGATCGAGGCGCCTACTTTCTTTCCCAGCAGCAAGACCTGCTCGGGGTGTGGGGCGGTAAAAGCCACGCTGCCCCCGTCGGCGCAGGTCTTTCGCTGCGATCATTGCGGTGCGGCGATGGACCGGGATCTCAACGCCGCCACAAACCTTGCGGCTCTTGCGGCCGTGAGCGTCACCGGGAGTGGCCCGGAGGCGTTAACTGCGCGGGGACGGGACGTGAGACTCGCCGAGCATGGTGAGCAGTCCCAGATGAACCGCGAAGCCGGCAGCGCAGACGCGCAGAAGACCGGCGCCGCCGTCCTGCAAGGGGCGGCTGCCTGAAATGGTTGGCTACGTTTCAGGTAACGGTTTCCTCCCCTCAAGCGGGAAATTAAGGTAGTAGATACCCGGTCATCTGAGGGTCGCAAATGGTCCGGCGCTCTGGTGACGCCGCCGCAGGGTTTGTGGAGCTGCTGTTGCCAGCGCAGCCGCACTATGTGGCTGTGGCCCGCGAGTACTTGCGTGTCTCCGCGGCGCACGCCGGCTTCACGACGGCTCAGGTCTTCGAGATGAGTGTGGCGATGTCGGAGGCCTACACCAACGTCATCGTGCACGCCAATACGACCTGGGTGACCCTCCGCTATTCGGTCGAGCCTCACGCGCTGACCATTGAAGTCGAGGATGACGGGGAAGGGTTCGACACGGCGATTCTCGATCAACCCTACACCGCGGACGCCGAGCGCGGCCGCGGCCTGCATCTGATTCGCTCGCTAATGGATACGGTGGAGTGCCAGAGTAGCCCGATGGGAACATTGGTCCGCATGACCCTCCGCAAGGCCGCGCGCGTGCGAGAGGGGCGCCCCTGGAAAGTAGCCGCCCGTCCCTTTCGGTCCGTCGGGCACATTCGCCGCAAGATCGATCGCTACAAGCGCGACCTGGCGTTGATGCGGGGGGACATCGAACCCAGTGACGAGCACCTGGACGACCGTGCCATCCTGGAGCGTTTTGCGGAGACCGAGGATAAGAAGGGGCTGATTGGTGACCGCAAGCTGCGCATCAAGGCGCTCCAGGCCATGTTGGAAGAACTCCTCAAAGAAGACGGCGAGGCACTGCGCTAGAGGTTGTCGATCGGTACCGGGTCGATAGGGTCCGCCAGCTCGATACCAAAGACCTTGGCGTAGAAATAGAGTTCGGCTTCCAGGCAGCGACGAATCGTGTCCGCCCGACGGAATCCGTGCTGTTCGCCCTCGAACGTCAGGTAGGCCGTCGCCACGCCTTTGGCTCGGAGCGCCTGGTACATGCGTTCGGACTGGTTGGGGGGAACCACGGCGTCCTCCAGGCCTTGGAAAAAGATCACGGGGCAGGAGAGCCGCTGATGAATCGGAGACCGCGCCACATAACGGTCGCGGTGCTGCGGATAGGGACCGACTAGTTTGTCCAGGTAGCGCGATTCGAACTTGTGAGTCTCTTTCGCGAACACTTCCAGATCGCTAATCCCGTAGTACGCAGCGCCCGCCCGGAACACGTCTCTGAACGCGATTGCCGCGAGAGTTGTGTACCCACCGGCGCTACCTCCCCGGATTGCCAGTCGCTCCGGGTCCACGAGGCGTTGGCGGACCAAATGCTCTGCGGCATTAACACAGTCATCCACGTCGACGATGCCCCACATGCCGTTGAGGCGCTGGCGGTAAGCCCGGCCATAGCTGGTGCTGCCCCCGTAGTTCACATCCAACACCGCAAACCCCCGGCTGGTCCAGAATTGGATCCCAGGCGAGAACACGGAGCTGGCAGCAGACGTTGGTCCACCGTGCACCATAACGATGAGCGGGGGACGCTTGCGCGCGGGAGCGGTGTAGTCCGGGTTTTTGGGCGGGTAGAAGAGCCCGTGGGCTGTCACGCCTCCTTTGGTTCGGAATTCGATCGCCCGGGGCTGGGAGAGCCACGCTGTCTCCGCGACGCTAACGGGGAATTGTCTGAGCACCGCCGGTTGGCCCGTGGTCAGGTCGAGCCGCACGATCGCGAGCGCCTCCGAGGGCGAACCGGCGCCGAATACCGCCTGCGTTCCCGCCACGCGCAGGTAGGGTGACAGATCGGTGTAGGGGAGCTCGAGAGGTTTGAGCGTTCCGGTTCCTGCATCCAGCCGTCCCACGAGCCACCGCCCGCGCCAGGTGTACGTGCAGATGATCTGATCAGGCGATTCGAAAGCGTACGTCGATATTCCAAGAAGCCACTGGGGGCGGCCAAACTCCGCGTCCATCTGGCAGAGGGGGACCACGACACCGTCTTTCCATCGATACAGATTCCACCACCCCGTACGATCGGACACAAAGTGCAGCGTCCCGTCCGGTGACCACTCCGGCTGAAAGATCGACTCCTCCGCACCACCGGCGACCCGCTGGCGGCGGACCACCGCGCCATCTGGGCCCATCAGACCGACCCACAGTTCAGTCCCGTCCCAGGGCATATTGGGGTGCCGCCAGGTGAGCCACGCCAGATGCGATCCGTCGGGGCTGATCCGCGGGGAGGCGTAGAAATCGTTGCCGTGGATCAGAATGGTGCCCGCATTCTCATCCTGGAGATTGACGCCCACGAGAGTGTTCACGGCTTGCCGTTGCGGCACGGTGTGGTCCTCGCGGATGCAAAGCAGACGGTCGCGGTGATNATCCACGACCGCATCCGCATAGCGGAAGGCATCCGCGGGTGTGATCGGTTCCGGGGAGCGGCCCAGCCGGCGACGGTAGAGCCGCTGATCTGCGAAATTTGAGAAGTAGACGAGGCCGTCGTGGACCGCAAAGGCCCCCCCTCCGTACTCGTGCACGCGAGTGCGCGCGTTAAACGGGGGCGGCGTGACATCGGCGATGGTGCCCGTGGCGGCCCGGCGCACGATGACGTGACGTCCCCCCTCAGCGGGCCGCTGCTCAATCCAGTAGAGGTCCCCTCCATCCACGGCGATCTGCCCGAAGGACAGGGCTGCCGCCGCCACGAGATCGGGGGTGATAGCCGATTTCCATGCACCATGAGGCGCCCTCTGCCGGGCCGTCATAGGTCTCTGGGGTGTTGCGGCATGGGGTGGAGGACGTGCGGAGATCGGCCGACGGACACCTCTGGGCTCAGACTGCCGCCACCGAGGGTATTCTCTGAGGTTTCCTCGGCGAGGGGCCCCAATTGGATCCGACCGGGAGTTGTGGCCAATGGCATCTGCCTCCGACCTCAAGTGGGCCGGTGCTAGAATCCGAGGACCGCATGTCAGTCCGAGAATGGCGCGCGCATCCAGAGAGCGGCCGACTGGACAGCTGGTAGGTGGTTCCGAATCCGGCTGGATGCGACCAGCTGTGCGGTCTCGATGCGGAACTGACCTTCGCATCGTAGCATGCCATCGAAACCATTGGCAATCGGAAGGCTGGACTTAGGGCCGTGTTGCACCACTTGAGGGCCCTATGTTATACTCCCAGGCGTTGTGACAAGTAGAAGCCATCCGCTTCTCACCGGCCGATGCCCGACTGTCGCGCCGGTCGACTCCGATAGACCGAAAGAGCTGGGAGGGGATGGCGAGAGCCATGCCCCTTTTTTTGTCGCCTGAACGACCGCTGTTAGGGACAAGTCTTAGCATCTGGGGGGAGCGCGTATCGAACGCGAGCCACGCGTAAACGAGAAGATCCGTGCCCGGGAGGTCCGCGTAATCGGACCGAACGGCGAGCAACTGGGCGTGATGACGGTCCGCGATGCGCTCGCCAAGGCTCAGGAAGCGGAGCTCGACCTCGTCGAGGTCGCTCCGACCTCAGTCCCGCCGGTTTGCCGGATCATTGACTACGGAAAATATAAGTACGAACAGCAGAAGAAGGCACGCGGGCAGCACCATCGAGCGAGCGACATCAAGGGGATGCGGTTCAGCCCGAAGATCGGGGAGCATGATTTCCAGGTGAAGGCCCGCCATGTCCTTGAGTTCTTGCAAGAGGGCAACAAGGTCCGCGCCTCGGTCTGGTTTCGGGGCCGCGAGATGGCCTACCCCAAAGCGGGGGAGAAACTGCTGTCGCGCTTGGCAGAGATCGTTGGCGATGTGGGCATGGTGGAGCGGCCGCCACTGCTCGAGGGTCGCAACATGATCATGATCCTGACTCCGAAGAAAGGGTAGGGACGCGGATGGGGAAGGCTAGGACGCATCAAGGAACGGCCAAACGGATCAAGGTGACCGGGCGCGGCAAGCTTCTGCGAGGCCACCAGATGTCCGGGCACTTCAAGGTCGTCAAGTCAGGCAAGCGCCAGAGGGCGTTGGCTCAAGAGGTGCCGGTGCACGCGCACTATCGGCGGAAGATCGAGAGATTGCTGCCGTATCGATAGCACAAGCGCCACAGATGGTCGGATGCGTGTGCGTCGAGGTGTCGGTGGCCTGACCGTGAAGTGGGGTGAAGGACCATGGCACGAGTGAAGCGCGGCATTACAGTCCGTCGCCGGCACAAGAAAATTCTCAAGCTCGCCCGAGGATTTTACGGGGCGAAACACCGCTGGTTCCGGCTAGCCAACCAGTACGTGGTCCGGGCATTGGCCGCGGCTTACCGCGACCGCCGCCAGCGGAAGAGAGACTTTCGTCGGCTCTGGATCGCCCGCATTAACGCAGCGGCCCGAACCAATGGAGTCTCCTACAGCCGGCTCGTGAGCGGGTTGCGCAAAGCGGGCGTCACAATCAATCGCAAGGTGCTGGCCGACTTGGCCGTGACCGACGGGGCGGCCTTCGCCGACCTGGTCGCTAAGGCGAAGGAAGTCCTCAAGTCCTAACGGCACCGGCCGCGCATGACCGAGGTGCTGGTCAGGGATGCGGTCATCACTGATCCGCAGCGTTCCTCCTCGACAGCGTCGTTTTGCGGCCCCAGATGTCTTCGCCGGAAGACATCTGTCGAAGTCTTGCCGTTTGGGCCGACACCTCCGCCCTTCAAGGCATCCGGCGCTGCGCGGTGCCCCTGACAGACCACTCATAATCTAAGCATGGCAGCGCCTCAGATCACCAGCACCAAAAACCCCTTGATCAAAAGCCTCCGTGCTCTCGTCGTCCGGGACATCCAGGAGCCTGACGACCGCCTGGTGGTTGAGGGCGTGCGCATGATCGAGGACGCTCTCGCTAGCGGTGTGGCCGTAGAGGTGATCCTGTACGATCCCACGGCGATGACCGGACTACGCGCGGTGGCGGTTCTGGACCGAGCACGAAAGCAGGGGGTGCGCTTGGTTACCGCAACCACGCGCGTCGTCGCAGCGTGTAGCCAGGTGGAGACGGCGCAGGGCATCATCGCTGTAGTGGTCCATCCGCGCGCCGTCCTGTCCGACGTGCTAGCCTCCCCCCACCTGATCGTGGTGATTGCGGACCGGATCCAGGATCCCGGAAACCTGGGCGCGATCATTCGCATCGCTGATGCGGCTGGAGCGTCGGGCGTCGCGTCGACCACCGGGTCCGTAGATGCGCGTAACCCGAAGGCGGTCCGCGCCACGATGGGATCGTTGTTTCACCTTCCCGTCGCCTCCGCGCCCGCCCCTGAGCTGGTTGCAGCGCTGCGAGAGCGCCATGTGCGCATTCTGCTGGCTGATCCGGCGGGGACGTCTGACTACACGCAGGTGGATTATCGATCCCCGATTGCCATTGTGCTCGGCAACGAAGGCGAAGGGCCGGATGCGCTCTGGCGGACTGTCTCTCCTACCACCGTGCGCATTCCCCTCTACGGACAGGCGGATTCGCTCAACGTCGCTGTGGCAGCTGCGTTGCTCCTCTACGAGGCCCGACGTCTGCGGGAAGGGTAAGGCCACGCGAATACACGCATTCGATTTGGGTCGACGCTCTGATGCGCGCAGTTGAACTGGGACGTCTTGTGGGGAACTATGCTATACTCCGAGCCAACAGCGAAGCGCGGGTGGGACGTGAACGGGAAGTAAACGGGAGGTGGGCAGGCCAATGCAACTGCTGTCCCCGCAAGCGTTCTGGCGCCTGTTCGAGTCCAGCGGGTCCATCCGGGTTTACTTGGCGTACCGCCGGATTGTTTCGCTGAGTATGAACCTGCTGCTGAAGATTTCGCTGAACTGACGTACCGGCAACGACGGAGCGAGTACCTCATCCGGTCCCTCTGAGAGAGGAGAGGCCCGCGGCTGCAAGCCTCTTCGGGACGGGGACGAGGGAAATTCTCTCCGGAGCTGATTGCTGAAGCCGAGAGCGGCCCTGCCTCTCGGTCACGTAGGCGGTCCGGTTCCCGCCGATATCGGGATGAGGGCTGGCCCCTCCTGTGGGGAGCGTATCTCCCAGCAGGGGTGGGTCAGAACCGAGGTGGTACCGCGGAAGCGCCGCTTTCGTCCTTTGTGCGAAGCGGTGTTTTTCATTTGGAGAGATAAACATGCCCTCGATGCAAGAGCTGGAGCGAATTCACCAGGAAGCCGTGGCTGCCATTGAGGCTGCGCGGACCGTCAACGACCTCGACGAGGTCAAGCGGCGATACCTAGGCCGCAAGGGGATCCTGGCCCAGCTTTTTACTGAGCTGCCGACGCTCTCCGCGGACCAGCGCAAACGGGTGGGGGAGCGGCTCAATGCATTGCAGGGGGAACTCACGGAGAACCACGGCCAAAAGGAGGCCGCGCTCCGCCAGCAGCTCCAGGCCGTTCGAACGCAGGCCGAAGTGCTCGATGTCACGCTTCCCGGCCGGCGGATACGGCTGGGTCGTCNGCATGTCCTCACCCGGACGCTCGAGGAGATGGAACGCATCTTCTTCGGCATGGGGTTCGAGGTCGTGGAGGGGACTGAGGTGGAGAGCGACGAGTTCAACTTCGAGCGGCTGAACATGGGCCGGGACCATCCCGCACGGGATGCCCAAGACTCGTTTTACCTGAGTGACGATTTGCTCCTGCGGACCCATACGACAGTTGTCGATGCCCGGGTCATGGTGGGCCGCAAGCCGCCGATGCGGATCCTGAATTCAGGCCGCTGCTACCGCCGCGATGCCCCCGACGCCACACACATGCCCGTCTTTCACCAGGTGGATGGGTTCATGGTGGGGGAACGCATAACGTTCGCCGATCTNCGCGGCGTGCTGGCGTCCTTTGTCCGGCAGATGTTCGGCCCCCAGGCTGCTTATCGCTTCGTGCCCAGCTATTTCCCGTTTACGGAGCCCAGCGCAGAGCTGCTGGTGTGGTTTGGCAATCGCTGGCTGGAGCTCGCGGGCAGTGGGATGTTCCACCCTCGCGTCTTGGAGATGGCTGGCATTGATCCGACGCGGTATACGGCTTTTGCTTTCGGGCTGGGCGTGGACCGCCCGGCCATGGTCCGGTACGGGATTCCGGACATCCGTCTCTTCTGGGAGAACGATCTCCGGTTGCTCGAGCAGTTCTGAGGAAAGGCGATGATGCCCCGCGGCGGGTCCGCACGTACGCGCAGCGCAAGGGGGAACGGGTGAAGGTCCTGCTCTCATGGTTGAAAGAGTATGTCGACATTCCCCAGACCGTCGACGAACTCGCCGAGCGCCTGCCGACGCTGGGGTTAGGCACGGAGCGCGTCGAACCGCACGAGAGCGACGCGGTGTTCGATCTGGAGTTGCCCGCTAACCGCGGAGACCTAATGTGCCACGTGGGCGTGGCGCGGGAGCTGGCAGCCGCCAACCGATCCGCGATTCGGCTTCCCGCCACCGCGCCGCGGCGGGATCGCAGTGAAAGAGCGGATGCCGTTCACGTGGACGTACGCGAACCTCAGCTGTGCCCTCGGTTCACGGCTGTGCTCATTGCCGATGTCCGCGTCGGACCCTCGCCACGGTGGCTGGCGCGCCGTCTTGATGCCTGTGGTGTGCGGAGTATCAACAACGTGGTCGATGTCACGAACTACGTGATGCTGGAGCTCGGCCAGCCGATGCATGCCTTTGACTACGATTTGCTCCAGGGCGGCCGTCTGACTGTGAGATTCGCCGTACCCGGTGAACGCCTCACGACTCTGGATGGCGTGACGCGCGTTCTCGATGCGCGGACGCTGGTCGTCGCGGATGCCACCCGTGTGGTGAGTATTGGTGGAATCATCGGCGGCACGGAGACCGAGATTACCGCGTCGACCCGCCGCGTCCTGCTGGAGGCGGCCATCTGGGATCCTTCGATGATCCGGCGTACGGCGATGCGCGTCGGAGTGCGGACGGAGAGCAGCGCGCGGTTCGAGCGCGGCGTCGACATCGGCGGCGCGGACACGGCCTCAGCGCGCGCGCAGCAGCTCCTGATCGAAGTTGCCGGGGGGCGGATCGCCTCCGATATGCTTGATCGCTATCCGTCCCCCCAGCCCCCGCGGCAGCTGGCGNTGCACTGGCCTCGCGTGGGGCGGCTCTTGGGGATCGAGGTCGCGCAGGCGCAAGGCGAAGTCATGCTGCGCAGCTTGGGGTTTGGTGTGACCAAACAAGGCGACAAACTCACCGTTACGGTGCCGTCCTTCCGCCGCGATGTCGAACGAGCAGAGGACCTCATCGAGGAGGTCGCGCGCCACCACGGCTATGACCGAATCCCAGAAGCCATGCCGGTGGAGGCGACCGCGCAGGCCACCCGCGCCCCAATCTTAGACGCGCAACATGCCGTGCGCGACGTGTTGATCCGCACCGGACTCACGGAAGTCCTCACGGTTCCGCTCACCACCCCCGCAGTCCTCGATGGCCTGCGGCTGCCGTCAGACCATCCGTGGCGCGCGATGGTGCCCTTGCGCAATCCCTTGATTGAGGACCACACCCACTTGCGCACGACTCTGCTGGCGGGGCTCCTTCAGGTTGCGCGGGGGAATATCCACCGCCGGGTCATGGACGTCCTCATCTTCGAGGTGGGCCGGACCTTCCATCCCTCCGGGGCTGCCGTCCTAGAGCGCCGCGGGGTGGCGGTCCTGATGACAGGCCGCCTGCTGCGCGGTGCGTGGAACACGCCCGAGCAGGTGTCTACCGCCACCTTCTTCCATCTAAAGGGTGTCGTAGAGTCGCTCGTGTCGGAACTGCGGATTGGTCGCACCCTGTTCGCCCCCGCCACTGTCCCGTGGCTGCATCCAGGACGCGCCGCGCAGGTCTCGATGACGGGCCAGCCTCTGGGCACCTTGGGGGAACTGCACCCCGACGTCGCGGCCGCGGCCGAGCTGCCCCCGGGGGTATATGTCGCCGAACTGGACCTAGACGAGGTGCTGNGGCATGCGGTGTTCCAGCCACAGTTCACGCCGCTGCCTAAGTATCCGTCCGTGCGTCGCGACCTTGCGGTTGTGGTGCCCGACGGCGTGTCCGCCGCAGAGGTCGAACGCGTCATCGAGGAGGCGGGCGGGGACCTGCTAGAAGCGGCAGAGCTTTTCGATGTGTACAGCGGGCCGCCGGTCCCGCCCGGCCACCGGAACTTGGCATATGCGTTGTCCTTACGGTCTTCCGACCGTACTCTGTCCGCCTCCGATGTCGCCGCCGCCGTCGGGCGCATTACCGGCGCGCTACAGACGAAACTGCGGGCAACGATCCGCGAGTAGGACCGCGGGCACCCGGCGGGCCATGCGACCCAGAATCGGCGGGGGGTAAGCCGAAGGTGGACTGGCGCGAAATTTCGTGGTGGGCTAGAATCGACCCGTGACCTGGATCGATTGGTTGTTCATCGCCATCGTCATGTTCGCGGTGCTGCATGGGATGCGCCGGGGGGTGCTCGNAGCCTTCATCGGCGCGGTGGGCATTTTCGCCGCGTATTTGCTGGCTTCAATCTGGCACCTGTCACTCGCGACCGTTCTCGTGGACGGCGTCCACCTCGGGCCCGCCTGGGCGGGGACGATCGCGTACGC
>JGI25382J43887_10000589_pt1 | contig 12715 bp, 11 predicted proteins | sample GraSoi013_1_40cm_3_FD_43887 | JGI IMG/M metagenome (IMG submission 43887) | reverse complement strand
GCCGGTAGCCGCGGATAACACTTGGAGAGGGCCTCGACGGCCCCCTCCAATACCTCCCCCCAGGATTCGATTGCGGCGGCAAAGCCGCCGCTCGAAGGCGGCCAAGTCGTTTCGGATTAAGATTTCACTCGGGCAAGCACAGTCGGTGCGTCGTGGAGGGCGGGACGATGGAAATATCGAGCGCCATTCCCCAGCTGCGGACGACGGACCTGGCCGAATCCATACGCTTCTACACCACGAAGGTGGGATTGACGCTCGAGTTCCAGTACCAGGACTTCTACGCGGGTGTCCGCGCGGGTCGTCAGGTGTTTCACCTGAAGCTGGTGGACGAGAAAGACCCATCCATCGAGTTCGTGGACGAGGGCGAGCACTTCCACCTCTATCTCGAAACGGACGATGCCGCGGCGGCGGCCGACACCCTGAAGAAGAACGGCGTTCGCCTCGTCAAGGACGTGCACGAGACAGCCTGGGGAACCCGGGAGTTCGTCATCAAGGACAACCAGGGACACACGTTGTACTTCGGTGAGCGTCTGGAGGGACGCACGGTGAATCGTCGGCTCATCAGCTCAGGCTCGTCGTTCGAAGCAGAGATCGGCTACTCGCGGGCCGTGGTCGATGGTGACTGGGTCTTCGTCTCGGGAACCACCGGGTTCGATTATCGGTCGATGACGATTTCGGACAGCGTGACCGAACAGACCGAGCAGTGCCTGCGAAACATCCAGTCCGCGCTCGAGCAAGCCGGGGCCACTCTTCGCGATGTGGTGCGGGTGACGTACGTGCTTCCCGAGACCAAAGACTTCCCTCAGTGCTGGCCGATCCTCAGAAGGTATCTCGGCGATGTGCGCCCGGCGGCCACGATGATCTCGGTGGGACTGGCGGACCCGCGGATTCGCATTGAAATCGAGGTGACGGCACACCGGCAGGCTCGATCATAGCAGCGGGCCGCCGGTAGCATCGCCCGCGCCGGACCTACGCTGGCGGCGCTCAGATCGTCTGCTACACTTCCATTGAAGGCGCTGGGGCGCTGAACAGGCGCTGCGGCGCCGTTTTCCGCCATGGCCGTCGAATTCAAGGACTACTACAAGATCCTCGGCGTCGACCGGAAGGCCGACGACAAGACGATCAAGTCCGCCTTCCGCCGGCTGGCCCGCAAGTACCATCCCGACGTCGCCAAGGGTAAGGACACGACCGACCGCTTCAAGGAGATCAACGAGGCGTACGAGGTGCTCTCCGACCCGGAGAAGCGCCGTCGCTACGACACGCTCGGCCCCGACTGGCAGCGCTNCGCCCAGCAGGCCCCCAATCAGCCGGGCGGCGGTTTCCGCGTGGAGTACCAGGGCGGCGACGTCGGCGACTTCTCCGACTTCTTCCGCACCATCTTCGGTGACCTGGGTGGCCGCCAGGGCTCGCGTGGCGGGCGCGGCGAGCGCGGCGGGGTGAACCTCGAGGATCTGCTCGGTGGCGGAGGCGGCTTCGGTGGCCGGCAGCCGCGCGGGCGCGGCGACGACGTGCAGGCCGGCGTCGAGATCACACTGGAAGAGGCGTTCTCCGGGGCCCGCAAGACATTCACCATGGAGATGGAAGAGCCGTGCCCGACGTGCCACGGCGCCGGCAACGTCGGCGGCAAGCCGTGCACGACCTGTGGCGGCACCGGTTGGCAGCGGGGACGGCGGCAGCTCGACGTGAAGATTCCGGCCGGCGTGAAGACGGGGCAGCGGGTGCGCGTGGCGGGCGAGGGCACGGGCGCCGCCGGCGGTCGTGGTGACCTCTACCTCGCCGTGACCGTCGCCCCTCACCCGCTCTTCGAGCGCAAGGGCGACGACATCCACCTCGAGCTGCCGATCACGGCGCCCGAGGCGGCGCTGGGCGCCAACGTCGAGGTGCCGACGCTGCGGGGCAAGGTCGCGATGAAGATCCCGCCCGCCACCTCGAGCGGGCGGACGTTTCGCCTGCCCGGCTACGGGATGCCGCGGGTCCGCACCAGCGGCGGCGGCAGCGGCGACCAGCTCGTGAAGGTCAAGATCGTCATGCCGTCGGATCTCACGACGGCCGAGCGCGATCTCTATCAAAAACTCAAGACGCTGCGGACTGACAGTCCGCGCGCGTATCTCGGATAACAAGGGGTGCCCGTGATCAGATTCGAGAAGTTCACCGTGAAGGCGCAAGAGGCGATGCAGGCGGCGCAGTCGCTGGCCGACCAGCACAACCACCAGTCGGTCGAGCCGGAGCACCTGCTGCTGTCGCTGCTCCAGCAGCGGGAGGGCGTGGTCGGCCCGGTGCTCGCCAAGCTCGGCGCGCGTCCCGAAGTCATCCAGCGCGCCCTCGAGCAGGCGCTCGAGCGCCTTCCCACGGTGCGCGGAAGCGGTCAGCAGTACCTCGGCGAGCGGCTGCGCGCCGCGCTGGAGCGCGCCCACGCCGAGGCCGAGCGCCTCAAGGACGAGTACGTCTCCACCGAGCACCTGCTGATCGGCATCGCCCAGGAGCGCGACGGCGGCGCCAGCCGCGTGNTGGCCCAGAACGGCGTCACGCCCAACGGNATCTACAAGGCNCTGGTCGAGGTACGCGGCAGCCAGCGGGTCACCGATCCCAATCCCGAGGAGAAGTACCAGGCGCTCCAGCGCTACTCGCGCGACCTCACCGAGCTCGCGCGCAAGGGCAAGCTCGATCCCGTCATCGGACGCGACGAGGAGATCCGCCGCGTCATCCAGGTGCTCTCCCGCCGCACGAAGAACAATCCGGTCCTCATCGGCGAGCCGGGCGTAGGCAAGACCGCCATCGTCGAGGGCCTGGCCCTGCGCATCGTGCAAGGCGACGTGCCCGAGACGCTCAAGAACAAGCGCCTGGTAGCGCTCGACATCGGAGCCATCATCGCCGGCTCGAAGTATCGCGGCGAGTTCGAGGATCGGCTGAAGGCCGTGCTCAAGGAAATCACCGAGTCGGACGGCCAGATCATCTGCTTCATCGACGAGCTCCATACGATCGTCGGGGCCGGCGCCGCCGAAGGCGCCGTGGATGCCGCGAATCTCCTGAAGCCTCAGCTCGCGCGCGGGGATCTTCGCTGCATCGGCGCCACCACGCTCGACGAGTACCGCAAGCACATCGAGAAGGACGCGGCGCTCGAACGCCGCTTCCAGCCGGTCACGGTACGCGAGCCGTCGGTGGAGGACACCATCTCGATCCTGCGCGGCCTCAAGCCGAGGTACGAGCAACACCACAACATCCGGATCAAGGACGCTGCGCTGGTGGCGGCGGCCGTCCTCTCGCATCGCTACATCACCGACCGCTTCCTGCCCGACAAGGCGATCGACCTCGTGGACGAGGCGGCCGCCCGTATCCGGATGCAGATGGAGTCCAAGCCACAGGAGCTGGACGACGTCGAGCGGAGGATCATGCAGCTCGAGATCGATCGGGTCTCGGTGGCTGGCGACACTGACGACGCCGCCGCGCGCGACCGCCTGGCCCGCATCGACGCCGAGCTGGCGGAGCTGAAAGAGAAGGCCGACGCGCTCAAGGCGCGCTGGCAGGCCGAGAAGGGCGGCATGGAGCGCCTGACCAAGGTAAAGGCCGAGATCGAGGCCGCCCAGCAGGCGCTGAGCGAGGCGCAGCGCGCCGCGGACTGGAGCCGGGCCGCCGAGATCCAGCACAGCGTGCTGCCGCGCCTGGAGAAGGAGCGGGCCGAGCTCGAAGCGCGCGTGGTCCAGGAGAAGGACGGCGCCCCGATGGTCCCCAACGAAGTGGACGAGGACGACATCGCGGTCACCGTCGCGAAGTGGACGGGCATCCCGGTCACGCGACTGCTGGAGGGCGAGACGCAGAAGCTCCTGCAGATGGAGCAGCGGCTCGGCCAGCGCGTCGTCGGCCAGGAGGAGGCCATTCGGGCCGTCGCCAACGCGGTCCGGCGGGCTCGTTCCGGCCTGAGCGATCCCAACCGTCCCATCGGCTCCTTCCTCTTCCTCGGGCCGACGGGCGTGGGCAAGACGGAGACCGCGCGGGCGCTCGCCGAGTTCCTCTTCGACGACGAGCGGGCGATGATCCGCATCGACATGTCGGAGTACATGGAGCGCCACACGGTCGCCCGACTGATCGGCGCGCCCCCTGGATATATCGGCTACGACGAAGGTGGCCAGCTGACCGAAGCGGTGCGGCGGCGCCCGTACGCGGTGATCCTCTTCGACGAGATAGAAAAAGCACACGGGGACGTCTTCAACGTTCTCCTGCAGCTCCTCGACGACGGCCGATTGACTGATGGCCAGGGCCGCACCGTGGACTTCCGAAACACCGTCGTGATCATGACCTCCAACCTCGGCGCCCACATCTTCCGCGACTACGAGCAGCCGGAAAAGGTGCGCCCGCTCATCATGCAGGAGCTGCGGACCACGCTCCGGCCGGAGTTCCTGAACCGCATCGACGAGGTCGTGATCTTCCGGCCGCTCGGCCGCCGGGAGCTCGACCGCATCGTCGACATCCAGCTCGATCACCTGCGCAAGCGGCTGGCCGACCGGCGGCTCGGCCTCGACGTCACGCCGGCGGCCAAGGCGTTGCTGGCCCGCGAGGGATACGACCCCACGTTCGGCGCACGGCCGCTCAAGCGGACCGTGCAGCGCCTCGTGCAGGATCCGCTCGCGTTGAAGCTGCTCGAGCGCGAGTTCAAGGACGGTGACACCGTCACGGTCGACGCGGAAGGCGACCATCTGGTCTTCCGCCGAAGCGTGACGGCGGAGATCGTGGGCTAGGCGAATCGGCCCGCCGCCCGGTATCATCCAAAGGCCATGACCCCCCCGCCCCGGGTTCACCCGGCGTGGATCGTGCTGGGTGCTCTCACCGTCTGCATGCTCGCCGGCTCCGGTCTTCGCGCGGTGTTCGGCGTCTACATCAAGCCGATGGAAGCGGAGTTCGGGTGGTCGCGGGGCGCGCTGTCCGGCGCCGCCGCCGTCTCGCTGCTGCTGCTCGGCGCCGTCGGGCCGTTCATCGGACGATTGGCCGATCGCTGGGGGCCGCGCAGCGTCATCACGTGGTCCCTGTTCGTGCTCGCCCTCGGCGCCATCGGCTCGTCCTTCGTCGAGCACCTCTGGCAGATCTATCTGACGGCCGGCGTCCTCATGGCGCTCGGCGCCGGAGGGGTCGCTCTCACCACTGGTTCCACGGTCGTCGCGCGCTGGTTCGAGGCGCGGCGCGGACTCGCCATCGGCATCGCGGCCAGCGGCATGTCGGCCGGCCAGCTCGTCGTCATCCCGCTGGCGACCGCGCTCACNGTGTGGTTCGGCTGGCGCACGAGCTTCCTCTGGCTCGGCATCGGGCTCCTCATCCTCATCGTCCCCGTCGGGCTCGGCCTGATCCGCAACAATCCCGAGGACCGTGGAGTCGGTCCGTACGGCGCGATGGGGCCGGTGCGGACGGTGGCGCAGGCGAAGGCGACGATGGCGGCCGCACGCGTCGGGGTCGCCGAGGCCGCGCAGACCCTGCCTTTCTGGCTGCTCATGGCGACGTTCTTCGTGTGTGGCTACACGACCAACGGCATGGTCTTGACGCATTTCATGCCGCACGCGCTCGACCACAACTTCACGGCGTTCGAGGCGTCGGCCGCGCTGGCGGTCATGGGCGCGATGAACATCATGGGCACGATCGCCTCGGGCTGGATCTGTGATCGCTTCGGGCGGCGGGTCCCGCTGGCCACCTATTACTTGTTGCGCGGGGTGTCGCTCCTCTTCCTGCTCTACGTCTGGAACGTCCCGTCGCTCGACCTGTGGGCGGCCCTCTTCGGCCTGAACTACATCTCCACCGTCCCGCCGACGACCACGCTCACGGCCAACATCTACGGGCGCTACTCGGTGGGTGAGCTGTCCGGCTGGATCTTCTTCTCGCACCAGGTGGGGTCCGCCATCGGCGCCGCGCTGGCCGGCTGGATCTTCGAGTGGACCGGCACCTACTCGAGCGCCTTCGTCTCCGCCGCGGTGATGGCCTTCCTCGCCGCCGGTATGTCGCTGATGATCCGCGAGGAGCCGCTGGTCTCACGGCCCACCGCCGCTCCCGCCCCCGCCACCTCGTAGGCGATTCAGCCGGCGTGTGATCGCGCTCCTGCTGGCGGCGATCACGCTGACCGGGGCCCTCTCCGGCGCGGCCACGTCTTCCGCCGAAGCAGCGGACGGAAAGGGCCCGAAGACGCTCCTGGGGTCGATCCTCGGCACCAGCGGACGTCAGGACAGTCATGAAGAGGAAGAGCGCGTCGATCCTGATCGGCCACACTTTCCCGAAGCGAGCACGACCGTGGGGAAGGGCCGCGTCGTCCTGGAGTCAGGGTACACGTTCACGGAAAAGCGCTCGTCGTTCTCGTCGCACACGTATCCCGAGGCGTTGCTGCGCGTTGGTATGTTCGCCGAGTGGTTCGAGTTCCGGATCGGCCAGAGCTTCCTTCGTCAAGAGCGGACGGTGGCGGGAACGACGACACATGAGAGTGGGGCCCAGGACCTCTATCTCGGCGTCAAGCTCGCCCTCACCGAGCAAGCCGGGTACGTGCCGCAGATCGCGGTGATTCCCCAGATGACCGTGCCGACCGGGAGCAGAGACGTCACGGCCGGCCGAGTGCTCCCTGGTGTGAACGTGGACCTCGGCTGGGAAATCGTCAAAGATCTCTTCGACGTCGAGCTGCTCATCGCGACCAACTCGGTTGCCGACAACGAGCGCACGTCCCACGTGGAAGTCGCGACCGGGCTCACGGCGGCCCTGGCCGTGACGCGCAAGCTCCAGACGTTCGTCGAGTGGGACGCCTTCTACCCGACGGGATCCGGGGCGGCGACCGGCGCGCGGCATTACGCCGTGGGCGGCCTCATCTATTTCATCACGAAGAATCTCGCCGTCGACCTTCGGGCCGGCCTCGGCCTGAACAGGCAGGCCAACGACGTCATCGCGGGTACGGGATTCGCCGTTCGCTACTGACGCGCTCGGCTGAGCTTTTCCCAGTTGCGAGCGCCCCGCCCACGGTGTATCAACGACACCGCTCGCCTGGGAGGAGGACGCCATGAACCGACGCCGTTTCCTCGGATTGACCGGCGGTACCCTGGCCGTGGGCCTCGGCGCTCCCGCCATCGGCCGCGCCCAGTCGATGGAGCTGAAGATCGGCTACATGCCGCACCCGATCCACGAGAACTCCATCAAGTGGATGAAGCTGTGGGCGGCCGAGCACAAGGTCAATCTCACGCCGGTGCCCACGTCGTACGAAGTCTACGTGGAAAAGATGACCGCCAACCTGACGTCGCGCGGCGGTCAGTACGATGTCATCTGGCACAACGACGACTGGGGCCAGCTGTGGGGGCGCTACCTGGAGCCGGTGGACGACGTTCCCGCCATCAAGAAGATGAACCGGTTCCTCTACGAGCCGCCGTTCGTGTGGGAGGGCAAGGACACCGGCGTCGCCTTCGTGGAAACGATCGGCACGTTCTTCTATCGGACGGACCTGCTCAAGGAGAGTGAGTTCCCGAAGAACTGGGACGATTTCGTCAAGACGTCGCAGCGTCTCCAGAAGGACGGCAAGGTCAAGTGGGGGTTCGCGGGCGGCATGAAGTATCCGCACGGGTGGTTCACGTTCTTCTGGTCGGTGTGGGCCAACGGCGGCGACCTCATGATGCCGCTCCACGAGCGGCGCAACGAGGAGCTCGCCAAGGCCGGCTGGAAAGCGACCATCGACTCGCCCGAGGCCGTCCAGGCGGTCGAGTTCTGGTGGGACAACATCAAGACGCACAAGATCGCGCCGCCCGGCCAGCCCGGCTACTCGCGTGACGACGCCAACGCCATCTTCATGGCCGGCGACGCCGCCATCACGATGGCCGACACCACGCTCTACGGCAAGTTCAACGATCCCAAGCAGTCGAAGGTGGCCGGCAAGATCAGCGTCGCGTCGTTCCCCATGGGGCCGCGGGCGAAATTCAAGTCGATCGCCTGGCGCGACGCCTGGGCGTGGGCCATCCCGATCCACGTCGACTCCGCCAAGAAGAAGGCGGCCAAGGACCTGCTCAACTGGATCAACCTCAACGAAGAGGCGCAGGTCGATCTCTGGAAGGCGACCGGCGGGTTCCCGCCGAACGAGGAAGTCCAGAAGAAGCTGATCCAGAGCGACCCGGTGTTCCGGAAGTTCCGGGCCGCCACCGTCGAGTCGGAGAAGATCATCCACGGCGCTTACTACTTCCCTCGCTGGCCGGAGTTCTTCGCCACCGGCATCGACCACATGGTCAAGGCGGTCACCGGCCCGCGCGACGGCATCAAGGCGGCGCTGGCCGAGGGAAGCAAGAAGATGAGCGAGATCGCGGCGCGAGCTTAGCGCGCGTGCCGCGGCGGCGGGGCTTCGGCGAGCGCGAGCGGTTCATGCTCGCGCTCATCCTTCCGGCCTTCGCCATCCTGATCGCGTTCCAGATCGTCCCCATCCTGATCGGCGCCAACGCCAGCTTCCGGCGCTGGAGTCTCTTCAATCCCGAGAAGGCGTTCGTCGGGCTCGAGAACTACGCGCGCATCCTCGGCGATCCAATCTTCTACGGCACCGTCCTGCCCAACACGTTCCTGTTCATGTTCGCCTCGGTCACGGCCGGCCTCCTGTCCGGCCTCGGCCTGGCGCTCCTGCTCAACCGGCGCTTTCGCGGCGAGCGCATCGCCCGCACCGCCGTGCTGCTGCCGCTGATGGTGCCGCCGGTCGTGGCCGCCATCATGGTGACCTGGATGTTCAACGATCAGTTCGGTGTGGTGAACGCCGTGCTCACCGCGCTCGGGCTGGAGCCGATCCCGTGGCTGATCAGCCGCTGGACCAGCCTGGGCATCGTGATCCTGACCGACGTCTGGCTGTGGACGCCGTGGTTCACGATCCTCATCCTGGCCGCACTGCAGACGCTGCCGGCCGAGCCTCACGAGGCCGCCCGCATCGACGGGGCCGGCGCCTGGCCGCTCTTCCGCAACATCACGCTGCCGCTGCTGCGTCCCGTCCTCATGGTCTGCATCACCATCCGGCTGATCGACGCCTTCCGGGTCTTCGACATCGTGTGGACGATCACCAAGGGCGGACCGGCGCGCTCGACCGAGGTCTTCTCGATCTACGCCTACAAGCAGGCCTTCGTGTACCTGAACTTCGACCTGGGCTCGGCGGCGTCGCTGATCGGTGCCGGCATCATCATGGTGGTGGGCGCGGTGCTCTACAAGGCGCTGAGCTACGCGGTGGAGGTGTCGCGATGACCGCGGGCTGGAAGCGCGCATTCTTCACGCTCACGATCACCGGGGCCACGCTCCTGCTCGTCTTTCCGGTGGCGTGGATGGTGCTGACCGCGCTGCGCCCGGCCTCCGGCGTGTTCTACGTGCATCGGGGCACCGAGTTCACGCTGGCCAACTTCGCCGAGGCGCTGGCCAAGCCGGAGATGAAGGCGGCGTTCTTCAACAGCGCCTTCATCGCCACATTCGCCACGATCTTCTCGCTGGCGGTCACGATCACGTCCGGCTACATGCTGTCGCGCTTCCAGGGCCGGGCCTCCAGCCTCTGGTTCGGTCTCATCTATCTCTTCCGCTGCATCCCGTACATCTCGTGGGTCATCCCGCTCTACCTGCTCACCCAGTGGCTGGGCATCCTCGACACGTACCTCGGCCTGCTCCTGCCCCACATCGCCATCCACATCTGCTTCTTCTCGTGGATCATGAAGGGCTTCTTCGACGGGATCTCTCCGGAGGCCGAGTATGCGGCCTACATCGACGGCTGTTCGCGGTGGGGTGCATTCTTCAGAATCGCGCTGCCCATGGCCACGCCCGGCATCGTCGCCCTCGGGATCCTGTCCTGGCTCTACACGTGGAACGAGTTCCTCTTCGCGCTCATCCTCACCGGCAGCCGCACGTCGATGCTCACCGTGCGCATGGCCCAGTTCGTCCATGAGACGGGAATCGAGTGGCATCTGATGAGCGCGACCGCCGTCATGGCGATCGGGCCCGCGCTGATCGTCACGCTGTTCGCCCAGGAGTACGTCGTCAAGGGTTTGAAGGTGTAGACTTTCCTCGTGACCCGCTGCCGCTTCCTCCCCGTGCTGATTCTGTTGTGTACGCTCGATCTCGCCATGCCGGTGGCGCCCACGCCGGGTGGCGTGGAGTTCGAGGAGGACGAGGAGGTCCTGCACCTCGGGGGCTTCCGGCTGTCCCGGCCGGCCGAGGCCGCTGGCCGACGTGACGTCGCCGCGACGCCGCGTCTCAACGCCGAGCGTGTCGTGGCGGCCACCGCGCTCCGTGCTGCCGTGACCGCTCGACCCGCGCACGCGCCGCGCATCCGTCTTGTCGCCGATCCGCCGCCCGCTCCGTCCGCTCCCGGCGAAGACCACTAGCCCGCCCGCGTTCCTTCCCTGTTTCGCCGTGACCGACGGGAAATCTCTGCCGAGTCTCCGCCCTGCGCGGAGCCTCGCCGGCAAGGAGACGCGGGATGCGTATCAACAAGTACGAGGGCCTGGCGATTACCGTGGCCCTCCTGGTGTTCGGCAAGATCGTGATCGCGCTGTTCAAGCTCATGGGCGGTTGAGGGCCGCCATGGGCGCCGTGCTGGACCCCGAGTTCTGGGCGCGCTGGCTCAGTATCGTCGTCATCGACCTCACGCTGGCCGGCGACAATGCCCTCGTGATCGCGCTCGCCGTGCGAACGCTGCCGCGGAAGCAGCAATTGCTGGGGCGCCTGTGGGGCACCGTGGGGGCCGTCGTCCTTCGCCTCGCCTTCATCACCGTGGCGACGTTTCTGCTACGCATCCCGTTCCTGCAGCTCGTGGGCGGGCTCCTGCTGGTCTGGATCGCCGTCAAGCTCGTGCGGCAACCGGCCGGCGGCCAGCGCGAGCACGCTCGCGCCGGCTCGTCACTGCGGGAAGCCGTGTGGGTGATCGTCGTGGCCGACGCGGTGATGAGCCTCGACAACGTGCTGGCGGTGGCGGCCGCCGCCCACGGCGATCTGCTGCTGGTCGTCTTCGGCATCGCGCTCTCGCTGCCCCTCGTCGTCTGGGGCAGCGGGCTGCTCGCGCGCCTCATGACGCGCTTCGGGTGGATCGTGTGGATCGGCGGCGGAATCCTCGGCTACGTGGCGGCCGAGATGATGCTGGCGGATCCTGCGCTCAAGAGCGTCCTCGGCGAGGCGCTCGAGACGCTCGACGTGGTGCCGCTGCTCCTCGGCCTGACGATGGCCGGCCTGGGCTGGTGGTTCACGGGCCGGGCGCCGGCTTCGCCGGCGCAATCGGATCCTGGGGGGAGGCATCGGAAGGGGGGCGAAGCCCCCCTCCGAGATCTTTAGCGGGCGATCGGGTGAGCGCCGCGTCGGGGATCGGCCCCGGCCCAGCGAGCACCCTCGGCGCTGAGGCGCACGCCGCACACGGCACCGGCGCGCCACTCCCACTCCGGCCACGCCGCGACGTCGTGGCCCAGCGCAGCGAGGCCGTCGCGCGTCTCACGCGGCAGTCGGCTCTCCGCTTCGACCTTGCCCGGCGACATCACGTGCGGCCAGAACGAGTCGGGGAAGCTGCGGGAGGCCACCCGCGGCATCTCGATCGCCTGCTGGATCGGCATGCCGAAGACGGCGACGTTCAAAAACACCTGGAGCATTGCCTGCTGCTGGACATCGCCGCCCGGCGTCCCGAACGGGAGCGGCCGTCCATCCTCGAAGGCCATGGCCGGCGCCGGTGTGAGGCGCGGGCGCTTGCCCGGCGCCACGACGCTGGGATGGCCGCGATCGAGCCAGCCCTGCGAGCCGCGCGGCGACACGACGCAGCCGACACCGGCAACGACCGGGGAGTCGGCATTCGGGTCGCTCGGCGTGGCCGAGAACGCATTCCCGGCACCGTCGACGACGGCAACGTAGCTGGTATCGAGCGAGTCGCTGGAGCCCCCGGCCACCGGGAGCACCTCGCGGGCACGCGAGGCCTCCATCCGCGTCGGATCGCCGGGCGGCGGCATCTCCTTCCACGCGCGATCACCGACCAGCGCGCGGCGGGCGCGCGCATACGCCTTGGACAGCAGGTTTTCGGGAATCGCAACGAAGGCCGGGTCGCCGAAATAGGCATCGCGATCCGCGAACGCGAGCTTGATGGTCTCGACGAGGCGATGCAGATACGCGGGCGAGTTGTGGCCGAGCGCGGCGAGGTCGACGCCTTCCAGCATATTGAGCATCTGGAGCAGCACCGGCCCCTGGCACCAGTAGCCACAGGCGGCGACCTGCCAGCGGCCGAAGGTCGTCATCAGGGCCGGGGCCACATCGACCGCGAAGCTCTCGAGATCGGCGAGCGTGAGCGGGCCATCTTCCTTGCGGTGGAACTCGGCGATGCGCTTCGCCGTCTCGCCGCGATAGAACTCGTCGCGCGCGGCGCGAATGCCGNCGGCGCGATCGCCACCCGCGCGCCTCTCGGCCGCGGCCATGCGCGTCAGCGTGTCGGCCAGCTCGCGCTGGACGAGCATTTCCCCGGCCTGGAACGCGCGGCCGTCCTTGAGGTAGAGCGCCTTCGAGGTCTCCCAGCGCGAGTACTTTGCCGCGTTGGCGCCGAGCTGATAGGCGGAGAAGCTCGACACCGGGAAGCCCTCGCCAGCGTGCTCGATGGCAGCGATCGCAACGTCGGCGAACGACATCGTGCCCCAGCGCTCGAGCGCCATGCACCACGCTGCCGGCGCTGCCGGCACCACGGTCCGCGCCAACCCCGCCGGGATCTGGCCGCCGTGTCGGCGCTCGAAGTACTCGACCG
>JGI25382J43887_10000587_pt1 | contig 12732 bp, 9 predicted proteins | sample GraSoi013_1_40cm_3_FD_43887 | JGI IMG/M metagenome (IMG submission 43887) | reverse complement strand
ACCCCCACCGCCTCCGCCGCCTGAGGAACCTCCCCCGCCGAATCCGCTCGACGAGCCTGAGCTCGGCGTGAAGCTGATCGCGCTCGAGATGCTCGAGTTCATCGACTCCAGGCTGCTCGAAAGCAGCGCGGCCTGGAAGGGCCCGGGGCCCGCATACCACGTGTTGGTGGCGCTGGTATCGATGCCTTCGAATGCTTTGGCCCACAGGTTCACGCAGCCGAATACGATCGCGTAAGGCAGGAGCTGCGTAAAGATCTCGGCCTTCTCGGCAAACTGCTGCCGGTATTTCTCAGCGGTCGTCATGTAGAGCCGAAAGCCCAGCGCGTGTTGCAGAAGGTCGCGGCCCGCGGCTGTTCGCTGTGCCATGAATGGGAATGTAGCGGTGAGCACGATTCCGACGACGACCACCGCCGCGCCGATGAGCCCCCATCCGAACTGCAGGCCAAGGAAGAAGGTGGCCGCGCCGCCGGCCAGCATCATCGCGACTCCGAGGCAGCCCCACGCTGCGCGGGCCTGGTCGGGTCGGGCCGTGAAAAGTTTGCGCTCCAGCGCGTCTGTATAGAGCTGGCTCTCCCCGGTCCGCAACTCCGGCGCGAACGTGCCTTTCAGCTCGGAGATGGTCACCTCGTGCCGACCGCTGAAGAGGCCGTCGAAAATGGTGTTTTCGTACGGCAAGAGCTTGGAAGGATCGCAACCTTTCCAGGTGAGCATCCAGTCCTTCTTGCCGGGCACCTCGGAGATCGTCAGGCAGCCGCGGACTGCCAGGTCCACGATCGTCGCGGTCACATCTTTGGTGTCCGCCGACTGATCGAGGATCACACCTAGTTGGGCCGGCCGCAGATCGCCTGGCGGCCCAAACTCGACGACTATCGGTTGGTGGCTGCCGATGGGTTCTGCGTGCTCACGTGGATCCTTGCTCAGGTAGTACTGCGCCAGATACTCCCGGTCCCGACCATGCAGCCACCAGTTCCAGGCCACCAGAGCGATCCCGCCCACCAGCATCAAGAGGGACACGCCGATCGTGAGCGGGGTGATGTCGAAGGCGCCGTCAGGAAAATGCCTGACGCGCCCCTCGAGCATAGGCGGCGGTACCGTGACCGCGCCCTTTGCCAACGCGGTCACGACCGACATCTCTTCGCCGGGGCCGAAGCGGCGTGTAGACGAGAAAGTCGCCGTGTCGCCGGAGCCGCCGTTCGTACAGGTTTCGGTCGAGCCCGGTGCGCCCTGGTAGCAGGCCACCCTTTGAATCGCCGCGGAGGGCACGTGCACGATCGCTCCCACCTTCGACTTGGATGCGGGCCAGAGCGAGCCATCGACGTTCCAGAACAACTCGTCGTGGTCGCTGAACGAGTTCAAGGCGCCTTCGACCTTGTAGGTAATGACGTAGCGCTGCTCTCCGCTGATCTGGATCTGGGGATCGCCGATCTTGATGACCTGGTTGTCGTTGTTGTCGACGTAGTCGTCGTAGGTCACCGGCCGGGTGCCGTCGGTTACAGATTGCACGCGCAGGGTAAAAAAGCGGTCGTGGGTGTCATCGAGCCGGTAGCGAAGGGGGATGGTCCGAAAGATCCCGTGCTTGAGCTGCGAGCCGAAATCGACGTTGATGTCCTCTTTGACCGTCAGCAGGGAGTCCTTGGCGATCGTGATGTCGGACTGGAACGAGGTAATGACCCAGCCTTCGTCCTGGGTGCAGGCCGAAATGCTGATCGCCCAGGTCGCCGCGAGCCCAGCGAGCGCAAGACGCGCAACTTTCATGGTGCGCAGCGATCTTACGTATAGTGGCCGCGCAATGACTCTGCCAAACCTTCGCCATGACATCCGAAATGTGGCGATCATCGCCCATGTCGATCATGGGAAGACCACGCTGGTCGACGCGCTCCTGAAGCAGAGCCACACGTTCCGCGAGAACCAGGACGTCGGCACGCTGATCATGGACACCAACGACCTCGAGCGCGAGAAGGGCATCACCATCCTCGCCAAGAACACGTCAATCCGCCACGGCGATGTGACCATCAACATCATCGACACCCCCGGGCACGCCGACTTCGGCGGCGAGGTCGAGCGGGTGCTCAACATGGCGGACGGCTGCCTGCTGCTAGTCGATGCGGCCGAGGGCCCTATGCCGCAAACGCGTTTTGTGCTGCGCAAGGCGTTCGAGGTCGGACTACGGATTGTTGTTGTCATCAACAAGGTAGATCGGAAGAACGCCGACCCGAAGGTAGCGCTGGACAAGGTTCACGATCTGTTTCTCGAGCTCGCCGAGGACGCCGACCAGCTCGAGGCGCCCGTGGTGTACGCGATCGCGAAAGAAGGGCGGGCCGGCCTCGCGCCGGACCAACTAGAGCCCGACCTCGAGCCTCTTTTCAAGACGATCATCGACTTCATCCCCGCTCCTGTGGCTGAGCCCGGTGGCTTTCAGATGCTGGTCGCCAACCGCGCCTACGATGACTACACGGGTCCGATGGCCATCGGGCGCATCTCCCGAGGCAGTGTCGCGCCAGGCGATGCGGTCGCCGTGCTCGGCGCCGACGGTGAGGCCCGCCGCGTCAAGGTCGTGCAGGCGTTCCTCTATCGCGGGCTCGACAGGGTCGCCGTGCCGACCGCGAGCGCCGGCGACATCGTCGTTCTCACAGGGCTCGAAGAGGTTGCGATCGGCGACACGCTCGCGGACCCTGAATCTCCAGATCCGCTGCCACGCATCGAAATCGACGAGCCGACGGTCAGGATGACGTTCGGCGTCAACACGTCACCATTCACCGGCCGCGAAGGCAAGTTCTCGACGACCCGGCAGTTGCGCGCGCGCCTGTACAAGGAGCTCGATGTCAACCTCGGCCTCCATGTCGAAGACACCGATGCAGCCGAGCGCTTCCTTGTCAGCGGACGCGGCGAGCTTCACCTGGCCGTGCTCATCGAGACGATGCGCCGGGAAGGCTATGAGTTCGAAGTCTCGCGCCCCGAGGCAATCGTCAAGAAGGTAAATGGTCAGCTCATGGAGCCTGTGGAGCGGCTCACAGTCGACGTCCGTGAGGAGCACCTCGGCGCGGTGACGGAGTCTCTCGGGAAGCGCCGGGGCGAGATGATCGAGATCAGCTACGACTCCAAAGGCGGCGTCCGCCTCGAGTACATGATTCCCACTCGGGGTCTCATCGGCTTTCGGAACAATTTCTTGACGCTGACAGCCGGCACCGGCCTGATGGGGTCGATCGGGATCGGCTACCGCCCTTGGGCGGGCGATTTCAGGGAGCAGCGAAACGGGGCTTTGACAGCTTCATCGCCGGGGACCACGCTTGCGTTCGGGCTGGCCGGCGCGCAGGAGCGGGGCACGACCTTCATCGAGCCCGGCGAGGCGGTCTACGAGGGCATGATCGTCGGCATCCAGAAAAGGCCGGGCGACATCCGCGTCAACGTATGCCGCGAGAAGAAGCAGTCCAACATCCGGTCATCGACGTCTGACATCTCCGTACGCCTCACGCCGGCCAGCAAGTTGAGCCTCGAACAGTCGCTCGACTTCCTGGGTGAAGACGAGCTCCTCGAGGTCACTCCGAAGCACCTTCGGCTGCGCAAGCGCCACCTGACCGAGGTCGACCAATCGAGGGCGCGCCGGCTTGCCGAAGCCACGGGGAATAGGCGGTAGCCCAAACGGGTATACTCCCTGTAGCTGGTGAAGTACCAGCGCTCACCGCAGGCTCTCGTTTCTCGAACAGGCCCGCCGAGTTGAGTTGGCCTTTAGTTCGAGAGATTAGGAGATGGAAATGCCTACAGGCACCATCAAGAAGCTGGTCGCGGACCGTGGCTTCGGCTTTATCGCAGCCGAGGACGGTAAGGAATTCTTCTTCCACAGGAGTGGCACCGAAGGCGACTTCGACAGCCTCCGCGGTGGCGAGAAGGTGACCTTCGAGGTCGAGGCGAGCCCCAAGGGCCCGCGCGCCCGCAGCGTCCGCACCGTCTAACAAGACGAACAGCAAAAAGGGCCCTGGGTCGAAAGACCCGGGGCCTCTTTTATTTATTGANGACGTTGCGCTTAGGCCGGATTCATTCCGGCCGTCACCCAGCGTGCACCATCAAGACGCCTCCCAACGTGGTGCGTAGAGGAGGGGGTACCGCGGGGGAGGACGTCTGTCCTCACCCGCGCTTTGTCCCGCGCGCCCGCAGCGTCCGCACCGTCTAACAAGACGAACAGCAAGAAGGGCCCTGGGCGAAAGACCCGGGACCTCTTTTTTATCCCCCTAAATACGCGCGGCGGACGGCGGGGTTGTGGAGCAGGTCATCCCCTCGGCCTGTGAGGAGGATCTGGCCCGTCTCGAGGACGTACGCGCGATCGGCGATGGCAAGCGCGCGCAGTGCGTTCTGCTCGACGAGCAGAATCGTCGTGCCCTCACGNTGGATCTCCTCGATCGCCGAGAACACCTCGTCCACCATCTGCGGCGCCAGCCCGAGCGAGGGTTCGTCCAACAGCAGAAGACGCGGTTTCGCNAGCAAGCCGCGTGCGATCGCCAGCATCTGCGCCTCGCCACCTGAGAGCGTGCCCGCGCGCATGTTCTTGCGCTCGCCGAGGATGGGGAAGCGCTTCATGACGGACGCGAGCTGAGTCGCGCCCGCCTCGCGATCGCGCCGTGCCCACATTGCCAGCTCGAGGTTCTCCAGCACCGTCTGCCGGCCGAAGATCTCACGGCCTTCAGGTACGTGCACCAAGCCATGGCGAACGATGGCCGAAGCATTGGCTGTCGTCAGGTCCAGGCCGTCGAAGACAGCGGTGCCCGAGCTCGGGCGGACGAGACCCGACAGCGCACTGAGAATCGTGGTCTTGCCGGCGCCGTTGGCGCCGATCAGTGCGACGATCTCGCCGGCGGCCACTCGTAAAGACGCTCCGCGGACCGCATTCACAGATCCGTAGCTGACCGAGAGCTCGTGCACATCGAGAATCGCGGTGGCCGGCTCCGCGGCTGCCTTGAGGCGGCTCGCCTGGACCACCTCCCCGACCTCCTCCACGCCGGTGGCGCCGGGTGCGCTCGACACCTCGCGCTCGCTGCCCGTCCCGAGATAAGCCTTGATCACGCCGGCGTCTGTTGATACTTCTTCCGGCGTGCCGTCGGCGATCTTGCGTCCGAAGTTGAGCACAGCGACTCGGTCGCACACGCCCATCACCAGCTGCATGTCGTGATCGATGAGAAGGATCGTCAATCCGTCCTTGTTGAGGCGCTCGATCAGCTCGCGAATGCCCAGTTTCTCGGAGGGGTTCATGCCCGCGGCGGGCTCGTCGAGGATCAGAATTCGGGGTTGAAGGGCCAGGGCACGAGCGATTTCGAGTCGGCGCTGATCCCCGTACGGCAGCGTGCCCGCGGCGCGGCGCCCGACCTCTGCCGGATTCAGTCCCGCCGTCTCCATGAGGCGGTGTGCTTCATTGAATCGCGATCGTTGGTCGCGGCGAAACACAGGCAGCGTGCCGAGCTGGGCCAGCGTGTCGTCGCGGCGGCGCGAATGCATGCCCACGATCACGTTTTCGACCGCGCTGAGGTCTTTGAAGAGTCGGATGTTCTGGAACGTTCGCGCCACGCCGAGCCCGGCAATTCGGTGCGCGGGCAGGCCGCTGAGCTGGTCCGACTCGAGCCAGGCCTTGCCGGATTGAAACGGGATGTACCCCGTGATGACGTTGACCAGCGTCGTCTTGCCCGCGCCGTTCGGACCGATCAAGCCCTGGATCGATCCCTTCTCGACCTCCAGCGTCACCCCATCGACGGCGTGCACCCCGCCGAAATGACGCTGGACGTCAGCCAGTCGAAGGAGCACGAACTTGCGCGCGCGGCCACCATCGTGGCCGAACGAAAGCAAAGCCGCCGCGACCGAGGATGCCCTGAGGGCGGAAGATGATGACCGCGATCAGGATGAGCCCGCTGACCACGCCGATGTAGTCGCCCGCCTGCTGAAAGATGTAAGGGAGAGTGGTCAGGAACAGGGCGCCCACGACCGGACCGAGCACGTTGCCGCTCCCGCCCAGCACTGCGAATGTCAGAACCTGAACAGTTCGAGGCACGCCGTACTCATTGGGGTCGACGAAGAAGTTGAGATGTGATTCGGCGGCGCCCGCGTACCCCGCGAGGATCGCGCTCAGGGTGAATGCGATCAGCTTGTAGCGGGCGACGTCGATGCCCTGGCTGTACGCCGCGAGCTCGTCCTGGCGAATGGCGGTCCACGCGTAGCCGAGCCTGCCTTTCGTGAGTCTCCAGACAACGAATACCGCCAGCACCAGTGAGATGAGCACGATGTTGATCCCGCCCAACGGGTCCGCGTCCGGATTCTTGAGCCCGAGGCCCTCGCCGGTGATGGGCAGGTTCAGGATCACGCCAAGGCTCAACGCCTCGATGAAACCGATCGTGGCGATAGCCAGGAATACGCCTCGCAGCCGAAGCACCGGCAGGCCGACGATGATTCCGACGATGCCCGCCAGCGCTGTCCCAGCGGCGATGTTCAGCGCGAGCGGGGTATGAAGGTGGAGGGCCATCAAGACCGCGGTGTAAGCGCCGATGGCCATGAATCCGGGCGCCGCCAGGGAAAGCTGGCCAGAGTAGAGCACCACGAACATCGAGCTGGCGAGGATGCCGTTGATCGCGATCTGCGAGATCAGGAGCGTGTGGGAGCTCCAGAAGGCGACGGGATCGGTGACGAGCTGGATCAGGAAGTCCACCTAGATGCGTTCCTTGAGCTGCGCGCCGAAAAGGCCCTGGGGACGAAGGACCAGCATCAGGAACAGAGCCGCGAAGGCGACCCCCGCGCGAACGTTGCTGCCCAGAAGCACGACCGCGAGCACCTCGATCAAGCCGAGCAGGTAGCCGCCGAGAACGGCGCCTGGAATGCTGCCCATGCCTCCCAGCACAATCACTGCCAGGCCGCGCACCTCGACGCTGTCGCGCCCGATGTAAGGGCTGATGTCGCCCAACGCGACGCCGAACAGGATGCCGGCCAGCCCGCCGAGGGCGGACGAGATGATCAGCGTCAGCGAGATCATGCGGTCCACGTCGATGCCCATGAGCCGCGCTGCGCGCGGGTTCTCAGCGACTGCTCGGAGCCCGCGGCCGACCTGTGTGAAACGCATGACGTAGCCGAGGAGCAGCATCAACGCGACTGTGATCGGGAAGATCGCCAGCTTGCTCCCCTCGAGCGTCAGGCCGGCCACGTGCCACGTGGGGTTGGGAACCACGCCGGGCGGCAGGCTGACCGAGTTCGCACCGTCCACCCACAGCCATGAGAACAGGGTCCCCGGCCTGCCCTGCTCGACCGCTGCCACGATGATGAGCGCCAGGCCGATCGTGGAGATCAGCGCGGCGATGGGCGGAGCCCTTCGACGCCGGAGAGGTCGCAGGCAGACGTACTCGATCACCAGCCCCATCAGCGCCGCGACGACGATGGCGATGGCACACGCAAGCCAGAACGACTGACCGTGGTTGACGACGAGCGTGAATGTGACCGCGGCGCCGAGCATGAAAACCGCGCTGTGGGCGAGGTTCAGGATGTCGAGGATGCCGAAAACCAGCGTGTACCCGACCGCGAACAATGCGTAGATGGACCCAATGAAGATCGCGTTGAGGATCTGCTGCCCCAAAGCGAATCAACAATAGAAGGTGGGGCGGGGGACCTCGCGATCCCCCGCCACGCTTAGCTGGCCTTGATCTCGTGGACCAGGGTGAAGCCGCCCTGGCCGTCCATCCTGATGACCCAGACGGTCTGCTTGACGTCGTGTGTCGAGGTGAACTGGAACGGACCTAGTGGGGTCTGGATGTTCACCGTCTCCATCGCCGCCCGCAGCTTGTCACGGTCACCAGGGAGGTCTGAGAACGTCAGGTTGGCGCGCTTGGCGGCGTCGGCGATGACCTTGATCGCGGTGTAGCCCTGGGCGGCGAACTGGTCCGGGTCTTTCGAGTAGGCGGCCTTATAAGCGCTCACAAAGTCCGCATTCGAGGGAAAGGAGTTGCCGATGTACCAGGCGCTGGCGCTGCGCGCACCCTGACCGGCGGCGCCCGCCTGCTTGGAAACGGTGCCCGTGTTGAAGCCGTTGCCGCCGAGGAACTGGCCCTGCCAGTTCTGCTTGCGGGCCTCGGTCATGATCTTGGCCGGGATGCCGCCCAGCGACGTGATGAAGATCACGTCAGGCTTCAGCTGCACTGCCTGCGTTACGTACGGCGACAGGTCGGCTTCGGCCTTGTTGAACGGAATCGTCTTCAGCAGGTTGATGCCGTACTTGCTGACGGTGGCCTGCACGATCTTGCCGCCGTCGCTGGAGAACTTATCGTCCTGAGCAACGAGGAGCACGCCCGTGGTCGGGTGAGCGTCGGTGGTGTAGGACATGATGTTGTCCGGGATCGCCGTCTCCTCCCCGAGGCTGTCGCGGAACACGTAGCGGCACGCCGTTGTCTGGGGGAAGTTGCAGTCGGGGACGATGTGAATGCCGGTCGTGCTCACTGCCAGGATCGGCGTCTTCAGGCTTTCGGCCAGTGGGTGAACGGCCACCGCTGAGTTGGAAAGCGTCGGCCCCAGCAGCGCCAGGTCTTGGTCCGACTGGATCATCGTCTGGGCGAGCTGCGCCGACTGCGCCTTGTCGGAAGCATCGTCCTTCACCGTGAGCGAGATCTGCGCGCCGCTGACGCCACCCGCCTTGTTGATCTGGTCGACCGCGAGCTGCATGCCGTCCCGGCTCTGGGGTCCATAGACGCCGCCGGCCTGGGTGATCGACAGGATCGCCCCGAGCTTGATGGTCTTGCCCGCATACGAGTTGGCGGACGTTCCGCCCCCGCCCGCCGAGCCGCACGCCCCGGCAATCGCAGCCGCCACCAATAAGGAAACGAGGCGAACGCGTCTCATGTCAGCTCTCCCCAGTGACCACTTCTCAACCGTCCCATAAAACTAACTCACTCAAGGTTGAAGCCGCTTGAGTAGTCGTGGAACGTCCAGCCTCGGATGGGGGTATTGAGGGTTCATCTCTTTGAGCGTCTCGATGAGGATCCTGGCCACCGCCCAGTTGCGGTAGTCCTTGTTGTTGGCCGGGACCACGTACCAGGGGGCGTACTTCATGGAGCAGCGCGTGATGGCGATGCTGTAGGCGCTCTGATAGTCGTCCCAGTAGGCCCGCTCGTCGATGTCGTGCTCGCTGAACTTCCACTGCTTGTCAGGGTCTTTGAGCCTTTCGGTGAGCCGGTTTCGCTGCTCGTCGTACGAGATGTGAAGGCAGATCTTGACGATCTTGGTGCGTTGGCTCGTGACCTGTTTCTCGAAGCGGTTGATGAGGTCGTAGCGGCGCTCGATCACGTTGAGAGGAGCCAGGTCGTGGACGCGCACGACCAGCACGTCTTCGTAGTGGGACCGGTTGAAGATGCCGACGATTCCCGCGTCGGGAAGGCGGCGGCGGATTCGCCAGAGGAAGCCGTGTCGCCTCTCCTCCGGAGTGGGCTGCTTGAAAGGCGTGATCTGGACCGACTGCGGATTCAGGTGGCCGATGACATGCGTGATGGTGCCGTCCTTCCCGCTCGTGTCCATGCCCTGGAGCACGATGAGCACCGCGCGCTTGTGCTCGGCGTAGAGCTTTTCCTGGAGCTTGAACAGCGTCGCTTGATGCTTCGGCACGTCCTTTAGGGCCCGCTTTGGCTTCTTGAGGCCAGGGGTCGCCGCGGGGTCGACCTCCGCGAGCCGGAAGCGACCGTCATGTACCTCGGCTCGGAGCAGGTCACGGATCTGCTTCGGCACGCCGCCAGTGTATTGGTCCTAGGCGAGCTCCACCGGAACGACGTCCACGGTCACGAGCTTGTCGCTACGCAACACCGTCAAAGCAAGCTTGGCCCCGATCTGCGCCTCCACCATGAGGCGCTGGAGGTCGCCCGCCTTGGCGACCGCGACATCGCCGACCGAAACGATCACATCGCCCCCGCGCAGGGAAGCCGCCGCGGCCGGACTCCCAGTCACGACCTCCTGAACTTCTACGCCCGCCTTCCGGCCGAGGCGCTGCGCGGTCGCGGGCGCCAGTGGCCTGGTGCCGCCGGCGATGCCGAGGAACGCTCGGCGGACGCGTCCGTTTCTCATCAGGGCGGAAAGAATCGCCTGAGTGGTCTTGTTGATCGGAACCGCCAGACCGAGCCCCATCCCCGCCACCGCCGTGTTGACGCCGACCAGTCGCGCCTGCCAGTCGGCGAGCGCGCCGCCTGAGTTGCCCGGGTTGAGGGCGGCGTCCGTCTGTATTACGTCCTCGATGAAGCGGCGATTCCCGTTGCCGTCTGCGGTCGCCAGCGAGCGGCCTAACCCGCTGACGACCCCGGACGTCACCGATCCTGAGAAGCCCATNGGATTTCCGATCGCGACGACGAGCTGGCCCACGCGCAGGTTGTCCGCGTTGCCGATCTGGATCGGCTCCAGGGTGGCTGCGCGCGCTCGCGCAATCGCCAGGTCGGAAAGCGCGTCGGCCCCGACGACGTCGAGCTCGTACTCGGAACCGTCGATGAATGANGCGCTNGCCGCGCCGGCTTGNGCGACAACGTGTGCGGAGGTGACCAGGAANCCATCTGGCGTGATGACGACCCCCGAACCTGCGCCGCCTTCGAAAGANCGGCTGCCCCTGCGCACNCGAAGGCTCGCGACAGAGGGTAGGACGCGCTGCGCGACAGTGGTCACTGTCGCCGAGTAGGAGTCGAGAACGTCACGCTCGGTGGCCGCTGCCGGGGCATCTTGTGTCATGGTGCTTACAAGATTACGACAGCGTCGAGGAGAGGGTGGGGCACTTCACCTCCCCGCGCTCGGGGAAGTCGGCCTGCTCGCGGAGCGAGCACGCCGGGTGGGGAAGGCCGCCTTGGCAGCCGCCTTCCTAAGCATGTCGAACTCGACCTTGAAGGCCTCGACGATGCGCTCCGGATCCGGCACGAGCCCNGCGTCCGTTGCCACACCCAGCATCACCCCACCCGCGTAGCTGAGGATGCTGATGCCGAGCCCGAGATGCCCCGACTGCGGAACCCAGAACATGATCTTTTCAATCCTTCGGCCGNCCATGAAAAGCGGTTCGCGGGGGCCCGGGACGTTGGTCAGCACCGCGGTCGCCTTGCTCCCGAAGAAGCGAAGGCCGAGCTGCTCGACCTCGACGGGTGCGATTCCCAACAGGGTCAGCACGCCGAACGCNACGAGCGCCTCGGGCGAGCCCTTGAGCTCGTCCATCTCCTTCTTGATCGCTCGCAGCCGCCGAGCCGGATCGGCGATCCCGATCGGAAGCGTGAGAAAGACCAGGCCGAACGCATTGCCCAGCTTGTGGCCTTGATCGAACGGACGTAGGTTGACCGGCACCGACGCGCGAATCGCGATCCCGGCCGTGCGGTCGCCTCGCTTCTCCATGTAGCGGCGCAGGGCGCCAGTTGCGGTCGCGACCAGGACGTCGTTGACCGTGGCGCCGTAGGCGTTGCCGATGGCCTTGAAGTCCACGAGAGGAACCGGCTCTGACCAGGCCGCGCGCTTGCGGCGGCCGAGCTCTCCTTTGAACAGCGTCTGCGGATCGGACGGGAGCATGACCATGCGCCCCAGCCGGTAGGCGACTTCGAGCGCCCGGCTGGGGTTGGTGATCAGCCAATTGAGCGGCAGGCTGAATCCGGAGCGCGGCCGTTTGGCCGCCGCCCGCTGCGGCTTGCCGTTTGGCGACTCGTCGGTCAGCGAGAGCAGCACACGCACGAGCGCGATGCCGTCAGCGATCGAGTGGTGGATGCGGGCGAGGATCACCGAGCCCCCTCTGTATCCGTCGATCACGTGCATATGCCACAGCGGCTTGCCGAAATCAAGCGGCACGCTCATCAATTCGCTCACCAGCTGGCGGAGCGCGGCATCGTCGCCTGGCTCCGGAAGAGCGACATGGCTCAAGTGGTTTTCGATCTCGAAACGCTCGTCTTCTTGCCAGTGCGGAATGTTGCCCCGCGAGCGCGGGCGGACCACCAGCTGGTGGAACCGGCCGAACGGTTTGAGGCGGCGGTCGAGCATCTGCCGGAGGCGCTTGAGGTCAACAGGACCGTCGAGGGCCATGACCCCGGTGACCATCATCAGGTTGGTCGGGTCTTCCATCCCCAGCCAGGCGGCGTCGATGGTCGCCATCGGAACGCGCTTGGCCATGTTGGTCGAGATCTTAGTGTCCTGGCCCCCGATGGTCCTTGCATCTTCGCTGGCCTGGTCGGCCGGGCGCCTGCAGCGCTGAAGCCGGCGTCGCCTCCTGCGCGCGCTCGGTCACGCATCTACGCGATGCGCTCCCTCGCGTGCTCGTCGTCTCCTTGGCTCCGGCCGCCGATGCCGCGAATATGCGGCGCACCTCGGGGTCAGGACACTTACGCTGGGTAGACGGAGACCTCGGTTGCCTTGACTGCGATCCAGACGCTCGCGCCTGGATTCAACCCGAGCTCGCTCACCGCGGCTCGAGTGACCTCGGCGACCAGCGGCACGGGAGCGCTCACGCGCACCCGAACGCGTTCGCCATACAGGTCGACGCTGTCCACCTGCCCTTGCCACACGTTCCGAGGCGTTCCGTCGGGCCGCGTCCTGTAGAGCGCGACGGCGCGCGGATGGATGACAGCGAANACGTCGCCCTCACCGGCGTCCGGCGCCGCCAGCGATGCGTCACCAGAAAGCNTCACGTGATCGCCGTGCGCCTCCCCACGAAGCAGGTTGACCCCGGCGAGGTCGGCGACAAAGCGCGAACGTGGCCTGGCGGTGACCTCGCCAGGAGTTCCT
>JGI25382J43887_10000584_pt1 | contig 12752 bp, 9 predicted proteins | sample GraSoi013_1_40cm_3_FD_43887 | JGI IMG/M metagenome (IMG submission 43887) | reverse complement strand
GCGGGGACCTTTTAGTATCTCTCCAATCTGAGCATAGTAGACCCCGCTGCTGCTGGCTTGAATGAAGAAACCTAGAGACAACTGCTTCGGCACGTCCCAACCCTGGGATGTCCAGAAGCTCGCCACCTCCAGCGTCATCCAAGTCGAAGACGCAGTAGGCAATGGAAGGGTTACAGTCGTATTCTCGGCAAAAACCCGGACGGTTTGCTGCGTGACGGCATCAGAGAACACAAGGTCCAACACATGATTCCCATCTGTTAGCGTCGCACCGAATACTCCAGTGTTCGTCTGATTCCTGATACCTGAGAATCCACGCTCGACCGCCACATCAATAACAGTAACATTGTCAGCAACTTTCTGAACCAAGGCCATATAGGCCACTCCTTGGGTCGTCGCGGTGTAGTTCAACTTCATTCTGACACCGGCAGTCCAGTTCTGATCCAATCCTGCAATGCCGGAATCGACCATGTTAACATCAGACGTCTCCAACTTCCAGCCATACGGAACCTTCACACCGGACGACAGGTCAAGGGTCCACCATCTGAACTCTGGATTCAGCACGTTCGGCTCCAACAATTTCACGGTTGTCAACATGGATTGACCCGCCAAATTACCAGTGGTCGAGTCGAAGACCCATACATGGAACTGTCCATGATTCAGGACCGCCGCAATCGGATCCGATGGGACAATCGTATACGAGGCGCTAGTATCCGGCTTCAACCCTCGCGTCTCATTCAGGCTGGACCAGAGAAACGGCTGGATGGAGAACTTGACAAAAAACTGTGGTAAGACGGACTCGTCCCAATATTCGACACCGTCACCTTCATCACCGTTCCAACCCCCAACAAGTCAGGATCTCCAATACTGTCTACGTGGACGGCGACCTTGTAGTCGGAATTCTGCGAAATGTACGCGCCTGAAGCTCCAGCGAATGCTGTAGTAAGGACAAGACCCAACATCAACGACGGCATAATTCCTCCCTGCAAGAAGCGTGGAATCCTCGTTGGAAGGTGGATAGTTGGCATCGAAGGGATAGGAGGCCTATGGACAAGGGGATTCATCTTCATCCGGGCCAAGTCAGCAATAAGGGGTACCGCCCAGAAGAAGAAGTAGTTTAGAAATGATCGATAGTAGAAGAAGAAGACAAACGCAGGAAGAACCCACACTAGGTTCTTCATCTTTCCAAACCATCTGGCATAAGCGAACAATGATCCTGCAAAGGCGAGCCCCATCAACAGAAAGAACACGGAGGATGGAGGATTAAGCCCCATAGTGGTCAACGCTTCCGAGAGTCCGATTCCACCCATTATCTGAGGCGTTGCACCAGGAAGATATGGTCCCACTACTCCTTGCCACCAATCACGCGGCGAGACAATAAGGAAAGGTAGGTTCAGCACCCAGAAACCCGTAAGTGCACATCCAATCATGGTCGCGCTATTCCTAAGACTAGACCCCTCCGTCTCACGCCAATTCCGGACCAAGAGATACGGCAGGACAAGCAAAGCAAGTTGCTTCGAGGCACCCGCCATACCGATGAGGCCGAAGCTAGCCCCGCGGCTCTTGTACCAAGTAACAGCACTTAGCAAGAGGACGAAGGCCCAGACACTGTCCGTGTAACTGATCGCAACCGCGATCGGAAAGTACAATGCCAACGGCGCAATACTTACTGCTTTCAGACGGTTCGGCACAACCGCGACCACTAACAAAACGGTCAGCAGATGAAACAGTAAGACGCCGTCTCGGAGATCGTGCAAGCCCAGTGCGTATAATGGCACAAACGCGAGAAAGTTGAGTGCCGGATAATTGAGATTGAACTCGAACGAACCGTCAACCCTCGGCGTATAGTATGAGGGTGGCAGATGGAACATGTCAAGGAAAGGCTTGATCGAATACGCGTAGGGATTCTGCAACTGNAGAACCTTCACTACGCCCATNTAGGTCCCAACAATCCCATCGGTCGTGTAAACCACATCCAATAGACGGGTATAGAGGAAGTAAAACGACAACAAAGCCACCAAGTGGCCGACTAGTGCGACAAGATTGCTAGCACGTACCGTCATTCTCCGACGCTTTGACAAAACAAGGATGAGACTACCGAGCGAGAAGAATACTACAGAACTGAGCCTGAACAATCCCGTGAACACTAGAACGACCCAAAAGCCCACGATCAAGAGGAAGATACCAGAGAATCCGATCCCGACGCGATTCCAAGTCTGAGCCTCCTCGTCAGAATCCCCCAGAATATGCTTCGCATATCCCATGGACGTTTTGATATGTGTTCGTAGTCTTCTCGACGTGAGGTATGGGAAAGGCAAGGATTCTATCGTGCGCCTGGGGTACAGTTACAGAAAACAAGGTTGGAACCATTGGGNNGTTCTTAACAGTTATACCCGGACTCAACACATCCNCTACCCCTCCTGAACGCACGGTCGTCTTGCGGACCTNATCGGCCCTTTAGTGGGCGGTTCACTAAAGAAATTCTACAAAAAACGGTCTCAGTTAATCAGCCAGACNTAGTACGAGTAGTCCACGCCTGGGAACGTGAACGTAGAGTTCAAGCGATAATTCGCCNTGACCCACGTGCCTTCTCCGGTCGTCCCCGTCCATCCGTTCCAGACAAGTCCGTCGGGATAGGGTATAGGTCCTNGATTGAATATGAAGACAAGAACCGTAGTCCGATGCANAATCCAACCCTCCATGAACTCCTGTGGCGAAGCNATCCCCAATCCCTTCTGGGTCACACCGTCTCCATCAACATAAGTGGTGTTGAAAACATCGTTATACTCGGTCTGTAACGGCCATCGGGACGAATTGGACGGCTCGATTAGTCGCCCGGCAAAATAGGCGATCGCCCCTTCACTTGTCCAAATCTTGTCATTCGGACCTGTAATACTCGCAACGTACAATCCCACCGTGTGTTCGGCAAGAGTGTACCGGTCCGTAATAAGAAAGCCCGAAGCTTGTGGAGCGGTATAGAGAGGAACCAGGACGACGATCCCTATCATCGCGATCGAAATTACCATCTTGGACAAGTCGTAAGGTGAGTGGACACTGATGCGCATCCCGCTTCTCCTCTTCGAGTAAAACAACCGTCTCGCAAGTGTCTCGATAGGATCACTCGCAAGATAGGCCAAGAACGGTGTGAGATAAGCGAAGTAGTGGCTCAAGACTATCTTCGGCACAGTCGAGAGCAGTAGGAAGTTTCCAAGATACACCCATAGGGACAACAGTAGGAGAAACTCTCCTGTCCGTTGCCAGCGACGGACTAGGTCAACAGCCCCAAAAGTACCGAGGACGATCATTGGCAGAAACTCTTCTACCGAGAGCGAAATGTGCCGTACTCGTTCCATGAAAGTAAAGCCCGACCGAAGAGACGATTGCAACGTGATGCTTTCCAGTACGAAATTGTTGAAGTTACTGAAAATAGCTACGAATCCAAGCATTACTCCTATCGCAATGAACCCCCCGCCCACCACCATCGAAGAAAGCTTCAAACCTTCGCGGATGGAAAACCTCTGGATGGAATAGACCACTACAAAACTGACGACCGTAATTGCGACAAATATCGCGGGGTACCAGATCATCATCGCTACCGCCAAAAACATGCCCGAGCCTAACAAGTGCCGCACGGACCTCGCCAATAATCCTTTGACCACTAGAATCAATGACAATAGGACAGGGATTTCGAAGAGGAGGAATTCCAACGGGGTCGTTAGGGCGTAGGGTATTGGAGAGATCATGAGCACCGCAGCGGCAACGAGTGGATGAAACGGCGAGGCGCCGACACGCCGCAAACTTGCGAACAGAATATACGTCAGTGCTCCGATGAGGAGGAATAGTAATAGGTAGCTGATTCGGAGGAGGGCAAGGCTGCCCTGTGAGAGAGCGACTAATATTGCCATGCCGAAATAGCCCAATGGTGGATGTGGCAGCATGATCTGCTCGTACGGCGTATTGCCTCTCAGAATCGCGTATCCCGCGTACGTGTAGACTGACTCATCGCTGAAGAAGCCCGTGCTCAGAATGAACGGAGCATGGGCAAGCAACCCGGCGACGAGGACAATGCCGAGATACCGCCATTCTCTCGGGCCAAGTCCCTTTTCCGGAGTCGCATTCTCCATTTCTCTAGACTCGACTTGTCCCATTTGACAGGATGTGGAGTGGCGTGCTATTCATCAGCCGGCCCCGTCCGCGTTTCAAGACCCGATATGTTAGAATATGCTTTGCACGGCGACAGTCTCAGTCTTTCCAATCATTTCGGGAGGGACGCCGTTGAGATACTTTCTCGTCGGAAGCGGTAAACCACCAAGCTGGCTGAACCTCAAGCGTTTGAGGAGGAAGTACTGGAAGACGACGTTCGGCTTGGCCATGGAACGGAGAATCGTCTCGTCGGACACGACCCTCCGGCTTTGAATCTCCCGTCTCCTCATGACGACCTTCCTCATATTCCTCACAAGCCAGACGTATGCCCGGAGCCCACCCGTATCCANCTTGGCACGTCGATTAATGGTAGAATAGACAACTGAGCCGATGTCCATCATGAATCTCATCGGGAGGTATTTGACTAGCGAACGAGTCGAGTAGTTTTTCACCATCATGAACAGGTTGTTCCTATGCTTGAGAAAAGACTTGGAATCCAGACCTGTACTGCCACCCTGGTGGTATACTAGAGAGTATGGAACCGAGACGACGCGGTAGCCCCTCAATCGGAGCCTCCAGCTCAGGTCGATCTCTTCCATGTGGGCGTAAAACAAATCTTCCAGGAATCCCGCTTCTTCTAGGGCAGAGTATCGGAGGAACATAGCTGCGCCGCTGGCCCAGAACACGTCGATGTTCGTGTCGTATTGTCCAATGTCTTCTTCTGCCTTGTCGAAGAGCCTGCCACGGGTGAACGGGACGGCACACATGTCGAGCATTCCTCCGCAGGCTCCATTGTACTCGAAATAGGATGGTTGGGAGAGCCACCTCAGTTTTGGTTGACATGCCGCGATTCCAGGGTCTGACTCGGCTGCTGATACCAAACTATTGAGCCAGTATGGGTCGACGACAGTGTCATCGTTCAAAAGCACGACGTAGTCGGCCTGGACCTGTCTTAGTGCAGCGTTGTATCCTCGGACAAAGCCGAGGTTCTTCCCTAGCTTCAGGACATTTATCCTGTTACCATATTTCTTCTCCGCTTCGTCAGTAGATCCGTCGATGGATCCATTGTCGACAAGGACGACAGTAAGATTCGGATATTCCGAGCCCACCACGGACTCAATACAGTTAGCTAGGGTTTCGAAACCTTGGTAGTGGAGGATAACGACAGCGACTCTGGGTGGCCCGCGAGACGGCACTAGTCTTTCGTGTACTTGGTCCATTAGCTACTTCTCCTTCTTGGGTGGAAGTCTCTCCAGACACGGACTAGTGTGAACAATTCGTTGAACGCCGCGCTGACAATCTTGGTTCCCTTGTAGACGCGGCTCGCTCCCTGGCGTGTCCGGTATACAACTGGGACCTCGGCGATCTTGTACCCGTTTAGGTAAGAACGTGCAGTGAACTCCAGCCAGAAATTATACTTGGAATATTTGACCGTCCGGGCTATGCTCATCGCGGTCTCCCTTTTCATTAGCCTGAACGCGCTCGTCACGTCGTGGCACTCGACCCGGAAGAATGTCCTTTCAATCAGCCGTAGCCCGGTCGACAGGAAGACCCTGAGCGGAGACTCGACGCGTTTCGTCCGTTGACCCATGACGATATCCAGGGATGATGATTGCATAGTGTTCCAGAGTGTACGGAAGTCGGCGGGATCGTATTGCCCGTCCGAGTCCATGAATAGAACGTAATCAGCACTTTTGTCAACGTTCAATAGTGCATCCCTCGCCGCTCTGGGGTATCCTTTCCGGTTCGGGCATGTCGAGACCTTGAGGTTCGGCATCTTCTTCGCAAGAGACAGAAGCGTCTGGCCAGTTCCGTCCCTACTTCCGTCCTCTGACACTAAGAACACAACGTCCTTGCCGTTGTTGCATATTTTCTCAATAGCCTCTGAGATCGTCGATTGGATTGTCTCGGCCTCATTGTAGGTTGGCATCACAACTGCTAATCTTCCGAACTGCGGCTCCAGATTTTGCAAGGTTAAGGGGTCCGTTCTAGTAATAGTCTCTCCACTATGCCACCGTTGCGCTGGTGATTTGCGACGTACCAGTCGATCGTCGTCTTCAAACCCTCCATCAAACCCACCGCGGGCTCCCATCCCAGAACCTCCCTAGAATGGGAGATGTCGAGGGCACGGCTCAACACTCCCACTGGCTTTGTAAGGTCGAACTTGACCTGCGGATGAAAGTCCATAATCTCGAATATCATCCGTGCAATATCGATCAGGCTATACCTTCGCCCCGTCCCAAGATTGACCGCAGACCCATCCTTGACCTTCTCAGCCGCTAGGATTGAGCCAGTGACAAGGTCAGAAACGTGGGTGAAGTCTCGCTCCTGGTTTCCATCTCCCCAAATGACATACGGGTTCATCTTTTCGAACGCCTTGTATACGAGAGCGACTATCGCGTGAGTCTCGTTCTCCCTGGGACCGTAGGCGGTTACGAACCGGACACTGCACCCTTTGATCCCGTACTGTCGGATGAAGGACCTCAACTGAACCTCGCCCATCAATTTGGCCCATCCATATTCGAGGTCGGAACTCAATGGCTTGCCAAGATCAGAAATGTCGGCATCCGACTCTTTCAACAAATAATCTGAGCCCACCTTGCTCTGTAGCTTAGGTGGATACACACAGGCACTGCTTGTGAAGACCACCTGGTCAACACTGGACGAGGTACAGGCCTCGAAGACGTGGTGATCGATAGAAAAGTTGGACGCAACATCTGCTGGATGCGTGTCGATGTAGCCCCTACCACCGTGAGTCGCAGCTAGATGAAAGACGACTTGGTTATCCCTAAAGGCCTCGACTAGCTCAGGAAGCTTGCAGTATTCGAGATCCATTTTCAAGAATCGAATCTTCGATTTGCTCTCTCGAAGATTCTCCAATGTGCCACTGCTCAGATCGTCGATGACGGTAACGTTCGAACCTAGACTGACAAGAGTGTCTACGAGATGACTACCGATAAAACTGGCTCCCCCAGTAACTAGGACATTCCTTTCTCTCCAGAATGAAGGGTTTGGGCTGATGATCATGGACTCTCGTTCCGCAGCGGTGGTTGTGGCTTGCAAGTTGTTTCACTGTATTTGAATAGTGACTCGGTCACCGAAATATATCGAAGTCCAAAGACAGAACTCCCTTCATTAATTGCAGCAGTTTCCACAATAGAATTGCATTATGTTACTCTTTCACACGGCAACGAGGATCTGTTAGCAACAAGTCAAATTCTGCGATCGGGAATGAAAAATCTAGACCCTCCTTGCTAGTTTGGGATCCTCTTTATTCGAAAGTCATCTAATGACGGCACCAGATTGCTCGTGCTGTCGGGGGGTGGGTGGTCGTGCTAACCCTCTTCGATCCTTGGAGGGTGAGTCTCAGATTGCGAGTCCAACAACCAGTTAGTTCCGAATCTCGCATAACAAACAACGAAAATGACCAAGAGACTGCTCGCGGAGATCCATGAGGCCTCAGGATTCTGCTCTGCAACGCCGACGGCCGCGCTGACAACTCCACTGTTAAAGATGTAGTAGCCAAGGACAACTCCGGCGGCTAGTAATATTCCCAGATAGTCGACTGGTATTCTTTGCATCTTGACTTTACTTCACCAGGTAGGTGCCCTCGCCATACGATGGGTAACGAGAATCGTTGGCGAAGAGCAGTGTCATGTAGGACGAGTTCCCTAGTGTTTGGAGTAGGAACGTGTGAGCTCGAAACACATCCTGGTCGAACCTAGCGTTGAAATAAACATAGCTAACGTTGGTATTCTTTAGAGCCTGCCAGACTCGATAAGTACTGTTCGCGGTGAATAGAGACGGCATGTTGTAGAGCTGGACAACGGGATGGTCGAGGTAGAAGAGTCGAAGGTCGTTTGTTGCAACGATACCGGGCGGCAACCGGTTGACCTGTTTCCACCAGCTCAGAAAATCCGCAGACGGTTGATGAGGTGGCTGGAAGAAGTATGCCGAGCTAGGAGAGATCAAGATTAATGCCAGCAAGAGAGTAGGGCCAGCTGCCTTTGAGAGGACATTGACAAGGGTGGTGTTGCAGGCGAAGTGCCGGGTTCGAGCGAGGGCTATGTGGTCAATTAGGAAACCGGAACAGACCGACACAGCTGGAACCAAGACGATAACATATCTCTCGAATCCTCCATGCAGAACTGTGAATCCAAGCAAAGAACATAGGGAGGCAAGCGTCCACAATGAGAAGGCTAGCAACCTTCTCTTCGACATAGCCGTGACCAGTAGAGAGAACAGTCCCGCACCACCAAATGTAATCAATGGCCAGAGGTTCCCCTCATTCGTTAAACCGGTAAATGTGGCGTCGGACCATATTATTGACAAGGGCTCGCGGTAGATCGGAACAAGAGAAATTATGCCTGGGTTTATGCCTCTAGCGGGAAAGATGTTGTATAGGAACGGATAGACGGGATCGCCGACCACGGCCCAGTTCCTAATGTACCAGGATACACCCAGGATCGTGAACGCAGCTAACCAAGGCAGGGTCCGGGTGTTCCAAGAAAGAGTTATGCTACTCCGGAAGAGACTACGCCTGAGAAGAAAAAGAAGCAGGATCGAAGGGATTAGGAGCAGCAACGCGTCATACTTTGAAAGCATAGCCAAGGCAAACGAGAGTGCCGCGAACAAACCGTTTTGCTCTGAGGAAACGGATTTCATGAAAGTGAAAGCCAGAAAAGCAGTGACATAGAATGTGACAACAGTGTCGACGTATCCCCAACCCATCATTTGCATCGAGTAAATTGTTGTGAATATTGCAACCAAGACCGCAAAGACCGCGGCCCGTCTCGATCCGTTGAGTTCACGAACTAATACGTATGCCGCCAGAAGGCCCACAGCACCATACAGCCACGGGATGAGGCCGTAGTCGAACGCATCGACTCTGTTCAGGAACAAAAAAGTGGCCGCGGCAATGAAAGAAGGGATCGGTGGGTAATTGCCGGACCATGAGATATCCGCGGCATTTCCATAGTAGACAGGGATTCTTCCACTGAGGTAGATCTGCTTTCCAAGGAACAACCATACGGCCAGAGGATCATCGAGTATTGGCGTGGAGGCTAGACTCTGAATCAAGGTTATCGATAAAAAGAAGATTATTTGATTGTGAATCCAATGACTTCGAACCGTCCTATGCGGATCCGGGTCAAAGGACGAGGTCTGGCTAGGAGCGCAATATGATGTCGGGTTCTCTCGAACAAGAACGGAGCAAGAAAAACTGCCGCCACAGTGATCCTGAAGACGCTCGTGCCCATTAGCGCAAACGTAGTTCCGACCATAAAGATCAGGTATAGGTAGAGTCCTGAAAGAACCACACTAGCCAGCATCACACGCTGAAGATATCTGTCGCCTTCTCGCGTTATTAGAAGAGAAGTTGGAATGCCCAAGCCAACAACTAGGAACACGTCCGCAAACGACTTGAGTAGATAATCAAGTAGCAAAGTATGTAGGCGCGCTCTCACGACAGATTTGTATCGATTTATGTTTTGCCGCGTCTCGCATCATACCAAATCCCAAGGGCAACCGCCACGGACGAAACGGATCCTACCAATATCATGGAAAGAAAGGACGCGGTGGTATAACCAGCTGAGAATGTGACAAAGTCCGTTTGGTTTGAGTTGAGTTGGAATGAGTGTCTATCCATCGACAAGACGAACGGAGCACTGGACACTGGTGCGTACCGGATGAAGCCGAAGCCTACCCAAACAATCGTCCAATCCGGACTGGGATTAAGCCCCTCGCTCAGAAGGTCGGAGGTAAGGTTTCTCGTAAAGGAGAATGTTGTTCTATTCGTGAGGGCGATGCTGTAGTACTGATAATTGTTCATTGCAACATGTCTCTCTTCTGGTCGGCCGATTACATACGATTGTTGCACAACGTTNATNTGGCTCAACATTCGAACGAAGATTCGGACGGCATCTTGCGCAAAATCTAGANTGTTCGAAGTTCCGGCAAACGTTAGAGACGCGTTTGGTGGATATGGAAGGTTGATCGGGAACGTCTCGGTAAATATTGACCAGACCTGCAGGTCCCCGGGTGGTCCGGAGGTCATCGTGAAGGTTGTCGAGTTAGATAATACCTTCGCGTTCCCAAGATTGAACGCGTCGGATACCTGTGCTTCGTTGACGTCGGCTCTGGAGAGACTGAAGATCCGTCCGTTTTGCGACTGGTAAGAAAAAGGCNTACTGCTTACGAAAGGGAGAAACAAAACCGTTAGCCCGAGGACCACGAGCATAAATGGCAGGGCGAAAATGGATATTTTCAATTTCTCAGCCAGATGGAGTACTCGTTTGCCACGTTGGGGAAGACGAAATTGTTCGCTAGGTGGAAGTTATTCTCTACCCAGCCTGAAACGCCAGGCATTTGACTGCACCCATTCCATAGGAATTCGTCCGGATAGGGCACCGGCCCGTTTCCCATGATAAAAACAAGAACTGTGACCTTTCGAGAGGTCCAGCTTTGTATGAACTCTGAAGAATCAACAAGGTGCAGACCTCGGTCGGTAAGATCCAGCGCACCTTTGTAGTCGCAGGGAAACCCGTCGTTGTACATTGCACGGTAAGGCCAAAGCGTAGAATTATTCGGAACGATCAGTCGATCAGCGAAGAGCCCTATCGCACCTTCGCTAGTCCAAATGATGTCACCGCTCGATGTGATATTCTTCACATAAGAACCAACGTACTGTTCCGCGAGATTGTATCGATCGTACCCTCCAAATGAATAGCCTCCTGCCTGCCAAAAAGTGACCATCGTTGGCACGGCCGAGGCGACGATGACGAGATAAAGAACGATTACTGCCACGCTGATCCTTCTTGCATTCCGGAAGTCCAAGCTTGTGAACGCAGTTGCGGAAAACAACGACATCAACGGAACCAAGAAGATGAAGAATTGCCCGAATGGAACCTTGGGTATCGTTACAACAGAAAAAAAGGGAATCGAAAACAGCAGGACAGGTGCTGCAGTCTTCTCAAAACCGGCCCGTTTGGCCTTTAGAGCTAGAATAGCTATGCCGCACGCACCCATAGTCAACGGCAAGTACAGATAATAGAAAGAATGACTTACAAGGCTCAGTTTTTGCAGTAGTGTGAGGCCTGACCGAAGATAGGCTTGGTAGTAGACCGTCTGCGTTATTAGTTGCTGGTACGAGTTCCAGACGAGAACCACGACGAGTAAAGAGACGAGCCCTACGGTTACTGAGCCCCCTATTACCCCCGATAGCCGTATCATTTCGTCTCGGAATGTTCGCCTCGCTGTTCGAAACCCGATGATGTCAACCACTACAAGTGCGATCAACATGAACAGGGAAGCGAGCCAGATCATGGTAGCAATACCAATTAGGAGTCCCACGACGAACAGTCTCGACCAATGTGTCCTGTCCGTAACATGGCCNAGGTAGAAGTAGAGAGAAGTATACAGGAAAGCCGTGACAAACAGAAACTCGAGCGGCGTATTGAACCTAGAGTTTATGATGGTAGGTAGGAAGCCGAAAATCGCAGCGGCAACGAGCGCTGTTCCGTTAACAAGCTCGATCTTCTTGAACACTTTGTATACAATGAAGACGTCGATACTGAAAACCAGAAGATTGAGCAGTCTCAGGTTGAAGAGACTCAGTCCTGAAAGATGCACTTCGANGGCGAGTAGCAGGTATCCTATCGGCGGATGAAAGAGCACTATTTCCCTATAGGGGACCACGCCTCTGCCTATCGCGTACGATGCGTAGCTGTAGGTTGATTCATCACTAAAGAAGCTAAACGTGAGAGCGAATGGAATGTGAACTGATATGATAGTAACAATTAGAAAGAGGATGGTTCTGTTTTGTTGTAGCCAACCCAGCGTTCTCAACATCACAGTGCGTTTCAACGTCTGGGGCTTCGTGATTGCCTCTGCTTGGAGACCGAGAGNTGTAGTTAGTCGATGGAAGAATCTGGGCTGAGGTCTTGGAGAAGGCATGACTGAGCCGTTGTTGGCCAGGCTCGGACATGTTTTTCAAGTTAGTGTCGAACAAAAGACTCTTAGTTTATTGTCGGGACTTGACGCTCCAGTTTATTCGAGATGGAAGAGTCTACGGATGAAAAATGCATATTGGTANGGCTCGTCCGAGGGGGAGCTGGCCTAAAAGCAAAGGAATGGTATGAATTTGCAGCGTGTAANAGTAAGTGATCACTGTTGGCTATTGCAGCATGATGGGGATGATGTCTACCATTCCTACGGGTCGAACCAAGGCCTGATCATTGGCGATAGGGCATGTTTGGTTGTCGATTCGGGCTTCCACAACCGGACNGCCAAGGAAATATTGAGAGTGACCAGAAACTTCTCGCCTGAAAAGACGTACGTCTTGGATACTCACTATCATTCCGACCACGTCTTCGGCAACCGTCTGTTATCCCTTGTTGGCGGGATAGTCATAGGGCATAATAACTGTCGCAGCTCAATGCGGGAACAATCCGAAGAACTCCTCGCAGGCTATCGTGGTAGGAATGTACGCCTTGCGAGACTTTTGAATGGCGTGAGTATAGTCCTCCCGCACGAAACCTATAGTGAATGCATGACACTCCACTTGGGTGAGATAACTGTGGACATTGTTCATCCGGTCCCGGTCGCTCATACTA
>JGI25382J43887_10000582_pt1 | contig 12764 bp, 10 predicted proteins | sample GraSoi013_1_40cm_3_FD_43887 | JGI IMG/M metagenome (IMG submission 43887) | reverse complement strand
CGCGATCAGGGCGCGGCGAGGTACTCGAAGAAGAGGGCTTCGGCGAGCGTCGATCGTTCGAGGTCCTTGAGGTCGAGGCTTTCGTCCTCCGAGTGCGCATTCGAGAAGGGATCGCCGGCGCCGGTGAGCAGCAGGGTCGCTTGCGGAAAGGTCTTCGCGAAGTCCGCGACGAACGGGATCGTGCCGCCCGCGCCCACGAAGACAGGATCGCGACCGAACGCTTCCTTCATCGCGCGGCGCATCGCCTCGTACGCCTTGCCCTCGCCGGCCAGCCTGTACGGCTTACCCGCGCCACGCGGTGTCAGCGTCACCTCCGCCCCCCACGGCACGTGACTTCGGAGGTGCTCGGCGAGCGCCTTCATCGCCGCATCGGCGTTCTGCCCGGGCGGAATGCGCATCGAGACGCGCGCTCTCGCAAAAGGGACCAGCTGGTTCGTCGACTCGGTAAGGCTCGGCGCGTCGATCCCCAGGATCGAGACCGCCGGCTTCATCCACATCCGGTCGGTGATCCCACCCTCGCCGATGAGCTGCACGCCGGGACGCATCCCGACCTGCTTGCGCAGCTCTTCTTCGGTCAGGTCGAGTGGATCGGCCTTGCCCTTCGCGATGCCCGACACCGCGACGTTGCCCTTCTCATCGTGCAGGGTCGCGAGCGTCTTCGCGAGGACGGTGAGCGCGTCCGGCACCGGACCGCCGAACTCGCCGGAGTGGACCGCGTGGTCGAGGGTCCGGACCTCGATGTCGCACGCGACGATCCCGCGGAGCGAGATCGTGAGTCCGGGTTGACCGGTGCGCCAGTTGCCGGCGTCCGCGAGGATCACCGCATCGGCGCGCAGCTCGTCGCCGTGGCGATCGAGGAACTTCGCGAGATTCGGCGAGCCCCACTCCTCCTCGCCCTCCACGAAGACCCTGACGCCGATCGGCGTCCGGCCATCGTGCGCGCGTATCGCACCGGCATGCATGACGATGCCGCACTTGTCGTCTGAGGTTCCGCGCCCAAAGAGCCTTCCGTTCTTCTCGACCGGCTCGAACGGTTCGGAGTGCCAGAGCTCGCGCGCACCGGTCGGCTGGACGTCGTGATGCGCGTAGAGAAGGACCGTCGGAGCGCCCGCGGGCGCCTCGATCCGGCCGAGGACCGCTGGAACGCCCTCGATCTCGACGATCTTCGTCTCGCAGCCGGCACTCCGCAGGATCTTCTCCGTCGCCGCGGCGGAACGTCCGAGCTGTGACGGGTCGTGTCCGGGATGACTGATGGAAGGGATGCGCACGAGCGTCTCGAGGTCCGCACGGAGCTCTGGCATCAGTTCAGAAGTACGTTCGCGCAGCATGCCAGGGCCAGCCTGGGTCTTCATGGAGAAACGCAGCCTACTCCCGGCCGACAGAGCGCGCACCATTGCAACGCAGTTGGAGCGGTTTCGTTGCGGGATGGATCGATTCCGTTTCGGGTTGCGCTTGGTACCGACGAGACATTGACCGGCCCGACTCTGCCCCATTGAATGACGCGCCATGAAGAACCCCTCGTGGCCCAAGGCGTTCGCGTTCATCGGCTTCACGATCTTCGGTCTCGCGCTCGCGTACTACAGCACGGCGATCGCGACCGCAGGCATTACGGCGAAGATCCTCGGCACGGATCGTTCGGGTGACTGGCTCTTCACTGGGAGCGCGGTCCTCATGGTGGGTCTCGCAGCCGCCGCGGTGTTCGGTTTCCTCGCGCTCGCCAACCTGCGCCAGCTCACACGCCGGGGCTAGCCCCTCTAGCTCTGGCTCACCTCTAGCGGCCCCTAGCGCTGGGTGCCGGAGATGATTGGAGACGACCTCCGGCGCCCAGCGCCTATCAAGCGGCGCTGAAGCGGTTCGTCCGCTCGTCCCAGAGGAACAGGAGCTTGGCCTGCGGCTGGCCGTCGCGCACGCCCTTGATCTCATGAACAGTCTCGACGACCCGGCGGGTCGGCTCCTCCCAGTGCCCCAGTGAGCGCAGATAGACGACGAGCGAGATCTTCGACGCGTCGGCATCGGACACGCCGCAGCCGCGGCAAATGATGTCGAAGGCTTCCTCGGGACCGGGCGCGTGGAGCGCGACCGCCAACGAGGCGCCGTCGCCGATGGCCCCGAAGATGCGGCGCACCGGCGCACCCCAGATGTATCCAGGAGCATGCGCGCCTCGGCTGATCTCGGGGATCACGATGTAGCCGCGCCGGCTCTCGGCAAGCAGCTGCTCGATGTCGTCGCCGTCTTCGGCGACCGTCCGAAGCGGAGCCTTCTTTGGCCGCTCGGCGACCATCGCGCGCAGCACTGTGCTCTTGCCCGCGAGGCGCGGAACGGCCATGACGATGAAGGACCTGCGCTCGCGTGCCGTCGCCCTCAATGCATCCGCAATGTCGCGCGACATGGTCCGGTTCGCGACCAGGTCGTCGAGTCCTAGCGATTTCTCGATGCCAGGATGCTAGGTGCACTGGCTGGCACAGGTCGTGCCTCTAGTCCGGACCTGTGAAACTCTCCTCGTCCCGGTCGCGATGATTCTCGCTCTCCTCAGCGGCGCGGGCTGGGCGGGGCCGGTCAAAGACTCGCTGCCAAGCCTCTTTACCTCGCGCGACGAGCTCGCTCACGCGCGCAGCGAGATCGCGGACCTGCGTTATGGCCGCGGCGCAGCCGCCCCGGAGTGGGTCGCGCGGTACGCGGACGCCCTCTGCAGGGCGGACGTCAAGTTCGTCACGCAGCACACCGACGCCTCGCTAGGCCTCACCCCGAAAGACATCGAAACCCAGTTCGCGCGCATGCACGACAACGGGCTCGACTGCTCGGGGGTGCGGTACCTCGGCTCAGTGGGCGATCGCCAGTTCGTGTTCGCGCTCCGTCAGGGCAATCGCGAGAACTGGTATGTCTTCACGCTCTCGGAGACCGGCGAGGCCGTCGCCAAGGTCGAATGACCCCGGCCTCTAGGCCGGCATAGACGGGCGCACGCCGCGGGGCTAGGTTGTTCGGCCGGTGGCAGCCGAACGTCGTGTCGTGACCGTGCTGTTCGCCGACGTGACGGAATCGACGGAGCTCGGCGAGTCCATCGACGTCGAGGATCTGCGTGCGCTGCTGGCGACGTACTACGACCTCGCAAAGCGCGTCATCGCGGCGCATGGCGCCTCGGTAGAGAAGTTCATCGGCGACGCGGTGATGGCCGTGTTCGGCACACCTGTCGCGCACGGCGACGATCCCGACCGCGCGCTCTCCGCCGCGCTCGAGCTGCGCGATCTCGTTCGGCGCGAACCCTCCCTGAGTGGCCGCCTACGCATCCGAATAGGCGTCAACACCGGCGTGGTCGTCGCGTCGCGCGAGCCGTCCGCGGGCGATTTCCTCGTGACCGGAGACCCTGTGACCGTCGCGGCCCGGCTCCAGCAGACCGCCCGGCCGTGGGGCATCGCCTGCGGCGTGCGGACACTGCGCGCCGCTGGAGCCACGTTCAAGTTCGGCCCGATCTATTCGGTCGAAGTGAAGGGCAAGCAAACGCCGGTCCGGGCGGCCCAGCTCCTCGGGCGGCAGGCCGCCCCGCTCCGCTCTCGCACCCGCCTGATCGGGCGGGACAGCGACCTCGCCCAGCTCGAGATCGTCGCAAAGCGGGCGCTGGTAGAGCGGCGGCCTATGGTCGCCAGCGTCGTCGCGCCGGCCGGCACCGGGAAGACGAGGCTCCTCGAGGAGTTCCTCTCGCGGCTGCCCGCCATGGCGCCGGACGCGGTGGTTGCGACCGCGCAGTGCCTGCCCTACGGGCAGCGGCTCACGTACTGGCCCCTCCGGGCGATCCTCTTCCGACTGGCGAGGATCTCGGAAGACGCGTCGCCGCAGCAGATTCGCGACGGCATCCGAACGTGGCTCTCGTCGCTCGATCTCGCGGAGACGCCGCGCGTGGCGGAGGTGCTCGCCACGACGATCGGCGTGGGCGAGGCCGAGGTGGCGGACGGGACGACGATCCACACGGCGTGGCGATCGGCTCTCGAGGCCGCGGCCCGAGGGGCGCCACTCGTCATCGTCTTCGAGGACCTGCACTGGTCGAGCGACAGCCTGCTCGATCTCGTCGAGTACGTGATGCAGCCGCGTGGTGACCTGCCGCTCATGTTCGTCGCCCTCGCGCGGCCCGAGCTCCTCGATCGCCGACCCGGATGGGGCGGCGGTCGCCGCAACTATCTGGCCCTGAGCCTCGAGCCCCTCTCGAACGCCGCCGTCGGCGAGCTCGTTCGCGAGCTCATCGAGGCCGACGCGCCGCAGTTCGCGGAGCGCGTCGCGAGCCGCGCGGACGGTAACCCGTTCTTCGCCGGCGAACTCGTTCGATCGGTGGTCGAGCAGGTCCCGTCGCTCGCGGACGTGGCGGCCGTAGACCGCACCCTGGCCACGCTACCGGACACGGTGCAAGCGACGCTGCTCGCGCGGATCGATTTGCTTGAACCGGACGAACGCCGCGTCCTTCAGCTGGCGGCCATACTCGGCAGGTCGTTCCGCGCGAGTGGCATCGCGGCGATCGAGCCTGTGCTGGCGCACGACTCCGAACCGATCATCGAGCAGCTCGCGGCGAAGGACCTCGTCCGGCCCGCCGGGGACGACCGCTACACGTTCCGTCACATCCTGATTCGCGAGGTCGCGTATCAGACGATGCCGCGCGCGGAGCGGGCCCGCCTCCACGCGGCCGCGGCGCGCTGGTACGAGACGAGAGCCGCCGGTCGCGAGGTCGAGCTCGCGGAGATCGTCGCGTACCACTTCCGCGAGGCGGTCTCGCTCGCACGCAGTGGGACGGCGCCGGTGCCGGCCGACCTGACAGTGGATGCGGTGCGCTGGCTCATGCGCGCGGCCGAGGTCGCGCTCGCGAGCGCCGCCAATGTCGAGGCCGTGCGTCACCTGCGAGGCGCGGTCGAGCTTGCGGCGCCGGCGCAGCTGCCCGAGCTCTANGAACGGATCGGCGACGCCTTCGCGTCGGTCGAGGCCGCGGACGCGTACCAGCGCGCGCTCGAGCTCTCCCGCGACGTTGGCGGCTCCGCGGACCAGCAGCTGCGGGCGATCGCGGGAATGTTGCATGTGCACCTGCGGACCGGCGGCATGGGTGGGCAGCCGCCGACGGATGCGGAGATCACCCGGCTGATGACCGAAGGCACCGAGCTTGTCCAACGCGCGACGGACGAGGTCGCCACCGCCCGATTCCTCGTGGCGCAGTCCTTCTATCCGTTCTGGCTTCTGCGCAACAGCGGGCACTTGCCGGGACCGGCGGACCTCGCGTCCGCCGAGGACCGGGCGCACCGAGCGCTGGAGGTCGCGACGCGGACGAAGGACGTCCGGCTCCAGAGCGCCGCCCTCGACGCATCGGGTTCCATCCTTTCGCTTCGCGGCGATCACCGGGGCGCGCGCGAGCTCGCCCGCCAGCGGATCGCGATGGGTGAGGCGCTCGAACTACGCGAACGCCTGGACGCGTACACCGTCGCGACGTGGTATTCGATCTATCTCGGGGATCTCGACGAGGCCATCCGTACCTCCGCCGCTGGGCTCGCGGTCGTTCAGCCCGGGCAGGCTCCCGGTTGGACGCTGCACCTCGTGTCCTGGCGGACGCTCGCGCTGACGCTCGTTGGCCGCTGGGACGAAGCGGTCGAGGCGGCCGAGCGCGCGCGAACCCTCTGGATCGAAAGCGGTCGAACCGCCGCGGGATATGCGCTGCACGGGTTCTTCGCGGGGCTCGTGGTCGCGCATGCGCGCCGCAACGACACTCAGCGCGAACGTTTTCGCGAACCGCTCGAGGAGATCGGGACCGCGATCGGACATCAGGGCCGCAAACATCCGCTGGAGTTCCTGAGTCACGATCCGCAGGAGCCCGATCACTATCTCCGCTACTTCGACCAGCGCCAGCCGGAGACGATTGAGCTCGCGATCGCGTTTGCCTCCGACCGCGACAAGCCGCCGCCGGAGCGTCTCCTCGAGCGCCTGCGGGCCGGAGAGCGCTACGTCTCGACGCCGCTCGTCGAGGCGGAGATCGCTCGCGCGCTCGGCCTGCTGCGCCGCGACCCAGCGAAGCTCGCCGAGGCGATCGCGGTGTTCGAGCGCTGCGGGGCGGCGCCGAGCGCCGCGCGGGCCCGTTGCGAGCGTGCGGTGCTCACCGGCGACCAGGACGAGTTGCGCGCTGGAGTGGCCATCCTCGACCGGCTCGGCGACGCGCGCCAGCTGGCCCGTTTCAGAGTGAGCGCCGTTTAGCGCCTGTTGACGCTTCCGCCAGAATCGCTGACGGGGAGGCGAAGGGATGGCGTCACAGGGTCGCGCCGCGCAGGCGGCGCGGGTCCGGGACGAGTTGCGCTTCGATTACATCTTCGTCGCGCTCTGCGGCTGGTACCTGCTGGGTCTCTACATCGACGGCTGGGCCCATAACCACATCGAAGGCATCGAGACCTTCTATACGCCCTGGCATGCGGTCATGTACTCGGGCTTCCTCGCCGTTGTTGCGATCACCGCGGCGAGACTCGGGCGCGCGCGCGGGCGCGGCCTTCCGCTGCGTGGTGCGCTGCCGGTCGGCTATGGCGTGGCCTTCATCGGCATGATCGTCTACGGCATCGCCGGAGTCGGCGATCTCATCTGGCATACGGTCTTCGGCGTCGAGTCGAACGCCGAGGCCTTGTTCAGCCCCACGCACGTCGGCCTCCTGCTCGGCGCGACCCTCATCCGGACCGGACCGCTGCGCGCGGCCTGGCAGCGGCCCCCGAGCGTGACGCCCAAGGGTTGGTACGGACACCTTCCGATGCTGCTGTCGGCCGGGTACCTGCTCGCCTCGCTCACCTTCTATACGCAGTACATGCATCCTTTCGGGCGCACGCTCGCCGCGGTGGACTACGCGCCGACCGTCGCGAGCCTGACGATCCGCGCCGAGCGGTTCGAAGCGATCGAGTACCTCCTCACAGACGGTGTGGCCGCGATCTTCTTGCAGACGGCGACNCTGATGGCGCTACTCCTNATGCTCATCCGCCGCTGGGGCGACGAGCTGCCATTCGGAAGTGTCACGCTGATCCTCTCGATGAACGCGGTGCTCATGGTTGGGATGCGCGACCGCTACCTCTCCACCGGGCCGCTCCCGCTCGTCGGAGTCGCGATCGCGACCGGACTCGCGGGCGATCTGTTGCTGCGGCACTTCCACGCCAACCTCGCGCACGGCACCGCGCTGCGCGCCTTCGCGTTCGCACTCCCCTCGGTCCTGTGGGCGCTCTACTTCGCCGCGATCTTCCTCTTCTCACAGGGTGTGTGGTGGAGCCTGCCGGTGTGGACCGGACTGATCGTGCTCTCGGGCGCGGTGGGGTGGCTCGTGAGCTTCCTCGTTGACCCGCCGGTGGTGCACGCGCTCGCGGATGTGCCGGGAGAGGTGGGCGGCTAGGGCCCGCCCACCTCTCGAAGGAACCTCAGTTGTTGGCGCTGACCAGTGCCGTGCCGAGCTGGAGCATCTGGGTCTTGTCATCGCCGNCCACGATGACGAAGTAGGCGCCCTGGAAGTAGATCAACATGTCNAAGCTGTCCGGAGGCTCGTCCAGAAACACTCCGGGCTGGTTTAGGACCGAGACTCGCGTCGCCTGCGGCGCGAACCGCTGTATGTAGTTGTCGAGCGTATTGGACTTGAACGCCTGATTGCCGGCGAAATCCGGGACGAGCTTGAAAACGAAGACCATCCCCACCATCTTTCCGTTCCTGCTCACGCCGCGACCGGCCGAGTCGAGGAAGATCGTCCCGAAGGTCCTGGAGAGGGTGGTGCGAAGGTCGGTCATGTCGCTCTCGGGTATCGCCCGGTAGCTGTATCCGGGGATCGTCTTGAAGTACACGTCGGGCGGCTGCGCGAAGACCGAGGTCGGAGGTGTCGCGCCGGGCGGCGGTGTTGCCGTCGGCTGTGCCGTCGCGGTCGGGGTGGCTTCGGTCGGGAGCGATGTCTGGGCTCCACCGAACGCCTCGTAGGCCATCGCATTGTCCCCGCCATCGGCGTACTCGAGAACGACCGCGGCAATGTTGCCGTCCGCGCCGTCGATGACCACGGAGTACTGCGCGTTGTCCTTGAGCGACGAAACGGATCGCGGGTCGATGCGGACGCTCTGTCCCCGCGCAAGGCCGGTGTGCAATTCGATCTTTTCGAGCGCGCCGTCGCTGAAGCGGTACCAGCGCACGGCGGCGCTCGTCGCACCCGCAGACTGCAGGAGGATCGGTGTCGTCCAGCCGGTCAGTCCACCGAGCGTGCGCGTCACGTTCGGGAGGTAAAGACGGGGACTGGGCTGCGCTGTGCCGGTGTAACCCAGCGCGGTGCCTGGCCCAAGGGTCTCGTTGAGCACGGCGAACTGACCGCCGCTCACCACGGCGCTGTATTCGCCGTCGGCGAGGCCGCTGTCCGAGAGTGGGTCGAAGCGGTCCGCATCGCCTGGCGGCAGCGGCTGCCTGGCGGTCCTGGTGACGAGGGTTCCATTGCGCCTCAGCTCGATCGTGGGAGTCGCGGGAGCGGTCCCCGCGTTCTGCACGTACATGAGGCTCGTGCGTCCGCTGTCCGCGTTACGCGCGACGTAGGGTAGGTAGACCTCCCCGCCCGTCGCGCCGATGCCGTTGTAGCTGAAAGCGCGTGGAGCACCGATCGTCGGGTCGTCGTTGTGCACGTTGACGACCGCCGCGATCGGCTGGTCCGCGGTGATCGTGCCGGAAAAGTGCGCTCCGGTCGGGATCGTTGGCTCGACGCGGGGGTCCACGAACTGCGACCGTCCGGGGAGGATCTGCCGCGTCAGCGTGACGATGTTGTCGGATCCGCCGGCGAGCGAGATCGTCGCGATCGTCGGTGCCGCGCCGAGGTTCTGGATGATGAACGTGCTGAACCAGCCGTTGTTGCAGTTGCAGACCAGCGGCAGCGATACCTTGGTGCTCCCCGAGCTCAGGCCGACGTATGAGAGGGCTTCAGCTCGGGCACCGCTGCCCTGGTGCTCGTTGACGACGGAAACGATCTGGGCGCTGGACGAGCGCACGACGACGGAGAACTGTCCGCCTGCGGGCAGGTCGGTGTCGTTGTTGGGGACATCGGCGAAGGACGTCCCCGGCTTCAGACCCGTGACGTGCCGCTTCGTGACGAGAGAGCCGTCCGCAAAGCTATAGAACTCGATGTCGAGGTCGGTGGCGGCCGTCCCGACGTTTTGCACGATGAACGGTGTCTGCCATCCCGTCGGTCCACCCAGCATCCGGGTGATATTCGGGAGGTACACGGTCATCGTCGGAGCGGCGCTCTGCGAGGCTGCCACATGAGTGTTCGCGGGTGACGCGAGGAGCCCGGCGAAAGCGAGTGACAAGGCGAGCACGGTGGTCGCCGCGCGACGCATGAGGCTCGTTGTGGAGACGCGTTCGAGTGACATCTCTTCCTCCTTCTGGTCGAGGAGGTCCGTGCTAAGGGCGTGCGGGACCACACACGACCGCGAGGGAGTCACGGGGAGCGCTAATAACCGGATTGGCAATTCGGTCACGGCGCGAACGTTGCCGGAGATGCATTCGCTAGCCTTGCGAGCGTNGGCCCGGTTGAGCTCGTCATGGTCGGCGCGGGCAATCGGGGCTACCTCGCGTACGGCGCGTACGCCGAGCGGCATCCGGACAAGGCGCGATTCGTCGCCGTGGTCGAACCTGACGAGGGACGGCGTGCGCGTTTCGCGGACGCGCATGGCCTCCCGCGCGATCGGCAGCTCAGCTCCTGGGAGGAGCTCGCGGCACGGCCGCGGATCGCGCCGGCGCTGGTCAACGCGACGATGGATCGGACGCACCGCTCGAGTACCCTCGCGCTCCTCGCGGCGGGGTACGACGTCCTGCTCGAGAAGCCCATGGCGACGACGCCCGAGGAATGCGCGGAGATCGTGCGCGCCGCGGAGAGCGGCGACCGCCTACTGCAGATCGCGCATGTGATGCGCTACGCCCCGTTCTTCCTCGCGATACGCGACATCGTCACCTCAGGTCGTCTCGGCGAGATCGTCTCGGTCGACTGGCGCGAGAACCTGGCCTACTGGCACTTCGCGCACAGCTACGTGCGTGGCAACTGGGCGAGCACAGGCCGCGCGGGGCCGATGATCCTCACGAAGTGCTGCCACGACCTCGANCTGCTTGTCTGGCTCTTCGGTGCGTGCGACCGCCTGTCGTCGTTCGGCTCGCTCACGCACTTCACCCGCGACGCGGTGGGCCCCGAGATCCCNGACCGGTGCACCGACGGTTGCCCGATCGCCGACTCCTGCCCATATTTCGCGCCGCGCGTCTACCTCGATCGGCTCCGCGAGAATCCCCGGAGCTTCGCCCTCGCCGCGGTGACGCTCGACCGAACGCCGGAGGGTGTGATGCGCGCGCTCGAGACCGGACCGTACGGCCGATGCGTCTACCGCTGCGACAACGACGTGGTCGACCATCAGGTCGTCGTGATGCGGTTTGGCCGCGGCCTCGCGGTGAGCCTCACGATGCAGGGTGCGTCGCATGTGGAAGGGCGAACGGTGCGGATCGACGGGACGCGCGCCTCGCTGCTGGCGAACGAAAGCCGGAGCGAGATCGATGTTCACGATCACTGCTCGGGCAAGAGTGAAACGTCGCGTGTGGCGCGCGGGGTTGGCGGCCANGGCGGAGGAGACGAGGGCCTGATGANTGCTTTCGTGGCNGCGGTGCGTGGCGATCGCGACGGAGTCCGCACGTCGGCCCGGGAGTCGCTCCAAAGCCACCTGCTGGCCTTCGCCGCCGAGCGGTCGCGCGCGAGCTCCGAGGTCATAAATATGGACGACTACGTCGCTATAGCGCGCGGATGAGGTCCGGCTAGAAGGCGCTTGCCGCCACGCGCTGTCCCTCTGCGCTCCTCGCGAAGTCCAGAAATGCCGCGGTGCCGGGCTTGATCCGCGACGCGTCTCGCGTGTAGACGAGGAAGAGCGGCCGGAAGATCTTGTAGCTGCCGTTCGCGATGTTCTCTTGTGTGGGCGCGACGCCATCGATCGAGATCATCCTCAGCCGGGTGTCGTTCGCGGTCCGCGACCCTATGCTGGCGATCCCAATCGCACTGCGGAAGGATGCGATCGCACCCAGCGTGGGCTCAACTTCGAACAGCTCGGTGACCGTCTTGCCGTACGTTGCCTTGCCGCCGAATACGTAGGCCTCGAACGTGGTGCGCGTCGCCGCATTCGGCTCGCGGATGAACGCGCGGACGGGCTGGTCCGTGCCACCCACCTCCGCCCAGTTCGTGATCTCCCCGCTGTAGATCTTCCGCAGCTGCTCCTTGGTCAGGTTGTTTACGGGGTTGTCCGCATTGACGACGACAGCCGTGCCGCTGAACCCGATCGGCACCGCGGTGACCTGTGCCCTCTCGGCGTCGGCGAGCGGTCTGCTGATGAAGCCCACGTCGACTTCGTTGGAGGCGGCCAGTTTGATCGCGGCGTCCGAGCCGGTCTCGGTAACGATCCAGCTCACCCCGGGGTGGAGCTGCTTGAAGCGCGCGGCGAGCGCTTGGACNGCGGGCAACGCGCCGCCGCCACCGGTCGCGCTGTANTGGCCGCTGAGCGGGTCGTGTGTCGGGGCCCATGGAACTGGAACGCCACACCCGGCGAAAAGGAACATCGCGATGACTGCGCCGACGACGAACGTCGTGCCCCGCTGACGGTGGTGCGTTTCGATGATCACGCCGGACTCCGGGCTTAGAAGGCGGCTGCCGCGATCTGCTGACCTTCGGGGCTCTTGACGAATTCCAGGAACGCGCGCATCGCCGGTTTCAAGCCGGATGAGCTCCCGGCGTAGATGATGAACAGCGGGCGGACGATCTTGTATTTGCCGCTCGCGACGTTGTCTTGCGTCGGAGGGATGCCGTCGACCGAAAGCATCTTGACCCGCTTGTCGCTTGCGGTGCGCGAGCCCGTGCTTGCGATGCCGATCGCCCCGCGGAACGAGCCGATGGCCGTAAGCTCGGCCTCGACCTCGAACATCTCGGTGACGTTCCTGCCGTAGGTCGGCACGGTCCCGGCGAAGAGGTAGGCCTCAAACGTTTGCCGCGTCGCGGCGTTCGGCTCGCGGATGAATGGACGGGTGGGCTGGTCTATTCCTCCGAGCTCCCCCCAGTTCGTGACCTCGCCGCTGTAGATCCTTCGCAGCTCGTCCCTCGTGAGGTTGGTCGTCGGGTTGCCCGAATGCACCACGACGGCCGTCCCGCTGAAGCCGATCGGGACCGGAGTCACCTGCCCGCTCTCGGCCTCCGTGAGATTCCGGCTGACGAAGCCAAGGTCGATCGTGTTCGACAGGACGAGCTTGATCGCGGAGTTGGAGCCGGTCTCGGTCACGACCCAGCTGACCGAAGGGTGGAGCTTCGCGAAGCGCGCGGTGAGCGCTTCGACCGCCGGCAGCGCGCCGCCTCCGCCGCTCGCCGTGTACTGGCCGCTGATCGGATCGGGTGTGGGAGATGGAGGAGGCGCCGTCACGCCACAGGCGGCGACGAGGCATGCGGCGATGAGAGCGCCCAGAACGCTCGGTGCGGTCGATCGACGTCGTCCGCTTTTGATTAGCACGCCCGACTCCTGTTAAGCAGGTTGAGACGAAGCGTCGGTGCGCACAATCGGCAAACTGGATTAGCCCTGACCTACACCGTTTGGAGGAGGCCGCCNGCAGATGTCGCAAACCAGTCTCGGCCCGGTTCNGTTGCCCGCNGCCGGCGAGCGGGCGAAGGGTCACTTCACCTTCGTTGGCGACGCCGGACTCGCGAAATATGCGTGGCCCTATCTCGTGATCTCGGGCGCGTCGCGCGGGCC
>JGI25382J43887_10000578_pt1 | contig 12827 bp, 9 predicted proteins | sample GraSoi013_1_40cm_3_FD_43887 | JGI IMG/M metagenome (IMG submission 43887) | reverse complement strand
GGGGCCGTCGAAGAAGAACGCTTCCGCGTCCGGGCCGCGGTGGGCGATGGCGCGCGCGGCCCTGCGCACGCCCTCCGCGTCGGGCGTGCCCGCCAGATCGACGTCGCCGCAGATGCCGCACATCTACTGTCCCACGGCCCGCGGCAGCGGCTTCTCCGGCCGGTTCAGCTCCTCGGCGACGAGATACGGGCGCTTGCCCTGCGACTCGTAGTAGGTGCGCACCACGAGCTCGGCGAGGAGACCCATGAGGAGGCTGAGCGCGCCGACCAGGGTGAACATGACCGTGACCAGCGGCAGCGGAGTCTGGACGAAGCTCTTCAACCCGGCGAGCTTGTAGTACAGCGCGAGGACGAACGCGGCGAGGGCGCAGGCGAAGGAGAGAAGACCGAATCCTCCGAACACGTAGATCGGCTTGGTGGCGAAGCTGGCGAGGAACTTCACCACCATCAGGTCCAGCACCACCTTGAACGTGCGGGAGAGTCCATACTTGGAGCGTCCGGCGCGACGCGAGCGGTGGTTGACGACCATCTCGCTGACGCGAGCTCCCTGCCAGGAAGCGTAGATGGGGATGAAGCGGTGCATCTCGCCGTACAGCTTCACGTCGCGGAGCACGTCGCGCCGGTACGCCTTCAGCGAGCATCCGTAATCGTGCAGGCGGACTCCGGAGATCGACGAGATCAGCCAGTTGGCGATGCGGCTGGGCAGCTTGCGGCCGAACTCCCTGTCCTGCCGGTTCTTCCGCCAGCCGGAGACGACGTCGCATCCGGTATCGAGCTGCGAGAGCAGCTTGCCGATGTCGGCGGGGTCGTTCTGCAGATCGCCGTCCATCGGGACGATCACCTCGCCGCGCGCCGCTTCGATGCCGGCGCTCATGGCGGCGGTCTGTCCGAAGTTGAGGCGGAAGCGGATGACGCGCAGCTCCGGATGCTCGGCGGCGAGGCGCGACAGCTCCTGGAACGTCCCGTCGCGGGACCCGTCGTCGACGCAGATCACCTCGTGCGAGCGGCCGAGCCTGGTCAGCTCGCCGAAAAGCTCGTCGAGCAGCGGGCGGACGTTCTCGACTTCGTTGAACAGTGGAATAACGACGGAGATCTGCGGGCGATCCATCCGGTTTGGGGATAACACGCAACGTTGCCGCCCACAACCGCGCCTTGCTCGCCTGGCCGCCCGCATGCGATGTGACGGCATGACCTCGACCACGAAGGAATTTCGCGAGTTCCTGCTCAAGCAGAATGCGTTCGCGCTTGCGATCGGCGTGATCATCGGAGCCGCCATCGGGAAGGTCGTTTCCGGCATCGTGGAGGACGTGCTGATGCCCGTGATCGGGCTCGTCCTTCCGGGCGGCGAGTGGCGCGCGGCGCAGCTCACGCTCTCGGGCCAGAATGCGATCAAGTACGGCGATCTCGCCGGACGCGTGATCGACTTCTTCGTCATCGCGCTGGTGGTCTTCCTGCTCGCCAAGGCGTTCCTGGAAAAGCCCGCCCCGGCGCCTGCGACGAAGAGCTGCCCGCAATGCCTGGAAACGATCCCGGCGTCCGCGCGAAAGTGCCGCGCCTGCGCCTCGCCTGTGGTCTAAGGTGACGCAGATGACGGACGAGCGCGTCGCCTCGCCGGAGCGCGAGTGAGGCTCTCGAGGCGCGAGCTGCTCCGCACGACGGCGGCCGTGGCCGCCTTGGCGCAGACCGGCCAGGCCCAGGGAAAAGAAGGTGGCCGGCCGGTCGCGATCTCCTCCGCGAATGGGTTGCGCGCCGTGGAGCTGGCGCTGCGGCGCATGCAAGAGGGGGCCGATCCGCTGGACGCGGCGGTCGCCGGCGTGAACCTCGTCGAGGACGACCCCGCGGACATGACGGTCGGGTACGGTGGAGTTCCGAACGAAGAGGGCGTGGTGCAGTTCGACGCATGCGTGATGCACGGGCCGTCCGGACGCGCCGGCGCCGTGGCCGCGCTGGAGGGCGTGAAGAACCCGACCAAGGTGGCGAAGCTGGTGATGGAGACGACCGATCACGTGCTCCTGGTCGGTCCCGGCGCCCGCCATTTCGCGACCGTGAACGGATTCGGCAACGAGAACCTGCTCACGGAGAAAGCGCGCAAGGTGTGGCTGTTCTGGAAGCAGAACCTCTCCGACAAGGACAAGTGGCTGGAGCCGGAGCCGGACCGCTACCCGCCGGAAGTGAAGGAGTTCATCGAGCAGTTCGGCTGGGATGACTTCCGCAGGCCCCAGAGCGGCGGCACCATCCATCTGTCCGCGGTGGACACCCGGGGCGATCTGGCGGGCTGCACCTCCACCAGCGGCCTGTTCTTCAAGATGCCGGGCCGTGTCGGCGACTCGCCGATCATCGGCGCCGGCTGCTTCACCGACAACGAGGTAGGATCCGCCGGAGGCACCGGCCGCGGCGAGGCGAACATCCTGGTCAGCGGCGGCCACCTGATCGTCGAGCTCATGCGCCAGGGCAAGCACCCGCGCGAGGCATGCCTGATGACGCTCGAGCGCATCGCCCGCACCACTCGCGAGAAGCGGCTGCTCTTCGCCAACGGCCGGCCGAAGTTCGACATCAGCTTCTACGCGCTGGACAAGGCGGGCCGATACGGCAGCGCCGTGATGTACGCCTTCTCGACCATCGGCAAGCGCCGGCAGTTCGCCGTCGCGGATGCCTCCGGCGCCCGAAAGGAAGACTGCGCGTTCCTGTTCGAGCGGCGCTGACGAGACCGGGAAGGCGGGTTGGCTACTTGCCGGCGCGAGTGGCCGCCGCCGGGTCCGGGTCGATGTGCCCTGTATCGTTCCAGAGGCGCAGGAACGGATCCCGTCCTGCCCGCAGCTCGACCAGGTTGAGCGCGCATTCGTCCTGAGGCCAGCGCAGCCGGTACTTGCCGATCGGCCCGCCGGTGAGGGCGGCGCCGAGGATGCGCAGCGTCGCCTTGTGCGACACCGCCAGGACCGGAAGCGGCGAGCCTTCATGGCGCGAGCGGATCTCCTCCAGGGCGGCGAGCGCNCGGCTCGCGACCTGNGCTGCGGTCTCGCCACCAGGCGGCGAAACGGCCAGNGGATCGGCGACCCATGCNTCGTACCGTTCCCGATCNCTCTCGCGCGCCTGNTCCGGCGACAGCCCTTCCCACTCCCCGTAATCGATCTCCGTCAGCCCGGGAACGACTTGCGCGGNGAGCATCGGGGCGATCAGCGCGGCCGTCTGCGCCGTGCGGCCGAGGGGCGAGCGGTACACCGCCGCGAAGCGGACGGCCGATAGCCTCTGCCCGAGCTTGCGGGCTTGCTGCTGGCCTCGTTCGGTGAGCGGCAGCTCACGGCGGCCGTTGAAAGAGTCCACCGCGGACGAAGCGGTCTGCGCGTGTCGTGCCAGGTAGAGGAGCATCACTCCTCCTCGTCAGTGCGATCGAGCTCCCAGGGAACGATCTGCTCTTCGGAAAAGACGACCACCTCGAGGCCGCCGCGCTGCTGGGCGCGGCCAGGCTCGTACACCCGGCGGATCTTGGCGGGGCCGGTGAAACCCACTCGAGCCATCTTCAAGAGCGACATCGCGTCGTGCACCCGGGCGTCGCAGCCGTCCCGCTCGGCGGCGGTGCCGTGCTGGTGGCGCTGCAGGCAAGAGAACACGCTAGGCGCCTTTCGCGAGGAAGTGGCGCCGCACGTAGCGCACCGTATCGGTCAGGGTCTCGACGGGATCGCGGGGCTCGAATCCGAGCAGCCGCTGGCTCTTGCTGGAGTCGATGAAGAACCAGCACTCGCCCATCTCCACGTCGCTCGCCGGCAGGTCGGGCTCGCGGCCCTGGTCGCGGGCCCAACGCTCCATCCAGTGGGCGGCGGCCACTTTCAGCGGCGAGGGCATGCGTAACAGCGGCGGCCCCCGGTGCGCGATCCGGCCGAGCCGCGCGAAGAACTCGCTGAATTCCCAGTTCGCGGCGCCGAGCAGATGCCGCTCGCCGACGTTCCCCCGCGTCAGCGCCGCGACGAATGCCCGGGCCGCGTCGCGCACGTCGACGAACGAGATCCCGCCCCGGGGCATCACCGGAATCCGACCCATGAGAAAGCGGAAGATGTCCTGGGTGGACGACATCCGCGCGTCTCCAGGGCCGAGCAGGAGCGATGGGTTGAGGATGACGATCGGCAGGCCGCGGCGCGCGAAATCGATGGCGATCTTCTCCTCGTAGATCTTGCTCAGGTAGTACGGCCATCTGCCCACCGTCTCGATCGGGTAGTCGTCCTCTTCGCTGGCGACCCGCCGCACGCGCGACACGCCGATGGTCCCCGACGAGGAGGCGAGCACGATCCGCTTCAATCCGGCCCGCGCCGCCCCCGTCAGGAGGTTGCGCGTGCCGTCGACATGCAGCTCGTACATCTTGCGGGCATCTGCGGGATCGCGGCTGACCAGGCCCGCGAGATGGTACACGCCTTCGACGCCGGCCAGCGCGCGCAGCACGGAATCGGGATCGCGCACGTCCCCCTTGATGGTTTCCGGGTCTGGAACGGCGGCGCCCGAACGCACCAGCAGGCGCACCTCGTGTCCGGCCTCGCGCAGCATCGGGACCAGCGTGGACCCGAGAAATCCCGTCGCGCCGGTCACGAGCAGCTTCACCGCGAGGCCTCCAGGAGCCGCCCCGGCCGGCCGATCTGCGGCGGCGGCTTGCCGTCGCGCAGCGCCTCGATCGCCAGCCGCACCAGACGGGTCACTTCCTTGTGCGCCGCGGACCGCGCCAGCCCCTGCGTCGAAGCGCGCAGCTCCTCGTAGCGCAGGACCGGGCCGATGCGCACCACCAGCTTGCGCCGCTTGCGCGGGTCGGGAAGGAACGCGCCCTTCGGCATCGCCTCATGCGTCCCCTCGAGGTAGACGGGAAGGATGTCGGCTCCCGCCGCGAACGACAGATACGCGATGGCCGGCTTGAAATCCTGAAGAGCGCCGTCGGGCGAACGGGTCCCTTCCGGGAAGATGAGCAGGTGGTACCCGAGTTCCAGGGTGCGCACCGCCGTATGCAGCGACTCCTTCAGCGACCCGCGACGCTGGATGGGAACGAGGTTCGTGAAGTTGCCGAACCAGGCGCGCTTCCAGGGATTGTCGAAGAAGTAGTCGCGCGCGGCGAGCGAGGCGAGCTTCGTCCCTTCCTCTCCGAGGGCAATCTTCACCAGCCCGACGTCGAGGTGGCTGGCGTGGTTCGCGGCGACCAGGAACGCGCCGTTCGCGGGCACGTTGGCCTGGCCGCTCACTTCGGCCTGGAAGATGCCGCCGTAGAGCGCCTTCTGGAAGAACCCGATGGCGGTGCGCCCTGCCGCGGCGACCGCGCCGGGCACGAAGATGTCGGCGTCACTCCTTTCCCGGACCGGCCCGCTCGCGGGGATCGGGGCGTCCTCGCGCTTCTCCAACCGGCGCGCCAGCTCGCCCGCCGTGGCGAGGGTCGCGGACTCCGCTTCCGCAGGCGCCTTCACGGCCTTTTCCAGCGCAACCGTCAGCTCCGCGACCAGCAGCGAGTCGAAGCCGAGGTCGGCAACCAGGCGCGTCTGCGCGGTCACGCTGCCGCGCGGCCTCTGCGCGAGATCGGCGAGCAGATCGTACAGCCACGCGTCGCTACCGGCCGGCTCGGTTGCGAGCCGCGTCGCCGCCGCCGTGGCCTTCTCCAGCCGCAGCAGCTCGGCGGTGACCAGCGGCCGCTTCACCTTCCGCGTCGCCGTCTTCGGGAGGTCGCCTTCCCAGAAATGGAGCACCTTGACCCGCTTCCAGAACGGCAGCTCGGCCGAGATCTTCGCGAAGTGCTCTTCCACTTTTGCGCGGTCGTCGCGGCTCGCGGGCACGCAGAGGCAGGCGACGCGCTCGTGGGCCTTCCCGTCCGGCAGGCCGACGACGGACAGCTCCTTGATCAGCGCCGTCCTCCCGTACAGCTCCTCGAGCTCGTCCGGATAGACGTTCTTGCCGCTCGCGTCGAGGATCACGTCCTTCTTGCGGCCGACGAGCGTCAGGTGCCCGTCCTCGTCCAGCCTGCCGAGATCGCCCGTGCGCAGCCAGCCGTCCGCGAGCACTTCGTGCGTCGCCACCGGGTCGTCGAGATAGCCGGCCATGACGTTGGGACCTTTGGCGAGCACCTCTCCTACCCCGTCCCCGTCGGGATTCTCGATCCGGATCTCGACGCCGGGGAGCGGCGGCCCGACGGTGCCGCTGCGCAGCCTGTTCGCCGGCATCGACACCGAGAGCACCGGCGAGGCCTCCGTCAACCCGTATCCCTCAGTCAGATCGAAGCCCAGCTCGTGGAACGCCCGCTGCACCTCTTCGGGAAGGGTGCTTCCCCCGGAGACGAGCAGCCGCAGCTTGCCGCCGAAGCGATTGTGGATGGGCCAGAAGAGGAGCTTGCCGAGGTTGAAGGGGGTCCGATTCCGCAGCTCGCCGTGCAGCGCCATCGCGGCCTGGATCGCCGCCTCCACCGCGCGCGGGCGGGAGGCCAGCTCCTGCGTCAAGCGGCGGTGCAAGAGCTGCCAGAGCGCGGGCACCCCGATCATGGCATGGATGCGCCCGGTGTCGAGCGCGTCCGACAGCCGCTCCGCCGTCAGCTCGTCCAGATAAGTGATCTCCGCTCCGAGCATCAGGGGGACCAGCAAACCACAACTGAACTCGAAGGTATGGTGCAGAGGAAGGACGCTGAGCACGCCTTCGCCGACGCGCAGATCGAAGAGGCCGGCGATCTTCGCCGCAAGCGAGGCGAAGTTGCGGTGCGTGAGCAGGACGCCTTTCGGCTTTCCGGTGGTGCCGCTGGTGAAGAGCAGGGAAGCCACGTCGTCCGCGCTCGCGCTNTTGCGCAGCGGCGGCAGCTCCGCCTCGTCCGCGCCGCGCAGCGCCTCCGGCAGCGTGAGCGTNCGCAGTCCGGGGAGCGGGCCGAGCCGCTCCGCCACCCGCGGGCTCGCGAGCAGGATCGCCGCCTTGGCGGCCTGGGCGCAATTTCCCACCTCCTGCGCGGAGAGGCCCTCATCGAGAGGAGCGGCGGCCGCGCCGGCCTTGAGGATGCCGAAATAGCCCATGGCCCATTCCGGGCGGTTTTCGGACATCAGCAGCACGCGGTCGCCCGGCTTGACGCCTCTGGCCTGCAGCGCGCGGCCCGCGCGGTCGGAGAACCGGGCCAGCTCGTCGTAAGAGATCCGGTCGTCGCGCGTCCGCGCCAGCTCCGCGGCGCCGTCCTCGCCGGCATAGAACCGGAGCGCCACCCGCGGGCCGAAGGCATGCACGGACGCCGCGAGGAGGGCGAGCAGGTCCTTCGGCTGCGCCACCTCGCGCTTGAGGGCCTTCCTCTCTTCCTCGAGCCCGGGGAATACCCACTCCTCGAGGCCGCGCATGTGGACTTCCATCCAGTACTGGCGCCAGTCGATCGCTTCCGGATCCCACGGGAGCTTCGCGCGATCGTCTTCCGAGAGCTGCGCCCAGAGCTCGCGCGTGTGCTTGCACTGGAAGATGAAGCGTTCGCCGGCGACGAAGGGAAGGAAGAGGTCCCAGGTGGTCTCGAGCATNGCCAGCTGCCGATCCACGCTCTCCAGCGCCTGGTCCGCGCGGGCGAGCAATGCGGTCGTNCGCGGCGCGCCCCAGGACGCGCCGTGGTCGGCGATGAGCTTGCGCATGCCCTTCGCCGCGGCGCGGAAGAACGGCGTGCTGGAGACGAAGTAGAGCNCCTTCGACGCGGGGTAGGGNTCGAGGAACGTGTCGATCCAGTTCTCGAACGCGCTCCTCTTTCCTTCCGCGACGCGCTCGTCCATCTTCCGCCGCTTGTAGAGCGCGACCAGCTCGACGGACCGGCGCACGTAGAACGGGTTCACGTCGCCGGAGGCAAGCTGGAAGACGCGATGATGGAGCCGCCCGGCGCATGCCGCCCCGGCCACGCCGAGGATCCCGGCGGCGACGAGATCGACGGGGATCAGGTCGAGCACCCGCTTGTGCCCCGCCGGGAAGACGCGTTGCCCGTTCAGGCCCATGAACACCAGCGGCGCCGAGGTGGTGAACCCTTCGTTCCACCCCGGGAAGGGAAAGCGCAGCGCGCTCTCCACGATGGCGGGCCGGACGAGCGCGTACTGGCAGCCGCTGGCCGCGATGGCCTGCTCCCCCATCGCTTTGGTGTACGTATACGTGTTGGGCCAACCCCAGGCGCGGGCCCGCTCCATGCCTGCCTGCACCANCTGCTGCGAGAGCCAGACCTTGCGCTCGCGGCCCGCGGCGAGCCCCAGCGCCTTCTGGTCNTTCGGGTCCCGGCCCTCGTCCTCGAGGCGGNGGACGGCGGCGGCGCGGAACTGCGCNGCGAGCGCGCCGTCGTCGGCTTGCGCGCGCANCCGNGACACCAAGGCGTCGACGTCCTTGAGCTCCGCCTCGACGACGAAGGGGACGTGCGCGGCCTCGTCCAGGTCGTGCGCCTTCGGATAGCTGCCGATGAGCGGTTCATCCTCGAACACCGGGCCCCGGCGGGTGCCCGCGACGAAGCAGGTAGAGATGTGGACGAGTGTGGCGCCGGTCGCCTTGCAGAGCCCGGCCGCGTTTCGCGCGCCCTCGGTGTTCACGCGCACCGCCAGCTCGAGCGACGGATTGAACGTGACCAACCCGGCGCAGTTGATGACGCACGCGAGCTTCCCGTTGAGCTTGCGGACCTGCTCTCCGGAGAGCCGGAGCATCGGATCGGTCACGTCGCCCGCGAGTGGCACGCACTTGTCCCGCAGGAACGCTTCCAGCCGCTCGCCGTGGCGCTCGCGCAAGGGACGGAAGGGAGGCGAGGAGGCGACCTTGCCGAAGAACCGATCGTGGGCGGTCCCGCCGGCGCGGGGGCGGACCAGCACGTGGATCTTCCCCACGTCGGGGTAGCGGTCGAGCAGCATCGTCAGCGCGACCTTGCCGAGGAAGCCGGTGACGCCGGTGATGAGGATCTCGTGGCCCCGGAAGGCCCTCTCGAGATCGATGCTCAAGGCTCTTCCTTCGCCGCGATCGCGGGCTTGGTCAGGGGTCCTCCGCCATGCTCGGGAAGCTGGCGCACGCCTTCGCCCCCGGCGAGCGCCACCTCCGTCATCACCATGGGCGGGTGATGCATCAGCGTGATCTCCGCCGAGCGGCCCTGCCGGCCGCGCGCCATGTCGATCGCTTCCGCGAGGGTGTCCGCGCGCTCCCAGCCCATCAGCTCGGGAACGTGGGTGTTCTCCGTCCCGACGGCGATGATCTGGCCGAGGTGCTGGCGGCCGTTCTCGCCCCAGTACCACATGTAGAACGGGTGGGCCCCGTGGTACGCGTTGCCCTTGCGGTAGAGGTGCACGTATGAGGGGTTCTGGGCGAATTCCCGCTCGTACTTCATGTGCAAGGTCATCGCGTCTGTCGTCTCCGGCAGGAGGCGATGGAAGAACTCGATGTAGCTCGGGTGCTGGACGGGGTCGAACTCGTCCATGCACGGGTGCGTGACGATCAGCGTCCCGCCCTTCTTCACCAGCGGGATCCCGCGATTCATGTTGAAGAAGTACCCGCAGGCCATCACCTGCACGAGCAGGGGGTTCAGGATCGAGTTGACGTTGTAGGGGCTGATGTAGGGAATGCCTGCGATGAGGATGTCCGCCTGGCCGCGCACCTTGACGAAGAGCTGCCGGCGGATCGCCTGCAGGATCTTTTCGTGCGCGAGCTCGGTGCGGCCCGCCGCGCATGCCATCAGACCGTACGCAGCCGGCACCCTGTGGAAGATGTTCTGCCGCAGCGCCCGGGGCGCCCTCTGCAGCGTCCAGCGCAGTCCGGCCAGGGCAGCCCGGTCGAGGTCGCTGAAGTCCTCCTCGCGCTTGCCGAGGAACGCCATCGGCCCGTCGAACATCTTGTTGTTCAGCGCCGTCTCGATGTGGAAGACGTTCAGGTGCTGGTCGATCAGGCGTCCGATGCGATCGACGGAGCTGTGCAGCTCGGAGTGCTTCGGCTCCATGTAGCTCTTGGAGCCGCGGATCGCCTGGGGCGTGTGNTGCGCGCGNAGCCCCAGATAATCCGTCAGCCCGGTNCCGACCGATTTGTGGCCNCCGTCCATCGGGACGAAGTTGACGTTCAGGTAGATGAGCAGGTCCGCCTCGGCGGCGCGGCGCGAGATGCGGACCTTCTCGCCCGCCTCCGTGGTCCCGACCTCGACGATNGCGCCCGGCTCCTCCGCGTCGTGATTCGTGTAGCGATCGGGATAGTACGCAGCGAAGATCCTCGAGCCGACCATCCGTCGCATCTCCGCTTCNGTCATGCGGCGNTGCAGAGCGTTGGCGATGAGCAAGTGCACGTCGTCGACGCCGGAGTCGGCGAGCAGCTGCAGCACGATCTCGAGCATGAACTGCCGCACGTCGGGNGTGCGCATCGGCGGCAGCGGCAGCGAGATGTCGTCGATGGCGATGACCACCTTCATTCCGGGGCGCAACTGCGCGTGCAAGGGGTCGCAGCCTTCGGGATGATTGATCGCCCAGCGGATCGCGGCGCGCCAGTTGGCCAGCTCCTCGACCGGGGGGTTGGGGAAGACGACCCGCGTTCCCACCGGGACCTCCTCGAGGAGGACCTCCGTGTCCGAGAAGAGCATGCGCGGCGGGGAGCGCTTCTCCTGGATGACGACTTGCGATTCCTCGTCGTAGCTCTGGCGGAGCCGGTCCAGCGAGCGCATGGGACGGCGGTTTTACCTGAAAGTCACACTTCCTTGCACGGCGGCGCCCTCAGGCGAGCCTCTTGCCCGACCCCAAGGCGGCGAGCCCGACCAGGGCCGCCAGGATGCCTGCCATCCGGGCGAGCTTCCCGCCATCCCGGCAAGTGCGCTTCCTTTCAGGGCGATCTCGTCGCACCCGCGGACGCTCGCTGGCAAGCCAGTCAGGGGCGGACGGCCCGGAGCGTCCCGGCGGTGCCGTCGACCACGTAGACGTTTCCGTCCTTGGAGTTCCAGAGCCCGAGCGGCACTTCGAACGCCGCGGCGGATCCGGACCCGTCGTCCGTTCCGCTCCGGCCGTTGCCGGCCCAGGTCTTGACGGTGGTGCTGCCCGCGGTTGCCCCCGGCGAAACCCACCGCAGTCGCTGGTTCCCGGGATCCGAGACGATCAGTGCGCCATTGAGCCAGAGCAGTCCCATCTGCGGCAGCAGTCGNGCNCCAGTNCCGGGGCCGTCGGCGAAGCCGAGTCCGCCCGCCACCAGCGTGGTCACGGTGCGGGANGCATCCGTGCCGATCATCTTGACCGTCCCGGACGGGCTGGCGACGAAGAAGATCCGTCCGTCGGGCGCGACGGCGACCGCCGTCGGGCGCTGGAAGGACGCAGCGGTGAGGCCTGGGCCGTCTCTTTCATCGGGGCCGTGCGAGACGGCGAGCGTAGTCACCGCCCGCGTCTGCACATCGAGCACACGGATGGCCGCGCTGGAGGAATCCGCGATCACGACGTGCGTGCTGTCGAGCCAGGCCATCCCCATCGGCAACCCGAAGCGGGCGGCGGCGCCGATGCCGTCGGCGTATCCCTCCACCATGAAGGCGCCCGCGACGGTGGTCACCGTGCGCCTTGCGTCGTTTCCAATCTTCCGGATGACGCAATTGTGCGTGTCGGCCACGTAGATGTTGCCGGCCGCGTCGGGGAGGACGGCCGTGGGGGCGAAGAAGCGCGCCGACAGGCCAGGCACGTTGTCGAACCGCGAGCTTCCGTTCGGGTGTCCGTCGCCTGCGTATGGCCAGACCGTTCCCGCTCCGTTCGTCTGCCAGATCCGGTGCCCGCGGGCATCCGCGATCACGAACGTGCCGTCCGGCAGTTGCGCGACGCCGGTGGGCCCGGACATGCCGCCGGCCACCGTGCGAACCGAACTCGCCCACATTCCGCTCGGCGGGTCGGATGGGCCCCCGCTGACGGACGAAAGCGCCGCCGGAACGGGGAGGTCGAGTCCGAGCTTCAGCAGATTGGCGGTCATCCGCTCGACCCGCGCATCGCGCAGCGGGCCGTCGACGCCCCGCGCCCAGAAGATGCTGCCCGCGCGGAAGACCAGCGCGCCGCTCGGGGCCGTGTACACCGTGCCTTCCGAGGTCCCGGGTTTACCCTCCGCGTCGAGCACCACCAGGGGAATCAGCGCCGCGAACGCGTCATCGCGCACGATGCGGACGACGTACAGCCCGCTGACGGCGTCCGGTGGCAGGCTCACCGTGAACGACGGCATCCAGGAACAGCGGACCAGCCCGGTTGCGGCGTCGGGCGGGCAGGCCGGTTGCGCCCCGACGAAGACGGGCCGCGACGAGCTCAGGATCCGGCGCGCGCCCGCTCCGCCATACCAACCGAGCCTGAAGAGGGCCCAGCTCGCGCTCGCGCCGGTGCGGTCCGATCGGACCATGAGCTGGATCGTATCGCCCGCGTTCGCGCTCACCCGATCGGCGTAGGCTTCGAGCTGCCCGCGGTTCGACCGGTTGAAGCCGCGGTCCCAGGCAGGATCCCCGGACCGCTGGTTCTCGGCCGGGATTGGATTNTTATATAGCCGGAGCGAGACGGAGGCCAGCGAGTCGGGGGGACTGTGCCGGGTCCTCCGTCACCCCCATCCGGCCGGACGTCGAGGACGGACCCCATCCACGACTGTCGACAGGCGAACGACAACGACCCTGCGACCAGGACCCCCCAGCAGCGCATGCAAGCAAGCTGGGTAACGGGGCGAGCGGGGGCAAGGGGACAAACGGTGGAGGTCGCGCGTCTCCGTCTGGGGCAGACAGCGGATGGTTACCGCGGCAAGTGTCTACGGCCAGTCAGTGTGAGATCGAGGATGGGCCATTCGTACGCGCGGGCGTGCGAGCGCAGCCTGCGATCGGGGTTCACCACGGTGGGCCTGCCCACGACGGTCAGCATCGGGTAGTCGGACAGC
>JGI25382J43887_10000576_pt1 | contig 12833 bp, 16 predicted proteins | sample GraSoi013_1_40cm_3_FD_43887 | JGI IMG/M metagenome (IMG submission 43887) | reverse complement strand
CCGGTCGCTCGCAGCATGAGCAAGTATTCTTCGGCGAGCCGCTGGGCGTCCATGGGATGCCGGAAGAGGAGCCGAACGAGCAGCGAGCGAATGAAGGGCGCGCACGACTCGGACAGCAGGAGAACGCCGCCTGGCTTCAGCACTCGGTAGAACTCCCGCGCGGCGCGCTCCGGATCGGGGATGTGGTGGAACGTCTGGTGGCAGAAGATCATGTCGAGCGATCTGTCCGCCAGCTCGAGCGCCGTGGCCTGGCCGACCCTGAGCTCCACACGGCACCGGCATCCCGCGGCGATCGCACCGGCCCGCACGATCATGTCGGGGTCGGGATCAAGTCCCACCAGCGTCTCGGGAGCGAACGTCTCCGCGAGGATCGGCAGCGCCTTGCCGCCGCCGCAGCCGACGTCGAGGATGGCCGAGTACGACCGCGTGCGGGCGCCGAGCAGCTGGAGGAGCTGGGCCAGCGCCACGCGGAGAACGTGCTGGACCCAGACGTCGCTGGTGATCAGCCACGTGCCGAAGCGGGTATCCCTGACCCAGCGCTCGCTACCGGCCATCCACGGCGAACAGCGCTGGCTTGTCGAGTTTGGTCTCCCATTCCGTCAGGTACTTCAGCTTCTTCTCCTGGATGTCCGCCCAGTGCTCCTTCGCCCACGCACGGGACTCTTCGGTATTCTCCNCCGGCGTGCACTCTTTGAGCCAGTCCGCGACCTCCTCGGAGCCGAGACGCTCGGCGCCCACTGGTCGCAGGGAGAAGCGTGCCTTCCACACCCCGATGCGGGGGGCCACCACGACGTAGTAGATCTTGCCGGCCATCAGTTCGGCGTCCATGAAATCGGCGGCCTCACTGACCACCATGAAGCGGGTCTTCCCCGGAGCGACGCTGTAGGCCAGCTTCTTCTTGGCCGGCACGATGCCCACGAAGCGGTCACCGTCGGGCCCCAACTCGTAGACCGAGGAGGCGATCGCGAAGCCCAGGCCCGAAGGACGCATGAAGAGCACGGTCGCCTTATCGGCATCCGGCCGGATGGCCTGGTCTGCGGGAAGCTCGCGCATGCGCGCGAGCGGACCAGCGCAGCCGGTTGCGACGAAGAGAACGAAGAGAAACACGCACCTGACAAGCGTCGGAGTCACAGTCGTTGCCTCCTCCCATCCCTTCATTCGTCGGACCACCGCCGGAAGATCAGCGACGTGTTGACGCCGCCGAACGCGAACTTGTTGCTCATCGCGTACGTCACGGCCAGCTCGCGGGGGCCGCCGCGTACGTGGTCGAGCGGCGCGCACTCGGGATCGACCTCGTCCAGGTTCAGCGTCGGCGCCACCCAACTCTCCCGCATCATGCGGATCGTCATCCACGCTTCGAGCGCGCCGCAGGCACCCAGCGTGTGGCCCATGAAGCTCTTGAGCGAGCTGACGGGTACGTCGGTGCCGAACACTCGATGAGTCGCCACGCTCTCGGCGATGTCACCGAGCTTCGTCGCCGTACCATGCGCGTTCACGTAGTCCATCTGCCCGGCCGACAGCTGCGCATCTTCCAGGGCGAGCTCCATGACCCGCTGCATGCCGTGGGCGTCCGGATTCGTGATGTGGCGGCCGTCGCAGTTCGTCGCGAATCCGACGACCTCCGCGTTGATGCGGGCGCCCCGTGCCCGAGCATGCTCGAGGTCTTCGAGGATCAGCGTGGCGGCTCCCTCTCCCACGACGAGGCCGTCACGGTGCCGGTCGAACGGCCGAGGCGTTCGGGTCGGCTCGTCGTTGCGCGTCGAGGTGGCGAACATGATATCGAAGACGGCGGCATCGATGGGATGGAGCTCCTCGGCTCCTCCGGTCACCATGACGCGCTGGCGCCCGAGCCGGATGGCCTCGTAGCCGTAGCCGATCCCCTGGCTCCCGGACGTACAGGCGCTGCACGTCGGCACGAGCCGTCCGGTGATGCCGAAGAACACGGCGAGGTTCGCGGCGCAGGTGTGGCTCATGAACTGGATGTAATCGGTGGCCGCGATGCCCTTGATGGTGTTGGCCAGGAAATTCCGCGCGTAGTTCTCCATGGCCGGCGGGCTCCCGGACGTCGAGCCATAGGCGACACCGGTGGTGCCGTCGGTCAGAACCGGGCTGTTGAGCAGTCCCGCGTCCTCGAGGGCCAGCTCGGTCGCCCGGGTGGCGAGTAACGCGACGCGGCCCATGCTGCGAACCTTCTTGCGCGGGTAATGGTCCGGTACGCAGAACCCCGCGACGGGAGCGGCGAGGCGAGTGTCGAGTCCGTTGTAGACACTCCAGGCGGGCACGACGACAATCCCAGAACGTCCCTCGTGCAGGCGGTCGCGGACGGTCGCCCAGTCCTGGCCGAGCGGGCACAGGCCGGCCATGCCCGTGACGACGACACGCCGGCTCATGCCATGCCGCCGTTGACCGAGATGACCTGCCCGGTGATGTATCCGGCACCGTCCGAGAACAGAAACGCGACGGTGGCGGCGACGTCGTCCGGACGGCCGAGCCGCCGCATCGGGATGAGATCGATGATCTCGTCGACGGGCGTGCCGTGGAGCATCTCGGTGTCGATCAGTCCGGGCGCCACGCTGTTCACGGTGATCGAGCGCTTGGCCAGCTCTCGAGCCAGCGCCTTGGTCGCTCCGATGAGCCCGGCCTTGGCCGCGCTGTAGTTGACCTGGCCGCGGTTGCCCACGAGACCCGACACCGACGACACGGTGACGATCCGGCCGCCCTGACGAGCGCGGACCATCGGCATCACGAGGGGACGGACGACGTTGTAGAAACCGTCGAGGTTCGTCCGCAGTACGCGATCCCAGGCCTCGCCGGAGAGCGCCGGAAAGGCGGCGTCGTCGCTGACGCCCGCGTTGCACACCACGCCGTAATAGGCGTTGTGCGCCTCGAGATCCACGGTAAGCACTCGCTCACATTCCTGGCGGTCGGCGACGTCGAATGGGAGGAGCCGCACCTTGCCCCCCGCGGCGGTGATCGCCGCCGCCGTCTCCGCAGCTGCCTCCTGGTTCGCGCGATAGTTCACGGTCACCTCGTAACCGCTCCTGGCCAGCGCCAGGGCAATGGCCCGTCCGATCCCCCGGCTCGCGCCAGTGACGAGGACACGTCTCATCGTGGGTGGTCCGCCAGGAATCGCTCGAGACTGTCGGGCAGGAACACATTGAGGTTGCCCTCGACGAGCGGGACCCCGGACTCGTGCGCGAGCAGGCGACAGGCGAAGAGGGCGGACTCGCTCTCGCCCCAGATGTGCGTCGCTTCCACGGCGAGCACCTGTCCCACCCGAAAGCCATCGGTGCGGAATTCGAGCCGCCGGGAGCCGATGAGGAACCCGATCTTGACGGGCGCGCCTTTGGCCCGAGCGCACAGGCCGGCGTGGGCGGCGACGCACTGGGCCATGTACTCGACGGCGATCCAGGCAGGTACCAGGCCGGTGGGCTCGAGAAACGGCGCATCCACGTCGATCTCTACGGAGCACACCGTCCGCTCGACGGAGTGCTCGAGGACGCGCGACAGCAAGACCATGCGTCCCCGGTGAGGCAGGACGTCGGCGACCGGCGGGAAGGGCTCGACGGTCACCGCTCCTCACCCCAGAAATCGAAGAAGTTGAACCACTGATAGGGTGCCGAGAGGCAGTAGGCTTCGAGCCGTTCCGCGTAGCGCTTCACCAGCGCGTCGAGGCTCTCCTTCCGCTCGGCTCGCGGGAGGAAGACACGCTCGGCGAGGGGTTCGGCGAAGATCTCGTAGGTCCTCGGCCCGCGGCGCACCCCGATCATCAGCACGATCGGACACTGCAGCGCGTGGGCGAGCAGGAACGGTCCCTGCGGAAACGCCGCAGGCTGCCCGAGGAAGGGAACGCGCACGACGCGAGCCCGCGCACCGCCGGCCACCCGATCGCCCAGGATGGCGACGAACTCGCCGCGCTCGACACACGCCTTGAGGTGGAACACGGCGTCCGGATTTCCGGGATCCGACTGGATGACATGAACGCGCGTGTCGCGGTTCAGCCGCTCGAGGACCGTGTTCGTCCGCGGCGCGTGGCGCGTGATCATGAGCACGTTCACGGTCACGCCAGTTCGCGCCGCGAGCAGACGCAAGGCCTCGAAGCTGCCCAGGTGAGCCCCGAGGAGAACGGCCCCACGCTTGGCGGCGATCAAGGCGGTCAGGTGCTCACGCCCACGAAACACGAGCTCGACGTCGGGCGCGCCGAGCAGGAAGCGTACGCGGTCGAGGATGACCAGGCCGAACTCGCGATAATGGTGAAAGCTCTGACGCAATGTGGGCGGACCGTCCAGCGCCTGGGCACCGCCCGGGAAGGCGTAGAGCTTCGCGAGATACCGCCGAGAGGCGCGGCGTCCCCGGGGGTCCGTTAAAAAGAAATACGCCACGATCGGCAGGATGAAGTACTCGCTGAGCCAGCGCCCGCACACCCGGTAGAAGCCCACCGTGAAGCGCATCCCGGCCATGGAGCCGCGCTCGGCAACGATGGCCCAGGCGGCTCGGCTCACGGCCGGCTCCGCCGCCGTGTCGTCAACAGGCGCGGAGAGCGCCACAGCATCCCGAAGACCAGCCGCGTGTGGGCCCAGCTGATCCGGACGTTGTCGCGCAGCATGTGAAAGTGCGACACGCCGCCGGCGAAGTACGTCACGCGAGTCGGGACGTTGGCCACCACGAGGCCGTCCCACACCAGGCGAACGGCGATCTCGGGATCGAACTCCATGCGATCACCGAGCCGGGCCCGAGAGAGCACGTCGAGGGTCCGCTCGAGCGGCAGGCACCGAAAACCGCAGAGCGGATCGTCAATGGCGAAGGAGAGGGTCTCCACGTGCACCCAGAAGCGCGAGATCTGGCGGCCGACGCGGCGGCTGCGCGGCGCGCTCTCGTCGAAGATCGGGGCACCGAGGACGAGCGCCTCGGGGTTGCGCCGGGCGACCTCGAGAAATCTCGGGACGTCGGCGGCGTCGTGCTGGCCGTCGGCGTCCAGTTGCACCACGTGCGAGTAGCCCCGCCGCCACGCCGAGCAATACCCGTGGCGCAGCGCAGCTCCGCGTCCCCGGTTCTCGGGGAGACGCTCCGCCGTGACCCACGGGAGCTCGCGGGTGAGCCGATCCAGGGCGCGACGGGTTGCCTCATCGCTGCCGTCATCGATCACCAGGCACGGCAGCCCCAACGGGGCCAGCGAGCCGAGCACGCCGGTGATCGTCTCCGGATGGTTGTAGATGGGAATCAGCAAACACGGGTTCACGAGGCGCCGCGGCGACTCGGCGCCAGGACACACCGCCCGCTCGAGAAGAGCGAGGTCTCGTTCCAGAGGCGAAACGCGACACGATCACCGCTTTCCGACATCTCGGCGCTCAGGTGGAACAGCTCACCGGGCCGGAGGATGTTCTTGAACTTCAGGGCTTCGATCCGTTCGAGGACGACGTCACCGCCGGTCATGGCGTGAGCGATCTGCATCACCCATTGGATCTGGGCCACGCCCGGAACGGCCGGGAACCCTGGGAAGTGGCCCTCGAGGTACCCGAGCGTCTCGGGAACGCGCAGCGTCCGTTGCCACACGCCATCGGTAATGGACTCGTCGACGACCTCCGGGCTGACGACGGCCGAGTCGTACGGGCTCGCGAAGAGCGCGCGAAGCCCCGCCACCGTCACCTTGCCCTGCGGATCAGTCGGTAGCCGGCCGACGTAGCGCCAGAGCCGAGGCAGGACGACGCGGTCCCAATACGGCTCGAGCGTCTGGAGCAAGGCCTGCGACACCGCGCGCCGCCCCTGCCGTGCGAGCGCCTCGCGCCCCGAGGGCGTCAGGACGATCGCGGCTCCTAGCCGCGTTCCGCCCGCCTGGTCGAGGACGGTCAGGGCGACCTGCGATACGAACCCGTGCTCGCCGAGCGCCACTTCCATGTCGGGAAGGGACAGGCGCTTGTCGCCGAGTTTGACCACGCGATCGGCCCGCGGGCCGGCGATGAAGCGCCCGTCGGCCAGGAACTCGACACGGTCGGCGAGTGTGAACACGCCGTCGTCGGCGCTGACGTACGGCGACCGGACGCGCAAGAGCCCGTCTATGGGATCTGCTTCCGTCTCGACACCTGCGAACGGCGTCCAGGGCAGCGCGTCGGCGCCACCATTCTGGCGGCGCCAGGCGATGCCGCCCGTTTCCGTAGAGCCGAACACCTCGAACGGCGCGGACCCGAATGCGTTCTGCAGCGCAACTGCGGTGGCCCGATCGAGAGGGCTGCCTGACGAGAAGATCGGTTGGCACTGCGGGGCCAGACGCTCGACGCCGGAGAAGCCTTTGAATCGGCTGAGGTGGGTCGGGCTCGCCACCAGGTAGCAGCCGCCAGCGCGGGCCATCGGGCCGACCATCTCCTCGGGGTGAAGGTAAGTCCGGGCGTGAAAAGTCCGGCCAACCGTGAGTGGCCAGAGGATCCGGAAGAGCAGGCCGTAGATGTGCTGGTGCGAGACGGTGGCGAACGCTTCGCGTCCTCGAAGTAGCACGCCCCATTGCCGCTCGAGGCCGGCGACCTCGTCCTCGAGATTGGCGACCGTCTTCGGCACGGCTTTTCGCTGGCCCGTGGATCCCGAGGTGAACAGCTCCAGAGACGGTGCCGTGCGATCGAGATCGATCCAGCGCCACGACGCCGGGCCTGCATCGTGAATCGCGTCGACGCGATCGAGCCCGGGAGCGAGGCGGTCGCGCTCGCTGATGAGCCCGTGAGTGGCCCGACCGAGCTCGGACAACGTACCCGGCTGACCGTTGGGGGCGAGCACGGCCACCGCCCGCGACTGCCAGATCGCCAGCAACCCGACGGCGAACGTGTAACTGTTCTCGGTGAACAGCAGCCAGCGCCCGGGCCCTCGGGCCGCGATGACCGTCGCCAGCCGGGCGACGTGCAGGGTGAACGTTTCCCAGTCGACGGCACGTTCCCCGTCGACGGACACGAGCGAGTCCGTCGAGCGGGGTGCTGTCAGCAGGCGGCAGAGTGAGATCGCCGCGTCGGTCATCGGGCCGGCCCGGGCGGAAAGAGCCTNCGCAAGAATACGTCCGTCACGTCTCCGTCGTAGCGGCGGAACCGCCAGGCGCGATACGTCAGCTCCCCCGCGAACACCGCGCCGACGAGCAGGTACGCCAGCAACCCGGTATAGAGCGTCCACACCTCGATCGGCGCCCGGAGCGCGAGCCAGAGAGACAACGCGCCGTTGGCAATGAAGAAGGCGCACCAGACTTCGGTCACCCGACGACAGTAGACGACGTCGGCGACCGTGACGTGCGCGAGTCGGCGCCGGGCCAATCGCTCGACCATCGACGGCCCCACGATGAGCGTCCGGCCGAAGGACACGAAGAGCGCCGCACTGATCAGGGCCGGCACGAACAGGAAGAACCGTCCCTCGTTGAAGGCCGCGCTCAGGGCGAGGATGCTGGCCACCAGCGCCAGCGGCCCGAGCAACGGCGATGGCGAGCGCGCGCGCAGCCGGACGGCCTCGCGCACCAGCAGCGCGCCGCCCAGGGCCAGCGCCAGCGCTCTCGGCTCCAGGAGCCGTAACCCACCGTAGACCAGGAAGGGATAGCCGACCATGGCGAGAACGACGAGCGTCTTCACCACCTTCACGGTTGCCCCGGCTGCAGCTTTCGGTGGATGACGTCGACGACGTCCTGGATGGTTCGTATGGAGGCGAGCTCCTGCTGCTTCAGCTCCTGTCCCGTCTTGACCTCGAGCGCGACGGCCATATCGATCCAGTCGATGCTGTCGAGATCGAGGTCTTTGACGAGATGCGCCTCGGGTCCGAGCTGATCGGCGGGAAGCCCGAACTCGTCCACCAGCACTTGCTTCAACTGCTCGTACACCTCGGCCTTGGACAGCGCCGGCGTCGTCATCGTGTGCGGCTCACGGCCACGAAGTCGGCGAGGGCACGGACGGAGGCGAAACGGCGCCGGTTCTCGCCGGTGTCCGTACTGCCCTGTACGCCGTAACGCTCCTCGATGACCATGGCGAGGTCGAGCGAGTCGATGGAATCGAGGCCGAGCCCCTCGGAGAAGAGCGGCGCCTCGGCGTCGATGTCGGGGGGCGTGACATCCTCCAGCATCAGGGACTCGATGATGAGCCGCTTGATTTCGAATTCCAGGTCCTCATGCCTGGACATGCACGAGCCTCCGCTCGTAGAACTCGCGCATCTCCGCCGTCAACCTGCGCGCCGCGATTCCCTCGGTGATCCCCTCGCTGATCTCGATCGGCCGCAGCGGCCGGTTCACTTGCACCGTGAACTGCACGGTGCGATCGGGCACGTGATACCAGCGCTGGCCCTTCAAGAGCGTGGGCGGGTCGCACGTGATGACCACGGGAAGGAGCGGGACTCCGCTGCGCAGCGCCACGTGAGCGGCGCCTCGATGAAACGGGCCGAGCCGCCGGGCCGGCGATCGCGTGCCCTCGGGGAACAGCACGAGCCGATGCCCGCGCCGGAGACGATCGACACACGTCTCGATCAGCGCGCCCCCGCCGTCGTTGCGGATGTAGCCGGCGCCGCTGACGACCCACCGCAGGAGCGGATTACGCCAGGCGGCGCGCTTCACCACGCAGTCGGCCTGCGGCATGCACGCAATGAGGAGCACGATGTCGATGAGTGTCGGGTGATTCGCGACGACGACGAATGGATCTCGGGAGCGCAGCCCATCGACGCCGTTCCACTCAACACGGAACAGTCCCAGGGCGATCGCGAAGCGCACCCAGAGGCGACACGTCAGGTGCACGATCCGCTGGGCGCGCCGTTCTCGGTCGCCCGGCAGCCACCTCGCGAAGGGGAGGATGCACAGCGCAGCGATGAAGGCCCCGGCGCCGAAGACACCGAAACCCAGCCCGGTGCGGAACGTCCTCCATACGTAAGCTACTCGTCTCGCCACGGGATGACCGGTGGCGGCAGAATACTCAGAAGAGGCCGCCTTGACAAGATGTGATCTCTGCTACAATCCCGCGAAATCTCGCCACCCGGGAGGCCGCCGTGCGGACGTTTGCCCTCCTCGTCGTTCTTCTCATCGTCGTCGGAGGTTGTCGGACCGCGCCGATCCAGAACGTCTCGCGAGCACCACTAACCACGGTGTCGGCCACGAAGGTCACCATGGCGGACGTCTCCAAGGCCATCTCGACCGCGGGCGGACGGATGGGCTGGGTCATGCAGGAGGTCCGCCCGGGTGAGCTGCTGGGCATCCTCACCGTGCGAAAACACGTCGCGGTGGTCGCCATCACCCACGACACGTCGACCTTCAACATCGCGTATAAGGACAGCCAGAATCTCATGCACCAGGGCGACGAGATCCACCGAAACTACAACAGGTGGGTACAGAATCTCAGGCAAGCCATCCAGTCGGAGGTGGCGCGCATCGGCGCTCCTCGCTGAGCATCGCGCTGGCGGAGCAATCAGCGCCTCGGTCTCGTCGTCGTCGGCTCGGCCTGCCGCTGGACCACGTAGCCGCGGGGATCGAGGCAACTTCTGAACGCGGCCTCCATCCGATCGACGATCATGTCTCGCGTGCCGCCCTCCGATCGTCCCGCGGCATAGCCGAACCGTCGGCACTCCTCGAGCTCGGCGGCGATGACGAGCGGGTCGTGTGGCCGCGTTTGAGTCACGCCGAGGTATGTCGGTGAGGCGTGAACGTGGAACGCGACGCCCACGCTGTGTCCCTTCGAGACCATGCAGCTGATGTACGTCCACGCGCGCTCCGCCGTGGCATCGGCCGCGACGGCGACGCAGGCGTTCTCGTCCTGTCCCGCCTGGGTGGCGGTCATTCCGGCTGGTGGGCGGCTCGGATAGCGCTGGGGAAGCGCTCCCGCGCCGCACCCCGCGCAGAGCAAGAACAGACATACCTTCGTCAGACGAAGCGAGTTCATCGACACCTCCGGCCCTCGTCCATCGACCGGGGATTCTAGCGCAAGTGTCCGCGCGACGTCGCGAGCCGCCGCGCGTTCAGCGGCGCGACGGCAGCCGCTCGATCGTCACGACGAGCAGCGCGCCCGGCGTGTCCTGGAGGCCGAACGCGATCCGATCACCCGGGTGCAGCCCATCGAACAGCGCGGCCGACGCCGCGATGAACGGCATCGCCATGCGGTCCGGCATCAGCCCGGCAATCGGGTCGTGCTCGATTACGATCACAGGACGCGACGCGTGGAGATCGGAGGGCGGGGGCAACAGGGCCAGGACCGTGCCAGTCCCGTGGTAGTTGACCGTTGGCCCGGCCGCGCCGAGCGCCAGGAATACGGCGGCGAGAGCGGCGACCCGGCGCGCGCGCGTCATGCGCGCCGAGTCTACCGCGTCGCGGATCAGTACTTCTTGCCGGACTCGGTCGTGGAGGCGGGGCCGGTCTTCTCACCGGCGCCCGAGGCGCTCGGACCACCCTCGGGCTTCATCGCGAGCTCGACGGTGACGCGATCACCCTTCTTCACGTTGCTGAGCGCGCTGGGCGGGAAGTGCAGGTCGAGGTTGCCCTCGGCCGTCTTCAGGGTCATGTGCCCCTTCTTGGAATCGATGCGCGTGACCTCGCCGGTCATCGTGTGACGGGCGACGAAGTCGCCGCCGGCGGCCATGGTGGGCGAAGCTGAGGGCGAGCTGGCCTTGCTGTCGCTCGCCTTGTCGCCGGCCTTCGTATCGGTCGCCTTCGTCGGGCCGCCGGCGAACGCCGGAGCGGCTCCGAGCGCGGCAACCAGGGCGGTCGCCAGCGCGATGCGGTGCCAGGGTTTCTGCATGATCTCTCCTCCTCGGGAACGGACGACTTGGGGCGGTGAGTTTCGTCGCTGCCAACCGTGTGCCAGCCACTGATTGGACGGGCGAGCGGGCACGTTTTACAACACGCCGAAACTTGCGCCGGGCCGTCCTGATCCGTACATTCGGGGAGTCAGGCGAACGGAGGCCCGAATGAACGTGTTCCGATGGGGAGCGCTGGTCGGCCTGTTCCTTCTCGTCGGTGCGACGCCCGCCGTCGCGGGGGCTCCCACCGATCAGGTGCGCCAGTATACCGACCAGGTGTTGAAGCTTCTCGACGACCCGAGCGTGCAGGGCGCCGATCGGCGGGCGGCCGTGCGCAAGGCGGCGATCGAGATCTTCGACGTCCAGGAAACGGCCAAGCGGGCGCTCGGCCGGCACTGGCACGGGCGGACGCCGGCCGAGCGCGAGGAGTTCGTCCAGCTCTTCGCCGACCTGCTCGAGCGAACCTACATCAACAAGATCGATATCTACCGGGGCGAGAAGGTGGTCTACACCAACGAGGCCATCGACGGCGAATACGCCACGGTGCGAGCGCGGGTGGTCTCGAAGCAGCGCGGCGAGATCCCGGTGGACGCCAAGATGATTCGCCGAGGCGATCGCTGGCTGATCTACGACATCGCGGTCGAGAACATCAGCCTCATCGCCAACTACCGGGCCCAGTTCGACCGGATCATTCGCAGCGCGTCCTACCAGGACCTGGTGACTCGGCTCAAGACCAAGAGAGAGGAGTTCCTGCAGGAGGCCCGTCCCGGGAGCTCGTAGACGTTCCACTCCGCTCGGGAAACGCGAGGATAGCCCATGGCGAAGACCGGTCAGCGCGAGGAGCCCATCCAGGCGCTGCTGAAGGAAGGCCGGAAGTTCCCACCGCCGAAGGAGTTCACCAAGGCGGCGCGCGTCAAGAGCCCGGCGATTTACAAGGAGGCGGCGGCCAATCCGCTGCGTTTCTGGGAGAAGCAGGCCAAGGAGCTGCGCTGGCTGAAGCCGTGGAAGAAGACGCTCGAGTGGAAGCTGCCCTACGCGAAGTGGTTCATCGGCGGCAAGCTCAACGTCTCCGACAACTGTCTGGATCGGCACGTCGAGGGCCCGCGCCGGAACAAGGCCGCCTTCATCTGGGAAGGGGAGCCCGGCGACAGCCGCGTGCTGACCTACTGGGACCTCTACCGTGAGGTGAACCGCTTCGCCTCCGCCCTCCGCAAGCACGGGGTCAAGAAGGGCGACGCCGTCACGATCTACATGCCGATGATCCCCGAGCTGCCGATCGCCATGCTGGCCTGCGCCCGCATCGGGGCGCCCCACAGCGTGGTCTTCGGTGGCTTCTCGCCGGAGTCGCTGCGCGACCGCATCAACGACTGCAAGTCGAAGGTGGTCATCACCGCCGACGGCGGCTACCGCCGTGGCGGTCAGGTCGCGCTGAAGAAAAACACCGACGAGGCGCTCAAGGGCTGCGCCTTCGTCAGCAGCGTCATCGTCTTCAAGCGGACGGGACAGGACATCGACTGGCATCGCGACCGCGACATCTGGTGGCACGACTTCGTCAAGGACGCCGACGCCTATGTGAAGCCGGAGCCCTTGGACGCCGAGGACATGCTGTACCTGCTCTACACCTCGGGTTCCACCGGCAAGCCCAAGGGCATCGTGCACACGACCGGGGGCTATCTCACCGGGGTGAGCGCGACGCACCGGCTGATCTTCGATCTCCGGGAAGAAGACGTGTACTGGTGNACCGCCGATATCGGCTGGGTGACCGGGCACTCCTACATCGTGTACGGGCCGCTCGCCAACGGCGCCACCGGCGTCATGTACGAAGGCACGCCCGACTTCCCCGACAAGGACAGATTCTGGCGCATCGTCGAGAAGTACGGCGTCACCATCCTCTACACGGCGCCGACGGCCATTCGCACCTTCGTGCGCTGGGGTGATGAGTATCCCAAGCGCTGTAACCTCTCCTCCCTGCGCCTGCTCGGAACCGTCGGCGAGCCGATCAATCCCGAGGCCTGGGTCTGGTACTGGAAGGTCATCGGCGGCGGCCGCTGTCCCATCGTCGATACCTGGTGGCAGACGGAGACGGGCCAGATCCTGATCAGTCCGCT
>JGI25382J43887_10000575_pt1 | contig 12855 bp, 7 predicted proteins | sample GraSoi013_1_40cm_3_FD_43887 | JGI IMG/M metagenome (IMG submission 43887) | reverse complement strand
GTCGTTTCCCGCCCCGACTGCAGCGCGAGAGTGACCCCAAAGAGCGCCAGCCCGAGGACGACGAGCAGGATGAAGCTGACGAGGACCGTCGAACGGCTACGCGCCTCGCTCTCAGCCGACGGTGGTGCGGTCGCCGGTCGCACCGGGGCTGCCGCGGGGGATGTCCGTCCCGACTGGCCGTGGTAGAGGGCCAGTGCCTCTTCGACCGGCTCATGAAGTGCCTGGCAGTAGGCGCGGATGTACCCCCTGGTGAAGACCGGTGCGGGAAGCGCAGAAAAGGCGTCCGCCTCGAGTGCCTCGAGATAACGCGACGCGACACGAGTCAGGCGAGCGAGCTCATCCAGCGAGAGCCCGCGGCGAGCCCGCAAATCGCGGAGATACGCGCCAAGCGACGCCGTACCTGACATCTCAGTGGGTCTAGCCTATCAGATGTGGCGCCTCATCCATCAGGATTGAGGTTGACCGACACGAGCTTGGAAAGACCGGGCTCCTCCATGGTCACGCCGTACAGAACGTCTGCGGCTTCCATCGTGCGCCGGTTGTGCGTGATGACGAGGAACTGGGTCTGGCTGGTCAATTCGCGGAGGACCCGCAAGAAGCGATGGATGTTGGCATCGTCGAGGGGGGCGTCGACCTCGTCGAGTACGCAGAACGGGCTGGGGCGGAAGTAGAAGATGGCGAACAGGAGGGCCAGTCCGGTCAAGGCGCGCTCACCGCCGGAGAGCAACGTCACGGACTGCAGCCGCTTGCCTCGGGGCTGGGCCATGAGATCGACGCCCGTGTCCAGAGGATCACCCCCGTCTTCCGCCTCCACGAGCCGCAGCTCCGCGCGCCCCCCTTCGAACAGGCGCTCGAAGATCTTCGCGAAGTCGCGATTGATCTGCTCGAAGGCCTGGACGAAGCGTTCCTGGGCCGTGTGCGTCATTCCTCGCAACGCCTTCTCGAGGTCCTTGATGGACGCGGTGAGGTCGTCGTGCTGCGTACGCAGGAACGTGAGCCGCTCGTCGAGCTCGCGATACTCCTCGTCGGCGACGAGGTTGACGGGTCCGATCGCGGCCAGTTTCTCCTCCAGCTCGCGCAGCCGCTGGCCGAGCGCAGTGAAGTCGCGGTTGGGATCGTGATGGCCGAGGAGCGCCGCCGCGTCCACGCCGTACGTTCGCTGGGCGTCGAGCGCCAGCTCCTCGCGTCGGACACGGCGCTCGGTCGCCTTCAGCTCGAGCTCGTGTATCGAGCTCACCAGGCGATGAAGATCGCCCTCGGCCTCGCGCAGCTCGTGCTCGATCCCGCGCAGCTCGTCCAGCAGCGTCTCGTGCGATTCGGCCGCCTGGCGCGCCGCCGCTTCCGCGCGGTCGCGATCCGCGGCCACGTCGCGTGCCGACGAGTCCGTACGCTGGCGCTCCTCCTCCAGCCACACCCGCCGCTCGCCGAGCTGCCGCTGGCGGGCCTTACCCTGCTCGAGTCGCTCGGAGAGATCGGTCTCCATCTGGTCGACGCGCACGAGCTCGCGGCCCAGGGCCTCCACGCGCTCCCCGATGGAGCCGACCTCGACTCGGCACGCGGTGAGCTCGGTCACCAGCGAGGTCTCCTCCGCCTGAGCGCCCTCGAGAGCGTCGCGGATACCACGAATCGTACTCTCGTGCGCTGTCTCGGCCTCGCGCGCGGCCGCGACGCGCTGCTCGAGGCGCGCCAGCATCCCGCGCGTTTCGTCGGACTCCTGGGTCACCTGGCCTGCCTCGAAGCGGACCGTCTCGGCGTGCCGGTGCACACGTTCGTGCTCCCGGATCGCCTGCTCCAGATCCTTTTCGCCGGCGACGCGCTCGGCCTGGCGCTGGCCGAGTATCTGCTCGCACGTGACGATACGCTCGCGCAGCGCAGCGATCTCCGACTCCAGCTGGCCGACCGTCGTCTGGGAGGTCTCGACCGTCTCACCCAGGTGGCGGACCTCCTCCTCCAGCTCTCGCAGCTGGCGCTTGCGGGCCAGCAGCGAGCGTTCGGCATCACCGCCGCCCGCACCTCCGCGCAGTCGCCCCGTCGGCGCCAGCACCTCACCGTTCGGCGTGACGTACGTCGCGACGACGCCGTTCCGGCGCCAGAGCCTCTCGGCCTGATCCAGATGGTCGACGACGGCAACCTGGCCCAGCAGGAAATGGACGAGGGTCGCGCTCGAGGCGGAGACGTGACGAGCGACCCAGCGCGCACCGTCGTCGTCGGGCAAAGGCTCGGCCGGCGGCAGGTGGTCGAGGGGCAGGAACGTCGCCGCGCCCGCNCCGTGCTCCTGCAGGTACGCGACGGCCGCGCGCGCGTGATCGAAGCACTCGACCACGACCCACGCCAGCCGCTCGCCCAGCACGGCTTCCACGGCGCGCTCGAGCTCGGGAGGAACGTCGAGGAGATCGGCGACCGTTCCGACCACACCTTCCACGCTGGGACGACCCTCTTCACCGTCAGCCTCGAAGATCGCGCGGACCCCGGTGTCGTATCCCTCTCGAACGCGCTCGAGCTCGCGCAGCCCCTCGACTCCGGAGGTGCGTGCCGCGAGCGTCAACCGCGCGTCGGCCAGCCGCGTCTCGGCGTCGGCAAGACCGCGCTCGCGCGCGGCCAGCTGAACGCCCAGCTCCTCCCGCTGGCTCATCAGGGAAGCGAGCTCGGCCAGTGCGCGATCACGCGCGGTCTCGAGCTGGCCGCGAGCCGCCACGATCCGCTCCGCCTCGGCCTCCGCCTCGCGCAGCTCGGTGGCCAGTCGCTCGGCGCGGCGCGCCAGCTGGCTCTCCCGCTCCCGGAGCTCACCGGCCGAGCGCATCAGGTCCGTGCGCTCGGCGGCGATGCGAATCTGCTCGAGGTGCAATCCCTCGAGCCGCTCGCGCTCTTCGGCCAATCCGCTGCGCCGGCGCTCGACGAGGTTCGCCAGCTGGTCGGCGGCCTGCGTGCGCTCCACGACGAGGCGTTCGGCCTCGGCCAGGGCGCCCCGCGTCGTCTCTCGCTCGGCGGCGAGCGTGTCGAGGCGCTCGCCGGTGGCACGGATCTCCTCGTCGAGCCGCACGACCTCCTCGGCGGCCTCGCGGAGCTGCACGCCCATCTGCTCGCGGCGCTCGAGCAGTCGCTCGAGGTCGGCCTGCACCTTCTGAACGCCCTGACGTAGATCGGACAGTCGGTGATCGCTCTCCTGGATCGCCTGGCGCTGCGTGGCCTGACGGCCGGCCAGCCGGCTCACCGTCGTGCGCAGAACCCCTTCGCGCTCGTGATGCTGCGCCAGGTCGATGTCGAGACGCTCGGCCTCGGCCACGAGGCCCGCGAAATCGGCAGCGGCGAGTGCGAGGGCACCGTCGCGGCGCTCCTGTTCGAGCGCCTTGTACTGCTGGGCGCGCTTGGCCTGTCGCTCGAGCGAGCCGAGCTGACGCTTGACCTCGTCCATCACGTCCTTCACGCGGACGAGGTTCCCACGGGCACCATCGAGCTTTCCCTGCGTCTCGTTGCGCTGCTGCTTGTAGCGCGCGATGCCGGCCGCCTCCTCGATGAAGACGCGACGCTCGTGAGGCTTTGCGGTCAGGACATGGTTGAGCTTGTCCTGGTCCATCACCGAATAGGCCCGTGGGTTGGCGCCCGTCCCGGCGAAGAGGTCGAGAATGTCGCGCAGCCGGGTCGGCTGCTTGTTGAGGAGGTACTCGCTTTCGCCCGTGCGGTAGAGTCGGCGCGCGACACCGATCTCGCTCCACGGCACGGCCAGGACGCCGTCGTTGGAAAACTTGAGCTCGACCTCGGCCAGGCCGACGGGCTTGCGCGACGCCGAGCCGTAGAAGATCACGTCGTCCATGCGCTGGCCGCGGAGCGACTTGGCGCTCTGCTCGCCGAGCGCCCAGCGAACGGCGTCGGAGATGTTGCTCTTGCCGCAGCCATTGGGACCCACGATGCACGTGATCCCGGGAAGGACCTTCAGCTCGCTTCGTTCACCAAACGACTTGAACCCGTGCAGGGTTATGGAATCCAGGCGCATGGATTTCTTCTAGCATGGGGGGCTTCCGGCGACCAATGAAAAAGCACCACGCCTAGGGGCGCAGGCGCTGCGGAACCCTAGATGTCGAGCCGGGTCAGGTGCCTTTCAGGTAGCAGCACTTCTTGTACTTCTTTCCGGACCCACACGGGCAGGGGTCGTTACGGCCCACCTTGTCGCCGGTGGCGGTGCGCGGCGCTGGTCGGGGCGCGGCCGTCATTGGCGCGGGCCGTGCCGCCTCGCCGCCTACCGCCGGCATCTCACCCCGGCTCTCGCGCGTATCGGCGAGGGCGGTCATCGTCGGCATCGGCATGGGCGTTTCGCGGACGACCTGCACCTTGAAGAGCCGCTCGACGACCGCGGCCTTCACGCGCTCGGCCATGTCCTGAAAGAGGTCGAACGCCTCCTTCTTGTATTCGGTCAGCGGATCGCGCTGGCCATAGCCACGAAGGCCGATGCCTTCCTTGAGATGGTCGATCGACAGGAGATGATCCTTCCACTGCGTGTCGATGACGATCAGCATCTCGTGGCGCTCGAGCGCCCGCATCAGCTCGTCGCCCAGCTCGCGCTCGCGGTCGGCATACCGGGTCTTGACGGCGTCGAGGACGAGCGCGTTCAGGCCGTCCCGTGAGGCGACCTCCTGGTAGGCAGCCGGAGGGATACGCACGTCGAACTGCTGGAAGAGCGCCTCGTTCAGCCCGGCCAGATCCCACTCCTCGGGGTGAACATCAGAGGCGGCGAAGCTGTCGAGCGTGGCCGGCACCAGGTCCTCGATCCACTCGGCGATCGTGTCGGCCTGGTTGGCACCGTCGAGGATCTGGCGCCGCATGCCGTAAACGATCTCGCGCTGCTTGTTCATGACATCGTCGTACTCGAGGAGGTGCTTGCGGATCTCGAAGTTGTGATTCTCGACGCGCTTCTGGGCGGTGGCGATGGCGCGCGTGACGAGCTTGTGCTCGATCGGCTCGCCTTCCTCCATGCCGAGCCGATCCATGATGCGCTGGATGCGCTGCGAGCCGAAGATGCGGAGGAGGTCGTCCTCCAGCGAGAGGTAAAAGCGCGACGAGCCGGGATCGCCCTGACGGCCGGAGCGGCCACGCAGCTGGTTGTCGATGCGCCGGGACTCGTGGCGCTCCGTTCCCACGATGTGGAGCCCGCCGGTGCCGACGACCTTCTCGTGTTCGGGATCGGTGATGCGCCGGGCCTCGACCAGCGCCGCCTGGCGCGCGTCGGCCGGGGCCGTGGCCGGATCCAGGCCCTTCTTTCTCAAGAGCTCCTTGGACAGGAAATCCGGATTACCGCCGAGAAGGATGTCCGTCCCGCGCCCCGCCATGTTGGTGGCGATGGTCACGGCGCTCTGACGGCCGGCCTGGGCCACGATCTCGGCCTCGCGCTCGTGGTACTTGGCGTTGAGCACCTCGTGGCGGATGCCGCGCTTCTTGAGGAGCGACGACAATCGCTCGGACTTTTCGATCGAGATGGTACCGACGAGCACGGGCTGACCGCGCCCGTGGCGCTCGATGATGTCGTCGACGACCGCGTTGAACTTCTCGCGCTCGGTCTTGTACACGACGTCGGGATTGTTCACGCGCGTGAGCGGCCGGTTCGTCGGGATGACGACGACATCGAGCTTGTAGATCTTGGCGAACTCTTCGGCCTCGGTCTCGGCCGTGCCCGTCATGCCGGCCAGCTTGTCGTACATCCGGAAGTAGTTCTGGAAGGTGATGGTAGCGAGCGTCTGGTTCTCCCGCTCGATGCGCACGCCTTCCTTGGCCTCGACCGCCTGGTGCAGACCATCTGACCACCGTCGGCCCGGCATCATGCGGCCGGTGAACTCGTCGACGATGATGACCTGGCCGTCCTTGACCACGTAATCGACGTCCCGCCTGTAGAGCGCGTGGGCGCGCAACGCCTGCTGGATGTGATGGAGGACGTCGATGTTGTTCGGATCGTAGAGGTTGTCGACGGCGAGGAGCCGCTCGCAGGAGGCGATGCCCGCCTCGGTGAGCGCGACGGCCTTCGATTTTTCGTCGACGATGTAGTCGCCTTCCTTCTGCGCTTCCACCTCGGACAGCTTGCCCTCGACGATGGTGGCTGCCCGCTTGAGCCGGGGAATGATGCGGTCGATCTTGTAATAGAGCTCGGTCGACTCCTCGGCCGGGCCCGAGATGATCAGCGGCGTCCGCGCCTCGTCGACGAGAATCGAGTCGACCTCGTCGACGATGGCGTAGTGCAGATCGCGCTGGACCAGCTCTTCGCGGTAGAAACGCATGTTGTCGCGCAGGTAATCGAACCCGAACTCGTTGTTGGTGCCGTACGTGATGTCGGCCCGGTACGCCTCCGGCCGGGAACACGGTCGCAGCGCGGTCATCCGGATGTCGGGCGTGATGAACCTGGGATCGTAGAGGAACGACGCCTCGTGCTGGATGACGCCCACGCTGAGCCCGAGCGAGTGGTACACGGGCCCCATCCACTGGGCGTCGCGCTTGGCCAGGTAATCGTTCACGGTGACGATGTGAACGCCGCGCCCGGTCAGCGCGTTGAGGTAGGCGGGCAGCGTCGCCACCAGCGTTTTCCCCTCACCCGTCGCCATCTCGGCGATCTTTCCCTCGTGCAGGACCATTCCGCCGATCAGCTGGACGTCGAAGTGACGCATCCCGAGCGAGCGGCGGGCCGCCTCCCGACACACGGCGAATGCCTCGACCAGCACGTCCTCGACGTCGGCGCCGTCCGCCACGCGCTTGCGGAGCTCGTCGGTCTTGGCCCGGAGGGCGCCGTCGTCGAGTGTCTTGAGCTGCGGCTCGAGCGCGTTGATGGCGACCACGTTGGGTTGAAGCCGCTTGACGTCGCGCTCGTGTTTGGTCCCGAAGACCTTGCGAAGGAGGGCGTTCAGCATCCGTCGACCATTATACAGTCCGGCGTTTTGCGTCCGGCTACTTGCCGGCGAGCAGCTCCCGGGCGTGGCGCCGCGCCGTGTCGGTGAGCCGCTCGCTCCCCAGCATCCGGGCGATTTCTTCCACCCGGTCGGCGCCGGACAGCACGCTCACGCCGGCCCGGGTCCGGCCGCCGCGCACGGTCTTGGCCACCAGGACGTGATGGCTGGCCCGGGCGGCGATCGGGGCCAGGTGGGTGACGCAGAGGACCTGGCGGCCGCGGCCCGTCGCCGCGAGCTTGTCGGCCACCGTCCCGGCGACGCGGCCGCCCACGCCGGCGTCCACCTCGTCGAAGACCATCGTGGGCACGCGCTCGTACGTCGCGAGGACCACCTCGACGGCCAGCATCGTGCGCGACAGCTCCCCACCGGACGCGATGCGGGCGAGCGGCCTCGCCTCCTCACCGGGGTTCGCGGAGAACCGGAACTCGACCCGATCGAGGCCGCGGGGTGAGATCTGCTCGGATGTCGTGGCGTCGACCGCGATCTCGAAGCGGACCCGCTCCATGCCGAGCTCGCGCAGCTCCCGCTGGATCCTCGGCCCCAGCCGGCCGGCGGCTTCACGCCGGGTCGAGCTGACCGCCACGGCGGCTGCCCTGAGCCGGGCCGAGAGCTCTTCCGTCCGACGCTCCTCGGCCTCAACGATCTCCTCGTGACGTTGCAGTCGCTCGAGCTCGCCGGCCGCTGCGTCGCGGAACGCGAGCATGGCCGCTTCGCTGTCGCCGTACTTGCGCTTGAGCCGCGTGATGGCGTCCAGCCGCTCGTCGATTGCTTCCAGGCGGTCGGGCTCGGCGTCGATCCCCTCGCGCAGCTTGCGCACGGCCAGCAACGCCTCTTCGATGTGAGCCGCCGCCGCGTCCAGCGGCGTCGCCGCGTCGGCGAACGCACCGTCGAGCCGACTCAGGTCGCCGAGGACGCGCGCGGCCCGCGCCACCCGGCTGGTGGCAGCGTCGTGATCCTCGAGAAGCAGCTGGGCCACCTCGGCCAGGCCGCTGGTGAAGCGTTCGGCATGCTGACACCGCCGGCGCTCGGCGCGGAGCTCTTCCTCCTCGCCGACGCGAAGTCGGGCGGCGTCCAGCTCGGAGACCTGGAAGCGGAGAAGGTCTTCGCGCTGAGCGCGGTCGCGATCGGCCCCACGCAGCCGCTCGAGCTCCTCGTCGGCCGCGCGGTACTCGGCGTGCAGTGCGGCCAGACGCGCGACGGCGTCCTCGGCGCCGGCGAAGCGGTCGAGCAGCTCGAGCTGTGGCAGCGGCTGAAGGAGACGCTGGTGTTCGTGCTGACCGTGGATGTCGACGAGCTGCTCGCCGAGCCGTTCCAGCAGCCCCACCGTGACCGGCGAGTCGTTGACGAAGGCGCGATGGCGCCCCGAGCGGGCGAGCTCGCGGCGAATGACGATGGCGCCGTCGTCGGCTGTGATCCCGGCCGCGTCCAGCACCGCCCGGCCGCCGCCGCCACGGGGCAGGTCGAACACCGCCTCGATGGTCGCCGCCTCGGCGTCGCTCCGGATGACGTCGGTCTGGGCCCGGCCCCCGCCGACGAGCAGGATCGCGTCGATCACGATCGACTTGCCGGCACCCGTCTCCCCCGTCAGCACGTTGAGACCGGGCGCGAACGGCACCGTGACCGTCTCGATGACCGCGAAGTTCTTGATGCGGATCTCGCGAAGCATCGCGAGGAATGCTAGGTCAACGACGGCGTCAGCCTCAAGCGGTATCTCGACGGAGACACCGAGCGGGCTAGCGTTCCCCCCATTTGAGCTTCGTGCGCAGGACGGAGAAGAAGTGCTTGTGGGGGAACCTCACGAGACGGATGCGCGCCGCCGCCCGCTGCGTCTCGACCACGTCGTCTTCGCGAAGTCCGAACCCGACCTGCCCGTCCACGGTGAGCATCACCTCCTGGTTCGCCCGCAGCGTGACCTCCATGCGCTGCGTTCCGGGCAGCACGATCGGCCGGTTGGTCAGCGTGTGCGAGCAGATCGGCGTGATGACCACGGCGTCCATCGTCGGGAAGAGGATGGGACCGCCCGCCGACAACGAGTAGGCGGTGGACCCGGTCGGCGTCGAGATGATCAGCCCGTCGGCCCGGTACGCCGTCGCGGCCTGGCCGTCCACGGCCACCGTGAAGTCGATGATACGGCTCATCGCGGACTTCATGATGACCACGTCATTGAGGGCGAGGAAATCGGCGACCACGGCCCCGTCGCGGCGCACGCGGGCGGCCAGCATCATCCGCTCGTCGATCACCATCCGGCCGTCGAGGAAGGCCTCCACCGCGGGCAGCATCTCGTCGAGCGTCGTCGCCGTGAGGAAGCCGAGGCCCCCGAGGTTCACGCCGAGCAGCGGGGTGCCGAGATCACCGACCGAGCGGGACACCGACAGCAGCGTGCCGTCCCCGCCCAGGACGATGATGAGGTCGACCTGCCCGGGGAGATCGGCGCGCCCGACAACGGTGACGGGCGCATGAGGCACCAGGCCGGCCGTCTCTTTGTCGAGCACGGCGGAGCGCCCGTGCTCTTCCAGCCAGACGATCAGCCGCTCGACGACATCGCGCGCCTCGCCGGCATCGGGCTTGGCGACGATCCCGACTCGATTCATTACGAGACGCCTCGCTAGGCCAAGGCCTCCACGGCCCGCGAGATCAGGGTCTCGACGTTGGCGGCGGTCTTGCCGTGGGAGGACACGTGCAGGAAGAATTCGCGGTTGCCCTTGGGGCCGCGGAGGGGCGACGCCGAAACCCCGAAGATGTGCCAACCACGCAGCACTGCATAACGGGCCAGCCGGGCCACGACCTGTCGATGGAGCGTGGGCTCGCGCACGACGCCCCCTTTGCCGACGAGATTCTTGCCCACTTCGAACTGGGGCTTGATGAGCGCCACCGCCTCGCCGCGCGGCGCGAGGACATTGAAGATGGCAGGAAGGACCTTTTCCAGGGAGATGAACGAGACGTCGACGACGGCCAGGGTCGGCTGGTCACCGAAGATGCGCGGGTCGAGCGTGCGCGCGTTCGTCTGCTCCATGACGACGACCCGCGGATCGCGCCGAAGGCGCGCGTCGAGTTGCCCGGTGCCGACGTCCACCGCGTACACGCGCGAGGCGCCGCGCTGCAGGAGGCAATCGGTGAAGCCACCGGTCGACGCCCCGACATCGATGCAGATCTTGCCGACGACGTTGATGTTGAAATGATCGAGCGCGTGGGTCAGCTTCTCGCCGCCGCGACTCACGTAGGGCGACCGCCCGCGCAACTCCACTTCGGCTTCGGGAGAGATGAGCGCGCCGGCCTTGTCGACTCGCTCGCCGTCCACGAACACGTCGCCGGCCATGATGAGCTTCGCGGCCTTCTCGCGGCTTTCCACCAGTCCGCGCTCGACTATCATGCGATCGATCCTGATGCGGGTCGCCATAGACCTTAATTATAGGCGACTTGGGCGGTGGGGGCGCAGAACAAAGAGTAGGCCCATGCCCCCTAGAAAGCCCCCGATATGGGCAAACCACGCCACGCCACCCATCTCCCGACCGGCCGCGACGCTGAAGGTCAGCAGACCATTGAGGGCCTGGACGACGATCCAGAATCCGAGAACGAAGACGGCGGGGATGTAGACGAAGCGGATGAAGAACCCGACCATGATGAGCGTCAGGATCCGCGCGTAAGGAAACTGCAACAGATAGGCGCCGAGCACGCCGGAGATGGCCCCGCTGGCGCCGATCATCGGAATGCCCGAAGAGGGGTTCACCAACGCCTGACCAACCGCCGCGACGACTCCGGACAGCACGTAAAAGAGGAGGAAGCGGCCGTGGCCGAGGGCGTCCTCGACGTTGTCGCCGAAGATCCACAGATAGAGCATGTTGCCGGCGATGTGGAACAGCCCGCCGTGAAGAAACATCGACGTGAGCACGGTGACGGCCGGGTGAGGAAACGTGTCCGGAATGCTGCAGGCCCCGGTCAGGCGGCACGGGATTGCGCCGAACTCGAAGACGAACTGCTCGGCGGCCTGCGTCGCGCCCGGCTCCCCGCTGCCGCCGAGCGAGAGCTGGTAGAGGAACACGAGGACGTTGAGGACGATGACTCCGATGGTGACGACGGGGAGGCTCGAGCTCGGGATGTCGTCCTTGAGCGGGATCATTCGCGCGGCAAGAGGATCACGCTGGTCGGCCGCACGAGGTAGCGTCGGGCGGCCGCGGTCACGTCCGCCGCGGTGACGGCGGCCAGGGCGCGCGCGTAGCGGTCTGGAAAGTCCCAGCCCACACCAGCCTGCTCGTAGAACGCCAGGTACCACGCGTGTCGCGCGTTCGTCCGGCGATCCATGGCGAGCAGGCCGAGCTGATACGCCCGGGCGCGCGCCACCTCGTCGTCGGTGGCGCCTTCCGTGCGGATGCGCTCCAGCTGCTGGATGACGCCGGCTTCCGCCGCCGTCGCGCTGTCACGCACCGTTCCCAGGTAGGCGACGATCGGAGCCGGCCCGATGCGCGCGGGATTCATCACGCCCAGCGAGTACGCGAGCCCTTGCACGTCGCGCAGCTCCGTGAAAAAGCGGCCGGACATGCCGCCGCCGAGAAGCGCGCTCATCACCTTCACCGCCGCATAGTCCGCGTCGCCCACTCCCGGTCCCAGGTAACCGACGAGGACCTGGGCCTGCTGGGCGGGCCGCTCCATCACGCGGCGTTGCGCCGTGGCAATGGGAGCCACCGTCGGATCGTTCGTCGGCGTTCCACCGACAGGCAGCTTGCCGAAGAGCCGCTCGGCCACGCGCAGGACGCGATCCCGCTCGATGCGCCCGCTCACGGCGAGAACCAGCCGATCCGTCCGATAGAGCGTGTGATAGTGCGCCAGGAGCTCCTCGCGGGTGAGCCGCTCGACGCTGGCGCGACGTCCGAGGTTCGGCAGCGCATAGGGGTGCGGCCCGTAGAGATCGGTCAGCAGCGTGTCGAACGCGAGCGGAAATGGATTGTCGCCACGTGTCTGGATCTGGCTGAGAATCAGACGCCGCTCGCGCTCGACCTCGGCCGCGGGCAAGGTCGGCGACAGCGCGACCTCGGCCACCAGGCCCAGCAGCGCCTCCCAATTTCGCGCGAGCGCCCTGCCGCTAATTTCCGCGAAGTCGACGTCACCTGAAGCGTCGATGCTGCCGCCCAGGCGCTCGGCCGCGTCGGCCAGACGGGTCCCCGTGAAGTGCGCGGTGCCCCGGATCACCGTGCGCTGGAGGAAGTTCGTGATCCCGGCGGTCTCCGCCGTCTCGAAGCGCGATCCGGCACGCGCCTGGAGCGACACGGCGACGATGCCCACCGACGGATCCTCGCGCACGAGCACGCGCAGCCCGTGGGCGAGCGTGTGGCGGCTGACGGTGCCCGGCTGCGCGGACGCGGCCGCCGTGAGCGCGAGAACGAGGAGGCCGACGACGCCCAACCTGAATCTCATCGTGCCCGGCTCGGGACCAGCGTGATCTTGACGTAGCGCTCGGGATCGAAGTAGCGGCGGGCGGCCGTGTGCATCTGCTCGATGGTCGCCGACCGCAGGCGATCGAGATAGAACAGCTCGTCTTCCAAGCGCCACACGGTCTCGGCGCGACCAAGCGTGAATGCGCGCCCCTCCGCCGTCTCCATCTGGAATTCGCGACCGGCCTCGGCTGCCGTGACGGCGCGCTCGCGCTCCGCCTCCGTGACACCTCCGTCACGTACGCGCTGGATCTCGGCCAGGATCTCGCGCTCGACGCGTGCGAGATTGTCGGTCTCGAGTTGTGCGGTCACCGTCAAGACGCCCGCCGCCTGCATCGCCGTATATCCCGCCGAGATGGAGTTGACGAGTCCGAGGCGTTCACGCAGCGCCTCGGTCAGCCTCGACGCGCGCCTCTGACCGAGGATCGCCACCACGAGGTCCAGCGCCGGAGTGTCGGCGTGATCGAGCTTGGGCGCCATCCAGGCCATCGTCAGATAGGCCTGCG
>JGI25382J43887_10000573_pt1 | contig 12871 bp, 13 predicted proteins | sample GraSoi013_1_40cm_3_FD_43887 | JGI IMG/M metagenome (IMG submission 43887) | reverse complement strand
GGCGCCGGTCGGCGACTATCTGGGCGGGCTCGGCCAGGGCATCCGCGGGCTTCGGGTCGGCGTGCCGCGCGCGTACTTCCTCGAGGGCGTCCAGCCCGAGGTGGCAACGGCGTTCGAGCGGGCGCTGGGGACGCTGCGCGAGCTGGGCGCGAGCGTCGCGGACGTCGGGATCCCGTCCATCTGGGCGGCGCCCAGCTACATGGCGATCATGCTCTCCGAAGCGTTCGCCTATCACGAGCGCGACCTGCGNGAGCGCCTGAACCTCTATGGCGANGGTCTGCGGGACAAGCTCCTGGCCGGCGGGCTCTTCTCCGGCCGCGAGTACGTGCAGGCCCAGCGGCTCCGAGCGCGGCTCCAGGGCGAGATGCGGGAGACCCTCCGGCGCCTGGACGTCCTCGCCACCCCGACGATGCCGAGCCCGGCCTTGCCCTTCTCGGTCGTGCAGGACCCGGACCTGCCGTATCCGTTCCCCAAGAGCAACACGTCGCCGTTCAACATGGCCGGCCTGCCGGCGCTCGCGCTGCCGTGCGGGTTCTCGGCGACGGGGCTGCCGCTCTCGCTCCAGCTCGTCGGGCGCCCGTTTGACGAAGCCACCGTGCTGCGCGCCGGGCACGCCTACGAGCAGGCCACCGAGTGGCATCGCCGCCGCCCGCCGGTGTGACGGGCGGCGGCGCTCAACGCGGTAGGGAGTGACGCGGCCTACCAGAACTCGCGCGAGGCGAGCCGAGCGCCTTCGGCCATGCTGCGCAGCTTGGCCCACACGATATCGGGATCGACGGCGGCCTGGCCCACCCAGGTCCCGAAGCCGCAGTCCGTCCCGACGAGGANGTTTTCACGGCCGACCAGCCTCGCGTAGCGGCTGATGCGCTCGGCGACCAGCTCGGGGTGCTCAATGAAGTTGGTGGTCGAGTCGAGGACACCGGGGATGATGACCTTGCCTGCCGGCAGCTTGACCCGCTCGAACAGCCTCCACTCGTGGGCGTGGCGCGGGTTGGCGGCCTCGAAGGACACGCCGCTGGGCCGGGCCNNGAACACGATGTCGAGGATGTCCGCCAGCGGCACGTCGTAGTGATGCGGCCCCTCGTAGTTGCCCCAGCAAAGGTGCATGCGCAGCCGCTCGGGCGGGATGTTGGCCAGGGCGTGGTTGAGGGCCTCGACGTGCAGGCGCGCCATCTTCCGGAACTCCTCGAGGCTGAGGCCGGCGAACTGGATGTGCCGGCCCATGGCCAGGTCCGGGCAGTCGACCTGGAGCACCAACCCCGCCTGCGCCACGGTCTCGTATTCGCGCTTCATCGCGTCGGCGATGGCGGCCAGGTACGCCTCGTGGCTCCCGTAGTGGTCGTTTCGAAAGAAGAGGGAGATGACGCCCGGTGAGGCCGCGGACATGAAGGCGTCCGCGGCCTTGACCTCGCCGAGCGCCGCTTTCAAGTTGTCCGCATCGGTCTGCGCTGCCTGAGCATCGCGTACGGTGATCGGGCCCGTGCAGGCGGGTGTTTTGCGCCGGGCGCGGCCGGGATCGCCGAACACGCGCCGGGCCATGGCGGGAAAGTCCACCAGGTCCTTGTACTGGAGCGGCTGGCTCGTGCCGCCGAACCCGCTCAGCCGGTCCTTGATGTAGGTGGCGTAGCTCGGCTTGCTGAACTCGCCGTCGTTGACGATGTCGACGCCGGCCGNGGTCTGCTTGCGCACGACCTCCGCCACCGCCGACCGGATGCGGGCGGCCAGGGCCGCCGGGTCGACCGACACCCCTTCGTCCTTCGCGAACATCGTCTGGATCAGGTCGTCCGGCCGGGGCAGGCTGCCGGTATGCGTGGTCAGGAAGCGCTCGCTGCTGCGTTTCATAGGTGTCCCCCTCGAGGCCGCCAGGTTACTCCCAGGAGGCCGTGTCCATCCGGAGCTCGAAGCCCACGGGGTGAGGCGTGACCTTGAGCCCTTTCTTCGTCGCGTAGAGCTGAAACTCGTGGTTGACGAAGGAGGCTCGCCGGCGTCAGCAGGAGGGTCGCCCGGAAGCGATGGACGATCTCGTCGAGGACGGGGGTCTTCATCATGAGCGAGCGGCCGAGGTCGCCACGGACGACACGTCCCAGCCAGCGGCCTGGATGGGGAAGGGCTGGTCGAGGCCCATCTCGTGCCGCAGGCGGGCCAGCTCCGCGGGCGAGCCCTCCACACCCAGTATGATCTCGGCAGGNTCGCCCGGCGTGAGATAGAGGATGAGGAAGACGACCAAGGACACCCCGAGGAGGACCGGCACCAGCATCCCGATGCGGCGGAGCAGGTAGACGCCCATCACGATCCCCTGTTCGGAGCGAGGCTCAGGCGCGCAGGCAGCAGCGAGGACTCTACACGTACCTCCCTCGGACCGCAATCGACTACACCTTCAGAACGTTGTAGGCTCCGTCGAGGTGTGACCAGATGAAGCGAGCGCTCGCGGCCCTGGCCCTGGCGAGTTCGGCGTGCGCCTCGAGCCCCGGGTTCTCCAGTCGCGACGAGGTCATCCGGCTGATCCTGCCCTCGACGGTTCAGCTTCGCTCGGAACGCGAGGGCGGCGGCCGCCGGGCCGCCTCCGGGGTCGTTGTCGCCGCAGACGCTGAAACCCGCCGCGCCTGGATCCTCACCACCCGACATTTTCTGGAGCCGATCGCGAAGCAGGACATTTTCGTGATCATTCCTGGCCGAAAGGATCGCGTGAGGGCCAAGGTGGCGTCGCTGAGCAGCGACTCCGACCTGGCGCTCCTCGAGGCGGAGGGGATCAGCTTGCCCCCCGCCAGGCTCAAAGAAACGGCGAAGCTNGGCGACGACGTATGGATCGTCGCCTTTCCGTGGGGCCGTCGAATGACGGTCGTGGGCGGCGTCGTCAGCCAGATCGGTTCCGAAGCGGGCGAGGCGCCCCTCGAGGGACCGGCCCGGATGGTCGACGCCTCGGTGAGTTATGGGGCCAGCGGGGGCGGCGTGTTCGACGCGGCGACCGGNGCGCTCATCGGGGTCGTGGAGAGCCACCGTACGGCGCGGGTCACCACCCCGGGTCCACCCGAGCAGGTCCTCGAGATCCCGGTTCCGGGGGAGACCACGCTGATCTCCTCGGAGTCGATCCGGCGCTTTCTCGAACGTTCGGGGCTACAGTGGCTGATCCGCCAGTGAGGACGGGCACGCCCGCTTCCGGACATGCCCGTCCGCTGAGCGGAGACGACTACTTCGCTTCGACGCTAGTGGCGATATTCTTTCCGTCGCGCTCCTCGTAGGAAACCTTCACGTCGGTCCCTGGCCTCAGCATGTCCATCGANACGCCCTCGGCCACCGAGAGTGTGGTGCCGTTATCGAGGACGATCGTTCGGTCCGACGTGTCGACGCTCTGGATTTTGCCCTCGATCTCTCCCGCCCAGGCTCCAGCGGCCGACAGCANGAGCATGATCATCAGCGCGATGCCCAGCAACTTCCGCATGGGAGTCCCTCCTTACGAGGTGTTGGGGTGTTCGGACGCGTTCATACGCGTCCGAGTCTACTGAAGCGNAAAGCACTCTTCAAGCGATCGGGGCCCCGGATTCACTTCTTCGGGGGCACGGGCGTGTCGACCAATTGGGCATCCGNCTGGATGGTGATGCGTGAATGGGCACGGGCTCGGAGCCGAGCGACCTCAACGCGCTGGAAATCCACGGATTCCCATTTGGCATGGTCACTGCACCCCGCCCCGGAGGCGGAATGGACGACTGGTGGAGCGAGCTCGACGACGACGTTCTGCGGACGCTGGCGGAACGCTCCGCGGCGACGCCGGCCGAGGTCGGGGAACGGTTGGGGATCTCCGAAGCTTCGGCCGCGTCGCTCCTGGCGATGCTGGCCGTCCAGGGTAAGGTCCGGATTCGCCTCGTCGAGGGAACTGACCTCGACCTCTGGCGTCCCACCGCTTTTCAGTCGGCCGCCAGCCGGTAGCCGACACCGGGCTCGGTGAGGAGATAGCGGGGACGGGCCGGCTCGGCTTCGAGCTTGTGGCGCAGGTGGGCCATGTAGACGCGAACGTAGTGGGCCTGGTCGGTGTGGGTCGGTCCCCACACCTCGCGCAGCAGCTGCTGGTGGGTGACGACCTTTCCCGCGTGGCGGACGAGCGTCGTCAGCAGCTTGTACTCGATCGGCGTCAGGCGCACTTCCCGGTCGCCCACGAACACCTGCCGGCGCAGAAGATCCATCCGGAGCTCCCCGACCTTGAACGTCGCGTCGTCCGCCTCGTGTGAGGCGCCGGCGGTGTGCCGGAGGGCGACCCGGATCCGCGCGACGAGCTCGCTCGCGCCGAAGGGCTTGCTCACGTAGTCGTCGGCGCCGGCATCGAGCGCCGTCACCTTGTCGCGCTCCTGGCCCCGCGCCGACAGGACGATGATCGGGACCGCCGTCCACTCCCGTAGCCGGCGGATGACGTCGATCCCGTCGATGTCGGGCAACCCGAGGTCGACGATGACGACGTCGGGTTGACGTGAGCCGACCTCCACCAGGCCGTCCGCTCCCGTCGTCGCCTCGAACAGCCGGTAGCCCTGGCCCGTCAGCGTGACTCTCAAAAATCGCCGGATCTGCGGCTCGTCCTCGATCAGGACGACGACGGGGTCAGGCATCGGGGGGCACGGAGGCTGGCGGCGTCTCTGTCAGGGGCAGCGTGAACAGGAACGCGACGCCACCCTCGGGCAGGTTCTGGGCCCAGATGCGCCCCCCGTGCGCCTTGACGATGCCATGGCAGATGGCCAGGCCGAGACCGGCGCCGCGACGACCGTCAGGGGCCGCGCGGTAGAACTTCTCGAAGACCCGGTCCTCCTCGCCCTTCGGCAGCCCCGGGCCATGGTCGGCGACCTCCACGGTGATCTTGCGATCGGTCGCGGTCGCGATGATCCGGACCGCGCTATCGGCGGGTGTGTACTTGACGGCGTTGTCCAGCAGGTTCACGAAGACCTGCTCGATGAGTACATCGTCGATGGCGGCGAGGGGCAGGTCGGGCGGGATGTTGACGGTGACGCGACGGGTGCCCAGGGCCTTGGTCAACCGCCCCAGCGCGGCCCCGACCACCTCCTCCAGAGGATGCCAGTCGCGGCGGAGGTGCAGCGCGCCCGACTCCAGCCGCGTCATCTCTAACAAGTTTTGGACGAGCCGGTTCAAGCGCTCGGCCTCGTCGCGCACGGATTCCAGCAGCTCGTGCTGCGTCCGTTGATCCAGGTGGGCCCCGCTGTCCAGGATCGTCGTGGCGGCGCCCGTGATCGCGGCCAGCGGCGTTCGGAGGTCGTGGGAGACCGAGGTCAGCAGGGAGTTGCGGAGCCGCTCCGTTTCGGCGCGCACGCGGGCGTCCTGGGCTTCGTCAGCCAGGCGAGCGCGCTCGAGGGCGAGCGCCGTCTGGTTGACGAAGGTCTCGAGCTGGCGGAGCGGCTCGGGCGTGGCGAAGGCGTCGCGCCGGCGAGGCCGGACGCTCACCACGCCGAGCGGCCCACGGTGACCGGGCAAGGGCAGGTACACCGCGCGCGCCGCCTCCGCCGTCGCCGTGCCCAATCCGGCCGGTTGGCCGTGCTCGAAAACCCATCGGCTCAGCCTCAAGTCGTCCGGCTCGACCGGGAATCCGCCCTCTTTGCGGCTGACCCGGAGGTTGCCGTCGGCGCCGGGCAACAACACCGCGGCCTCCGCTCCGAAGACGTCCCCGATGTGTCGTGCCGCGATGGCCACCAGCTCGTCGATGGCGCCCGTTTGCGCGAGCTCCCGACTCATGGCATAGAGCGCGGCCGTCCGCTGCTCGCGCTGTCGTGCCGCCTCCGCCTGGATCCGGACGCGGACCGTCAGCCCGCTGATGACGAGGCCCACGACCAGCATGACGGCGAAGGTCAGCAGGTACTGCGTGTCGGCGACGGCGAAGGTCAGGTAGGGCGGGACGAAGAAGTAATCGAAGGCTGCGACGCTGACGATCGCGGCCAGGACCGACGGACCGCGCCCGTAGCGGATGGCGATGACGACGATGGCCAGAAGGTACGTCATGATGAGGTTCGCCAGCTCGAAGAAGGGGAACATCAGCCAGGAGATCCCGGTGGCCACCGCAACGGCGGCGACGGCTTGCCCGTATCCGGCCGCGATCCAGGCATGAACCGTGTTCACATCAGGAGTGTAGCGCTACGGCGACCTCTTCGGCCTCTTTCGGCCGCTGCGGGGGCCGCGACGCGATCACGCGCACGGTGATCGTGCTCGAGGCACAGGCGCACCAGTCGAGCTGGTCGAGCGCGGCGCGGTTCGCCCGCACCCACCACGCCATCGCGCCGAAGGCAAGGCCAACCATCCCGCCCCGGAGCGCGGTCCCGAGCGCGGGCGCCAGCCCCGAGGGCTCGATCAGCGCGAAGGCCGCCACGGTGAGCGGCAGGATCGCGTAGAGGCGACCCCAGCGCGGCCGAGGTTTCATCGCCGGTCTCGTCGGCCTCATGACCTCAGCGTGCCAGGTCGGCGGTAAAGACGGGGTCAAGAAGCGGCCGCGGGCCGTTAAAAAATCGTAAAAATTTACCCGGTCGGCTCCAGCGGGTGGTGGCTGGCGTTAGAGTCGATCTGGCGTATGCGCGTCACTCTGCTGAAGCAGTTGCTGGTCGGGCCGCCCATGCCGCTCGCCCAGGCCCGGCACGAGCGCCTGAGCAAGACTGTTGCTCTCGCCGTCTTCGCCTCCGACCCGTTGTCGTCGGTGGCCTACGCGACCGAGGAAATTCTCTTTGTGCTCGTGCTCGCCGGTAGCGTCGCCCTCAGCTACTCGTTGCCCATCGCGATCGGCATCGCCGCCCTGCTGGCGGTGGTCGTCACGTCCTACCGTCAGACGGTGCAGGCTTATCCTCAGGGGGGTGGCGCCTACCTGGTCGCCAAAGACAATCTCGGTGTATTTCCGGCCCTGACCGCGGCGGCAGCGCTCCTCGTCGACTACGTCCTGACGGTCTCCGTCTCGGTGGTCGCCGGGATCGCGGCGCTGACATCGGCGATGCCGGGGCTCCATCCTTATCGGGTGATCCTGAGCGTCATCGTCGTTGCCCTGATCGCGCTCGGGAACTTGCGCGGCGTCCGCGAGTCTGGCCGGCTGTTCGCCGCCCCGACCTACTTCTTCGTCGTCAGCATTCTGGGAATGGTCGGTTACGGTCTCGTCGCCGCCATGTTCGATTGGCTCCCGGAGGCCCCCTACGAGCCCCATCCCCCCGGTCTCGAGGGTATCGGGCTGTTCCTGTTGCTGAGAGCCTACGCGGCCGGCTGCACCGCGCTGACGGGCGTCGAGGCCGTCTCCAACGGGGTCCAGGCGCTCAAGCCGCCCGAGGGCAGGAACGCCGCAACCGTCATGACCTGGCTGGGCGTGCTCTCGATCACGATGTTCCTGGGGATCACCTACTTGGCCTACGACTTCGGGATCATCCCGGGCGGGGACGAGACCGTGGTGTCCAAGATCGCCCGCCGGGTGTTCGGCGCCGGCATGCCCTATTACGCGGTCCAGGCCGCGACCATGCTCATCCTGCTCCTCGCCGCCAACACGTCCTACGCGGACTTTCCGCGCCTCTCGTCGATCCTGGCGCGCGATCGCTTCGTGCCCAGGCAGTTCGCGAACCAGGGTGACCGGCTCGTCTTCTCGAACGGGATCCTGATCCTGAGCGGGTTCGCGGTCCTCCTGATCGTGGTCTTCGGGGGCGATACCCACGCCCTGCTGCCCCTCTACGCCATCGGCGTATTCATCTCCTTCACGCTCTCGCAAGGCGGCATGGTGCGCCGATGGCTGCGGCTCCGGGAAAAGGGCTGGCGCTGGCGCATGTGGGTGAACGGCGTCGGAGCGGTCGTGACCGGCGTCGTGCTCTTGACCCTCGCGGTGACCAAGTTCAGCGAGGGCGCCTGGATCGTGGTCGTCGTCGTCCCCATTCTCGTCGTCACCTTCCTGGTGATGCACCGGCACTACGACGAGGTCGCCGCCGAGCTCTCGCTCGAAGGTCTGGAGGGCCCGCCGGAGTTCCAGCATACGGTGCTCGTGCTCATCGGCGACGTCCACCGGGGCGTCGTCCGCGCGGTGCAGTACGCCAGGACCCTGGCCCCCACCGCCGCCGTGCGGGCCGTCTACGTGGAGACCGACCCTGCCCGCACGGCCAAGCTCGAGGAGAAGTGGGCCAGGTGGGGGCTTGGCGTTCCTCTGGTCGTCCTGACGTCGCCCTACCGGTCACTCCTGCGCCCGCTGCTGGACTACCTCGACCAGATCCAAGCGCGCGGCGACGATCAGATGGTCACGATCGTGCTGCCCGAGTTCCTTCCGCGGAAATGGTGGCAGCACCTGCTGCACAACCAGACCGCCCTGCTCGTCAAGGGCGCGCTTCTGTTTCGGAAGAACACCGTGGTCGCCGACGTTCCGTACCTGCTCAAGCACTGATGGCGGGGTCACCACCCCAGGGCCGGCCTGGAATTGTTCCAGTGGATTTTGTTTCTCGCCCGGGGTAGGATTCGGCGGCCCCCATCGCCGGGGGAGGAGGGCTGCCTACGACGCTCCCCAGACCGTCCGCCCGCCGTCACGAGCTGTCATTCCGGCAAAGCTTCGTTCGATGCCGCGAGTGTGGCCAGGAGGTCGACACGCTGAGCGTATGGCTGGAGGAGCCGTGCGCCGGGCGCGAGGCAAGTCCCCAGCCACCTCCGGATCAGGGCGCCCGCGATGAAGAAGACAACCGCCTTTAGGAGTTGATCACCACCGCCCCCCGCCTGCCACGCTGACCCGCCCCCGTCCGAAGACCGTTGAGGTAAGCGCCTCGCCCGTCCTACAATCGATTGAAGCTGAACCATTCGCCCGAAAGGAGGCGTCAACTATGCAGAAGAGCCATCTCTTCGCCCTCTCTCTCGCGGTAGGCTTGCTCTCCGGGTGTGTCTCGGAGTCCAAGTACCAGGCTTTGGAGATGAAGACTTCAGCGGAGCGCACGGCGCTGGAGAAGGACATCGCGGGACTCCGATCTCAGATGGCCAGCCTGCGCGAAGATGTCGCCCGTCGGGAGGCGCAGGTCGCGTCTCTCAACCAGCAGACGACCGACCTGGAGGCCCAGAAGACGACGCTGGAGCGGCAGATCGCCGCCCTCAATGACCGGTTGGGCGAGACTCAGAAGCGGGCGACGGAGACGACCGCGCAAAAGGACGAAGAAATCAACCGCCTCAAGGGGACCTACGACAATCTCGTCAAGGACCTGCAGGGCGAGATCTCGAAGGGTCAGATAAAGGTCACTCAGATCCGGGACAAGCTGTCCGTCCAGCTGGTGGAGAAGATTCTCTTCGACTCGGGCAAGGCGGAGATCAAGCCGGGAGGCAAGGAGGTCCTGGTCAAGGTCGGCAACGTTCTTCGTGCGGTGAAGGACAAGCAGATCCGTATCGAAGGGTATACGGACTCGGTGCCGATCAGCGCCGCCCTCCGCCAGCAGTTCCCGACCAACTGGGAGCTCTCGACCCAGCGGGCGACCACGGTGCTCCGCTTCTTGCAGGACAAGGGCGGCGTGGAGGGCAAGTATCTCGCGGCGGTTGGCTACGGCCCCTTCCGGCCCGTCGCCAGCAACGACACGAACGAGGGTCGTGCCGAGAACCGCCGGATCGAGATCGTCCTGACCCCGCTCGACGTCAAGGACGTCCTGGGCGAGCTGCGCTGACCGCGTCGGGGGTCCCGCCCGGGGGACCCCCGCGTCTCTTTTCCGCCTCGCCGTGGTATGATCCTCCGCGTCATGCCGCCGCGACTGCCGGAGCTCGTGGGACGCGCGATGATCGACCAGGAGTTCCTGGCCGACCTGCAGCGCGCGCCCGAGTCCGTCCTGGCCCGCTACGAGCTGACGGACGACGAGCGTGCCGCCGTCCGCACCGCGCTGGTCCACCTGGCCCAGACGCCGACGAACCAGCGCCCGCAGGCCTTTCGCACCGCGCTCCTCCGCCGCGTCGCCACCTGAGCCGGGCGGCGCGCGGTGTCGAGTCCCGCCGAGACCGCCGTGTTCCTCAAGACCGTCCGCCTGTTCAAGGAGTTCGACCCGCCGGAGCTGCTGGCCTTCGCCTCGCGCCTGCGCGAGCGCGCGCTGAAGAAGGGCCAGGTCCTGTTTCGCGAGGGCGACGGCGGTCAGGAGATGTTCGTCGTGCGAGAGGGCACCGCGCTCATCTCCAAGGCGGTCACCGGACGCGTCGAGAAGGTGCTCGGGCGGGAGGGGTCCGGCGACTTCTTCGGTGAGATGAGCCTCTTCGACCGCGCCCCGCGCTCGGCCACGGTCCAGGCCGAGACGGACGTTGAGCTGCTCGTCCTCGACCGCGACAACCTCAACCTCCTCATCGAGGTCAATCCGCGGGCGGCCGCCGCCTTCTTCCACGCCCTCGTTCACGTCTTCATCGACCGGCTCCGCGCTTCCGGGAACCTCGTCGCCGAGGTCACCCGCTGGGGCCTGGAGGCCACGGGGCTGGACGTGGAGTCGCGATGACGGGCGCTCCGTCGCCGCGGCGGGCGAAGATCGAGCTGCTCGTCCGTGGCGATGACGCGGAGAGCTTCGAGGTGCGGGAGGTCAGCAGCGCGGCGGCCTGGCTCCAGCTGCGGCCGACCCGGGTGCCGGAGGACGCTTGGGAGCTCGCGGAGGTCACCTCCCGGGTCGGCCGGCAGCAGAACTTCGTCCTCAAGAACACCCGCACCGATCGCTTCCTGATGCTCTCCGAGCCCGAGCGCTTCCTGTGGGACCGGATGGACGGGCGCACGTCGCTGCAGGACCTCGCCACGGCGTACGTGCTGGAGTACGGCGCGTTCGATTTCGATCTGATTCCCGCCCTCATCCGCAAGCTGCAGCGGGCCGAGCTGCTCACGCTGACGCCCGCCTCCGCGCTCCGCCGGGTCCTGGCTCGCAACCGCCGGCGCTGGCTGCTCCAGATGGCGGAGCGGGCGCTGACTTCGCTCGAGCGGATCAACGTCTCGAGCCGCCGGGTGCAGCCGTTCTTCGAGCGGCTCTACCGCTGGGGCGGCTTTCTCCTCTTCACGCGCGCCGCCGTCCTGCTCGGCCTCCTGCTGGGGGTCGTCGGGCTCGTGGCCGGCGTGCGCCTGTGGCCCGAGGCCGACGACATCGCCAGAGGCCTCGGTGCCAACCCCGTGAAGGCGATCCTGGTCGTCAAGGTGTTCTTTTTCGTGACGGTGGCGCTGCATCAGATCGTCCACGGCCTGGCCCTCGTCCATTACGGCCGCCGCGTCCGCGAGTTCGGCTTCACCTTCCTGCACGGCTTCGTCCCCACGTTCTACGTGGACGTGACGGACATCTTCATGGTCAGCCGGCGGGCCCGGATCGTCACCGCGCTCTCGGGCACGCTGGTGCACCTCGTCCTGGGGGCGCTGTGGTTCGTCCTCGCCGCGCGGCTGCCGGGCGGGTTCGCCCAGGCCTTCTGCGCCACCTCGGGCATGATCCAGTGGCAGGCCTTCGTCATCGCGCTCTATCCCTTCTGCTTCATCGAGATGGACGGCTATCACGTGCTGGTCGATCTGCTGGGCTTGCCCACGCTCAAGTCCGACGCGCTGGCCTATGTGGGGTCGCTCTTCCGGGCCGCGCCGGTCGTCCCCTGGGGCCGCGAGGCCGGGCTCTGGATCGGCTACGTCGCCGTCTCGGCGGTCTCCGTCGCCGCCTTCGTGGCGTTCAACGTCTGGGTGATCGTGCACGCGACGACCTGACGGTGGGGGTCGCGGCGAGCAGGCCCGTCCGCCGCGACGAGGGCGCTCAGCTCGCCGCGTCGGCCAGCAGGGCTTCGACCGCGATGGTGATGGCGCGCGCGTCCGTCCCGGCGGCGGGCGGAGTCGACGACGAGAGCCGCGCGCGCTGCTCGGCCTCGCCCAGCGCCGCCATCCGGGCCTGGGCCCGGGCCCTGAGCGCGTCTGCCACCAGCAGCGCGATCTCGCTGAGCGCAGCCAGCGCGGTGGCGGCCCGCTGGTGGGGCGACGGCGCCTGCCGCAGCAGCTCGCGGAGACGCTCGCGCATGCGCGTCGACACGCGCGCGCCGTGGCCGTGCACTTCGACCAGGTCTCCGGGGACCGGGCCCCACTCGAGCGCCAGCGCCTGCGCGGCCGCCCGGATGAACGGCGCCAGGGGGGCGGCGCTCGTCGCCGCCACGACCGCGCCGATACCCGCCGCCACGCCTTCGGCCAGGGACTGTGTGCCCGAGGCCGGCGGCGCGTCGCCGGCGAGGCGCGTCACCTCGCCCTCGCCCGTCATCTCCAGGTGATCGGCCACGGGGCCACCCAGGACCCAGAGCGAGCAGCACACGCGGTTCTCGACGTCCCGCACCCGGCGGGGCGCGTGGCGCGCGACGCCCTGCCAGTCCGGCCGGTAGTACGGGCGACCGCGCCAGACCACCTTCTCGACGCGCCCGCGGAGCTGCACGTACGCCCCTTCCGGCGTGAAGACGCGCTCGTGGGGGGCCGGGCGCCAGGTGAGCGCGTGGTCCATGAAGGCCGCCAGCGGATCGTCCGTGGACGCCTCGTAGCGGAACGATTCGAGAAGGGCGAGGAAGAGCTGCTCCGTCGGATACGGGCCGCGATACGCGATGCCGGCCCGCGCCTGGTCGGCGGCCAGCGCCGCGATCAGGTTCAGGACGGCGATCCCCCCGCCCGGCGGCAGCCGGCCGGGCTCGGCGAGCGTCGGGATCCGGTCGATGCCGGCGTAGTCGAGCGTTTCGTAGACGGTGAGGGGCGTCCCGGCGGCGCCCACCCGCTCGGCGTGCCAGACGCGGTCGGACAGCCCCCAGGGGGCGTCCGTCGCCGCCCGCGGCTCGACGCGCAGCCACGAGCGGTCGGCGATGCGGACCCACGCCGCCGCGAGAGTGTCGGCCGACCAGCGGAGGGCGCAGAGCGGCGTGCCGTGGCGGTCGAGCTCGAGCGCGCGGCGCC
>JGI25382J43887_10000572_pt1 | contig 12873 bp, 14 predicted proteins | sample GraSoi013_1_40cm_3_FD_43887 | JGI IMG/M metagenome (IMG submission 43887) | reverse complement strand
ACAATCTGGCGGTCGGGACGAATCCTTGTCGCAGTGACTCCCAGCCTGAGGTCTATCCTGTTCGTATGCTCGTAAAAGTCCTCATCATAGCCGATTAACGATCGCATGGTAGGAACTATTCCACTGAACGCATAGGGCAGGCCGCATCGAGAGTACTCAGGAAGAGCTTCATCTCCTACAATTGTGATCTCCGAAGTCCGGTCGGTCTTCCTAGCGTAAAAGGCGGCTGTAGTGCCAGACACCCCGCATCCCACGATGACTATTCGCCTTGCCATACGAGCCCGCTTGACGAATCGTCCGATAACGGTTTCTCTCCCGGCCCCTCCATGACCTAGAGTTAGTTTAATGTGGAGGACTGGGTCATGCCAAGACGAGGATTATGACAAAAGCCACCATGGATAACTTCCTGAAAAACGGCAAAGGACTCCTGCTCGCCTACGATCAGGGCTTCGAACACGGACCATCCACAGATTTCAACGAGAAAAATATTGATCCCAATTACGTGCTGGACATCGCCGTTAAGGGACAGTTTACCGGCGTTGTTCTACACAAAGGAATCGCTGAGAAATATTACAACAGCAAGATCCCTCTGATAATCAAACTCAACGGGAAGACAAGCCTTCCGAAAGGCGAGCCTATCTCTTCACAAGTCTGCAGCGTCGAGGAGGCAATTAGCCTAGGAGCCAAAGGAGTTGGGTATACGATCTATTTAGGAAGCGCCAACGAGAATATCATGCTACAAGAATTCGGCGAGATCCAAGAAGACGCACATGAGGAAGGAGTGCCGGCAATCGCTTGGATCTATCCTAGAGGAGAGGCAGTGAAGAACGACACATCGCCGGAAATCGTCTCGTATGCAGCGCGAGCAGGTCTCGAAATCGGGGCGGACGCTGTCAAGATCAAATACTCAGGAGACACCACAAGTTTCAGATGGGCTGTAAAAGCCGCGGGACTCGCCAAGGTCTTCATGTCGGGAGGACCAAAGGCTCCAACTGACGAGACGTTTCTCAACCAGGTAAAGGGTGCAATGGACGCGGGGGCAACGGGGTTAGCTGTCGGAAGGAATGTCTGGCAACACACAGACCCGTTGAAGATGTCGAACGTGCTTCGAGAAATCATTTTCAACGGTAAGGAAGTGGACNGTGCGCTTCAGATGGTTGTTGCAGAGTAAGAGTTCGACTAACTCTCGATCCGGTCTCTTCTCGTTTCCGCTCTCTGGGGGCTATTTGACGAAATCGCTGAGAGGATTCCTGTTGGTTGTCAACTTCAAGACCTACATTGAGGCGACCGGCAAGCGTTCCATAGAGCTGGCAAAGGTTGCAGAAGAGGTTTCAAGGGAGACAGGGGTAACGATTATCGTAGCCCCGCAATTCACAGACATCGAACCGATCTCAAGGACCGTTGACATCCCGGTCTTCAGCCAGCACATCGATAGCGTCAAACCAGGTGCGTACACGGGTCACGTCCTTGCCGAGGCCGTTAAGTCGGCTGGCGCAGAGGGGACCCTGCTCAACCATTCTGAAAAAAGGATCAACAACTCCGAGATCGCTGGCATTGTGAAATTGTGTTCCGATGGAGATCTCCTATCCTTAGTCTGCGCAGATACGACACAGGCAAGTGTCGAGATCGCAAGGATGCTGCCCGATATGATTGCCATTGAGCCTCCCGAACTGATAGGAAGTGGCGTTTCTGTTTCGAAGGCTCGCCCCGAGCTGATTACCGGCAGCCTCAGGCAGATTAGGAAAGTGAATCAACGGGTAAGGTTTCTCTGCGGCGCCGGAGTAACAACTCCGGAGGACGTTTCCAAGGCGCTAGAGTTAGGTTCCCAGGGAGTTCTCGTTGCAAGTTCAGTTGTCAAGAGCAAGAATCCCAAAACAGCTCTTGAAGGCATGGCTCGCGTGATGTCTGAACGGGCAAGTACCGTTCCAGGCGTAGACTAAATACGAGCAGGCATTCATGCCGGAGTGTTGGCGGTCGTGAATAAGTTGGACTGGAGAGATAATGAAAGTCTCCTTCGATTCTTTGCCTACGGCTCTGTTATCTCCACCTATATCCTGATCGTGATTGGCGGATACGTGACAACAAGCAACTCTGGACTTGGCTGCGGAGAATCCTGGCCATTGTGTAGGGGGGCGGTCTTTCCCTCGCTGAATAATCCGGAAGTCGTGATTGAGCTCTCGCATAGACTGTTCAATTTCGTAGTGGGANTCTTCATCCTAGGAATGGCTATCGTGGCTTGGACAAGATACACGAAAGAACGCACTATCGTTCTTCTCTCAACAACGAGTATGGTCGCGCTGATCGCGCAAGTGCTCCTCGGAATGGTGACAGTTACAACATCCCTGAATCCTATCGTGAGCGATGCGCATCTTGCACTTGCGTCAGCAATCCTTGCAATCGTCGTAGCCAACGCAGTTATCATTCGGAATCTTAGATTGAGACCGGCTGAACTAAGGCAATAATTATTGATCGTTTACCGATATAGCTAGTGCAAAACCCTTTAAAAACGAAAGACTCGGGAGCAGAAAAGCTCAGAGAATCCGCGGATGGCAGTCTCCAGCACTCAGGTACAATTCGACTCCCTCTTCGGCCTCTTCACTTATCTTGCTGTGGCAGTTGGAATAGTCGTCTTCNGTCTTCTGATCTACTTCATAGTCAAGTACAGAGAGAAGCCATCTTCACGNCAACCAGACGATACCCCGATTCTAGGCAAGATGCCCATTTCAAGGGGACATGCCAGAAGCGTCGTGCTTACACTCTCTCTCTCGACCTTAATCATTGTGCCTCTCATAGTTGGAAGCTTTGGCGCGATCGACAATATCCTGACGCCGCCCCAGCATGTATGCCAGGGTTGCGCAATTGAGGTTACTGCACATCAGTTCTATTTCCAATTCACTTACGACAACGGAACCAAACCATATCAAACTCGTGACCTCCTTCGTGTCCCGGTGGGGGAGAATGTTCGCCTTACCGTCACTAGTGCGGACGTCTTTCACGATTTCGGAATAATTGGTTACGATATCAAGACGGACGCTATTCCAGGACGCACCAATACTATTTGGTTCAACTCCGATAAGACGGGCAACTTCACCATCCAGTGTTTTGAATTCTGCGGGGTTGGCCATTATAACATGAAGGGTACGCTTATGGTCATGTCGTATGCGGCCTACTTTTCTTGGTACAATAGCACGGTAGTACACTAGAATGGCCGAGCAATTACTGGCCTCTGCTAAGAGATGGCTCTACTCTACCAACCACAAGGATATCGGGATACTCTACATCATCACATCGCTATTTCTGTTCGCTGCTGCGGGTGTACTCGCGCTGACGATGAGGACGCAACTCTCAGTCCCCAACAATACCGTACTCACCGCCAACGTCTACAATCAATTCGTTACCGTTCACGGACTTTTGATGATTTTCTGGGTTCTATCGCCGTTAGCTTTTGGTTTTGCAAACTTCATCATTCCCCTACAAATCGGCTGCCGAGACTTGGCCTTTCCTCGGCTCAACTCGATGAGTTATTGGTTCTTCCTGTTCAGCGGCGTGATGATGATTCTCAGTTTCTTCTTCGGAGCGGCTCCAGACCTTGGCTGGACACTCTATTCACCCCAGAGCGCCGCCCAGTTTAGCCCAACAATCGGATTCAACGTCGGAGCGGGTGCTCTAATCTTGATGGTCGTCTCGATAACGATGAGTTCTATCAATTTTCTCGTTACGATGTTCAAGATGAGGGCTCCCGGGCTCAAGTTGAGGTACATGTCTGCGTTTCCGTGGGCTATTCTCGTAACCATTTTCATGATGCTCTATGCGTTCCCATCGTTTCTAGCCGCCGTTGTTCTCCTCTACGTCGACAGAGCTTTTGGCACCGTCTATTTCTCATCAATCCAGGGCGGTGCTCTGCTCTGGGACAACGTGTTCTGGTTCTTTGGGCATCCTGAGGTCTATATCGTATTGTTTCCGGCCATTGGAATAATTGCAGACATAATTCCCACTTTTGCTAGGAGGCCGCTCTACGGCTCCAAGTATGTAATCGGAGCGTTGATCGCAGCAGCGATGATCAGTTTCGTGGTCTGGGGACATCACATGTTCGTCACGGGAATTGGGCTAGTCTCAACAAAGTTGTATACGGTAACAACAATCGCCGTGTCGCTCCCATTCGATATCATAGTGATTTCACTTATCGAAACTCTCGGGTTTGCCAAACTCCGCCTCAAAGCTCCCGCGCTCTTCGCGTTAGGGGCGGTGGCAAATTTCATAGTCGGAGGGATTACAGGTGTCTTTCTCGCTTCTGTTGCGCTGGACTACGCACTCAGGGGAACCTACTTCGTTGTCGCTCACTTTCACTACATAATGGTGGGAGCGAGCATTATCGGTCTCATTGGGGGTCTGTACTACTGGTTCCCCAAGATTACAGGTCGAATGTACGATGAGAAGATGGCTAAGGCCCACTTTGTACTCTCTATGATCGGATTTCAGGTTCTCTACTTCCCAATGTTCCTACTGTTGGATATGCCTAGAAGAATAGTAACCTATTCGCCACAGACCGATTGGGGCCTCCTCAACCTCACCGCAACCCTGGGAGGTTTCATCTTCGGCGCAGCTCAACTTCTACTATTCTACAATTTGTACCGTAGCTCGAGAGTAGGCCCGCCCTCTGGTCCGAACCCTTGGGAGGCATGGACCCTTGAGTGGGCCCTCCCCTCACCTCCGCCTCCCCACGATTTTGACGTTATCCCAACATTCTCCGCTGATGGGACAATCCACTTCGGAGCTAGCCCTGGTCTTCCCAATGGATCAAGCCCGCCCAACGGAATCGGCTATCCAAACGGCTCGTCTGTCGGACACGGCATTCCCTTTCCACATTCTGAAGGCCTCAGTCCGTGGCCGATTCTCATGGCGTTCGCGGCTTTCATCTTCTTCCTCGGTTTGACAATTGGAAAGCCTGCAAACCCACAACCGGTTAGCTATCAGCCGTTCTGGCCGCTGATCGCGGACGGAGTCATTTTGGGAGTAATCTCCCTATTCGGCTACAGCAGAGAAAAGTTCTCTGTCCACGAGGATGCACACGTCGAGAGTTGGCCTTTCAAACAGGTTCCAAANATGAAACTCGGAATCTGGACATTCCTCGGAGCAGAGGTGATCTTCTTTGGGGTTCTGATAGGTTCGTATTTCTTCGTAAGAACCAATGATGCCGCATGGCCACCGGCAGGCACGCTCTTCGACATTAGGAACGGTTTCGCCATGACCTTCGTCCTGCTTACAAGCAGTCTCACGGCGATAATGGCTCTTGCATCCGCTAGGGCAGGAAATCGGAGTGGCCTCATTGCGAGCCTTGGAGGAACTCTCGTTTTAGGTGCCGCCTTTCTTTACATCAAAGCCGGTGAGTGGTTTGCCCTAGGCAGAAGCGGTGTCTTCCAGAACTATTCGCTCCCAGCCACTAGCTATTTCATAACAACTGGAACCCACGGGGTTCACGTCTTCGCGGGAATGTGCATGACAGTGTACCTGCTCGCCAACGCCATAAAGGGCAAGTATGTTAATGGAGATCACACCACACTCGAACACTTCGGTCTCTACTGGCACTTCGTCGACATAGTTTGGGTCTTCCTCTTTCCATTGTTCTATCTCATCTAGGTGAGCAGTGTGAACACGAACTACCTGTATCTCATAATATTCGCAGCTCTAATTGGGGAGACCGATATCGAAGTGAATCTCTCCTCAATAATTCCAGCCTACAATGAATACGTCACGGTGCTTCTAGGGATTGCTGGCACCAAGGCAATTCTGATCGCGATGTTCTATCAGCACTTGAGATATGAGCCAAAATCTCTCTCTACATGGGTCATAGTAGGGCTCGTGATTGCATCTCTTCTCATGGGTCTCAGTTTTGTCCAGCTCCACGTTGGTCATTGACAGTAGTGTAGGCCTATCCATGGTCAGGACGGTTCTCAGTCAATAACTGAGAGAGCTAGGTTGGACTCAGAGGAACCAGGGTCCCACTTCTATTCTCCGATCAAGATCTCTGTCCTAGGTGGTTTGACAGTTGTTGCATCATTGTTATTCTATCAATCGATCCTTTCCAATTATCCGGTGGAAATTCGGAACATTGGGTTTCTGCAACAGACTGCCTACGTTGTTCTCGCTCTAGTATCAACGGGCCTCTTTGGGTTGCTCGCGGGAGCCACTCGCTACTTCATGCGTAGTTCGCCGAAGCAGGGCACGATCAAAGCTCCTCTCGCCGTGATCGTTCTTTCACTAGCACTCAAAGACAAGCTTTCGTTCCGTACGTTCGTTCTGGCCTCGCTACTTTACGGGCTGTTCTTCGCTTTTGTTTCCAGTTTTCTTGTGTATCAGCCCCTAGGACGCTTCTCTGAAACCTACGGAGTCAGCGTCCCATCGATCCTGCCTGTGATATGCTGTGGTTCGGTGGGACAAATGCCCCAATTCGTAGTTTACATGACTCAGCAATTTGCGATTCTGATCATTCCGGTGAACCTGATTCTTCTCTGCGGAGTGTCATGGCTGGTAGGCCTAAACGTGGCAATCGCAACGTATTCCTACAAGAATCGGTCGAATAATATCCGAAGTCACTGGTTTGGCGGACTTGGCGCAGTTGTCGGGCTATTTACAGCATGTCCGACCTGCGCCGGATTCTTGTTCTTGACAATGCTTGGGCTTGCGGGGGCGGTCACATTCGCGATAGCCCTGTCTTCTCTTCAGGTCGTGTTTACCGCCGTGGGACTGCCCATGCTTCTGCTCACTCCAATCATGACCGCACGGAAGTTCCCGAAGGGCTGGGCGACCTCTTGTGCATTTCTTGGCGACGAAGAGGGGGGCTGACGATACATGCCCTGAAATTAGTCGCCCGTACAATTACAACACTAGACTCCCTATTGGGTCGCTTCTTAGTTGAACGATATGCTGACCCTGATACAGAACTGAACTCTATCGGTTGCGATAGAAATCTCGCGGTGCACCATTCAGCTTGGAATGCAGAACTTGCTCAAAAAAGTGAGGAGGAGACTACAGGAGCCGTTTTGACTTAACTGACGACTACTTTTCCGTGCATCGTACTGGGGTGAATTGCGCAGTAGTAGTAGTAAGTGCCTGCTTTGGTGAATATATGGGAGTACGTTGCACCTGCTGCTATCGAAGGATTAAGGGATTCGAGCCCCGAGGCATCCATCCCATTCGGGCAAGCGCCGGACGGCGGATTGTTTGTACTGTCGCAGGTTGTAATTGTGTGCCCAATGGTTCCTTTGTTGGTCCAAACGACAGCTAAGCCGCTCGCGTTAGCATTTATGGAAGTCGGGGTGAAAAGGCAAGCCGTGTCTGTGGGTCCGCAACTTCCGTCGTCATTGATTGTGACTTGGGGCCCTGTTGGGGTTGTGCTTGGTGGCGGTCTGGTGAGAATATACACGCCAACGCCAACAACGATGAGTATGACAACTATTATCGCTGCGAGAACCATCGTCCGACTCTTTGGCTTCGGTGTATCCACGGGTTTAGACGTTTGTTCCATTTTTTCCACGTAAAAGTGTCGGCGGACGGAGTTCTCGCTATAAAGCTTGTTTTGGGTATCTACATACAGTTCGACAGGCGTTTTCTATGTTGTCCACAACCGATTAAATAGCGGTGCACAATCCGAACAACAAGACTTAGTGGGTTCGCGGAAATGAGAAAGTTTCCACCTTCACTTGAGGCCTGGCGTGATCCAATCGAGAAGACGATCAACAAGACGTTGAAGGCGAACTTCGACAGACGTGAGGCCAACCAGATCATCAAGTACATGTTTAGAACGGGTGGAAAACGGTGCCGACCCTTGTTGGTCGTGCTTTCCGCGGAAGCCTTGGGTGGGAAACCGGAGGAAGCGCTTGAAGCCGCCGCGGCAATTGAGATCATTCATGCCGCGACCCTGGTCTTCGATGATATGATCGATAAGGATCAAGTCCGTAGAGGAGCGCCGACCATTCACATGGCGTTTAGCAATGAGAAAGCCTTGACCTCTGGCTTGTTTCTCGCTTCGAAAGGCGTTCAACTCCTGTCCAATTACAAGAATCCTGAAGTCATGAGAATGATTGGAACGACCTTGGTCGATATTAGTAAAGGAGAACTTCTCGACATTCTCGGAGATTTCAACGCCAGTGTGAGTGAATGCATAGCTATTGCAGACTTGAAGACAGCCTCACTGTTCGGAACGGCAGCGGGAATAGGAGCGGCCATCGCTGATGTTGACGGGAGGGATTTGGTTGGTGTGCAGAAGTTCGGGAGGTCGTCCGGTATGGCTTTCCAGATCCAGGATGATATTCTCGACTTTACAGATGGATCTAACGAACCCGTCTTGAAAGCCCCGAACATCGTTACTTCGCATTGCCTCCATGAGGCTCCACGTCCCAGCAGGAATATTGAATTGTTGAACTCGAATCGCAAGACTTCGACTAGAGAGGTCCTGAAGATACTCAGGAAGGCGGGGTCACTTGAATTCGCGAGATTGAAGGCCAAGGAATATGCCGGCAGCGCAAAGGAATCCCTTGATAAAGTGACAGGCCTAGAAAATCGAAAGATCTTGGATGATTACGCTGATTATCTCTGGAAGAGAACGGAATAGCCGCAAAGCTACTCTCTAATTCAAACGTTTATAATCCGTCAGACCCGGGCGTGCGAAAATAGGCGGAGTCAGAGACAACCGTGGTCTCCCAAGGGATACCCGAGGAAACTGGCTACATCATCTTCCTTTTCGCCGCGACGCTNCTCCTCGTTCTTACCTTAAGGCTCGCAATTAGTCCTCGCGATCCTAGGCCTACTCCCGAAAAGACGGCTCCGTTTGAGTCTGGTCAGATTGCGTCCGGTCCAGGAAGAACCCGATTCATCATCCAGTACTATCCCTACATCCTGATGTTCGTAGTCTACGATGTTATCGCCATGTTCCTCTTTGCGTGGGCTCTGGACCTTAGAGCTCTGGGAGCGACCGGAACAGTTCCAGTCTTGACCTTCATGGTTGTGGCTCTTGTCCCTCTAGCCTATGCTCTGCATCTGGCAGGTCAAAGGGAGAACTGGTAGAAGCTAATTGCCTGACCCGGTTACGCAGATTATCCAGCTGATAACAAGCACTTACTTCCTTGAGATCGTGGTCTTTCCCGGTCTAATATCCATAGCAATTCTGGGAGCCCTCTTCACGTGGTTCGAGAGAAAGCTGACCGCCAGAGTTCAACTGCGGATCGGTCCCATGTACGCAAGCCCGGCGGGAGGGATTCTCCAGGGATTCGCTGACATCATCAAATTGCTTTTCAAAGAGCTCATCATTCCAGAGGGAGCTGATCGGTTCTTCTTCATCATGTCTCCTGTGACAGCGCTAATAATTGGGGCTGCACTCTTGGGACTAATTCCATTCGCTCCAGGGGTCCAGATTGCAAACNTAGAGGTTGGTCTGCCGGCTTTCCTCGCGATTGTGACTCTCTCGCCAACGATCGTGCTGCTTGCGGGGTGGAGTGCTAACAGCAAGTTTCCTTTCATCGGAGGTCTCAGAGCGCTGTTCCAACAGACTGCCTACGAAATCCCACTATGGCTCTCGGCGTTGGGAGTCGTGATGATTACTGGAACTCTGAATCTGACCGGGATCGTTCAATTTCAGCAAAACAATGGATGGCTAATTCTGCCACAAGCGTTGGGGGCTGTCCTGTTTATCGTTACGTCAACTGCAGAGATGGAACGTTTGCCATTCGATCTCCCAGAGGCAGAGTCAGAGATCATGATGGGCTGGCAAGCCGAGTATCCGGGACCATTGTTCATGCTGGTTCAGGGTCCTGCTTTCATCAAATTGTACGCTTTCGCGGCTCTGTTCTCGACACTATACCTCGGTGGCTACTTGGGACCTGCGATCATTCCCCCGATCGTCTGGTTCTTCCTAAAGACAGTCGTGATCATAGTTGCGATCATGCTCTTCAGGTCAACATTTCCACGGGTTCGTCTGGACCAATTGTTGCGTCAGGGATGGACTACCCTCCTGACGCTATCAATCGTCAATATTGTTATCGCATATTTCATCGTCGTTGGAGTACCTGCGATCTGACGACAGATGACGGACCTGACTTTTCTAGCCCTGGCGACGGTGACTGTAGCGAGCGCTATCCTTGCCCTTGAGGCCAGAGATCTCGTCTATGGCGCGGCTGCTCTAGGGATAACTTTTCTGGGCATGGCTGGGCTCTTCTTCCTTCTTGACGCGTCATACGTTGGAGCGTTTCAAATTGCTGTGTACATCGGAGCAGTTGTCGTCCTGATCTTGTTCACCGTCATGCTGGTCGGCCCCCAGCTAGGCGAGCCTCCTATGGAGCTAAAGAGACTCTCCCTGCTCACAGCGCTCTTAGTTTCGCTGCTGCTCGGAACAGCAGGGTCCTTGACAAGCGCGGCTGCCTTTCCTGGCCCCGACAATTGCGGTGTCGGTTGTGATCTTACTCGTCTAAGCACCACCCTCATTAACCAATACGGTGTCCCGCTTGAATTTCTCTCACTTGTTCTCGCCGCAGCCGTCATTGGTGCGTTGACCCTGGCCAAGGCCGACAGGAAGGGTTGAGAACATGGAACCACTAACGAGCTTCTTCGCCGTCTCGGTTATCCTGCTCGGGATCGGAATCTATGGACTGACTACTAAGAGGAATGCTCTCAGGATATTATTCTCAATCGAACTGATCTACAATGCAGCAAATCTCAACATCATCNCTTTCGCTAGGCTCAGAGACCCGCCGATAGTTACCGGTCAGGTGCTAGTTCTGTTCACGATTGCGCTCGCCGCAATGGAAGCCTCGGTGGGACTTGCGATCATAATGCTGGTCTCTCGGTTGAATGTCGACATTGACCTGCGCAAGCTCACGAGACTAAAGGGATAGAGAATCGATGACTTTTCTTCTCATAGGCGCGATAGTTCTACCNCTAGTTNCCGTCCCTGTCGTTTACTGGTTCTCTCTCCTCCTGAAAGAGAAGGCCGGGTATGTCGCATCCCTTCTTTCACTCGTTCCCCTGGCGGCGGTTCTGATTGCCGGAGGTGAAGGCTCGTCCTCTCCCCAAGGGGCATATTCGGAACTATACTCGTGGTCGCCGATAGGAACTTTTGGTCTAAGGGTCGACAATCTCAGTCTACCTATCCTTCTCATTATTTCATTGCTAGTAACACTGATCGCGCTTTTCTCCGTGCCCTACATGCGTCAGAGAATTGGTGACGATCCTGGGCGCTACGGGCTCTACTACAGCCTGTACATGCTTTACTCGCTGGGCATGATAGGAACGGTTCTCGCAACGAATCTGATTGAGTTCTATTTGTTCTTCGAGATAATGCTAGTGCCCTCTTTCTTTCTGATTGCAGAATGGGGGTATGGCGAGCGAGACAAGATCTCGCTGACCTACTTCATCTGGACGCACGTAGGCGCTTTAGTCCTGCTCGTCGGCATACTCGTAACGGGATTCCTAGCCGGAACCACTGACATGGACTCGGTTGTAAACAACTTGGCCAATCCGTCCACGGTCCCCTCCCTAGTGAGGCTAGGGGTCGTTGGAGCCATGTGTTTCGGACTCTTTGTCAAGATTGCACAGTTTGGCCTTCATGCTTGGTTGCCCTCAGCTTACGCAGAAGCACCTACCCCGATTAGTGCCCTACTATCGGCCGCAATGACCGGAATAGGAGGCTACGCGATAGTTCGTATCGTTATGACGATCTATCCATCGGGATTCCAGGCACTATCGGCTCTTTTTGCAGGCTGGGCTCTTGTCACAATGTTCTATGGTAGTGCGATGGCCCTGGTCCAGGACGATGTCAAGAAACTGCTGGCGTATTCTAGCATGAGTCAGATGGGTTACATTCTCTTCGGCCTGGCAACTTTCACTTCGTTCGGCATATCAGGGTCAATGTTCCAGTACATTAGCAACGCAACCGCGAAGGGAATCTTGTTCATCGCTGTAGGTGCGATAATGCTCCAGTTTCGTGGAGAGCGAAGCATGAGCAAGATGGGAGGCCTTGGCTGGGAAGATGCCGATAACCGCGTCTGCGGCTTTCATCGGTTCGCTGGCTCTGATGGGTTTTCCTTCGACTNANGGGTTCTTTTCTGAATTTCTCCTGTTCCAAGGAGGTTTCGAACACGCAAGAATCGCGTTCTCGGATTACAGTGTAATCATTGCTATCCTAGGAGTTGTCGCAACGGCATTTACTGCTGGATACTCCCTACTCGCTCTCAGGAAGATCTTCTTCGGTCCCTCCAACGGAGATACGGCGAATGTCAAGGAACCGCCTTGGACAATCACTGTTCCACTCATCATTCTTAGCATTGTTACAGTGATCCTTGGAATCTATCCAGGACCCATCATTAGCCGATTCGCTGCCATCGGGAAGGCTATCGTTGGAGCATGAGATGAATTGACGCTAATTCCATGGCTGATCTGGACTGCACCTCTCGCAGGGGCTGTTCTCACGCCTGCCCTTGCGAAGATCCATCCAAGTCTTCGAAATTATGGAGCTGTGGCGTTCACCCTCATTTCGGCCATATTTGCGACCCTCACAGCCTTTACAATCGCGCAGGGCGACTACCAAGTCGCATGGATCAGTTCATCTATTTTCAACGTGAACGCTGGTGTTCTTGTTGACCCGCTGAGCATGTTTCTGGCCAACATAGTCGCTTGGATTAGTTTCCTCATCATGGTCTACAGCCTTCAATACATGAAGGCCGAGTTTGGGCTGACGCGTTACTGGTTTTTCATGAACCTCTTCATCGGCAACATGCTCCTCCTCGTCCTCGCCGATAATCTGCTATTGATGTTCTTTGGGTGGGAGGGCGTCGGCCTCTGTTCATATGCGCTGATCGGCCACTTCTATCATGATGAGCCAGA
>JGI25382J43887_10000571_pt1 | contig 12887 bp, 11 predicted proteins | sample GraSoi013_1_40cm_3_FD_43887 | JGI IMG/M metagenome (IMG submission 43887) | reverse complement strand
GTTCCTCTCTAGAGCGTCGCGCCACAAGACTGACATGTCCTTTGGCTTGGAGTGTTCCCGCGACCGCACTGCTCACAATAAACAACTCCTCCCAGCGTTGCCAACGACTCTACAGACTCCCTAGGCATATCGTTCAAGCGCATCAACACGTCTCCCGATTCGGGATCGTGGACGCTTACGTTGTAGACGGCTGTTCCACCTTGGTCGTACGAGGAATCTTGTGCTAGAAAGCGGGCTGTTGGTTCTCCCTTGAACAATTTCCTAGGAACCTGTCCCACAACTCGTCCAGCTTTGGTCTCGACCAAGCGATAATTCGTCAAGTAATAATCGATACTACTACGTCCTCCATAATTCTCCCAGATGATCAATCCTCCAATCCCAGCAAACAGTAATCCTGGCCCTGCTGATACTGCTGTGAACCAGTTGCAATAAGCGAATGAGCTGCAACTATTGATCAACGGATACGATCCGACCATTACGAATAGGGCTCCAACGCCCAGGAATATTCTTCCAAGTGGTGTTCCGCCCAGGAATGGTCCACTCTTTCTTGACCACATGACCTCTTCATGCTCCTTCAATCGCAAAGGGAGGACGTGCGATGTTGCGGCGCTGATGCTCGTTGACAATTTGGTAGAAAAATGAACAAAGGGCGATATTTCACAGTGGCGTAACTAGGGCACTGAGGCGAATCTCAAGGCGGTACATTCTCAGGTTTCGAAGAATCGAAAAATGGTGTTGTACGGCATGACTATATTATGAGCGTGAGTTGGTATGTTTATTCTGATTCCGGATAGAGCCCTTGTTCCCGTTCCTCCGTCTTCTCTGGCTGCTTATCCTCAGGCTTTTTCTCTTGCTCAGGTTCTTGCTGCGGCTTCCCCCACGTTGGTAGTGGAGTAACGGGCGCTACGGGTCCTTCGTTCTTATCATAATCATCCAATCTCTGCTTCAACTCTTGTATCTCTATTGCTAATCGTTCGAAATCATAATTCCTCAACACGTGATCCTTGTACCAGATCAACTGCCCGGTCAATTTCACCCATCTAACCCGTTCCTTCGACGGCGTATACTGGGACGTGGCACGCTTACCACTCTCGGTGATGAGATCATGCAACGTGTCTATCATCTGCTTCCTCTCCTCCTTCCGAAAACTCCTAAACCCCTCCTCAGTCCGACCCGGAGGATCGGACTCCGACTTCTCAGGTTCTCCCATAGGATAGAAGCAGATGTGAAGCGGAGAACTTAGCCAAGAGAGGAAACCGGCAGCCTCTTCCAAATGCCAGTTCCCAAAAACTCAGACCCCCTAGAATCGCCTAGAAAACCCCTGGAAAACGACTAGCCCCTCACGGAAATGTCAATTTCCGACGAAAAGAACACCTCCGAACAGGAACACTCCTTCCCGCAGAATGTCAAAAACAACCAGCACAACTACCCCATCCCTAGAAAAAAGGGAGCAATATCAAAAAAAGTCCCAAGACACAAAACCCCCCAATATCCAACTTCACCTGGCCAAGCTCAACACCGCCGCCAACGCTCCCACCAAAGCCAGCCTCGAATCACTCGCAAATCCAACAATCAACAAATCCTTCTCCGCCGGCCCAAACAACCCTTTCAGACGTGAATCCTCCTCCCTGGACATGTCACGCACATCCTTGTTATCAGGAGGAACAACAAGCCTCCCATCCAATAACGCCATCGTGATCGCTCCATCCGCTCCGACCCGGACGGCCTCATCCCTTTCACGAATCCCGTTCAAACCCGTCACATAACGACCAACAAGATGAACACCAACAGCCCTCTTTCCAGGAACAAGCTCTGTCTCCCCCAACTCATGAATACTTCCAACCCCCAACAATCCCAGCTCACTATCCAATCTCTTCCTCCCAGTCTCAGACAATATCGCTCCATTCTCAGCAATCCTGACCAATTCCTTCTCAGAAAGCCTCTCCAACAATCCCCGCGCCACACCATCATTAATCCCCAAAGCCTGCGACAACAACCTCCTACCCACCGGACCCTCACCCCTAATCAAAATCAGCGCCGCCAGAACCTGTAGACTAGTGAGTTGTGGCAAGGGACCCCGAGAACCTCTACGCCAGCCAGAAAGAATATCATCCAACAAATCAAGATTCCAACTCTAGGTCCCNACCGTCCAGGACGCNCCCACACTAAACCCATCCTTCACACTACCATCCCCATAACCAACCAATCTCTTNGCCAACCCCCTCAAATGCCCCANCCCAACAACCACCACAACAACACCCACAGATCCATCCAGCAAATTCTTCACCCGCACCGCCATATACTCCTCCCGCACATCGATCAACAATCGACTCAGCTCCGGATATCTCCTCCTGAACATTCCAAGATGACCAACCACATCCTCCGCCATCTCCCCCAAACCCTCCCCTCCCCCACCAAAAGGCAGAACCACCAACTAGCAACCGCATCAACAACCAATTTCAGCTTCTCCCTCAAAGGAATACTCCTCAACAATCCAACCGTCCGATCTATAGGAAGATCAATCAACGCCACAGCCGCACCAACAAGTTTAGCCTCCTCCGCCGCCCCAAGCATCTCCATCCCAGGAGCAGACCCCGTTAAACGACCAGCAAACCTCTCAAGCACAGCCATCAACAGGACCGACAAACCAGACGACGCCACCCGTCCCACAGCCCCCACATTCCCAGTCGAAGAAGGATCAATCAAAGCGCGAAGACGAGTCTCATCAAGCTCCAAAGCCACAACACCAGGTCGGACGCTACTGATCACATCCCTCGCCTGAGACACACTAGAAGGGTCCACATGGACAGTCCCAACAATCACCAACCGGTCCCCCACTCTCTCCACGCGAGATGAACTAACTACCACGCTCGTCTCCCACACTGTGAACGTCTATAAACCCGTACAACTAACAACTAGAACCTGTATAATTTCACGCCTTCTCTGGAAGGCAATCCCAATCCCCCCGCTGGTACAAGAAAAACCTTGGACGACATCGGCCGCTTGGAAGAGGAACGGAACAAACTCAGAGATGAAGAACGGAGCCTCATACAAAACCTTCGAGAACTAAGCTCCAAACTCAAAGAAGTAAGATCAGAACTCTCCGACAACCGAGACAAACGCGACCAACTAAACGAAACAATCAAACTTCTCAAGCAAGAACGGGACCAGCTCCGGACCAAGGCCAAGAATGGCATCGAACAATTCTCAGAGACAAGAAAGAGCACCCCAGGAGGAAGAAGAGCCGCTCAGGCCGAGAAAGAGCTAGCAAGCCTGGAATGGAAAGTTCAGACTACTCCCTTCGATCGAGACCAGGAGAAACGCATGATGATCCAGATAAGAGCTCGGGAATCTCAAGTTGTAAGTAACCGGAAGCTCCAACAGCTACGCGGCGAGATCGAGAAGTACAAACAAGAAGGCGACACGGTTCACGCGAAGATTCAGGAATTGGCCGCAGAGAGTCAGAAGCATCATCTCGAAATTCTCAAACTGAGAGAGCAATCCTCTTCGATAAAGCAGGAGATCGATGAGAAAGTTGTCTTGCTGGACGTAACCAGGGAGAAGGCACTATTAGCGGCACAAAAGTTTCTCATGGCCCAAAACCAAAACAGGTACACCACACGAGTTATGCGAACAGAGAAGGACAGGGCTCATCGCGAAGGATTGAAAGCTGTAGCACAGGAAAAACTAGAGAAGAAGGAGAAACTTTCCCTTCTCGAACTGAACGCACTCTACGGCTCTGGTGAAGACGAAGAGGAAGACACCTCCGGTTGAGCAATAAGCCTCCNNCAGCCATAATCGGTGGCTCAGGCGTCAAATCGATAATCAAGGGAGACGAAAAAACCATTGGGACACCCTATGGTCCAAGTCCACCTATCACCCATAGTCNTGTAGCTGGCCGCTCAGTCTACTTTCTTCCTAGACACGGTGAACATCACCAATACCCACCGCATATGGTCAATTATAGAGCCAACATTTGGGCCCTCAGACAATTAGGCGTTGAACGAATAATAGCGACCAATGCTGTAGGAGGCATCAACCAAGAATTGACACCCGGTGACATCGTTATACCTGTCGACATAATAGACATGACAAAGTCTCGAAAAGGAACATTCTATGACAAAGCACCCGTTACTCACATAGACGTGTCACAACCCTACTGTCCAACGCTACGCCGGTTGCTAATCGATACGGCCAGGATGAAAAAAGTGAATGTTCACGAGAATATCGCCATGGCCGCTACCGAGGGTCCGAGGTACGAGACCCCGGCCGAGATAAGGATGCTAAGAACAGTTGGATGCGGAATAGTCGGGATGACCGGGGCACCAGAGGCGTTTCTTGCACGAGAACTACAGTTGTGCTATGCATCGATAAGCTTCGTTAGCAACATGGCCGCCGGGTTACAAAGACAATTATCTGCCCGTGAAGTCGAAGAAAAGGGAAGAGAGACGAGTAATATTCTGAATAGTGTCATTGTAGAAGCGGTCGCAAATATCCCTGAACGCCATAATGACTGTCCCTGCTCCAATGCACTTGTCCAAGCCCAACTAGTTTCGAATGCTGCGGAGGTAGAACAACTCGCTAGATAGGCTACTCCGCTCCGCGGGAGTCTATGCTGTCTACGAGGAATGGCTAACGCGACAGGTGAGAGCCCTTCCAATGCCGGAGCATGTCGGCATCATCTTAGATGGCAATCGAAGATGGGCGTGGGAAAAGCAGTTGACGATAGAGGACGGCCACTTCATGGGTGCCAAGGTAGGAGAGGAACTTCTCGACTGGACGGTCGAGCTCGGGATCAAGACGCTTACATTGTATGTGTTCTCGACGGAGAACTTCGAGAGACAAAGCGATGAAGTAAAGGGTCTCCTCAAACTCATAGAGGGCGAAGCTCGGAGGCTTGGGTCCGACCGACGCCTCCATTCAAACATGGTTCGTGTAAAAATCCTCGGTCGTACAGACCTCTTACCAAATAGTCTGCAGGAAGCATTAGTCGACATTGAGAAGTCAACCAAGAACTACAGTCACCACTTCCTCAACGTGGCAATTGCATATACAGGCCGAGCTGAGATCGTGGACGCTACGAAGAAGATCATTGAGGACGTTAACCAGGGTGTTTTGTCCTCTCAGCAATTGGACGAGGACACTTTCATGAAATATCTCTATACAGCTCATCTTCCGAATCCAAACCCCGACCTCGTCATAAGGACCTCTGGTGAAGAGAGACTTAGCGGGTTCCTATTATGGCAGTCCGCCTATAGTGAGCTAGTTTTCGTCGATGTCTACTGGCCCGGTTTTAGGAAGATAGACTTTCTGCGTGCCCTACGCTTGTACCAGAGAAGGCATCGAAGATTCGGCCGGTAAAACCTAAAACCAATCATTCTGCTGGAAGAAGATACAAGGATTAGAGCTGCTCTCATAGAGATGCTCCTCTAAGCAAGAGCCGTCTGGACAGAGCAAAAGGTCGGTAGAATGGTTTACATCAAACGGATCGACATTAGAGGCTTCAAGACATTCAGCAAGAAGGTCTCTATAGGCCTTGACCGAGGCTTCACAGTCATAACCGGCCCGAACGGTTCTGGAAAATCGAACATTCTCGACGCGTTAAAGTTCTCACTTGGCGAATTGAGCCCAAAGGAGCTAAGGGGTAGAACTCTTTCTGACCTGGTGCACAAGTCTCAGGGGGAGGGCTCACGTTCTGCGCATGTTGCGGTCCAATTTGACAATGCGGACCGTAAGATTCCCGTAGATTCCGACCTTGTTACGGTTTCTCGAGAGTTCACGAAGGGTGGTGAGGGGGTGTACCGTGTGAACGGTCGACGATTGTCCAGAAAGCAGGTTCAGGATATTCTAAGTTCCGCGGACATTCAAGTGACCGGGTTCAATATGATCGCGCAGCATGCGATCACGCGTCTCGCTGAGCTCTCTCCGGAAGAGAGGCGTCGTATACTGGAGGATCTGATTGGGATCGGGATTTTCGAGGCGAAGAAGTCACAGTCATTGAATGAGCTGCGGGAGGCAGACACGAACCTCAAGGTTGCTGCTGGGAAGGTGGAGGAGGTGAGAGCTAGGATAGAAGCTCTAGAAAGAGAGCGAAACGATCTCCTCCGGCATAATTTNTTGCAGAAGGAGGTTAGGCAGCAAGAAGCAACAATACTGTCGGGAAGAATACTCGATCTAGAATCGAAGAAAGGTATTATTCTGAAAACCCTGAATGAGGAGTCTAAGAATCTAGAAGCGACAAGGAGTGAACGCGAGACTATCACCCAGGAGAGGTCGAAGATCTCGGAGGAGAGGAGAAGCTTCGAGGAGACGACCGTGAACAAGGGGAGCGAGGAACTCTTCAAGATAGAAAGAGAAATCGCCCAGGCGAGCACCGATCTTGTCAAGGCCTCCACNGAGACGGAGAGCAGGAAGACCATCCTAGATACGCGAAGAAAACAATTGACAGGGCTCGAAAAGAAGAGCANGGAAATGGAAGCATCGCTGCAGACGCATAGAGAGTCCCAACACACGCTTTCAAGCCGACACTCCAGCCTAGCAGAAAAATTGGCGAATGCGACTAGNAAACTAAACCAACTGGACCAGAAACTGCAGTCCTCCAGAGCGCTTCTCTCCACTGANTCGGAGAAGCGAAAANCATTGAANGATGACATCGAAGCTCTATNTAGGGAATTGGGTAAACTTTCAGTCTCGAGTAAAGGAAGCTCGACGAGGCTCGAGCTGACGGCGGGGCATCTTCAATCGTTGGAACTACGTCAGAAGGAATTCTCCTCGTTTGCGGAGCAGTTGAAGGAACGGATTCAGGAGATGGAGCGGTTGGAGAAGCAAGAGGAGAAGCGGTTGGTCGATTTGGAGGAGAAGGTGAAGGAGTACGGAGTGTTGAAGGAAAAGCGAAAGGTGGAGATTGAGGAGGCGTTGGCCGTTGCGAAAAAAGCGCGCGTTACTGTTGTTGAATTCAACACGCAAAAGAATCTTGCAGAGACTTTTGGGGCGGAGGAGAGAGCGATAGAGCGGATTGAAGAGATGGCAAAGGAGGGAGCCATAAAGGGAGTTGTGGGTCGACTGGAGGATCTGGTGAAGTATAGTGATGAGAATAGGAAGGCAGTTGTGGCGGCGAGCGCGGGATGGTTAAAGTCGCTCGTCGTGAGAGATTTGGAGGTCGCTATCAAATGTGTAGAGAGTCTAAAGAGAGCCAAGCTGGGACGAGCCAAGATCGTTCCCCTTGATCTGGAACCCCCGAGCTTTGAGACAGACTTTGACGATATTCCCGGCATTGTAGGACCGTTATCTGACGTGGTTAAGGCTGACAAGCACCTAGGGGCCGCCATCGAGTTCGTCTTTGGCGACACCTTGCTTGCGACAACACAACGAGCTGCGTTTACCGCCGCGTCCAGAGGCTTAAGATGCGTCGTGATTAGCGGTGATCTCTACGAGCCTGGAGGCGCATTAGAGAGTGGATACTACCGAGCTCCATTCGATGTCACGAATCTTGTCCCAAGGGGTTCGGCACTTGAGGGGTTGGAGAAGACAGTGAGGAGTCTAGAGCAGATCGTCCAGAAGCAAAGAGGGGATGTGGATAGGCTGGAAGTTGAGCTTGGGAGGTTGCGAGAGGATCGTGTTGCGTCTTCGAAGACACGTGAAGCCTTGGGCGGGGAGGTGGAGAATGAGCGGAGGATGCTGGAGAGGACTAGGACCGCCTTACACCAAACGAAGCATAGAATGGAGAGTCTGGAGTCGATGATGAAACGGGAGACCTCTACTCTGGAAGAGATGGCCAATAAACAGGGCGAGATGAAAAGGCGATTGTCCGCCTTGGAGAGTGAGCGTGCGCGTCTCAGGTTCGAGTCCAAGCAGGCAACGATAATCGACTTAGACCGTGAGAGGGGCCAATTGGCCCGTGAGGTCGAGGGATTGGCAAGGGAAAAGCTGGAGGCTGAGGGACACTTGGAAATGAGCAAGTCAACACTGGAGACGTTAAGGCCAGGCCTAGACAATGTGCGGATTGAGATGAGGAATCTGGAGGCTGATGTGAGGCGTGAGGAGGCTAGGGTTGCTGAGGCAGAGGTTGTCATGGTCAGTTCTCGTGACCAGTTGAAGACGCTTGAGAAAGCGAAGGAGTTGTTGGAGGAGAGGTTGGGCAGCGTGAACGAGGAGAGGAGACAGTATGAGACTAGATTACAGGAGATGGAGAAAGCGTTGAGGGTGTTCTTGGAAAGGATGGATCCGATCAACGCGCGAGTCGCAGATTTGAAGGCGAGCCTTAGAGAGGCCGAGACTCAGCTGGCAATGTTAAGCGCCCAGCTGCTAGACTTGGGCTTTGATCGGTCTGTGCAAGGAGCAGTGGAGAAGATGGAAGAGGCGCTTGAGTGGAAACGGGTGTTGATGGAGGAGGTTAATGAGATAGGATTGGTGAATCAGCTGGCATTGGAGCAATATGATGGTCAGAAGGACAATTACAAGAATCTCAGCGTACGAATCACCCAGTTAGAGCAGGAGAAGTTGAAGATCATTGAGTTCATGAACGATCTAGAGAGACAGAAACGGGACACGTTCATGACTGCGTACAATAAGGTGAATGATACCTTCCAGAAGTTGTTCGGTGAGATGACTGACAGTAAGGGGAACGGGAAGATGGTGTTAGATAATCCGGAGAACCCGTTTGATGGCGGATTAGAGTTGATGCTACAATTCCCTGGCAAACCACTCTTGACAATCGGGAGTGCTAGCGGTGGAGAAAAGAGTGTCTCAACCGTCTGCTACCTGCTAGCCTTGCAGCAGATTCACCCTATGCCGTTCTATGTAATGGATGAGATTGACGCGCACCTAGACGTTGTGAATAGTCGAAGGTTGGCGACTTTGATAAGAAGCAGGAGTGGAGAGTCGCAGTTCATTGTCATCAGTCTGAAGGATACCACGATCAGTAGAGCAGAACGTGTGTATGGAGTATATGCTGAGAAGGGCATGAGCAACGTAGTCAGCCTGCCCGCGCTTGCTGGCAAGAACTAGAATCTTACTCTGCGATTCAGGACCCGCGAAGATTCTCAGTTGGCGGGACTTGAGTAGTCGAGTAACGTAGTCTTTCTTTTTCCGGGACGGGGGTCCTTCTTGAAGGCCGCAAGGTGTCTGTGCATGTCTCGTTCTTTTCTTCGACTGCTGTGGAAGTAGGCTTCGTCCACCGTACCTTCTGCCATTAGAACAGTAACCTTTCCTGGTTTGGTTCGTCCGGTCCGGCCTCGACGCTGGATCATGCGTATCTCGGAGGGGACCGCCTCGTAAAAGATGACATGATCTACATCTGGGACATGCAATCCCTCTTCTCCTATGCTTGTCGTCACGAGCACGTTGTAGCGGCCAGTTTTGAAATCGTCCAGTATCTGAACTTGTTGCTCTTGTTTCAATCCAATATCATCCATGTTTCGAGTCGCCTGTCCCACGAATCTTACCGGGGTTGCACTTGGGATATTCTTCAACCCGTCCACGATCAGGTCAGCAGTGTCTCGGAACTGTGTGAACACAATCAACTTAGATTCGGGTTTCTCTGCTAGCTGACTCGTAATGATACGGCGTAGCGACTGGTTCTTTGGATGTTCTTCACGTATGTTTTCTTCGCAGAGTTTCAAGGCCTCAATGATCCTAGGATCCTTTGCCAAGCCTAGTGAGGACCGGCTTGTTTTTTCATCAAGTCTCGACAGGAAACGCGTGACACTCCGCACACCCTGTGTCTCGACCATCTCGACAGCATGGAAGAGAGAGATTCCTTGGCTTTGTAAGACCAGGGCACCGTAGAGGTATCCAGCTCTCTCGGTCCGCAACTTCTTCCTAATACTGTCCCCGAGCTCTAGGAGCGTCCGCTTGTTGACATAGACACCTTTTGGAAGCAAGTGTAGATTTTGCAACCGTTCGATCTTCTCGTCCAACACTTTTCTCAGGATGGAACTGATCCTACCATAGACGGGTGGCAGAGCGACACGTTCCCAATTCACGGCAACCGGATTGACATAGCCGGAAACATCATCGTCCACCTCAGTACGTGCCTCTACGCCCTCGATAGCAAGTCTCTGGCAGATCTCGTCTATCCGGCTCTTTCGAGAGCTCGGCGAAGCGGTTAGACCTAGGATGCGTGGCGAAGAGGATTGGAGCTTGTAGGCCTCGGCGACCTGTGAATAGGCATAGTCTCTCACGCACCTGTGAGCCTCATCAAAGATGATCAGGCAGACATCCCGGAGAGAATAACGGCCCTTGGATATGTCGTTCCGGATTACTTCGGGAGTTGCAAAGATGATCCTAGAAGTCTCGAAAAGCTCGACCCTAAGGCTTGGAACCGTCTCGCCTGTAAGGACGGTCGAAGCAATTTCCGATAGGTGTGTCTTGAAGAACTCCGAGTGCTGAATCACCAACGGCCTTGTGGGAGCAAGGAACAGGACGCGCCCCGTTGGGAACGCTACGAGACGCTCCCTGGCGACGAGCAGGGCAACAACCGTCTTCCCAAGTCCCGTCGGGAGAACCACAAGCGTGTTCTTCTCTAATGCGGAGGCGGCAATGTTCCTCTGATAATCTCTAACGTCGATCCCAGAGGAGACTAGCAACATGAAAGCGTCCGTAACCAGCTTATTTCGGCCCCGGCCGGGTCGAGTTCATCATTCATTAACGTGGCGGTATCAAATCAATCCACCTATAAACCCAAACTAATCGATTGCTAGGCTCGAACGTGAAAGGTGGAATAAATTTAATCCGTGAGTTCAGCTTCACAAGGTCAGGAAAGGGAAGGGTCGAATAGGAAATCAGCCCTGTAAGATGTCCTAGGGTTAGAGGGACGGCTACTTATCCATGAAATGGAAGGATCTTAGGCACAACGGCATCGCATTTCCGCCTGCCTACGAGTCAAAACAACTCTCAATCCGAATAAGCGGTCGAGAGGTACCTCTGTCGACTGAAGCTGAAGAGCTCGCCTATGCTTGGGGCAAGAAACGGGCTACTCCATATGTGCAAGACCAAGTTTTCCAGTCGAACTTCTTATCTGACTTTGGAAAACTGTTACCCTCAGAATATCGGGGCGTCAATTATCGCGAGATTGATTGGACTCCTGTTCATGAGTATCAGATTCGAGAGGAACAGCAGAGGACTGACCCTCTCTTCAAGAAGAAAGTCGCTGCTCAAAGGAAAGAACTCAGACTCAAGCTGAAGGAGCAGTATGGTTATGCAGACATTGACGGAGTCCGGACCGAGATTGCAAACTGGATGGCAGAGCCTCCGAGTCTCTTCATGGGTCGCGGAAGCCATCCCATGCGGGGAAGATGGAAGCCGAGAGCCGGCCCTGAGGATGTTGTGCTCAACCTTTCCGAGAAGGCTCCTATTCCGCCCGGCAAATGGAAGGCGATCGTTCATGATCACGATTTCATGTGGATCGGCTACTGGGTCGACAAGCTCAGTAACGTCCGCAAGTACGTCTGGCCCTCGGACATTTCCAATCTTCGGCAGGAGAGGGACAGGCAAAAGTTCGAGCTTGCCAAGAAACTCACGAGATCACTTCCCACTGTCCGTAAGCACATCGACGTGGGACTCGCCTCGGATGATCTACGAATCCGAAAACTTGCGACAGTCTGCTACCTCATAGACAGTCTGGCCATGAGAGTTGGCGACGAAAAGGAAGAAGACGAGGCGGACACCGTGGGAGCATCAACGTTGCGAGTTGAGCATATCAAGTTTCACTCGAACAATGTAGAATTCGACTTTCTCGGAAAGGACAGTGTCAGATGGCAGAAAACATTGGATCTCCTGGGTCCACACAATCTAGTCCGTAAGAACCTGCAAGAGTTCTGCAAGGACAAGAAGAATGCGGACTTAGTCTTCGACGGGATAAACTCCTCATCAGTGAATCGGTTCCTCGGGACGTCGATGAAAGGATTGACGGCAAAAGTGTTCAGGACACATCATGCGACCGAGACTGTTCAAAAATACCTCGACCAATATGACGGGTTCAAACCGGGCTCTGCACCTTTCATGAAGCTCTACCGCGCCAGGCTGGCCAACCTTGAAGCCGCGATCAGATGCAACCACAAGAGGACCCCTCCAAAGACTTGGGAGTCAAGCCTCGAAAAAAAACAATTGCACCTCAACGATCTACAGGGCAAAGAGATGAAGACAGAGAAACAGGCCCTAAGATTGAAAGAGCGTGTCGAGAAACTCAAACTCGACATCGATCTACAGAGACGAACAAAGGACTACAATCTCAACACTTCACTACGTGGGTACATCGATCCAAGAGTCTACAGGAAATGGGCGGGTGAAGACTGGACGAGGATCTATCCAAAAACGCTGCAGCGCAAGTTTCTCTGGGCTACACGATCCAGATCCTAGTTCCTGTGCGCAGTGGGTCGAATGAAGCACAAGTTCTAGGTCTTCCTAGTTATCATACCTCTGATTGCAGATAACGAAACTTTGTCAAATTGCATTGCCTGCAACAAGAGGTCAATTTGATAATCCGGGCATCAATCAAGCGCAGACTTTTTGACGGTCTATTCCTCTTGAAAAACGCTCGTCTCTCTCGGTCTAGCAGGTTTCTTCATCCCGAACTCTCCGACTGCCTGGCTGAACTATCTGTTGTTCATGATGATCGGCGCAATGGTTGTCCTCTCGCTGGACTTTGCTAATGATTACGCGGTTTGGAGAAGAGAACGAACTGCGACCCTGTTCCATTAAGCCTAAGGAACTTACTGTCTTGCAACAGGAAGCAGTTCAACCAGCGATCGCAAAGGTATCCCCTCAATCTTTTCCTTGCCGCTCTTATTCGCGAGCACGGCGATACCGACCGGCCTCGCCTTGACGGCCTCAAGAGTTTCGATAGCTGCACGTGCGGTCTCACCCATTCTGAGAATAGTGTCTACGAT